>Ga0315268_10006928_pt1 | contig 12001 bp, 16 predicted proteins | sample C1_top_MG_FD_204535 | JGI IMG/M metagenome (GOLD analysis project Ga0315268, IMG submission 204535) | Sediment microbial communities from Yellowstone Lake, YNP, Wyoming, USA - C1_top | ecosystem: Environmental > Aquatic > Freshwater > Lake > Sediment | place: USA: Wyoming | collected 2017-08-01 | reverse complement strand
CCAAGTGGACAAACAGACAATAGTATAGTTTTCTATTATAATTCATTTGACGAAAGAATAATAGTACCTCCAGCACAACAAAAAGCGATTGGTATTATTCATTATACTAATCAAGATATTGACCATGTATATGGTGAAAAATTTGCAACAACACCTTTTGACCCACAAAATCCAACAAACAATACAGGTTTAGCGAGACACTTTAAATTAACATTACCAACATTAATGTGGCATAAATCAACAGGTGGTACTATTGGAGAAACATTTTATATTGACCCTCCAGGTTACGATAATTTATGTATACCGTACTATATTAAGTCTACTAAAAATGTTGATATGAATGACCCTGGTATTAGGTATTATCATTTGTGGGATACAAATCCTGATAGTAATGGTCGGTTAAATAGAATTGGTAAAGTTTTCCCTGACTCTCAAATTGTAATTGTTGATGACGAGGAGGTTATTGCTGCAATGTCATACAAAGCAAATAGAAACTGGACAATACCAGCTCCAAAGTTATCTTTATTGACACCAAATACGTGTTTCTCAAATGGGCAAAACGCTATAGGAGTACTATCAAATGATACACAAAAAATGTGGGTTACCTATAGATTAGATTCTACAGGATTTACAGATTCATTACACTGTAATTATTACTCAATGATTCCAGGACCTGGTACAGGTTGTACTACTGATTCACAAAACGTTGCTGTTAGATTTGGTAGTGAGTTTCCTTTCCTATCTAATGAATATGGTAATGGAACTCTTACAGGGTTTTGTGCAAATTCTATAAAATTAATTTGTCAAATTGTTAGTGGAAATACCCAACCAACTCCAAGTAATTGGATTGAGATTGATGTTACAAATGAACTTACAGGTTCAACAGTTAATGGTTATTTAACAGTTAGTGGTATAACAGGTACAACATTCCAAATAACATCTGACTTGTATTATAATAGTGGAGTTACATATGATTTATCAAATTACATTGATATTCCTGAAAATGGTCAGAATGAAATATTGAATTTTGGAGATGAGTATTATTTTTATGGTAATCTTGAAACAGACATTACGGCAACCATTTATGAGATGAAATATCTTATAAATCTTGGTAGGAATCAGTTCACAAACACATCAAATCCTACATGGACTTCAGGAACAACTTCATATGTTACTGAAATTGGGCTTTACGATGCAAATAAAGACCTTATAGTTATATCTAAGCTACAATCACCTGAGTTGAGACAAGGTATCCAACAACTTGTCGTCAAATTGGATTTTTAATATATGACAAAAGTAATTAATAAGACATCTCCTAAAGTATTAGGGTTAGATGTAAGTACAAAGACTATTGGATGGGCGTTATTTGACATCCAAACAAAAGAATTATTGGAATTAACTCATATTTCTCCAGTCCCTAACCCAAAAGTTGAAAATAAAATTGAAGAACTTATTCTTAAAGGTCATATCTTTAGAAAAAAACTTGAAGATTATGTTGGAATGGGAATCACCAGTGTTGTGATTGAAGAACCACTATTAAATTCTAATAACGTATATACCGTTGGAACTCTTATGAGATTCAATACTTTGGTATGTAAAGAAGTGTACGATGTTCTTGGAATTGTACCTGAATTCATCTCAACATATAACTCAAGAAAATTTGCCTTTCCCCACCTTGTACAACAAAACGATAAAGGAAAATTCGTTTTATTTGGTGGTCTACCAAAAGATACAGACAAAAAAGTCGTGATATGGGAATTAGTTGCAAAACGTGAACCACAAATCTTGTGGCAATACACCAAAAACAATACACTCAAAAAAGAAAACTACGACCAAACCGACGCATATTGTGCTGCATTAGGTTTAATGAAAATGAAAGAAATTTGGTAGTTTCAAATTTTTTCCTTATCTTTGTTAGATGGGAAGAAATGGTAAATGTATTGGTGATGACGATTCAAAGGTAATTAAAAAATCACTCAAAAAATTTTCTAAAAGAGAAATTGCTTCTTTTAACGATAGGTTAAGAGGGTCATTCACTATTGTTGGTTTTAGAAAGTACCAATTTATTAATGAAGTTGACATTGAATTCAACGGTGAAATATGTGCTAGACATAGTTTATTGGCGGTACCGACATGGTTTAACTCTGACATCTACAATCAAAAAGGTGTGTCTAAAATAAAAGTTAATAAGTTAATCAAAAGAGCGATTTTTAATGAAGTTAAAGACCAATCAGCATATTTTGGAATTAACTTAAGATATATGACTGAAATAAAAAAAATTAACTGGATTTAGTATGAATATATTTGTATATGCATGGATTGCCATGGTGTTATTATTATTGTTGTTTCATTTTTTTACTATGGTGGTTGAGAAGTATGTGTCAGAAGAACACCCATTTAAAAAATGGTGGAGAAAACATATCATGACTAATGACATAGAAGATTAGATTTGTCGTAAATTTTTACTATATTTGAGACATGACAGAAGAGATAGAGGTTTTAGTAGAATTACTTAGGGATGTTTTAGGTCACGAAAAACAACACTATGAATCTAAGGGTCAAATATCGTTTGACTGCCCTGTCTGTGCAGATGAAAAAGGATTGGACAGTGGTGACGGTAAAGGTAACCTTGAGATTAACTATTCCAAACACGTATACAAATGTTGGTCTTGTGGTGAGACATACGGAACTCAAGGACCATTAGGTAAATTGTTTGATAAACATGCCACCAAAGCTCAGAAGAAAGTATACAACCTCATCAAACCTGAAGAGTTAAAACAACAAGACGCCAAGAGAACACAATTAAGATTACCTGAAGGTTATACAACCTTTGAAGATTCCAACGCAAGATTTATCCCACATATTGAAGCGTACCGATACCTACAATCAAGAGGTATTAATGATGAACTAATCAAGAAATATAAGATTGGATACACCGTAACTGGTGACTTTGCCTACAGAGTTATCGTACCTTCATTTAGCAAAGAGGGTACGTTAAATTATTTTGTTGCAAGGGCTTGGGTACCAAAGAAAATGAAATACAAAAACCCATCAGTACCCAAAGATGAGATTATATTCAACGAAGGGTTAATTGATTGGAATAAAGATGTATATTTGGTTGAGGGTGCGTTTGATGGATTCTTCTTGGATAATTCTATCGTTATGTTAGGTAAGAAGATGAGTAAGTTATTGTTTGAGACCCTATATAACAATGCCAAAGGTAATGTGATTATATGTCCTGATGGCGACGCTTGGAAAGACGGATTAAAACTATACCACGAATTAAATGGCGGGGTGTTGTATAACAAAGTAAAAATAATAAAATTGCCGATTGATAAAGACATCTGTGATATAAGAGGAGAAATTGATGAATACTACTATGAAATTAAATGATATTGCGAAAGAGATAAGGGAGATTATTTCTCAAAAACAAACCGAACTTGGATTAACGTTTGAGGAAGAAAACCACATCTATACCATGAATGGTAGAACAGACTATCCGTCTGTATCTAAGGTGTTAAAAAAATTCTACACAGAGTTTGCGACCGAAGAAATTGCTTTAAAAGTTGCGGGTGGTGACCCACAACGTCAACAAGAACTTATTGAAGAATGGGGAGCGGCAGGAACATACTCAACCAACATGGGAAGCCGTGTTCACTTTGTATTGGAGAGTGATGTTATCAAACGTAATGGAAACTACAAACAAGTAAGACAACCTGAATTCAAATGTGACTTGAGTCAGATTATGAAGGGGGACAACATGATTGTTGCAGGTAAGAAATACTTGAATTTGATGGAAGAGAGGGGTGCGGTGTTACTTGATACAGAGATGGTCTTGGGTCATCCTGAATTAGGTTATACAGGTCAACCCGATAAGGTGTGGTTAATGATGAACCGTGACAAAACTGAGTGTGGAATTGTCATCACGGACTGGAAAACAAACAAACCAAAAAACTTTCTTGTAACAAATTATACTAAGAAAATGTTACAACCATTCACCAAATACGATGACACGGCACTTGGTCACTACTTTGTTCAATTACCGCTTTATGGTAAGTTGTTATTGAAGATGTTGGAAGGTACCAAATATGAAAACATTAAGTTGTATGGTTGTGTAATATCACATTTAAAAGAAGACAGTTTATATGATGAATACAAAGTTCCTCAAGATATTGTTAATATCATTATGGATATGGATGTCAAACAATATTTGACAAAACAGAAATAAAGAATTAAATTTATAAAAAATTATATTATGACAAAACTATCAAAAATTATTTACGGAGTGATGCTAGCAGTATCGTTAATTACAATTACAATCAATTTAATTGAATCCAATTATAACACTGCTGTAATGGCGGCAGGAACTTTATGTTGGGTTGCGGCGGCATTCATGTCTGAATTAAGATGTATTAAACTTCAAAAACAAATAGACAAATTAAATGGAAACAATTAAACCAAAAGTTAACTTAAGAGATTGTGAAACAATCAAATGTGAAAAATGCGACAGCTCTTATTTCAGAGAAGTAATTTACATTAAAAAAGTATCAAAATTATTGACTGGTTCATCTGAAGATACTACAGTACCATTCCCAATTTACAAATGTGATGAGTGTGGTCACATCAACAAAGGATTTAATCCTTTTGAAGAAGACGAAGAAACAAAGCTAACATTAAATGATTAAGAGATTAGTACACTTTTCTGATTTACATATCAGATTATTTAAAGACCATGATTTATATCGTGGGATATTGGAAACTGCATTAAAGGAGTGGGCATCCATCCGACCTGACCGTATTGTGTTTACAGGGGACTTGGTACATTCAAAAAATCAGATGACACCAGAATTGGTTGAATTCGTTGCTTGGGTGTTGTCTGAATGTGCTAAAATTGCCAAAACTGTAGTTATTATTGGAAACCATGATTTCTTGGAAAACAACAATACAAGGTTGGATGCGCTCACTCCTATAATTGATTCTTTGAAAAATGATAACATTACTTATCTAAAGAATCGTGGGGTTTATGAGGATGATAATGTGAACTGGTGTGTATATTCTTTAATGGAACATAACATTCCACCTGACATTCAAAAATCAGACAAGAAGAACATTGGATTATTCCATGGACCTATCCAAGGACTATACACCGATATTGGATTTAAATTTGAAGAAGGATTTGATGTTGATAAATTTAGTGGATGTGACTTGGTATTATGTGGTGATATCCACAAGAGACAAGTGTTTGATATCCCTGGTAAAAAGAAAGCATACATGATTGGTTCGACAGTACAACAAAATTTTGGTGAGAAGATTACCAAACATGGATATGGTGTATACGACCTTGAGTCAGACCAGTATGATTTTATTGACCTACCAAACCCTAAACCGTTCTTATCATTTTACATCAACTCAATAGATAATTTGGTTGAAGGAACTGAAAAACTTGTGAACTACTAAGATGAACATCACCCTTGAACTTGATTCAAAACAATACAAAGACCTAACAAGATACTGTGAACTGAATAAGTTCGTACCAGAAGATATTGTTAAGAAATCGTATTTGGAAGGGTTCAGTATTGAAAAGTACGGACTTTTGGGAAATATGGGTGGGATTCAAGAAAAACGGGTGGAAATTGAGGTCATCCGTGAAAAACGGGTGGAAATACCAGTTGAAGTCATAAAAGAGGTTGTAAAAATTGAGTATGTTGAGGTTCCCGTTGAGGTAATCAAAGAAGTATTTGTTGAGGTTCCTGTTGAAAAAGAGGTGGTCAAGGAGGTGGTCAAGCAGGTTCCTGTGGAAACAATTGTCACAAAGACAGAGTATGTTAGTGATGATAGTCAGATAAATGAGTTGTTGTTAAAAATACAACAAATGGAATCAGACAAACAATTATTTTCCACTAAAACACAAGAATTGGAAGAACAAGTACAAATATTTTCCACTAATACGACCAAAATGGAGAATATTTTCCAAGATAAAATGTCTAAGAAAGATGAAGAACTAGATAGACTTAGACAAGAACTAGATAAACAACTAGATAGACAACCAATAGAAAAGATAGTTGAAGTGGTCGTAGAGAAGGAAATAACGGACAATTCTTTGAAACCAAAGTTAGATGCGTTACAAACAACTTTAGCTAAAGTTAGACAGGAAACGTTGGATAAAGACAAAAAAATAAGAGAATTGGAACAGACGATTCAGGAGATTCAAAAGTTCCAAGATAATAAACAAGCCGTCTACTTAAAAGGGTCAAACCTTGACGATAAATTATATAAATAAAACAGAAAAATATGACACAATTATTAGTATGGAGTTTAATGGCATATGGTATAACCAACATTGTCGTTTATGGTAGCATTTTTAATGGACCTAGAGAAATAATCAGAAAATGGTCTGAAGGGGCTTATCCATTCAGAGATTTCGGAACATTTATTAAAAATATGACGGCATGTCCAATGTGTTTTGGAACATGGTTTGGATTTTTTGCGGGATTATTCTTATATTCACCTGTACACGAATTACTCGGAGTAACCAATATGGCTTCATGGTTCTTTGATGGTATGTTGGCTTCAGGGTCAGTATGGGCAATCAACGCAATCGTTGAGTGGTTTGAAGAAAATAGACCTAAACACAATTAAAAATAAATAAAATGGGCAAAAGAGCTAAAAAACATCGCAAAAAAATTGCTGCAAGAAACCAACAAATTAAAGGGCAACAAAACGCAATGCAAAAACTATTCAACGAGTCAATGAAAACTCAACTTGAAGAATTAAAAAAACAACGTGAAGTTGAAATGTCTGGTGACACTCAAATAAAATTATAATGAAATGGGATTTATTCAATCCAATACCAACGTACAACTATAAACATATGGCAACAAAGTTAGATATTACAGCTTTGGAGAATCCTTATATCCAAGTCATTTGGGAAGATACTCCAGAAAACTTCACACAAGAAAGAATCAAGTCGGTTAAGCAATATTTCCAAAAGAAATATAACTCAACCAACATCAACGTTATAACAAAAGTTAAGACAACAGAAGATACTCAACAAACAATTGATGTTTCGGTTAACATCATGGATAAGAACTACCAAAAAGAACTTATTAAATCATTGTTGGAATCCAAAGCTCAAGACCAATATTATGACCAAGTGATGGGCATTGATTCTGCGGTGGAGAATAGAATGTTGGCTAACGAAGTTGAAGTAACACCATTTAAAAGGTGGTACATTAAGAAGATTGAATTCAGTAACTTCTTATCTTATGGTGAGAACCAAGTTATTGATTTTGATAAGTGTAATGGTATTACGGTTGTTGAATCCGACCCACCAAACTTTGGAGGTAAGACCGTATTAACGGTTGACTTACTTTTATTCTTATTCTTTAACACAACGACAAAAACACAGAAGGCAGAAGAAATCTTTAATAGATTTACAGATATCAATAAGGTTAGTGTTAAGGGTGACATCGTAATTGATGGTGAGGAGTATGTTATTGCTCGTCAGATTGAAAGAAAGAAATCCAAAGCTGGTGAATGGAATGTTAAAACTGAGTTAGAGTTTTTCAAGAAACTTGCCGATGGTCAACTTCAAAACTTCACGGGAGAACAACGTAGGGAGACCGAGAACTTCATGAAAACATCTATTGGTAGTATGGACGACTTCTTGATGACAATTGTCACCACAGCGTCTAATCTTGAGGATTTATTGGATGCAAAACCAACCGCTCGTGGTCAGGTGTTGAGCAGATTCTTGGGTCTTGAATTCTTAAAGAATAAGGAAGAAACTGGTAAAGAGATTTACTCAGAGTTTTCAAAAGGTATGATGTCAAATGTGTATAACACAGAATCATTAAAACAAGATAATGAGACATCAACCGAAGAAATCCAACGTCTTAAGAATGAGATTACAGATGCCAACACCAAAATCACGGATGTTGATTTGAGATTACAAAAAGGTCAAGACTACAAAGACAACTTGTTGAAATCAAAGTACGCCGACATTGACCAAGAGTTAATTGTGTTGAACCCAATTAAATTACAGGGTGATATCACAGATTTTGAAAGTGCCAGTGAAAGAATCAAAGGTCAAATCAATGAAGTTAAGGTTGTTGAGCCAAAAGACTTTTATCATGAAGACAAACATGATGCGGTTAAAGAGGTTATCAAATCAAGATTTGCTGAACTTGTTACATCTGAGAATAAAGTTGAAGAGATTGAAGACCTTATTGGAAAATATGGTGATGGTATCCAATGTGAACATTGTGGAATCAAACTAATGGAGGCTGAGTTAACCAAGAAGAAGATTGACCAACTTGAGGGATACAAAAAACTTGTCAAAGAATTCAAAACAGAGATAAGTGATTACGAAAAGAAAGAACAATCGTTTACACAACTCAAGAAAGACTTTGATGAGTATGAGAGAAACAAACTTATCAAAGAGAAGTATGAGTTATCATTGGAATCAAATGAGTTAAAACTTGGTCAAGCCAAAGACAAACTTAAACGATACGAAGAGGTTCAAGACAAGATTAAGAAGAACAACGAGGTTGACGCTCAACTTGTTAAAGCTGGATTGAGAATTGATGAATTGATTAACGAGAAACGTGGATACGAAAGAGTCCAAGCAACAAACCAAAATCAAATTGAAAACCTTAACGCTCGTATTGAAAAGAACAATGGTGTCATCTTGAAAATTGCCGAAGAGTTTGAACGTGAAAAGATTTATAAAATCTACGTTGATGTATTTGGAAAGAATGGTATTACCAAGGTGATTATGAAGACCATGATGCCGTTGATTAACTCAGAACTTCAAAGACTCCTTCAGGACTCGTGTTTCTTTAACTTGGAGATTCGTATCAACGACAAGAATGAGGTTGACTTCATTATGATTGATAACGGTACAGGAATTGAAAAACCAATGACCGCTGGTTCAGGGTATGAAAAGACAATTGGAGCGTTGGCTATTAGGGCAGTACTATCAAAGGTGTGTTCACTTCCAAAACCTAACATATCGGTTTACGATGAGACTTGGGGTAAAGTTTCTAATGAAAATTTAGAAATGGTTGGAGACTTCTTTATGAAGTTGAAGGATTACTTTGAAAAAATCTTTGTGATTAGTCACAACCCACTCATATCAAATTGGGCTGACAATGTGGTTAGAATTAACAAAACCGATAACATTTCAAAAGTCTCACAGTAATGTGGGACTTTTTTATTTAAAAAATTTTTCTTATCTTTGCTTGATGAACAAAGAATTACTAAATGTTATTGTACCATATTCCAAAGGTGAACTATCTAAAGAAACCATAATTGAAACCCATGGAGAAATGTTTATGAGTTTGTTAGAACTTTATATTAACGATTCAAATTCATCCACACTTAGAGAAGCAATAACTTGTGAAATTGTGGGGATAGAATCCACTGGTAAGAAAAAGGGATACGATAGTAAGTTAACTAAAGAAGAAATTAAACCAAGAAACGTACAAACAGGTGGTAAAAAAACTTTAGATTCTTGGGGTAACTATTCAGATTTAACACATAAAAGACATAACAAATACATTAATGATGATGTTACCATTCACATATCTGGATTTGTTGATGGGTTTTTGATGTATGTTATTAAATTAAAGTATGTGGATTTAACCCAATATTTTCAAAATATGTTGGATAGAGATTTACCAAATGGAGACCAAAAGAACAAATATGTTAGAACCGCTTATTTTACATTCACTAATATTAAAGACATGCCAAGTTTAGAAGTTGAATTTTTAAGAGATAACATTAATGAGTTTAAACCATTTTTTCAAAAAGATTTTTTTAATTACCTAACCCAATAAAACTAAATGAAACATTTACAATTTAATAAAAAAAGTATTAACCATAAACCAATTAAGTATTGGAAGACGGATAATGTCACAGAGGTTGCCATTTATCAAGGAGAAAGAGGTGAAAGACCTGACCTTGACTTTATTGTTAAGTACAAGGAAGAAGGCAAGAGATTACGTACGCCATCCCACACACATTGGATTGTTGACCTATTGGTTAAAGCTGAGGTTAATAAATCGGTATTGTTAGAATATGTTAACAATATGATTGAAGTGTACGATAATACCGTACCGTTCAAATCAGTTGAGGAACGAAACAACTATATGTTAAGACAACCACCCTTAATGACATCAAGATACAGTCTATTAGAAGGTTATGGGTATTATACTATTGGAACCTTAACTGCGTTTATTGAGTTGTTTAGTAAGTGTGAGAAACAAGCCACAGGTGCGTTTATGTTCCGTGGGTTATTAACTCTAATTAAAGAGTATTGTGAGGGTACCAAAGATTTTTATCAAATTGTTGGATATTCTAAGCGAGTTTAAATAAATTATTGTATCTTTGTCAAAATAATCAGAATGAAAAAATACCTATTAACAATATTCGGAGAATTTAAATCCGATGAAATTTGTAAAGAAATTGCAATTGCTTTGTCACCAGTGGTTGATTCACCGAACCTTAAGTTTCAATTTACAAAAGGTGTATTAATCTTTCATTTCGCATCTGAAATGGACATAAGTGATATACATGAGTACTTGGAAATAACTTCTTATGGTTTATATGAATCATTCATTTTGTCAGAGTATACTGACAAAGTGTCAGTCTTTATGTTAGATGAAAACAAGAAACATTTATTTAATTTAGATACAAACGAAGGTACTGATGGTATGGAAATGGTCTTAATACCAAAAAATAGTATACAATATATGGATAATGCCGAGGATGATGAGTTTGTGGCGCTTCTTTTGAATGAAGTAAAAAAACATGTAAAGACTCCAACATTAGACCAATTACTTGAAAAAATTAAAAATGAAGGTGTTGAATCATTAACAGCTTTTGAAAAAGGAACATTAGATAACTACAGTAAAAATTAACATATGAAAGAAAAATCAACAATACCAATTAACCAAGAAGAAATTGCGGGATATCTTAAAGACATCCGTAAACTACGAGTAATGACACCTGAACGTGAGAGAGAACTTGCGGAAAGAATGTTATCAGGTACCACAACTGAAAGTGAGAAAGAACAAATTCATCAAGAGTTGTTAGAAGGTAATCTACGTTTTGTTATCACCGTTAGTAAACAATATCAGAATCAGGGATTAGATTTATCTGACCTTATTGCTGAAGGAAACTATGGTTTGATGAAAGCCATTAATAATTTTGATTGGACAAAAAGGTTGAGATTCATCTCTTATGCCGTTTGGTGGATTCGTCAATCAATCTTGCAATCGTTAAACGAAAACGCAAGAACCATTCGTCTACCTGTTAATGTTGTTCAAGAACTACATAGAGCCAAAAAAGAAATGGAATCTGCGGGTGTTGAACTCCCTGAAAAGTTTGCGACATTACCATATACCATTAACTACGACAACCCACTTAATGAAGACGGTGATACATTATTGGACATATTGAGTAATCCAAACGCTGAACTTGCAGATGCAAATCTATCAACTGAAGATACATTAAAGGAAAAGTTGTTGGAAATGTTGAATGTTTTGGATAACCGTGAACGTGTTATTATTGAAGATTATTTTGGTCTATCAGGTAATACAAGAACGTTGGAAGACATTGGTGGTGACTTTTCTTTAACTAAAGAAAGGGTAAGACAAATTAAAGAAAAAGCCCTACGAAAATTACGAAACGAGACGGGTAGCTTATTTGATTATTTATAAAACTAGTTTAAGGGTGTATTTATTAAGTACACCCTTTATATTTAGGATAAATTTAAAAATAAAAACTATGAAAAATTTTATACAAAAAAACTTTACAGTTATTGTACTGGTAATAGCATTACTTAGTTTCTTTAAAAGTTGTGGAGACGGAAGAGAGTTAGCTAAAATAAGAAAAGAAGTTGAAGCGATTAAAGATTCAACTTATACTAAAAAAGAATTAGATAAAGAATTGAAAATTATGGGATTGGAATCAGAAAAGAGAATGATTCAAGCAACTG
>Ga0315268_10006927_pt1 | contig 12001 bp, 16 predicted proteins | sample C1_top_MG_FD_204535 | JGI IMG/M metagenome (GOLD analysis project Ga0315268, IMG submission 204535) | Sediment microbial communities from Yellowstone Lake, YNP, Wyoming, USA - C1_top | ecosystem: Environmental > Aquatic > Freshwater > Lake > Sediment | place: USA: Wyoming | collected 2017-08-01 | reverse complement strand
TCCCCGGTGGTGGCGCAGGGCACCACGCCCTGGGTGCCGGCGGCGATCTGATAATCCAAAAGCCGTTCCAAAGCCTGCTCATCCAGAGCCCCGTTGCGGAACGGCGTTACCAAAGCCACAAAGGATCCCTTCCAGTCAATCATAGCGGTATCCCCCTTTTTGTGATTGATATATATGTTTCTGTTAAACCATAATCACCAAACTCTAAATTCTAAACAGATAACAATGTCCAAAATATCTAAGCCACAATACAGTTTAGATGTTTTTGTTTTGAATTTGTTTAGTTTTTCGATATCAGAATTTAGAGTCTGTCCGGAGATCACTTTGCTCACTCCGGCAGCAGGTTCTGCTCCTTGTTTTCCGCGGACCTGGCTTTCTTTTTCCCTTTTTGGGAGCTTATCGGGATATAATAACGGGTTCCGGGGTGGGGCTGGCAGATCTTCTGCACCAGGTCCTCGAAATCCTCGGGGTGGTTCACTAGGTCTATCTGGTTGACGTTGACCACCAGCAGCGGGGTCTCGTTGTAATTGAAGAAGAAATGGTTGTAGGCCTCGGACAGCTCGGCCAGGTAATCCCGGGAGAGGTTGTGTTCGAACGGCCGGCCCCGCTCCTTGATCCGCTTGGACAGCAGATCAACTTCGGCCAAAAGGTAGACCACCAGGTCGGGTTTGACGATCCCCGGCTCCAGCAGCTTCCACAGGTTCTCGTACAGGGCTATCTCGTTCTGGTCCAGGTTGAGATAGGCGAATATCTTGTCCTTGGCGAACAGATAATCGGAAACTATCTGCTGGCCGAACAGGTCCTGCTGCAGGATTCCCTGCTGCTGCTTGTAGCGGGAGAGCAGGAAGAAGATCTGGGTCTGGAAGGCGTAGGAACGGCGGTCGGAATAGAACTTGGAAAGGAAGGGGTTGGCTTCCACCTCCTCGTTCACCCGCTTGGCGTGAAACCGCTCGGCCAGCAGCTTGGCCAGCGTGGTTTTGCCCACGCCGATCACGCCCTCGATGGCCACGTATCTTGGGATTCTTGAATCCATAGCTGTCTTAAAAGTTTGCCGTCTCCAGTTTGATGATGTCCTTTTGGGACCGGGGTAATTTCTTGAGCAGGACCTTCACCTTCTGCCGGCTGGCCGGATCCTCAAATTCCGGGATAAGGTCGCAGAGCGGTACCAGCACAAACCCGCGCAGGGAAAGCTCCGGATGAGGCACCTTGAGCTCAGGGGTGTCTATCACCTGGCTGCCGAAAAATAGGATGTCCAGGTCTATCACCCGCGGCTCCCATTTCACCTGGCGCACCCGTCCCATGTGGTGCTCTATCCGCTGCAGAGATTTCAGCAGCACCGCCGGGTCCAAGCTGGTTTCCAGCTCCACCGCGGCGTTCAGGAATTTTGGCTGGTCGGCGTTCCCCACCGGCTCGGTCTCGTATACCGCGGACATCCTGAGGACCGACGATCCAGGCATCTGCCCCATGGCGGCCAGGGCAAAACGGATGTTTCCCAGCCGGTTCCCCAGGTTGGAACCCAACCCGACATAGCTTTTGGTCTTTTTATTTTCAGCGGCCTGTTTCATCTATGATTTTAAAAGTTCCGTCTTCAGCTTGGCTTCCTTTAAAATGTCCTGTGACATCTGGTCGGGGTATCCCCGGGAATAGACGATCCGTTTTACCCCGGCGTTGATGATCATCTTGGAGCAGAGTACGCAGGGGAAATGGGTGGTGTAGATCGAGGCCCCCAGCAGCGGCACTCCGAAGGTGGCCGCCTGGATGATGGCGTTCTGCTCGGCATGGATGGCCCGGCACAGTTCGTGGCGCTGGCCCGAAGGCACCTTCTGCTGTTCCCGGATGCAACCCAGCTCGGCGCAATGCTTCAGCCCCATCGGGGCCCCGTTGTATCCTGTGGACAAAAGCCTCTTGTCCTTGACTATTACCGCGCCCACCTGGCGCCTGAGGCAGGTGGAACGGCTGGCCACCAGGGCCGCTATCTCCATGAAATAACGGTCCCAGCTGGGGCGGTTGATTTTTGCCCCGGCCGGCCGGCTTGGGGGAGCCGGCTTCATCTAACTTTTATCGGCCAGGGTCAGCCCCGGCTCGAACGACAGCTCCGCGTCCTTGGCCGAAAGGCTCTGGGCCAGGATGCTCATCTGATGGATGGCCAGCACTTCTTCGATCCGCTGGCGGGTGATCAGGTCCATCTCCACCAGGATGTCGCCGATCCGGCCGCCCTTGGCCTTCTGGATGGCGATGGCCTTGTCCAGGTCCTCGGGGCTGATGTGGCCTCCGGCCGTCAGGATCTCTCCCAGCAGTTTTTTCCGCTCGGCTGAGGAAAAGCCGCCGATGGAACCGTTCTTGAATTCCACATATTCGGTGTATTCCGGGTTCTCGATGGTCAGCACTCCGGACCAGCGCTCCTTGAGGGCCTTGGAGACGACCTCGCCGAACTGGACCCGGCCCAGGGGTATGATCTCTGCCATATCTGTTTAACCTTTCAAACGGTTGGGGTATAGCGGAAATTGCCGGCACAGCTCCCTGATCTCCCCGGTCACTTCCTTTATTGTTTTTTCGTCGCTGAGGCTGGCCAGCACTCTGTCTATCATGCCGGCCACGATTTTCATCTCGGCCTGCTTCATGCCCCGGGTGGTCAGGGCGGCAGTACCCATCCGGAAGCCGGAGGTCACGAAAGGGCTGCGGGAGTCGAACGGCACCATGTTCTTGTTGACCGTGATCCCGGCGGCATGCAGTGAGTTCTCGGCCTCCTTGCCGGTGATGTTCTTGTTGCTCAGGTCTATCAGCATCACGTGGTTGTCGGTGCCGCCGGATACTATTTGGTAGCCCCGCTCCACCATGCTCTGGGCCAGGGCCCGGGCGTTGTCGATCACCTGCTGGGCGTAGATTTTGAACGAAGGATCCAGGGCCTCCTTGAAGGCCACCGCCTTGGCGGCGATGACGTGCATCAGGGGGCCGCCCTGGATGCCCGGCATCACCGTGCTGTCCATCACCTCGGACATCAGCTTCAAGCGCTCGCCGGCCTTGATCTTGATCTTGTGGCCGAAGGGATTCTCGGAATCCCTGCCGATCAGCACCATCCCGCCCCGGGGGCCCCGCAGGGTCTTGTGGGTGGTGGTGGTCACCACGTGGCAGTGGGGGATGGGCGAGGGATGCAGCCCGGCGGCGATCAGCCCGGCCGGATGGGCCACGTCGGCGAACAGGAAGGCCCCCGCCTGGTCGGCGATCTCCCGGAACTTGGCGAACTCGTAGTGCCGGCTGTAGGCCGAGGCCCCCACGATGATCATCCTGGGCTTGTGCTCCCGGGCCTTTCTGGCCACATCGTCCATGTCGATGTACCCGGTCTCGCGCTTGACCCCGTAGGAGACTATCTTGTACATCTTGCCGGAGAAGGACACCGGGGAGCCGTGGGTCAGGTGGCCGCCGTGGGCCAGGTCCATGCCCAGCACCGTGTCGCCCGGCTGGCAGTAGGTGAAGTAGACCGCCTGGTTGGCGGTGGAACCGGAATGGGGCTGGACGTTGGCGTATTCGCAGCCGAACAGCTGTTTGGCCCGGTCCCGGGCCAGGTTCTCTGCCACGTCCACGAACTCGCAACCGCCATAATAACGCTTGCCGGGGTAGCCCTCGGCGTATTTGTTGGTCATCACCGAGCCCTGGGCCTCCAGCACCGCCTCGGAGACGAAGTTCTCGGAGGCGATCAGCTCCAGGCCGTACTCCTGGCGCCTGGTCTCGTCCTGGATGGACTGGTAAATCTCGGGGTCTTTGTTCTGCAGATTGGACATTTTATTCTTACCTTAACCTGTGTTGATTAGATGTTTTTAGTTTTTATCCTTTTTCCGTTGGCCTTGGGCTTTGCCTTGGCGCTGTCGGCCGCCGTGCTGTCTGTTTTTACCGCGGCGGTCAGGCTCTCGGGCTTGTTCTTTCCCAGCAACAGATCGAGTTTGGCCTCCAGTTCCTTCTCGTAACCGGCCTGAAAACCCACATGATATTCGGCCAGGTTGCCGGACTTGTCTATCACCACCAGGGTGGGCAGACTGCCGGCCTGGTACTTCTGGGCCGTTACCGAGAATTCATCGTGCAGGATGGGCAGAGATATCACCCGTTGGAAGATGCAGGCCTCCACCGTGTCCCGGTCTTCCCCCACGTTCACCAGGTAGAACCTGATGCTGTCCCCGGCAAAACGCGAGGCCATCTCCTGCAGGCAGGGGATCTCATTCTTGCAGTTCCCGCACCAGGTGGTAAAGAAGCTTAAGACCACCACGTCCCGCTCCTGCCGGGTGCGCGGGGTGCGGGCCTGCCCGCAGTAATCGCGAAGGTAAAAGGTGGAGCCGCCGTCCAGGTTCTTCAGCACTATGGGGGGTGCCGGGTCGCCCACCTTAAGACAGGGCTTGTCCCCGGCGGCCAGGGCCGGGGCGGTTAATGCCAGCAGGGCAAGGCAGAATGACAGGATATTTTTCATTTAACTAATTTCAAAATTATTTTTATTTGTTTTCATTTTCATATTTTGATATCTTGTCCACCCGGCGCTGGTGTCGGCCCCCTTCGAACCCGGTCTCCAGCCAGACCTTGACGATCTTGGGCACCAGCTGCAGGTCAATATAATCGGCCGGCAGCACCAGGATGTTGGCGTCATTATGCTGCCGAGAGTAGCGGGCCATGTCCGGGGTCATGGCGATGGCCGCCCGCACTCCCTTGACCTTGTTGGCCGCGATGGCCATGCCGTTGCCGGTGCTGCAGATCAGGATTCCCTTGTCAGCCTCGCTTTCTGCCACCGCCCTGGCCACCGGAAAAGCGAAGTCGGGATAATCGCAGGGCTCCCGGCTCTGGGCTCCGAAATCTATGAACTCGAGATTGTCCGGAGAGAAGGCCGCTTTGATCTGTTCTTTCAGGGCAAACCCCCGGTGATCGGTGCCAATGGCTATCTTCATAACTGCTCTCGTGATTTAATTAAGGATAAGGTATAACCAGACTAAAGTCAAGGGGAACCTGCAACGCTGCGACTGAGCTGCCAATCAAGTATGCCCGGCAATGTTTGAGGAGTTCACTTTTGATAGCGCGGCGCTGTTTGAAATGTCAGGCAGGCAGGACAGGCGATGTTTGAAAATGTTTGAACTGCTTGAAACCGTTTCAAACGATTCAAACATCGCCCTGCTTTTTCATTGCTCCTCAACCATTGCCTGCCTTATATATCAGCATCTCAAACGCCGGACGAACCTCGTGTTTCGCTTCTCCAGCGGCAAAATGATCCGCTCTGCGGATCATTTTGCCATCAGGGCTGAAAGCACTATGGACATGAACTTGGTCTCGTCTGAATCGGTGCGCGAGGTCAGCACCACCGGGGCGCTGGTGCCGATGACCATGGCCGCCAGCTCCGCCTTGGCCAACTGGGCCAGCGTCTTGTAAATGAAGTTGGCCCCGTGGATATCCGGACAGACCAGGATGTCGGCGTAGCCGGCTACCGGCGACTTGAGGCCCTTGCCGGTCGCGCATTCCGGTGAGACCGCGGCGTCCATGGAGAGAGGTCCGTCCACTATGCAGCCCTTGATCTGCCCCCGGTCGGCCATCTTGGCCAGCTGGGCGGCCTCCAGGCTGCAGGGCCATTTAGGATTGACCTTTTCGGTGGCGGTCAGCACCGCCACCTTGGGGGTCTCAATTCCCAGTTTGTGGGCCACCGAAACGGCATGGTTGATCATATCCACTTTCTGCCCGAAGTCCGGATAGGGGATCTGGGCGGCGTCGGTGAGGATCAGCAGCCGGGGATAGTTGGGAACCTCGAACACCGCCACGTGGGAGACGGTGGCCCCGGTGGTCAGGCCGTTCTCCTTGTTCAGATAGGCCCGGGCGTAGACCGCAGTGTCGATCAGGCCCTTCATCAGCACATCGGCCTCGCCTTTCTTGACCATCTCCACCGCTTTGGCGGCCGCTTTTTTATAGTCGGTCTCGTCGATCAGGGTGAATATCTTGGGATCGATATTATTTTCCTTGGCCAAAGCCTCGGTCTTTTTCTGGTCTCCGATCAGGATGGCCTTGGCCGATTTTTCGTTGACCGCCCTGGCCAATGCTCCGATGATGTCCGGATCCTGGCCGCAGGCCACGGCCACTCTTTTTAACGGTCCGCCCTTGACCAGTTCCGCCATCTGCTTTAATGAGGTAACTTGTGCCACTTGTTCTCCTATGGTTGTGATTATGTAAAAGGTTATTGGTTTTTTCGAAGTTGTTTTATGTTGTGCCGGAACGGCTATTGGCTCACAGGACCAGGGATCAGCTTACGTAAACCGCGTTGCGGCCGCCCTGCTTGGCCCGGTACAGGGCCTTGTCCGCCCGGTCTATCAGGCTGTCCAGGGTTTCATCCCGGTTCATCTCGGCCACCCCCATGCTAATGGTGACATTGAGGGGCCACAGTTTTTCCTGATGGATCAGCCTCCACCTTTCAATGGATGTTCTTAAGCGGTCGGCGATCTCCACCGCGATCTCGGCCTTGGTCTGGGGCAGCATGATCAGGAATTCCTCGCCCCCGTAGCGGGCCACCCGGTCGTATTCCCGGATCCCGGCCTGCAGCTGCCGGGAGACGCCCTTCAGCACTTCGTCGCCCACCGGATGCCCGTATTTGTCGTTGATGTGCTTGAAATAATCCAGGTCGCAGAAGACCAAAGACAGGGGCAATCCCAAACGTTTTGATTTCTTCAGTTCCAGGTCCAGCTCCATCTCTATCTTGCGCCGGTTCAGCAGTTCGGTCAGGGGATCGATGGCCGCCAGTTTGGACAGCAGTTCCGAGGCCTTGGCCTCCTCCTCGTAGATGCTGGCGTCCCGGAAGATCTGGACCGCCCCCAGCCGCTCCCCCGCAGGCCCGCTGATCGGAGAGGAGACCACGTCCACCGGCACCCGGCGGCCGTCCTTGTGCTTCAGGTAGACCCTGGTTTGGCCGGTGGACTGCCCGCCGTTGACCGCCCGGCTCAGGGGGCAGAGCGGGCCGCACATGCTCCGGCCCTCGGTGTCGATGTGGCACAGCAGGTCGTCGGAACAGCGGAAACTGATCACATCCCCTGGCAGGTATCCGGAGATGCTTTCTGCCCCCTTATTCCAGTAGGTGATCCGCTTGTCATTGTCCACAAAATAGACGCCGTCGTAGGTCTGGTCCAGGATGGCCTTGTAAATGTCGCAGGGCAGGCCGCTGGCATCATTTTTAGCCTGTCCGGACATCAGCAGCTGACCACTCCCAGTGCTATGGAGTTTATCTTCTGCTGTTTGGAATCGGCCCGGGACAGCATCACCACCGGCTTGGCCGCCCCGGCGATGATCCCGGCAGCCTGGGCCCCGCCCAGGTAGATCAGGCCCTTGACCAGCATGTTGCCCGAGGCGATCTCGGGCGTCAGGAAGATGTCGGCCTCCCCGGCCACCTGGCTCTTGATCTTCTTGTGGGCGGCGGCCTCGGCCGAGACCGCCAGATCCAGGGCCAGCGGCCCGTCCACCAGGCAGCCCTTGATCTGGCCCCGTTCGGCCATCTTGGAAAGGTGGGCGGCGTCTATGGTGTCCTGCATCTCCGGGTTGAGCACTTCCACGGCGGCCAGCACCGCCACCTTGGGCTTTTCCACTCCCAGCTTGTGGGCGATCTCCACCGCGTTGTTGATGATGTCCACCTTGGCCATCAGGTCGGGCCTGACGTTCATGCCGCCGTCCGAGACCAGGATCAGCTTGGGGTAGGAAGCGGATTCCATCACCGCCACATGGGACAACAGGCGCCCGGTGCGCAGGCCCACTTCCTTGTCCAGCACGGCCTTGAGGAAGGTGGAGGTGGCCACCAGGCCTTTCATTAGAAAATCGGCCTGGCCGTTGGAGACCGCGGCTACCGCGGCTTTTGAGGCCTCGGCCATGTCTTTGATGTCATGCAGCTCCCAGCCCTTGAGGTCCACCTTGGCCTTGGCGGCGGCCTCTTCGATGGCCTTTTTGTCGCCGAACAGGATCGGGGTGGCGATCTTCTCCTTGGCCGCGTCGCTCAGGGCCTCCAGCACCACCTCGTCCTGGGCCACCGCCACCGCCACTTTTTTGGGGCCCTTTGCCTTGGCCTGGGTCATCAGATCGGAAAATGATTTGATCATTCTATGCTCCTGTGTTTGTTCTATCGTGTCATTCCTGCGAAGGCGGGAATCGGTTTTTTTGGTTTCAATACTCAATTTTTAATAAAAGTAATTGGATAGATGATCCAAGCTCTTGCCGGCTTTTTATCTTTATCTTGTGCGGGATAAAATATTAAACGATTGGCAGCTTTTAGAGCTTTATAATCCAAGCAAAATGACCCACTGCTTTTAGCAATACTTGCCTCCATGACAGTGCCGTCCAAATTTACAAGCAGGTTCAATAAAACTCTACCTTCCATCCCTTCTGGTATATTTAAGTCGTCCAAGTCAGACCATGAGAATTTTTTCTGCTCTTTAAATTGTGGTGGGATGCTATACTCTACAAACTCACCTGGCTTTGGAATGTCCTTTGGTTTTAGGGAGGTTGAATCTGCTTGCAGTGAATCGTTGCTTTTTTTAAGGGTGATCTTCCCCGTCAATCGTTTTCCGCTTTCGATAATCATGTCAGCTATAAGCGAATCATATCCCTGGTGTTTGAGTTTTATTTGGTAAGACCCCGGAATAATTTTTGCCGGAATAAACGGGGTTTTGCCGAAATGATAGCCGTCAATATACACATCGGCGCTGTCGGGAACAGAGTTGATAACAGCCGATCCGAACTCCTGCCCGAAAGCCGGAGAGATGAATATACCAACCAGCCCAAAGCAGATCAGTATCTTATTTTTCGTTGGCCAGTGCTTTGATCTCATCAAAATTCAATACCCGGTTATATATCCGCAGGTCATCGATCGCTCCCTTAAAACACAGATTGTAACCGGTGCCCTGGCGCTGCTCCCGGCTGCCTATGGACAACGGATGGTCATTGCAGTCCAGAACGGAGGGATATCCGCTTTGGCTTGATATCAGCCTTCCGTTCTCAAAGAGCCACGATTTTCTAGCGTTCCCGTCAAATACCGCAACGATGTTGATCCATTGCCCGACCTTGCCGGAGGTCAGCCAGCCGGTGGTCATGTTTTGCCGGTAGCTCCCGCCGGTCCAGATCAAAAACCTTAAGGTGGTGTTGGCGTAGGTTGTGATGTCCAGGCAATAGACCTCATCGCCGGTGCCGTAACCCTTGCAAATCACCGCCGCGCCTTCGCTTTGAGGAGTGACGTCCGGCCGGATCCAAGCTGAGATCGAAACTGCCCCGGTGAGATCAAGCGACGGCGCATCCGGCACTAAGATATAGTCATTTATGCCGTCAAACCAATAAGCCCGGTTTGTCCGGTTGAAGCGGTCGGAGGTAAACTCCGCGCCCTTCACATTCCCGTGATTTTTGTTCCCGCTTTCATCGCGGGCATTTCCGTTAAAGGGATAAAACGCCGCCAGACCGCTGGACAAGGCCACCGGACCCCGGAGAAGATCGTCCCCGGTTGGTATGTTTTTTTGTGAAGCGATCACCTCGCTGGGCGGGGTTACCGGCAATACCGTTTTTTCGGGGGGCACAGTCATCCCGGCAAAAGTGTAGGACGACTCCTTCATCAGGCCCAGCAGCCGGGCCGGGTCGCCGGAGCATTGGTTGGAATATACTTTTTCGACCTTGCCGGTAAGAACATCCACCATCTGCAGTTCTACCGAGTAAACCGACCCGATCCTCCCGATGCAGCCGCCGATGATCTTTTTCACCCCCAGCAGTTTTCCGGCTTCGACCAGGCAGGAAGTTTCGTCGCAGGCCCCTGTCTGCTGAAAGCCCTGTTCCCTTAAAACCTCATCCCGTTTATCCAGATCTACGACATCATAGACATCCCTTAATACCAGCTCATTTAAAAGTTTTTTTGTCAACTGAACCGCTTCCGCCACCGTGATCCCCGAAGTGGCAGTAATGTTCATTATGGATACTGCTGTTCGTCCTTCATTGCCAAAGCAGATGCCGGCGCAGGATACAAGCATAATGACGAATGCCGCTATTTTCTTCATGGAGGTCAACACAGTGCTGATTTAATGTAGATAAGAAGCAATTCCTAAATCACCCCCATAATTCTGCCTTTTGAATCCTGCAATTTTCATTCTTCCTTTTGCACTCTGATTTTATTTGTACTCCCTTGCCTGCTCTTCGCCTTTCAATATCCTCATTCCGGCCTCGGCCAGGGCCGTCATCTCGTCCTCGCCGGGATAGACTTTGACAGGCGCTATCCAAGACACCCTTTCCTTGATCCACTCCACGAATTCCGGGAAGTAGGCAAAAGAGCCGGTCAGCACTATGGCATCCACCTTGCCGTTGACCACCGTGGCCATCTCGCCGATGGTCTTGGCGTTCTGGTAGGCCATGGCCTGGATGATCAAAATGGTCTTGGCGTCGCCGGCCTTGACCTTCTCCTCCATCTCCCGCCCGTCGTTGGTGCCCAGGTGCGAGACGCAGCCGCCCTTGCCGGCCAGCTTTTTGTTCATCTCCTCGATGGTGTATTTGCCGGAGAAGCACATCTTGACCAGGTCGCCGGTGGGCAGGGCTCCGGCCCGTTCCGGGGCGAACGGCCCGTCGCCGTTGAGCGCGTTGTTGACGTCAACCACCTTGCCCTTTTCGTGAATGCCGACCGAGATCCCCCCGCCCAGGTGCACCACTATCAGGTTCAGTTCCTCGTATTTCTTCCCCAGATCTTTGGAGGCCCGGCGGGCCACCGCCTTCTGGTTGAGGGCATGGAAGATGCTGACCCGGGGCAGCTCCGGCAGTCCTGAGTAGCGGGCCAAAGGATTCAGTTCATCCACCACCACCGGGTCCACGATGTAGGACTTGACCCCGGCGTCGCGGGCCAGGTCGTCGGCGATCAGGCAGCCCAGGTTGGAGGCGTGGTCCCCGCCGGTGCCGGCCTTGATGTAGTCCAGCATGGCCTGGTTGACCGCGTAGGTGCCCGAAGGAATGGGCTTGAACAGACCGCCCCGCCCGATGATGGCGCTAAGTTCCTTGATGTTGATCCCGCCCTTGGCCAGGGCGTCCTCGATCACCTGCTTGCGGAAATCGAACTGGTCGGTGATCCGCTTGAAGGGCGCCAGCTCCTCGGCGGAGTGGCGCAGGGTGTCCTTGAATATGGCTTTGCCGTCCTCGTACACCGCTATCTTGGTGGAGGTGGAGCCGGGGTTGATGGCCAGGACTTTGAAGGGCACGGGCGGTTCCTCCAGAATTTGATTTTAAATATATTTATAAAATTTCTTTTATTTCCTCAATGCTCAAGCCTGCATCACGGAGAATACTGCGCAAGGTGCCTTTGGCTATTTCACTGTGGTTGGGTATCGTCAAGCGGCGATGCGGCGGGTCAATGTGCCGGAGAATAATATGGCTGCCGGTTTGATGGTCTACAATATAACCTATACGCCGTAAAGCCTTGACCAGCTTTTTACCGGATACCAGCGGGAATACGGTCATATTTTACCTCTATTTGCTTTTCGATAAAAGGCTGAACCGGCAAAGGCTCGTTGTGCTTGGCGTAACTTGCAACGTATCCCTTTATGGCGTCCTCAATGTTTGAAAAGGCTTCTTTTGTCGTCCGCCCTTGTGAATGGCAGCCGGGAAGACTGGGACAACTGGAAATATACCAGCCGTCTTCAAAAGTAATGATGATTTTTAGTTTCATATGTATATCCTTAATTTTACTTGGTAGCGGTGGGGCCGGGGTTGATGGCCAGAACTTTGAAGGGCACAGGCGGTTCCTCCAGAATTTGATTTTAAAAATATATTTTATAAAATTTCTTTTACTTCCTCGATGCTCAAACCCCATCACAGAGAATACTGCGCAATGTGCCTTTGGCTATTTCCCTCAACCCGGGAAATCAATGACGCTCCTCGCAGCAAGCTGCGAGGTATCTAAGTTAAAAGTCTAAGGTTAGTTGACTTCGGTATATCCGTTTATACTTACCACCCTGTTCTTTTACATACTTTTTAATTGCCTCTTCGTTCC
>Ga0315268_10006926_pt1 | contig 12002 bp, 12 predicted proteins | sample C1_top_MG_FD_204535 | JGI IMG/M metagenome (GOLD analysis project Ga0315268, IMG submission 204535) | Sediment microbial communities from Yellowstone Lake, YNP, Wyoming, USA - C1_top | ecosystem: Environmental > Aquatic > Freshwater > Lake > Sediment | place: USA: Wyoming | collected 2017-08-01 | reverse complement strand
ACCAAGTTGATTGAGCGAAATTCCACAATTCCGTGCAAAAAGGGGCAAACATTCTCAACCTATGCGGATAACCAGCCAGGCGTGTTGATTCAGGTGTTTGAGGGTGAGCGACAGCTTACCAAAGACAATAACATTCTTGGCAAGTTTCAACTGGACGGCATTCCTCCGGCTCCGCGCGGAACTCCGCAAATTGAGGTGACATTTGATTTGGATGCGAATGGTGTGCTCAACGTGAATGCGGTCGATAAAGCTGGCGGCAAATCGAATAAAATCACCATTACGAATGATAAGGGGCGGTTGTCAAAGGATGATATTGAGCGCATGGTTGCTGAAGCGGAAAAATACAAGGAAGAAGATTCAAAGCACAAACAAAAAATTGATGCGCGAAACGGGTTTGAGAATTACGTTTATTCGGTCAAGAGTTCAGCTTCTGAACCGGGTATGCAGGAAAAGTTGTCCGAGTCGGACCGCAGCGCAATCGAGGACGCTTGCAAGGCGTCGCTTGAGTGGCTGGAATCTGTGGGTCACCACGATACTGATGCAAGCGAGTATGAAGCGCAACAAAAAAAACTGGAGGGAATTGTTAGTCCGATTATTTCAAAACTGTATGCTTCTTCTGATGGAATGCCAGGTGGAATGCCACAACAACAACCACAACCATCATCCTCTTCGTCCTCTGAACCAAATATTGAAGAACTGGATTAACAACAACTACAAAATGCTGCTTTAAAATCGCAAGGTGCCGACCCTTTCATATGATAGATGCACGCCAAAAATGTCAAGATTGGAATGCCAAACATTAGCGATATTATTGAATAAGTTATAATCGTCACGGTTCCTTGACTCAATAGGGAAGGTGATGGTGATGATTTGTCGTCGGTTGTTGAAGAATTGGTGGTGGTCGTAATAGTAACATTGGCATTGGTTTCGACGGATAAAATAAATGTAAACAATATTGAAAATGATAAATATAATGTCAATATTGTTTTTCTTGATACATTATCATGGTGTTTCATTGTCTGGTGATTGTCTTGATTATCTGGTGATTGTCTGGTCAGTTAAGATATATTAAAATGAAACATTTATTTTCAATTTTTATTTATTACAAAAATATAAATTGAAAACTTTTCGATTACTTTTAAAATGTTCAGTGTTCGAACTGGCAACAAGTCAACTCAATTATATCATGCAAACTGCAGCCACAGCCACAGGAAAATCCAAGTCAGGAATAAAGAGAAGGAACAAGAAGGAGGCGTCTGAGTGGTTTCAGAATCTATCACACATTGAGCAATTATTAGTGAAACAAGAAGCAAACGCATCATCCTCGTCAAAAGAGAGAAAACCAAAAAAAGAAATGCACCAGCGCGAGCGTGAATTGCTACTCAAACGACGTTCCGAGCATGAAGCACGCATGAAAGCCCAGTTGGAATCTAAAGAGAAAATCACAAAACAAATACAAAAATGTCAAGAAATGCGCCACCAACTGATTCCACTCCAGATGAGGTTGGAACAGGTGCAGCTGCATGAATACTACAACACACCATCCTCGTCGAAATTCTATTTGAAACTTGGCAACATGAAAGCCAAAGTTTCAAATGAATTGCAGTTGATACATCATGAAGAAAAAGCCCTTTTCGAGATGAATGAAAAACACCACTGCACCAAAAAGTCAATCACAGATATTATTGAAAAAACGAAAACATCCAAGCTCTACACAAGAGTTCAAGCAAAAAATTATGTGGACTATGTCTACAACTTGGTGACAGTGTAAATTATTATAAATTCTAATTTACAGTTGTGATTGTTACCATTTATTTTTTTTCACACTGATTTTGGGTCCCGCTCCTTTTTTGTTGATGTTTTTCGGGTCATATGACTCCTCTTCGTCGTCAGAATTTAAATCCTTGCTCATCTCCCAGAATTCTTTACTACCGAGTTTAAACGGTCCGTGCTGTTGCGCCTTGTACCAGAAAATTTGGTCCTGTAGCTTATTCGATTTGGCGTTGTTATTTATAACCAAACACTCGAAATTTTCAGTGCACTGGTCCATCACCTGACAGAATGACTCAAAAGTCGGAAACATGCCCGCATAATTTTCATAGATTCGTTTTCGGTTACCTATGTACGGCTCTCGCAGGATAAACACGTAGTCAATGTTGGTTCTCAAATTGGGCGGAATGCCTAAAGGATATTGCATTGTGATGACCAGCATAATCTTCCAATGACGGCCGTTCATGAAGAGGAGGCGCATCATAGTGTCGCGGGTCCATTTATTATCGAACAAGCAATCATCGAGGACGACAAAAGTTCGGGGGTCTATGGTGCTCCGTTTGTATGATTCCATTTCCTTTTTGACTTGTTTGAGAACTGCTTTTTGTCGTTTTAAAATATTTTCTATGATGGCGGTGTTGTATGCGTCATGGATGAATAGTTTTGGCACGTGTTCCCCGAAGAATCCGTTACCTGCTTCTGTTCCTGAAATGACGGTTCCGATGGGGATGTCCTGGTGGTAATACATGAGGTCTTTTACGAGGAAACTTTTACCGGTATCACGTCGTCCGATTAAGACGATAACTGGACCTTTATTTTCATCCGGTCTAAAACTAATTGAGCGCATATCAAATTTCCCTAGTTCTAAATTCATATTTTAATATGCTTGTTTAAAGTTGAATGAATGTGCTATATATCTTGTAATAATAAAAAAAATGCATGTGTCAAACTAATTTGAATTTAGTACAATAAATGTAATAAATGTAATAAATGAATGTAATAAAATATAAGTTTAAATAGTTGTATTTTTCTATTTATAGAAAGTAATATTTCATTTATTTGCCGTTATGTCTATTCCTGTCAACCCTCCTCTCATTCCTCCCGTTATTCATGTTGTTGATTCCGATGCAACATCCGCAACAAGCGTATCAGATGGCGAATTAAAATTTAAACTGTTTTACCAAAAACCAAAAAATGATAATGTTCTTAAAGATTTAGAAATTTCTCAAATGGGATTGAAAAAATGTCAAAATTATATTCCGATTTATTCGAAATTCTTCTCTCTTAATGACACAAACTATAATTCAATCAACCTGAACCAGAAACACAGCGCCAAAACAATTTTGGCTTGTTCCGCTTTACCCGGTGATGACTGTGTGCCAAAAAATTGTGGAAATGCAATCATTTTTCCGAATCCTAATCCAAAACAAGAAGATTCTTCTTCTAGCAGTGTTGTAACTCCTGTATTTTTCAAATTCTCTCCATTGCTTGACCCGATTAAATATTTAGCCGGAAGTTATAATTTCAAGGGACCCGCCAGTGCGGCGGATGGAGTAGAGGGAGGAGTTCGCTCATCGTCGTGTTATCTAGATTCATTATTGAGCTTGCCATCCATTCATTCAACTCCATTTTCTTTTGATTCAGCCACAATCCAGAGGGAACGTAGTTCCCCCACACCCCCTCCTTTCACAGAGGGGGTCGTAGGGGGGTCCCCTACCACAACAAATTCTGTAAATGTTGAAGAAGGAAAAAAGTATAGCCATTATAAAATATTAGACACCAATAATTCAGCATATGTCGACGGATTCTTTTCTTATTTATCGAGCCAGTTATTAAACACGCACGGATTTATTCATGGTATTGATTTTTACGGCTCATACTTGGCAATTCAAGACGAATTTACAATTAATATTATCGATGACTATGATTACCTAATGAAGAATGATTTTTTTAAAGAAAAAAATGGTACTCTTTTTAAATTTGATGAAACAGTATTTGAAGATTGTAGTGACGACGACGACAACGACAAAAATGGTGGTGGAAAGAAAAAACAAACTAAAAATCGTAACCGTAATCCTAAATTGAATATTATTCAAGACAAACATGACGAAGTTCAATTTGATATCTATGTTGATATTTTTGATAACAAGGATAAAGAGGACAAGGAGGATAGCCTTGCGAAAGTTGAGCTAACCGAGCTAACCGAGCTAACCGAGCTAACCGATTCACATGTTTTCAATCCTGAAAGCAGCGAAGAATATAATATCAATAACATGTCATGTAATTCCTCATCATCTTCGGTTTCATGTTCTTCAAGGTCGTCTCACACAACAACAGACAACGATAATAATGATGACAATGATGATAATGATGATGATGCGCGTTTAAGCGACGACGAGAGCGACCGAAACAGTAAAAGCGATGACACTAACAGTAACAGCGATGAAAGCAACAGCAACAGCAGCAAAAGTGGTGACACAGAATCGACATTTGAAACAGTTGATGACGATGACAACTATGAAGAAGAAGAAGTATTGAATGCAGTTATTTATAAATTTCCTGTTGAAGTCATTATGCTTGAACGTTGCACAAAAACGCTCGACTGGTTAATGGTAAATGACATTCTCTCGGATGGAGAATGGGAAGCCGCATTAATGCAAATCGTCATGACACTGGCAACATATCAAAAAATATTTTCATTTACGCACAACGACTTGCACACAAATAATGTCATGTTCATTGAGACAGAAAAAGAATACATTTATTATTTTTTCAACAAGAAATATTACAAGGTTCCGACGTTTGGTAGAATTTTTAAAATAATTGATTTTGGTCGGTCAATTTACAAATTTAATTCCACTCTGGTTTGTAGCGATAGTTTTCACAAAAGCGGAGACGCTGCCACACAATATAACTGCGAACCCTATTTGAATGACAAAAAACCCTGTATTCAGCCGAATTTTAGTTTCGATTTGTGCAGACTGGGTTGCTCGCTCTTTGATTTTTTTATTGAAAATATGGAAGATGTTGCGCGCGAGTGTAAAAAAAATCGATTGGTATCCCTTGTTGTCGATTGGGTAACCGATGATGAGGGACGCAATATTTTGTACAAGAAGGATGGAGTTGACAGATACCCAGATTTTAAATTGTATAAAATGATTGCGCGAACGGTTCATAATAAAGTCCCGTCACAGCAGCTCAAACATCGCGTATTCACTCAATACGAAGTTACACAAAAAAGTATTAAGAATGTATCAAAAACTGAAATTATAAATATTGATAAATATCCTATTTATACTTCGTCGGTTTAAAACGTAATACATCTAATCCAATCCAATCTACAATAAAATTGAATTATGAATATATAAATTATCGCACAGTTCATCAGACATAACTATACTTTGGTGTAATATATATCCATTAGATGTTAAAATATTATCAATTTTTTTCTGTTTTTCTATTATACTTGATGTTTCCACAGTTATAACATTAAATGTGTATTTCGTAAAGTCAATCCCTTCTAATACTTTATCTTCTGTTCCATTTGTGTCGATGGATAAATAATCTATAACATTTGGAGAATTGTTTGCAATAAATATATCATTCAAGGTTTTTGTATTTACCTTTATAATGGTACCATTTTCAGTTATAAAATCTACACAAGTATCTGCATACTCAGTTATAGCATTCAAAACATCTAATGGAACCAATGTAAAATCTAATTCTAAATTGCTTTGAGAAAAAACAGCTGTTTCTATACAAACCGCGTTCGGTCTATTAGTTGTTAATTCATCAATTCTATATGGATTTGCTTCAATGCATAATCCTTTCCATCCATATTTTTTTTCTAATAAATATGTATTTGATATAAATATTCCGTCAACGGCACCAACTTCAACAAAGTATCCATCTCTTTTTTTTTTTAAAATTCTAGTTACATAAACATCTTGACCTCCTTGTGAATATTGTTCTGCATCAGAGTTTTCACCGGACATATTAATTTTGTATTATTTTATATTTATATTTTATATTTATATTTTATATTTATATTTTATATTTATTTTATATTTATATTTTATATTAATTCTATAATATTATCTTCAACTTATTATAGAATTAATTTATTTTTTAAATATAACTTACACTAGAGGGAGTTGCTGCATTGAGTTGATTGATAACTCCATCCCATCTCCATTCAGCTTGCGCCCAGTAAATTCCACTTACACCACCAGTGTAATTTGTAGACCATCCTGTACCTCCCGCTACCATAGTATAAGTAACTGTTCCTGTAGTTGTCACATTTTTCGAAAATGGTCCTGGAGATGGATTAGCTGTTGTAGTCCAGGTTCCTGATGTTCCATTCAAGTTCCATCTTAATGTTCTTGATGCTGATGTTAATGTACTTGTCGCAAATGCCGAGTTACATTTTACATTTCTTACATATACTGTATCTACTACAAGTCCTCCATATGACCCCTGTGCGTAATTTTTCAACCCAATAGTTCCATCTTTTCCAGTTGCAGTCGTCCCTGTTAAACATAGAGGTGATTGATTTGCATAACTACCAGTATATGTTGGGTTTGGGTTTGTGTAATATGCTGCTCTACCAGTATACACAACTGCAGTTCTACTTTCTCCACTATTTGTCGGGACATCGAGTGTCTGTGCTATGACATAAAATGTATAATTTGCATTATCCACCCCAGCATAAGAAGCAGTCAAAAAATATTGATTGACCTCTGCTACAAGTAGACCGGCACCACGATATACAAAATATTTACATCCTGGAACTACGTCCCAACTTAAATTAACGGTGGTTCCACTTACTGATGCAGTAAAATTTGCTGGTGCAGGTGGGGCTCCAATTGTTAAATTTGGACTTGTGAATGAACCGCTATAATTTACAGTTCCTGTTAATATAGTTTTTGCTACAGATCCAACATTCGTCGCCGTTGTTGTTGCCAAACTATATGTTGCCCCTGGCGGATTAATTGAAGAGACAGTGACTGATTGCGCAGTACTGTTGTGGGCTGATGTAGTAGCTGAACCAATACTCCACGTAACCGAAGTAATAGCTAATGGTGCAATTGTTAATGTTCCATTTGCCGCAGAAAAACTATAATTGGTAGCCAAAAGACTTAAAGCTGGTGTAATGACATATGTTCCCACATTCGAACTGGAAGTACCTGTTGTAGTATGAGTAACTGTTCCCGATATTACAGCCGCTGTTTCAGAGTTGACAAATCCAGTTGGTGTGTAAGTAAAACTGGGGACTGAAGAACCATATGTCATCGATGCGTTATTTGATGTAATAGTTAATGTTGCTTTCCCAATTGTTAATGTTCCATTTGCCGGAGAAAATGTATAATTGGTAGCCACCAAAAGACTTAAAGCTGGTGTAATGACATATGTTCCCACATTCGAACTGGAAGTACCTGTTGTAGTATGAGTAACCGTTCCTGATATTACAGCCGCTGTTTCAGAGTTGACAAATCCAGTTGGTGTGTAAGTAAAACCGGGGACTGAAGAACCATATGTCATCGATGCGTTATTTGATGTAATAGTTAATGTTGCTTTCCCAATTGTTAAAGTTCCTGTAACAAACTGTTGATTGTCCAAAACATAAGTATAATTTTCATCACCTAGTGGGTGAATAGAATAAGTAGCACTGGCGCCATTATTAACCCCCATATTTAATTCAGTACCTGTCAATGTAGCGTTGCCTTTATTTGTCTTAATTATATTTCCTTGAGAATTTTTTATTGAATAAACTGCATCAGCTGGAGTTACCTCGACGATTTCACTTCTTGGATTTCCAGTATATTTTTTATTAGTTTGTGGTAACGTAACCGTAACCTTCACCTGTTTCAATGTATTTTGAGATTGATTTAAACTAAACATTTTATATTTTTATAATTTATATATTTATTATAAAATTATAAAATAAAATAATTTATATTGAACTTTATCATCCATACGCACTACAAGCAACATAAGCATTTGTACCATCCCATGTAAATGATAAAATTGCATTTGAAAATTCTGTCCCATGTTTCAACATTATTGCTACAGGATAATTCAGTTTTCCAATACTACTAGTATTAAAATTGATATTTACATCTAGTGGTGATTGTCTACCATTTATAGTTAATGCATATAGTGTACTGTTATTTATATATACAACATATTGACCTCCTATAAGAGCGTTTGTAACAGTTAATTTACTTATTGTGGTGGGTAAAGTAATAGTAGTGTCAAGATAAAAAATTCCACTGGATGCGCTACTACACTCTATAATTAATTCGGAGTTTACAACAGTCACATATGTGAATGTTTCAGGTAATACTAATTGTTGACTAAATGTATTTTTTCCTCTAAAAGTATTGTCTAGCGCTAAGATATCAGTTCCGTTGGTTCCGTTGGTTCCGTTGGTTCCGTTGGTTCCGTTGGTTCCGGCTGTTCCTGTGGGTCCTGTGGGTCCTGTGGGTCCTGTGGGTCCTGTGGGTCCAGTGGGTCCTGTGGGTCCTGTGGGTCCTGCGACTCCTGCAGGTCCTATGGCTCCTGTGGCTCCTGTGGTTCCTGTGGGTCCTGTGGGTCCTATGGGTCCTGCGACTCCTGCAGGTCCTGTGGCTCCTGTGGCTCCTGTGGGTCCTGTGGGTCCTATGGGTCCTGCGACTCCTGCAGGTCCTGTGGCTCCTGTGAGTCCTGTGGCTCCTGTGAGTCCTGTTGCGCCCGTAGGTCCTGCAGCTCCATTCGCTCCTGCGGCTCCCGCGGGTCCTGCAGGTCCTGCGGGTCCAGCAGGCACAGCTGCAATCGCAGTGTCGACATATGTTTTTTTTGCAAGTGTATCATTACCAATTTTTACATCAGTATAATTCAAAAAATGAGCAGTCGTTCCGTCAAAAACTGCACCATTCAAGTAAAGATTATGAGTCGTCGGAGTCGTCATAATATTTTATTTTTTATTGATTTATAAACTTGTATATTATTAATTTTTTTACAAAAAAAATAATTCATAAACTATTATAAAAATATTATTAAATCAAAATTAAACGCATTATTGTTTTCTATTAATATAAATCCAAACACAGTCTTGTTTTGACAATTTTGGTGTATAAAATTGTAAATGCAAATGCAAACATGAAATCAACATAAATGTTTTGAAATAGTTTTTGAAACATGATGTAAACAAACATTAATACAAAGAATTTCACAAATGTGGAATTTGGATACAAACTTCCTGCTTCCTCTTCCTCCTCTTCCTCTTCTTCCTCCTCTTCCTCTTCTTCCTCTTCCTCTTCTTCCTCTTCTTCCGCCTCTTCCTCCTCTTCCTCTTCTTCCTCTTCTTCCTCTTCTTCCTTCAATTTGTTGCCACCACTGTTTTTCAATTCTTCTCTCATAGAGCGCTTCAAATTATTAAGAATTTTGTCATACGGTGAAAACATGACATATGCTCCTTTTTTTTGACACCAATATCCAACATGTTCGTTGGTGTCAACATCATACAAGTGAGGAGTACCTTTTTCACCATCAGATTTAATGTATAAAGGTATTCCATTGATTTCCATTCTTGTGTATTCGTTTTGTTCTTGTTGGCGACTCATTTTATTTTCTTAATATGGCTTGTAGTTGACTGGATTGTATGAATGCATTCACCAGTTCTATAATTTCAATTTTTTAAATAATGTATTTAATCAAATAAATATTAAATATAATGATAGTATAATACCAATATTCCAATATTGTAATTATTTATCATTATATTATGGTCTTGTTTTTTTTATTGGATTTAACATGTAGTTTAATTCTAACTGGTGCATTTAAAGTTGGAAGTTGGGTTGTGTACAAGTCATTCAATGGATTACAATACGTTTATAAACGAGTACGTCCAGAACAATTGCATGATGACAAATATAGTCTAGATGAATTAAATTCAACCCCTTATGTCATTATTACAGAAGAAGAATATGACGCACTACTAACTAATTCTAAACCAAAATGTTTGAAAAGAAATGTTTCTTCACTCACTAAAAAAATAATTGCAAGTAACCAAGCTTGGAAATGTGGAACGTGTGCTGAAATTATGGACTATACATACGAAATAGACCACCATATTCCGCTTTTCAAAGGTGGAAGTAACGATACAAGTAATTTAATCGCACTTTGTAGAAATTGCCATGGTAAAAAAACAATTTTAGAAAATATAAATTAAAATTATATTAATATAATGTGAGTATATACATATAAAATAAAATGGTTTACATTAAAGGTAGAAGTTTATGCAGAGGTAAGTGTCCACTCCCCGTTTTTCAATACAATATTGATAATGCAAACACGAGTCAAGTGCCAAGATATGTAAGAAACTCAATTATTATCACTACATCCAGATTTCAAGGTGGCGGGCGTTTTCAATTCGCAAATAAACCCCTGAATGCTTTCGGAAAATGGGCAGGATGTCCAGGCGGGTCAGGACCAGGTTACTCGTCAACAAATCAATATGTTCCCTATCAAAATGTTAGCGTAGGTCCGGCAGTCGCAGGTCCACAAACACTTTGTTTTTCAAGATGTTGATAGATAATGTCGTATAAATATTTTATATTTAGGAAAATAAATCACGCTCGTTCAAAAAGAAAATATTAAATTATAATTTTTTCTTTTTATAGTATATAATAACAATCATAAAATGGGTCATAAAAAAGGTGCCAATGGCGCATATCATATTTCCGGACATTCTTATTCGGTCGTTAGGGGGTCAAGGCCTCAAGTAATGCATGGAACTGCTTATAAAACTGTCGGCGGATTGACGAAAAGCAGTCTCATGTACAATAAATATGGCAGAATCGTTTCAAGGCGCAAACACGCCACCGCAAAGCGCGAAAACCGTCTCAAGAAGGCCGGTTGGGTTCCAATTGGTAAGGGTAAATTCGGTTCTGTTTTTGTTGGAGATAAATCTAAATCTAGCAAAAAATCTAGCAAAAGGCGCACTCGTCGCGTTTCTCGCCGGTCTCATTAAATAAAAAAAACATCTATATATAATAATATATAAGAATACAAATATATAGATGTCTACCAGAAAAGGACCATCTCAAAGTGCAACATTGTTCAAGGAAGGAACCATCAAGAAAGGCAACGATGGAAATAAGTGGATAATTGTAACAAATAAGTTGGGTGTTCGACGATGGCAAAAGACGGGCTCTAACTCTACCACTATGAAAATAAGAACAAAGTCAAAGTCGAAATCAAAGTCGAAACGCGTATTAAAAATGGAGGCGGACCCAGACACTGTGTGGGGTAAAAATAAACCATTACAAGAATTGTGGCAAAGTTTAGCCTCTGGAGAGAAAGTGGTACTAATTGAAAAAAATGGTGACTACAAAATATTTACCATGCCAACTGGAAAAGTGACAATACGTAAAATGTTTGATTCATTTGATAATGATGAAAATATTATCGCTGTTCTCTCGTCAAACATGTCACAAGATGCGTATGAAGTGTATTTATATCCAAAGGCGAAAGACAAGTCGGTGGAATATGTCATCAAAAATTATAAAAAGTATTTTAAATCTTTTGATGAAAGTCAAAAGAAGGTATTATATCCATCATAATAAAGAGAACCTACGATTCTCCTTTAACATCTCCCTTATTTATAATTTTCATTTATCTCTCTTCTCTCTAATATTTCACGCTATTATAAATTGTAAGAAATGATTATGATAACTCTTACTAAGATTTAGACGTATATTATTATGCAAACATTCTGTAAAAAGATAGTTTATACATTCATTTATAGAGAGAAGAGAGCATCAATAAAAATGATAAAAATAAATAAAAATAAATAAATTATTAAAACATTATTTTTTTGTATAATTATATAGTATACATAACAATACAAAAATACAAAATGGGATATACGAGAGATAAAAAAACGGGTCTTTATAACATTAAAGGAAACACGTATGAAAAAATACGTGGGTCAAGAACTCAAGTTTCAAACGGAACTGCGTATATGACCACCGGTGAACTTACAAAAGATAAGTTATTGTACAGTAAAAATGGTTACATTGTCAGCAAAAAAAAACATTTTACGGCAAAGAAGGAAATGCGTCTTGAGAAATATGGCTATTTTACGAAAAAGGGTAAATTTGGCTCGGTAAAAAGGTCCAAGAGGAACAGAAAAACAAAAAGAGAAATATTTTAAAGACCGAATGAATATTACACAGACACTTATTCTA
>Ga0315268_10006925_pt1 | contig 12002 bp, 7 predicted proteins | sample C1_top_MG_FD_204535 | JGI IMG/M metagenome (GOLD analysis project Ga0315268, IMG submission 204535) | Sediment microbial communities from Yellowstone Lake, YNP, Wyoming, USA - C1_top | ecosystem: Environmental > Aquatic > Freshwater > Lake > Sediment | place: USA: Wyoming | collected 2017-08-01 | reverse complement strand
CGCTCGCGCAGCGAGCCCATCGCCGGGAGGATGCCGGCGAGCGAGAGCTGCTTCAGGCGGAACGTCTGCTCGATGTCGCGCGCCAGGTCGTCCACGCGCAGGTCGCTGACCGTGACCCCAAAGTAGCTGCCGGCGGTGTCTTCCAGTTCGTGCGCCTCGTCGAAGATGGCGCAGAAGAACTCGGGCAGCACACCGGCGTCGGGGGCGTGGTTGGCGGCCTGCTTCACCGCCAGGTCGGCGAAGAAGAGGTGGTGGTTGACGATGACGATGTCGCTGGCGGCGGCGCGGCGGCGCATCTCGGTGATGAAACAGCGCTCGAACTGGGCGCACTTCTGGCCGGTGCAGGCGTCGGCGCGCGCGTCGAGCCGCGGCCAGAGCTGGCTGGTCTCGGGGAGCGTGGCGATCTCGGCGCGGTCGCCGGTGGGGGTGGCCGGCTCCCATGCGGCGATGGCGGCGAACTCCTCCATCTCGTCCGTGCCGTTGAGGATGGGTTGCGCGGTGGCGTCGTAGAGCTTTTGCCGGCAGAGATAGTTGTTCCGCCCCTTCATGTAGCAGACGCGCAGGTCGCCCACGACCTTTTCGAGGAAGGGCACGTCCTTGTAGAAGAGCTGTTCCTGGAGGTTCTTGGTGCCGGTGGAGATGACGACGCGCTTGCCGGAGCGGATGACGGGCATGAGGTAGGCGAGCGTCTTGCCGGTGCCGGTGCCGGCCTCGACCACGAGGTGGCGCTTCTCCGCGAGCGCCTGCTCGATGGCCTGCGCCATCTCGAGCTGTCCGCGGCGGAACTCGTAGGCGGGATGCGCCTTGGCGAGCGCGCCTCCGGGTGAAAAGAACTGGTAGAGCGAGGGCGCGCCGGCGGGATGGGGCGTGGTGGTCACGGGATCGCAGGGAGCGAACTCTATAATAGTGGTTTCCGCGGTGGATGCCATGGGCGACCAGAGAGGGAAAACTCGGGAGGACGCGCGCGGGTTGGGCCTGCCGACCATCGCCATCGTCGGACGGCCGAACGTGGGCAAGTCCACGCTCTTCAACCGCCTGATCGGGCGGCGGCGCGCCATCGTGGGCGACGAGCCGGGGATCACGCGCGACCGCCTCTACGGCGTGGCCGAGTGGGAAGGCCGGCAGATGCGCGTCATCGACACCGGCGGCATCCTCCCCGAGGACAAGGAGCTCATCCCTGCCGAGATCTACCGCCAGGCCAAGGTGGCGCTGGCAGAGGCGGACGCGGTGGTGATGGTGATCGACGGGCGCACCGAGCTGGCGGCGCCGGACATGGACCTGGCGCGCCTGCTGCTCAAGACCGGCAAGCCGCTCTTCCTCGCCGTCAACAAGATGGACACGGCGGAGATGGAGGTACAGGCGGAGCACTTCCGCTGGCTGGGGATCCGCAACGTCTATGCCGTCTCGGCGGAGCACGCGATGGGAGTGACGGAGCTGCTGGATGCGGTGGTCGCGGTGCTGCCGGCGAAAGAAGAAGAACTCACCGCGGAGCCCGCGGAGGACGCGGAGGAGAAAGAAGGAAAGACGGAGGTGCCACGGGAAGTGAAGGTGGCGATCATCGGGCGGCCGAACGTGGGCAAGTCCACGCTGCTGAACGCGCTCACGGGGACGGCGCGCGCCATCGTCTCGCCCATCCCCGGGACGACGCGCGATGCGGTGGACGAGGTCGTGGAACGCGGCGCGCGCGCCTACCGCTTCATCGACACCGCCGGCATCCGGCGCAAGGGAAAGACCAAGCTGATGGCGGAGAAGCTCTCCGTGGTGATGGCGCGCAAGCACCTCGAGGCCGCCGACATCGCGCTGCTGCTGATCGACGCGGTCGAGGGCGTCACCGCACTCGACGCCAACATCGCCGGCTACGCGCACGAGAGCGGGCGGTCGGTGATCCTGGTGGTCAACAAGTGGGACCTGGTGGGGCCGGGGCGCAAGGACGGCAAGCGCCCCGCCGACCGCGATCTCTACGAGCGCCAGGTGCGCAGCGCCATGAAGTTCCTCGATTACGCGCCCATCGTGTTCGTCTCGGCGGTGGAGGGGAAGAACACGGCGAAGATCTTCGAGTTGATCGAGATGGCGGCGCGCGAGCGCTGGAAGCGCGTCTCCACCGCAGAGCTGAACCGCTTCCTCCAGACCGTGGACTTCGACCGCGCGCCCGCCCCCGGCTGGCAGCGGGTGAAGATCTTCTACATCACGCAGCCGCAGGTGGCGCCGCCGACCTTCATCCTCTTCAGCGACAAGCCGGTGAAGCTGCATTTCTCCTACCAGCGGTATCTCGAGAACCAGGTGCGCAAGGCATTCGGCTTCGAGGGCACGCCCATCTGGATCAAGAACCGCGCGCGGTCCAAGGTCGAACTGTCCGGGAAGAAAGACAAGAAGGGCCGCAGATAAATGCGGGTCCGCCGTGACGTGCTTTGAAGGGGTTCAGCCGTGCCGTTACGCTGCGGCAATGACCGGGGCGTCATCCCCTGAGGTACATCGCGCGAAGTCCCTCAGCGGCTGAAGCCTGTCTGTTCGCATCGATAGGCTGCAGGCCTGAAGGCCTGCTCCACCCTGATCAGCGTTCCTCAGCGTCCATCAGCGGCTGTTTTATTCGTAGCGCAACGCGGAGACCGGGTCGAGCTTCGCGGCGCGCATCGCCGGCACCAGGCCGCTGATGACGCCCACCACGATCAGCACCGCCGAAGAGACGAGCACCACGCCCAGGGAGATGCCGAGGTGGATATCGCCCTTGCCGGAGGTGTCCTCGAAAAGCGGTCCGAGCAGCGGCAGCGTGCCGACGGAGAAAGCGATCAGGTAGGAGAGGGCGAGGCCGATGGCGCCGCCGATCACCGTGATGAGGAGCGTCTCGGCGAGGAACTGCCAGCGGATGTGCGCTTTGCGAGCGCCCAGCGCGCGGCGCAGGCCGATCTCGCGGATGCGCTCGTCCACCGAGACGAGCATGATGTTCATCACGCCCACGCCGCCGATGCCGAGCGTCAGCCCGCCGATGAAGAACAGCAGCACCTGGAGGCCGATGGTGATGCCGTCGATGATGGGGCGGCTCTCCTCGCTGCCGAACATCTGGATCGCTTTGGCGTCGGTGGGCGAGAAGCCCTGGCGCTGAGCGATGGCGGCCAGCACCTGCTTCTTTGCTTCCTCCTCGAAGCGCGGTGCCACCGGCTCGAAGAGCATCACCGCGGCGTAGCGCGTGTTCCACATGTCGCCCGCGGTGGAGTATGGGATGAAGACCGATTCGTCGTCGCTGGTGAAGTAGTTGCTCAGTTGCAGCTTGCGGTCCATGACGCCGATGACGGTGAAGTGCACGCCGCCGATGAGGATGCCCTCGCCCACCGCGGGACGCCCGCCGAAGAGCTTCTCGCGCACGCGCCCGCCGATGAAGGCGACGCGGCGGCGTTCCAGCAGGTCGGCGTCGGAGATCCAGCGGCCCTGGGCGGCAATCTCGTTGCGCATCTCGCCGTAGGGAGCGCAGACGCCGCGGATGGCGGTGTTGATCATGCGGTCGCCGTAAGCCACGCTCAGCCGCCGCACGGTCTCGCGGCAGACGTACTTCACCAGCGGCGCCTGCTCCTTCACGGCGTCCACGTCGGCCTGTTCGAGGAGCACCCGCTTGCCGGCACGCTGCCCGCCGGCCTGGTCCGAGGTCTGCTGCGGCCAGCAGATGACCACGCTCTTGCCGAATGCCTCGAAGGAGGTCAGCAGCACGTTGCGGAAGCCGCTGCCGTAGGCCACCAGCAGCGTGACCGTGGCGATGCCCCAGACGATGCCGAGCATGGTAAGACCGGTGCGCGTGCGGCTGCGCTTGAGGGCGAACCAGGCGTCGCGGAGGATCTGCGCCAGCATCTCAGCCTCCCGCCTCGAAGCGCAAGGCCTCGATGGGATCGATGGAGGCGGCGCGCCGCGCCGGGTACATGGCGGCGGCGACGGCGATCGCGCCCAGCAGCCCGACGGCGGCCAGCCCGATGCGCCAGGTGGGCAGCAATCCGGCAAAGAAGTCGGGCATGGGCAGCAGATCCACCAGCGCGCAGATGCCGTAGGCAATCGCCAGCCCACCCCCGCCGCTGACGGCGACGATGATGACGGTCTCGATAAAGAACTGACTCAGGATGGCGCCGGAGCGCGCGCCAATCGCCTTGCGCACGCCGATCTCGCGGGTGCGCTCGCGCACCGCCACCAGCATGACGTTCATCACCCCCAGTCCGCCCAGCAGCAGCGTCACCACGCCCACCGCGCCGAGGAAGATCTTCATGCCGTCGGTCATCTGGCGGAAGGCCTTGGCGTCCTCCACCGTGTCCCAGACGGGCGCGGCTTCCTTGTCGTGCGGGTCGAATTTGTGCAGCCGGGCGAGCACGGTGCGGATTTGCCACTTGCAGTCGTCGCTGGCCTGCACCGACTTGGGCACGGCGATGATCTGGTCCAGCGAGTTCGGCCGCAGCGGCGGCTTGTTGGGGAAGAGCTCCTGCATGGCGGTAAAGGGGATGAAGATCTTGTTCACGTCCCAGCCGTCGTAGCTGGAGTTCTGCTTCTTCTTCAGCATCACGCCGATGACGGTGAAGGGCATGCCGTTGAGGTACACGGTCTCGCCCACGGGCTGTCCCTGGGGAAAGAGCTGCTTGGCGATGTCGGAGCCGAGGAAGGCGACGTGGCGGGTCTGGGCGACGTCGTCCCAGTTGTAGTAGCGCCCGGCGGCGATCGCCAGGCTGCGCACGTCCTGGAAGGGCGGGTACGAGCCGGTCACCAGCACGGCAGCGTCGTTGTAACGGCTGCGGATGCGGATGTCGTTCTGCTCCAGCTCCGGCAGCACGTAGCGGCACATCGTCGCCTCCTGCTGCAGCGCGGGGATGTCGGTGGTGTCCCAGCGCACCAGGCGTCCCGCCGCCAGCCCACCCGCCTGGAGGCTGGTACGGCCGGGGAAGACGATCATGATGTTCTTGCCCAGGTTCTCCGTCTGCCTTTCCTGGCCGACGCGCAGCCCTTCCCCGGCGGCGACCATGAGCATGATCGACACCACTCCCCAGGCGATGCCGAACATGGTCAGCGCGGTGCGCAGCTTGTGCGCCCACAGGGTACGGAAGACGTCCGAGATGAGGTCGCGGAAGGTCATGGCCCGGCCACAGCAATAGACGAAGAACCAGCCGTTTGGTGATACGGAAAAGCGCGCGCCGGGGTTCCGTGGCGGAGGAAGTTCTCAACACGGAGGACACGGAAAAGAATTAAGAAGCCGCTACGGCGCTGGATTGACTGGACCTGCGCTCAACCGCGGCGATCCGCGGCCCGCGAGCCACGCCTCGAAGTCGCGCAGCGCCAGCTCGCACTGCATGCGGTGGCGCAGGGCGCGGTCGCGCACCTTCTTCTCCAACGGCGGCAGCAGGTCGAAGGTGATGTTGGCGGGCTGGAAGTGTTTCGCCTCGGCGTGCGCGAGGTAGTGGGTGAGCGATCCGAAGGCCGAGGCGCGCGGCGGCGGGACGGGATCGGCGCCGGCGACGATGGCGGCGGCGGTCAGGCCCGCCAGCAGTCCCATGGCGATGGACTCGACGTAGCCCTCCACGCCGCAGATCTGCCCGGCGAAGAGCACGCGCGGATGCGCCTTCATCTGCAACGTTTCGCGCAGCAGGGTGGGCGCGTTGAGGTAGGTGTTGCGGTGGATCTGCCCGTAGCGCAGGAAGCGCGCGTTCTCCAACCCGGGGACCAGGCGCAGCACGCGCGCCTGCTCGCCGAACTTGAGATGGTTCTGGAAGCCGACCAGGTTGTAACTGTCGGCGCGCTGGTTTTCCTGGCGGAGCTGCACCACGGCGTACGGCATCTGCCCGGTGCGCGGGTCGCGCAAGCCCACCGGCTTCATCGGCCCGAAGCGCAGGGTGTCGCGGCCGCGGCGCGCGATCTCCTCGATGGGCAGGCATCCCTCGAAATAGTTCAGCTTCTCCCACTCGTGCCCCTCGACAGACTGCGCGTCGAGCAGCGCATCGTAGAAGCGGTCGTACTCCTCTTTCGTGAACGGGCAGTTGATGTAGTCGGCGGTACCCTTGTCGTAGCGCGCCGCCAGGTACACGCGCGAGCGGTCGATGGAATCCGCTTCCACGATGGGCGAGATGGAGTCGTAGAAGAAAAGGTGCCCGGCGCCCGACAGCCGCGCAATCTCCTGCGAAAGCGCGTCGGACGTCAGCGGCCCGGTGGCGACGATGGTGACCGGCCCGCTCTCGTCGATGCGCGTGACCTCTGCGCGGCGCACGGCGATGAGCGCCTCTCGCTCCAGCGCCCCGGTGACCTTTTCCGCGAACACCTTGCGGTCCACCGCCAGGGCGTGGCCTGCCGGGACCTGCGCCGCGCGCGCCATCTCCATGAGCAGCGACCCGGCGCGGCGCATCTCCTCCTTCAGCAGCCAGGGCGCGGTGTTCTCGCTGTCGGACTTGAGGGAGTTGGAGCACACCAGTTCTGCGAAATCTCCCGTTTGGTGCGCGGGCGTGGAGCGCACGGGACGCATCTCGCAGAGCTCCACCCGCACGCCGCGCCGCGCCAGTTGCCACGCCGCTTCCGCGCCCGCCAGCCCCGCACCGATGATCTTCACTTCAGCCATGAAAGACCCTGCCGCTGATTTACGCTGATAAACGCTGATAAGAAAATCGCAACATCACTTGATCTGTGTTCCTCAGCGTTAATCTGCGGCCCCCGTCTCGGTTTCCGCCAGCTTGCGCAGAGCGTCGCCTTCCACCCGCATGATCAGCCACTCCTTGAGCGTCTTCGCTCCCAGCGACTGGTAGAACTCCTGTGCCGGAGTGTTCCAGTCGAGCACCGCCCAGGTGAAGCGCCCGCAGTTCTCGCGCACCGCCACGCGCGCCAGGTGGACGAGCAGCGCCTTGCCGATCCCTTTGCCGCGCATCTCCGGGCGGACGAAGAGGTCCTCCAGGTAGAGCCCGGGGCGCCCCTGCCACGTCGAGTAGTTGAAGAAGTAGAAGCAGAAGCCCGCGGGCTCGCCGTCCCAGAAGGCGAGGTCGCAGCGGAACTTGGCGCCGGGGCCGAAGCCGTCGCGCAGCAGGTCGGCGGAAGTAGCCACGGCTTCTTCCGGCGCGCGCTCATACTCCGCCAGCCAGCGGATGAATTGCAGGATCATCTCAATGTCGTCGGGAGTGGAGGGTCGGATGGTCAGCATGGTTTCCCGCGCCAAGGCCGTGCGGAACCTCCATTATACGGAGCGCGATATTTGCGATCTCGAACCGCGAAACCTTCCCTCGGATCGCACGGATCGAGACGGATCAAACCACCTCGGCCGTGAGGGGACCACTTTCTTATCTGCGCTCATCGGCGTTTGTCTGCGACCGTCTTGCTCTGATCCGTGGTCATCCGCGTCGATCCGCGGTAAGGTCTTGCTCACAGGATCACGCGCACATCGCCCACGCGGCGCGTCACCCGCTCGCGGTCGAGCCATTCGAGCAGCGGGATGGCGTACTTGCGCGAGACGCCGGTCAGCTCCTTGAAGCGCGCCACGTCGATCTGCGGCGACCTGGTTTTCTCCTCGCCCATGCGGGCGCGCAGTTGCTCCAGGGCGTGGCGGTGGAAAACGAGGTCGTCCGCCAGCTTCACCAGGACGCGCTCGCGCAGCAGCAGGGTGACGATCTTCTGCGCCCGCGCCCGGTCCACCTTGAGCGAGGCGAGCACGTCCTTCAGCGCCGGAACTTTCAATCCGGCGGTGGCGAAGGCACGCTCGATGATCTCCTTGGACTCCGACTCCTCGTCCCGCAGTTGCGCCCCACGCCCCGGGACGCGCACCAGGTCGCCGAGAAGCTCCAGTTTTCCTTCGCGGATGACTTGCGCCAGCACGGCGTCGAAGACCTCCGGCAGCACCTCGCGCAACCTGCCGCGCAACTCCTGGATGTTCATGCCGGGCGCCAGCGGGTTTTGTCGCTGAAATTGCTCGACCACGCCTGGCAGGGAGCTCTCGATGTTCCCCAGCGCGAGTTCCGCGAGCAGCACGTTGGCCACTCGCCGCGTACTGCCCAGGGAAGGAATGAGCTTCTCGATCTCAGCCTGCCTGATCCCCGTTGTGGCGACCGCTTCGGCGAGCGTCATGCCACGATCTCCCCGGGCGGTGATGCGCGCCCGCAACGACTCGGCGGGAGAGCAGCGCGCCAGGCCGGAGATGAACGACGCCTCCGCGGAATGGCTCCTGCTTTCTTGCGGAGCGACGTCCAGCACTTCTCCGCCGCCGATGGTCACCACCGGCGAGAGCTGCCGCAGGATGAAGCGGTCGCCGGGCAGCAGCAGCACGGGCTCGCTCAACCGCAGGCGCGCCACCCCCGTCTCCCCGGGCGCCAGCTCCTTGGCGATGATCTGTTCTCCGGGCTGCAGCCGGTAGTCGTCATGCCCCAGCAACACGATCTCCGCCACTACCTCGGACGTGTAGGCGTGGAAGTGCACGCGGCTGCGGTCTTTGAGGGGCCGCGCTGAGTCGAGCAGCGAAAGCGAGACATCAATGCGCAGCGTCGGACGGAAGAGTCCTGCCGCGGCCAGCGTCATGCCGCGTGTGAGCTGGTCTTTCTCGATCCCGGCAAGATTGAGGGCGGTGCGTTGCCCGGCCAGGGCGCGCTCTACCGGCTGATCGTGCACCTGCACGCCGCGCACCCGCGCGCGCTGCCCCGAGGGGAAGACTTCGACCTCTTCTTCTTTCGACACCGCCCCGGAGATCAGCGTTCCGGTGACGACGGTGCCGAATCCTTTCATGGAAAAGACGCGGTCGATGGGGAGGCGGAAGAGCGCGCTGGAATCCCTGGCCGGGGCCTCGGCGGCCAGCCGCGCCAGTTCGCGCTTCACATCTTCCATGCCCTGTCCGGTGGTCGCGCTCGCCGCCACGATGGGCGCGTGCGCGGCATCGAGGAACGAGCCTCGCAGGAACTCCTCAACTTCCATGCGCACCACGCCGAGCGTTTCGCGGTCCACCATGTCGGCCTTGGTGAGCACGGTCATGCCGCGGCGCACGGCGAGCAGGCGGCAGATGTCGAAGTGCTCGCGTGTCTGCGGCTTGATGCCTTCGTCGGCGGCGACCACCAGCAGCACCAGGTCGATGCCGCCGATGCCCGCCAGCATGTTGCGCACGAAGCGCTCGTGCCCGGGCACGTCCACGAAGCCGAGCCGCGCGCCGGGCAGCTCCAGGTGGGCGAAACCGATGTCGATGGTGATCCCCCGCCGCTTCTCCTCTTCCAGGCGGTCGGCATCGATGCCGGTGAGCGCCTTCACCAGCGAGGTCTTCCCGTGATCGATATGCCCGGCGGTGCCGACGATGACGGACTTCACCGCAACAGTGTAATGAAAATCACGTGGCGGCGGGCGCCCTCGCCCCCCGAAAACAGCGGGGCGCGTGGTCCTTCTTTCTCCGTGCCTCCGTGCTAGACATTCCCATCCCCGCCCGGCGCGCATCCCCGCTATTAAAACTTTCTATTGCCGAAGGGGTTAGGCTGCGGCCCCGCGGCATGCGAAAATAGAGCTTCCCTCTATGTCCCCCGAGAACGCCACTGCCATCACGCCCGAGGTCGTGTCGGAACACGGCCTGACCCCCGAGGAATACCAGAAGATCGTGCGCCGCCTGGGCCGCGAGCCCTCTCTCACCGAACTGGGCATCTTCAGCGTGATGTGGAGCGAGCACTGCTCCTACAAGTCCTCGCGCGTCCATCTGAAGCGGCTGCCCACGCGCTCCAGGCTGGTGGTGCAGGGCCCGGGGGAGAACGCCGGCATCATCGACATCGGCGAGGGATGGGCCTGCGCCTTCAAGATCGAGTCGCACAACCACCCCTCGTTCATCGAGCCCTTCCAGGGCGCGACCACGGGCGTGGGCGGCATCTTGCGCGACATCTTCACCATGGGCGCGCGCCCGGTGGCGGTGATGGACTCGCTGCGCTTCGGGCCCATACGTCCCGGCAAAGGCGCCGACCAGCCGACCGTGCACCGCAACCACTCCATCCTGGAGGGCGTGGTGGGCGGCGTCGCCAGCTACGGCAACTGCTTCGGCGTGCCCAACCTCGGCGGCGAGACCAAGTTCGAGGAGTGTTACAGCAACAACCCGCTGGTGAACGCCTTCGCCCTGGGGCTGGTGCGCCGCGACCAGATCTTCTACGCGCGTGCCTCGGGCAGCGGCAACCCGGTGATCTACGTCGGGGCCAAGACCGGCCGCGACGGCATCCACGGCGCCACCATGGCGAGCGAGGAGTTCAGCGAAGGCTCCGAAGCCAAGCGCCCCAACGTCCAGGTGGGCGATCCCTTCCTGGAGAAGCTGCTGCTCGAAGCCTGCCTCGAGGCCATGCAGACGGGCGCGGTGGTCGGCATCCAGGACATGGGCGCCGCCGGCCTCACCTGCTCCACCTGCGAGATGGGCGGACGCGGCGGCGTCGGCCTCGAGATCGAGCTCGACAACGTGCCCCAGCGCGAAACCGGCATGTCGGCCTACGAGATCATGCTCTCCGAATCGCAGGAGCGCATGCTGCTCGTCGCCGAGAAGGGCCGCGAGCGGGAAGTACAGGACGTCTTCGCCAAGTGGGGCCTGGATGCGGTGGTCGTGGGCAAGGTCATCCCCGAGAGTCGCATGCGCGTGCGCCAGCACGGCGAGCTGGTGGCCGACATCCCCAACGACGCCCTCACCGACGAAGCTCCTCTCTACAAGCGTCCCATGGAACGCTGGGAGCCAGAAGTCGCGCGCGAGAAGCCCGCCTCGGTCACGCTGGGCAAGACCTCCGATCTGACCGGTAACTTCAAGCGCCTGCTGGCTTCGCCCAACGTCTGCTCCAAGTGGTGGGTCTACCAGCAGTACGACTCCATGGTGCAGACCAACACCGTGGAGGGGCCGGGGCTGGAGGCGGGCGTGATCCGCGTCAAAGGGACGAACCGGGGCCTCGCCATGGCGCTCGACGGCAACGGCCGCTGGTGTTACCTCGACCCCCGGCTGGGCGCCATGCACGCCGTCGCCGAGGCCTGCCGCAACGTCGCCTGCGCCGGCGCCAAGCCCATCGGCGCCACCAACTGCCTCAACTTCGGCAACCCCGAGAAGCCCCACATCATGTGGCAGTTCTCGCAGACCATCGACGGCATCGCCCGCGCCTGCGAGGAGCTCGACGTCCCCATTACCGGCGGCAACGTCAGCTTCTACAACGAGACCCTGGGGGGCGGCATCTATCCCACGCCGGTGCTGGGAATCGTCGGCCTGCTGGAAGACGTGCACGACGCCATGACGCCTTACTTCCGCGAGTATGGGCGCGACCTCATCCTGCTGCGCGGCTCCGAGACGGGCGACGCCACCGACGCCGAGGTCGAGTTCGGCTCCTCCGAGTACGCGAAAGAAGTCCACGGGCAGCTCTGGGGCTTCCCGCCCTCGCTCGAACTGGAAAAGGAAGCGGCGCTGCAACTGACGCTGCTCTCCCTCATCAAGGCGCGCCTCATCGAATCGGCCAACGACCTCTCCGAAGGCGGGCTGGCGGTGGCGCTGGCCGAAGCCGGCTTCCCCAGGGGCATCGGCGCCGAGGTCACCCTGGCCGGCGGCGACATTGCACCGGAGATGGTGCTCTTCGGCGAGGAGGCCAGCCGCGTCCTCATCTCCTGCGACCCCGCCCATACCGAGAGAATCAAAGAAATAGCGTCGAAATCGGGCGTCTTTGCGGATATCATCGGGCGCACCGTGCCGGACACGCTGACCATTTCCGTGGACGGCCGGAAGGTGGTCGCGGCCCCGGTGGCGGAACTGAAGGACGCCTGGGAGCACGCTCTGGAACGCGCGCTGCACGCCGAGACCGAAGAGCGCGTGGCGCCGGACGTGTTGCAGAAAAGCTAGGGATGACGTCGTGAAAGTTCGGGACGTCATAAGAATGGTGGAACGAGATGGCTGGCGTTGGATTGGCAATACCGGCGGTCACCGGCAATACAAGCACCCGGTGAAAAAGGGGCGAGTGACAATTGCCGGTCATCCTTCGGACGAGATGCCGCCGGGGACATTCCGAAGTGTACTGAAGCAAGCGGGGCTACGATGAAGTACG
>Ga0315268_10006924_pt1 | contig 12002 bp, 12 predicted proteins | sample C1_top_MG_FD_204535 | JGI IMG/M metagenome (GOLD analysis project Ga0315268, IMG submission 204535) | Sediment microbial communities from Yellowstone Lake, YNP, Wyoming, USA - C1_top | ecosystem: Environmental > Aquatic > Freshwater > Lake > Sediment | place: USA: Wyoming | collected 2017-08-01 | reverse complement strand
CCAGCAGCTGGGTGGCGGCCACGTCGCCACGACCCATTACGTCCTCGGCAGCGCGATGGGCCCGCACCCCTACCCGACGCTCGTCCGCGACCTCCAGCGCCGCATCGGCGACGAGGCCGCCACCCAGCTGCTGGCGGTCGAAGGCCGGCTGCCCGACCTGGCCCTCGCCTGCGTCGGCGGCGGCTCGAACGCGATCGGCCTGCTCGCCCGCTTCATCGGCGAGCCGGACGTGTGCCTGGCCGTGGCCGAGGCTGCCGGCGACGGGATCGAGACCGGGCGCCACGCGGCGGCGATCAGGGGCGGGACGCCCGGAATCCTCCACGGGTCGCGCTCGCTCATGCTCCAGGACGGCGACGGCCAGGTGGTCGAGGCGGTCAGCGCGTCGGCCGGGCTCGACTACCCGGGCGTCGGGCCGCAGGTCGCCGCCCTCGCCACGGCGGGCCGGGTCAGCGTCGCGACCGCGACCGACCGCGAGGCGATCGCCGCGATGAAGGCGGTCACCCTCGCCGAGGGGATCCTCCCGGCGCTCGAGACCGCCCATGCGATCGCCGCCCTGCCGAAGCTCCTGGCCGGCCTCGAGGGCGCGGCGACCGCCTGGCCGGAGCGGACCGTCGTCCTCGTCGGCTTCTCCGGGCGCGGTGACAAGGACCTCGCCGCCCTCGAGCGCTTCGCCGACGTCGAGCCATGGGAGGCTGCCCGGTGACCCCGACCGACCGGCCAGCGACCGCGCGCACGCCCGACGCACGGCCCTCGACTGCCGAGCCCCTCGCCGCCGGGATCGCGCCCCTCGAGCGCCCGGCCGCCACGACGAACGCCACGGCCGGCGCCATGCGCATCGCCGCAGCCTTCGCCCGCGCCCGCGCCGAAGGCCGCGCCGCCCTCATCCCCTACGTCGTCGCCGGCTACCCCGACGCAGAGACCTCGCTGGCGATCGCCCTGGCCGCGATCGACGGCGGGGCGGACCTGCTCGAGGTCGGGCTCCCGTACTCCGACCCGCTCGCCGACGGGACGACCCTCCAGCGGGCCTCGTCGGGCGCCCTCGCCGCCGGCGCGACCTTCGATCGGTCGCTCGACCTCGTCCAGGGGATCGCCCGCGCCCGGCCCGGGATCCCGCTGGTGGCGATGGGTTACGCGAACCAGCTCATCGGCGGCGGCGACGGGCGGGAGCGGGCCCTGGCGCTGGCTGCGGCGGGCGCCGCCGGGACGATCGTTGCCGACCTGACGCCCGACGAGGGGGCGCCCTTCGAGGTCGCGGCCGCCGAGGCCGGGATCGCCGTCGTCTATCTCGTCGCGCCGACGACGGCGTCGACGCGTCGCCGGGTGGTCGCCGCCCGGACCAGCGGCTTCCTCTACTGCGTCTCCCTCGTCGGGATCACCGGCGCCCGGACCACCCTCCCGGCGGAGGTCGGGCGCTACGTCCGCGCGGTCAAGGCGATCAGCCCGGTCCCGGTCGCTGTCGGCTTCGGCGTGAGCCGCCCGACCCACGTCCGGGCCCTCGTCCGGGCCGGCGCCGACGGGATCATCGTCGCCTCGGCCCTGGTCGACGCCCTCGGCCCCGACGGGCGCGACGTCGCCGCCCTCGCCCGCCTTGTCGCCACGCTCCGCGGCGCGACGTCCGCCGGAACGAGCCGAACCTGACGCCGAACGGCCCCATCCGCGGGCAGGTGCGTCGCGACATCGCCTGGCGCCGGCGCAACGAGCCCACGGCGGCGCTTTCCATGCGTTATCCTCTGATCAGGATAACGGCTCGGTCCGGCGACCCGACCGCCGGCGACACGTCCCGGTACGTCTCCCGGGGAGGCAGTGCTGATGGCGAACATCCGGCCGGCCCAGCGCCTCTGGCTGCACGACGGTGGCACGCCGGTGTTCGGGAGCGGGATGCGCGAGCTGCTCATCCGGGTGGAGGCGACGGGCTCGCTCCATCGCGCGGCGTCGGACATGGGCATGGCCTACAGCAAGGCGTGGAGCATCGTGCGTCGGGCCGAGGAGCACCTGGGCGTCACGCTGCTCGCGCGACAGGCCGGCGGCGCCGGCGGCGGCGGCTCCACCCTCTCCGAGGAGGGAAGATGGATCGTCGAAGCCTTCGGGGCCCTGCGCGAGGAGGCGGCGGAGCTGCTCGATGACCTCTTCGCGCGGCACTTCGGCGACCGGCTCGGCGGGTCGGGTCCCGGCCGGGCCTGAGCGCCACCCGGACGATCACGACCCGCGTGCACCGGGGATCCGACGGGTGAGGCGATCGGCAATCGCGCTGGCCGCGGCTGCGGCGCTCGTGGTCGGGAGCTGCTCAGCCTCGGGATCCAGTGCGGCACCGAACGCCGTGTCGGGCCGTCCGGCGCCCACCACCGCACCCGCGAGCGTCGGCCCGGTCACGGTAACCGACGCGCTGGGACGCCAGGTCATGTTCGCGGCCGCTCCCCGGCGGATCGTCGTCGCCGGCAAGGCCGTCGCCCTGGTGGCCGATGCCGTGTACCTCTTCCCCGAGGCCTCGTCACGGGTCGTCGCGCTCGGCACGGCGGCTCAGAAGACCTTCGACTTCATCTCTGTCGTCGATCCCGGCTACGGGAGCAAGACGATCCTCGAGGGTGGGGCCGGGCCCGAGCAGATCGCAGCGACGGAGCCGGACGTCGTCCTGATGAAGACCAGCAACGCCGAGTCGCTCGGCACGCCGCTGGATGTCCTGGGCGTCAAGGTGGTCTACGTCGACTTCGAGACCCCGGACCAGTACGCGCGGGACCTCGGGACGCTCGGGCGGCTCTTCGGCGACGAGGCCCGGGCCCAGCAGCTGATCTCGTACTTCAGGCAGCGCGCCGATCGCGTGACCACGGCGCTCGCCGACATCGGGGATTCCCAGAAGCCGAAGGTGCTGCTGCTGTACTACTCCGACAAGGACGGGGCGGTCGCGTTCAACGTGCCGCCGCTGAGCTACATCCAGAGCACCATGGTGGAGCTGGGTGGCGGCCGGCTGGTGTGGCAGGACGCCCAGCTCGGCAGGGGCTGGACGACGGTCACGCTCGAGCAGATCGCGGCCTGGGATCCGGACCAGGTCTACGTCGTCGCCTACTTCGCCAACGTGGACGATGTCGTGGGCACGCTCAGGACCGACGCGCAGTGGCAGATGCTCCGCGCGGTCAAGGACGACGCGATCTACGGCTTCCCCGGCGACTACTACAGCTGGGACCAGCCCGATCCTCGCTGGGCCCTTGGGCTGACCTGGCTTGCCGCGAAGATCCACCCTGACCGCTTCAGCGGCCTCGACATGGACGAGGAGATCCGCGGCTTCTTCAGGGATCTGTACGACCTGGATGATGCCGCCTACGAGAAGGACATCCAGCCCCACCTCTCGGGTGACCTGCCTTGAGCGGGCAGATCAACGGGGCGGGTGCGCGGCTCCCGACCCCCCGCCGGGGCGCCCTTCCCGCCGATCGCCGGCTGGCGGGGATCACCGCGCTCCTCGGCGCGGTGGTCGTGCTGTCGCTGTTCCTCGGCCGCTACCCCGAACCAGGGATCATGACGCCGGACCGACTGGCCGGCGACGAGCTCGCCCAGCGCCTGGTGTTCAACCTCCGGCTGCCCAGGCTGCTGACGGCGCTGCTGCTGGGCATGAGCCTGTCCGCCGCGGGCGCGGTCTTCCAGCAGATCTTTGCCAATCCCCTGGTGGAACCGGGACTCCTCGGCGTGTCGCAGGGAGCAGCCTTCGGGGCCTCGCTGAGCATCGTCCTCTGGGGCAACGCAGGCTGGCTCGTTCAGGGTCTGGCGGGGCTCTTCGCCTTCATCGGCCTCGGCCTGTCCTACGTGCTGGCGCGCCACGGGCGCTTCGGCGGCTCCGTCCTTCGCCTGGTCCTCGCCGGCATCGCGGTATCCGCCCTCTTCTCGGCCGGGGTGGGGGTGCTCAAGTACCTGGCTGATCCGCTGAGCCAGCTCCAGGAGATCACGTTCTGGCTTCTCGGCGGCCTGTCGAGCGTCACGTGGGCCAAGCTCTGGTCGATCGCCCCCGTGGCAGTCGCCAGCCTCTACGTGCTGTACCGGATGCGGTGGCGCCTCAACCTCCTCTCGCTCGATGACTCGACGGCGTACTCCCTGGGCGCTGCGCCGGGGCGCGAGCGCGCGCTGCTGCTGGCCGCCGCGGTTGCCGCCACGGCAGCGGTGGTCTCGGTGTGCGGGATGGTGGGCTGGATCGGGCTGATCGTCCCGCACATCGCCCGGCGCCTGTTCGGCGCGGACGCGCGGTTCGCCGTGCCGGCTGCCCTCCTGATCGGCGGCCTCTTCGGCGTGCTCTGCGACGACGTCGCCCGGACGCTGCTGGCGGGTGAGATCCCGATCGGCATCCTGACGTCGTTCGTCGGCAGCCTGTTCTTCCTCGTCATCGTGACCACGTACGGCCGCGTGGCCGAGCAGCGATGACGGCCCTCCTGGCGTTCGACGAGGTGACGTTCGGCTACGGGCCGGGCGGCCCCGCGGTGCTGCGCCAGCTGTCGCTCGGCATCGAGCGCGGAACGGCGACGGCGATCCTCGGGCCGAATGGCGCCGGCAAGAGCACCCTGCTCCACCTCGCCCTGGGCTGGCTCCGGGCCCGGAGCGGTCGCGTGCTCCTCGACGGGCAGCCAGTCGGCGCCTGGCCGCGGCGGCTCCTGGGGCAGTCGATGTCGCTCGTGCCGCAGGCGGAGCGCAGCCCGTTCGACTACTCGATCCTCGACTACGTCCTCCTTGCCCGTGCGCCGTACCTCGCCCCGCTCGCCATGCCGGGCGCAGAGGACGCCCGGATCGCCCGGGACGCGATCGACGAGGTCGGCCTGGGGCACCTGTGCCAGCGGGCGATCACGACCTTGAGCGGTGGCGAGCGCCAGCTCACCCTGGTTGCCCGTGCCCTTGCCCAGCAGCCCCGCCTGCTCCTGCTGGACGAGCCAACGTCACACCTGGATCTCGCCCACAAGGCGCATCTCGTCCAGCTGATGCGGAGCCTGGTGGCGCGGGGGATGACGCTGCTCGCGACGACGCACGAGCCGGACGTCGCCGCGGCCATGGCGAGCCACCTCGTGCTCATGCGGGACGGGCGCGTCGATCGCTCGGGCCCGTTCGCCGAGGTGTTCACGGCCGCCGCCCTGAGCGCCACGTACGGCGTGCCGGTGCGGCTCGCCCGGGTCGACGGGCAGCAGGTGGTGCTGTGGGCGTGAGTGCAGGCGCGGACCACGGAGCGCTCGGACCCTTCGGGCCGGCGACCGACTGGGCGGCCCTCTGGCGCGACCTCGTCCAGGCCAGGGCGCGCTGCCGCGATGGTGGATCGGCCACGGAGGCTGGCGCGCAGCGCGGGATCGACCCGTGGGAGTCGCGGGCGCGCGACTACGACGCGCGGGTGGCTCGCCGCTGGGCGCGACCCGACCCGGCCCGCGCCTTCGTCCTCGCCGGGATCCAGGACGGCGCGACGCTGCTCGACATCGGCGCTGGCACCGGCGCGTGGGCGATGCTCCTGGCCCCGCGCGCCGCGCGCGTGACCGCCGTCGAGCGCTCGCCCGCCATGCTCGGCATCCTCAGGGAGAACCTGTCGGCACGGGGCATCACGAACGTCCGGGTCGTGCATGGTGACTGGCCGGACGTGACCGTGGAGCCGCACGACTACTCGCTCTGCGCCCATGCGATGTACTGGTCCCCGGACCTGCCGGCGTTCGTTGGCCGCATGAGCTCCTGCACGCGGCGCAGGTGCTTCCTGCTCCTGCGGAACCCCGGTCTCGACGGGATCATGGCGGAGGCCGCGCTTCACATCCGGGGCCACCCGATCGACAGCCCCAACTTCAGCGTCGCCTACAACGTCCTGCTCCAGATGGGGATCCGGCCCGGCGTCGTTGCGGAGAGCGGGCCGATGCGGGAGCTGCGCCAGAGCCCAAGCCTCGAGGATGCCCTGCAGCGGATGAAGCGCCACTTCGGCATCTGCGACACGGCCGAGCACGACGACTACCTCGACGTGCTCCTCCGTCGTCGGCTGGATCATCGGGGCGGCCGCTGGGTGTGGCCGCCCGAGGGCGAATCGGCCCTGGCCTACTGGGACGTCGAGTGATGCATCCGCAGCGCGGTTCCGGGGCGCATGGCCGACAAGTCGCGATCCTCAGCGGCGCCCGGGGAAGCGGCAAGACGGCGGCCTGCCGTCGGCTGGCCGACCGGGCGCGCCGACTGGGGCTCACCTGCGCGGGCCTCGTATCGCCGGCGCGCTTCGATGGCGGAGCGATGGCGGGCATCGACGTCGTCGACGTGCGGACGGGGGAACGCCGATCTCTCGCCGAGCAGGACGGGCTCCCCGGCGGCCTGCGGGTGGGACCCCACCGCTTCGATGAGACGGCCATCGCCTGGGGCCGTGACCGACTGGATGCAGCCTGTCCGTGCGACATCCTGGTCGTGGACGAGATCGGGCCGCTCGAGCTGGAGCGCGGAGCGGGCTGGGTCAACGCGCTGCGCGTCCTGCGTGTCGGCGACTACCGCGTCGCCGTCATCGTGGTGCGACCGCGCCTGGTGGAGGCCGTCCGGGCGGCGCTGGGCGCCCTGCCGGGCACGACCGTGGTCGAGCGCTCCGTCGAGACGGCCGGGGACGCGGTGAGCGAGCTGCTGTCGCTCGTGGTCGACGACGACGGTCACGGGAGGCTGCCCGCGGACTGACTCGTGGGGCCGCTCGTGGTCGTGCCAGTCGAGCGATTCGGGAACGGCCAGCCGTCGAACAGCGCGCCCACGTCCCTCGGCAGGATCGGAGCCGGCGTGTCCAGCAGCCCCACGGCCGCCGCCGCGAAGCCGAGCAGCTCCGCCGGCGTAGAGCCGCCATCGAGGAGGTCCCGGATCGCCGTGTCATGGTCCGCCTTGGAGAGCTTCGCTCCCGACGGCTTTCGGAGGAGCGGATGGTGGAGGAAGGCCGGCGGGGTCGCCCGGCCCAGGAACCGCCCGAGCCGGAGCTGGCGGGGCGTGGCGTCGAGCAGGTCGCGGCCGCGGATGACGAGGTCGACGCCCTGGCGGGCGTCGTCGACGACGACGCACAGCGGGTAGCTCCAGTTCCCGTGCCGGTCACGGAGGGTGAGGTCGCCCTCGGCCGACAGATCTCCGGCCTGCGGGCCGAGGAGGAGGTCGTCGAACGGTTCATCGCCCTCGCCGAGCCGGGCACGGAGGGCGGCGCCCGGCGCGTCGTCAGGCAGCCCACGCTCCCGGCATCCGCCGGGGCAGCCGGGTCCCCGCCAGCCGAGAAGGGCAGCCCGCGAGCAGGTGCAGGCGTACACGCGGCCCTGCGCGCGCAGGGTCCCGGTGGCGGCCTGGTACGGTGCCGGGTCGTCGGACTGGCGGCAGGCGGAGGGTCCGGCTCGCAGCTCCGCGATCGAGGGCTCATCGGGCTGCAGGCCGAGGCGCTCGAGGTCGTCGAGGAGTGCCGTCTCGTACGCCCGCCGCGAGCGCTGACGGTCGTGGTCCTCGATCCGCAGGACGACCCGCCCGGCCGTCGCCTGGGCGATCCCCCAGACGTAGATCGCGTTGACGAGGTGACCCAGGTGGAGGTGGCCGGTCGGCGCGGGGGCGAAGCGCGTGGTCGGTCGGATCGGCAGGCGCGCCAGCTCGGGTCGGGCCGGCCCGGGGTCACGGGGCCCGAGCGGGATCACGCGCCCTGATCGCGCGGCCCGCCCGGGTCGGGCGACGCCTCGTCCCCCGGGGTCCTCCCGGCCGCCGCGCGCCGCCGCTGGCCATGCTGGACGCGGCGGGTCGCCGCGATCAGCTTCCGGTAGAGGGCTATCAGCTCGGGCTCCGGGAGCAGCCCGGCGCTGGCGGTCGTCACGTGCTCGATCACCTCGGCCTCGCGCCGGGCGTCGCGGACCGCCCGCCGGCCGCTGTCCTGCTTGAGCCGCCCGATCTCGAGCGCGATCTGGGCGCGCTCGTTGAGGAGGGCGACGATCTGGTGGTCGATGGCGTCGATCCGCTGGCGCAGGGGCGCCAGGGCGACGCCGGTGGGGTCGGCCCCGACGCGCTGGCCGGCTGCGGCGGGGCGGTCGACGGGGCGGTCGTCCGGGGCGGCGGGAGCCGTGCTGCCGGGCGCTGCCGTCACCGGGCCTGCGTCGCGCGGCTCAGCCACCCGCGTCCTCCCCGTGGAGCGCGATCTCGCCCGCGGCTGCCCGCCGGACGAGCTCGTCCAGCGCCAGGTGGTAGCCGCGCGAGCGCTGGCCGACGAACCGGGCCACCGCCACGTCCTCCAGGTAGCTGACCCGGCGGAACGGCTCGCGGCTCGCGGGATCGGTCAGGTGGACCTCGACGAACGGTCGGTCGATCGCGAGCAGGGTGTCGCGCAGGCTGACCGACGTGTGGGTCAGGCCGGCGGCATTGACGATCGCAGCGTCGAAGTCGCGCCGCTGGAGCCGGTCGATGAGCGCCCCCTCGTGGTTCGACTGGAAGCAGGCGAGCTCGACGCCGAGCACGGCGGCGCGGGCCACCAGGCCTGCCTCGATGGCGGCCAGCGTCTCGGTCCCGTAGAGCTCGGGCTCGCGGGTGCCGAGGAGGTTGAGGTTCGGCCCGTTGAGGACGAGGACCCGCAGCCGCCTCATCCGTCCACCTCCGTCGCCGGCTGCTCGACCGTGGAGCCGGTGGCCCGATCTGCCACCAACCCGGAAGCCCGCCCCGCCAGCACCTCGCGGGCAGCGCGCTCGACGAGCTCGTCGGGCACGCCGGCCCGGACTGTCCAGCCGGTCGCCGTCGGCAGGACCCAGCGCAGCTGCCCACCGTGGCGCTTCTTGTCCGTTGCGAGGTGGCCGAGCACCGCGGCCGGCGCGAGGGCGAGCGGCACCGCCCCGAGCTCGAGCCGGTCGAGCAGGGCCTCCAGGCGTGCCGCCCGCTCCGGTGGTGTCATCTCGAGGGCGACCCCGAGCCGGCAGACGGCCCGCAGCCCGTAGGCGACGGCCTCGCCGTGGAGGATCCCCCGGTACCCCGCCGCCGCCTCGATCCCGTGGCCGAGCGAATGGCCGAGGTTGAGCGAGATCCGGTCGCCCCGCTCGCGCTCGTCGGCCAGGACGACCTCCACCTTCGCCCAGGCGCAGCGCTCGACGAGCTCGGCCACCGCCCCGCGCTCGAACGGGCCGGCCTCGCCGCGGGCGATCGCCGGGCCGTCCGCCTCGAGCAGCTCGAGCAGCCGCTCGTCGCCGAGGGCAGCCATCTTCGCCGCCTCGCCGAGCGCCGCCCGGAGCTGCCGGGAGGGGAGCGTCCGGAGGTGGCGGACGTCGATCGCGATCGCGGCCGGCTGGTGGAACGCGCCGACGAGGTTCTTGCCCTCCGGCAGGTCGACCGCAGTCTTGCCGCCGATCGCGGAGTCGACCTGGGCGACGAGCGTCGTCGGGACGTGGACGAGGGGCACGCCGCGGAGGTAGACCGCGGCCAGGAAGCCGGCCGCGTCGCCGAGCGCCCCGCCCCCGACGGCCACGATCGGCTCGCGGCGCTCCACCCCGAGCCGGGCGAGGGCCCGGGCCGCGCGTTCGAGCACCGCCAGCCGCTTCGCCGGCTCGCCGCGTGGCAGGAGGAGGTGCTCGACCGGCATCCCGGCGGCGATGAGCCCGGCCGCCAGCGGCTCGCCGGCCACCGCCCAGGCCTTCGGCTCCGAGACGAGGATCGCCCGGCGTGCCTCGAGAGCGGCGAGCGCGGCCGCCAGCGCGGCGACGGCGTTCCCCTCGCCGAGCTCGATCCGGCCGAGCGCCGTATCGGCCCGGAGGAGGACGGTGCCAGCCGCCGGCCCCTCGGCCAGGCGGCGTTCGATCAGCTCCGCGACCCGATGGACCGGCCGGGTCCCGTTGACCCGCAGGGCGGGGGCGTAGAAGCGGGCCCGGGCCGCCGCCAGGGCGCGGACCGAGCCGATCGGGTCGAGGCCGGCGACGAGCGGCCGGATGGTAGGGCTCCGCCGGAGACGCTGGGCGAGGACCTCGGGCGGGCCGTCCAGCCAGGCGGCCACCCGTCCGCGGTAGAGCGTCCAGCGGTTGCGGGGATCGACCGGTGCGCCGCCGCCGGTGGCGACGACCCGGGCCAGGCCTGGCGCCTGGTCCGGGGGTCCGAGGTCGGCGATGGCCGCCCGTTCGCGCGCCCGGAAGGCGGCCTCGCCCTCCTCGGTGAAGATCGTCGGGATCGACCGCCCGGCCGCGGCCTCGATCCGCTCGTCGAGGTCGATGAACTCCGCACCGTGGTGGCGGGCGAGCCGCCGACCGACGGCCGTCTTGCCGCTCCCGGGCAGGCCGACGAGGACGAGGTCCATCGCCTCAGCCGTCGCCGCCCGAGCCGGGGTCGCCGCCTGTGTCGGCGTCACCGCCCGGGCCAGGGCCGCCCCGCGTCTCGGCGTCGCCCCCCGCGTCGGCACGGCCACCGGCGCGATCCTCCGCCGCCGCGGCCCCGGCCCGCGCCAGCCGTTCCCGGTATCGATCGAGGTTGTCGCGGACCTCGGCCAGCGAATCGCCACCCAGCTTCTCGAGCACGAACCGGGTGAGGACGAGGAGGACCATCGCCTCGCCGATGACGCCCGCCGCCGGCACGACCCCGATGTCGCTCCGCTCGTAGTGGGCCGCCTCGACCGCCTCCCCGGTCCGCAGGTCGGCCGAGGGCAACGGCCGGGCGAGGGTGCTGATCGGCTTGACCGCGCCCCGGACGACGATCGGCTGGCCGTTGCTGATCCCGCCGGTGATCCCGCCCGCCCGGTTCGTCCGGTGGGCCCAGCTCCCGTCGGCCTGTCGGCCCTCGATCACGTCGTGGACCGCCGACCCGGGTCGCCGCGTCTGCTCGAAGCCCAGGCCAAGCTCGACGCCCTTGACCGACGGGATGCTCATGATCGCCGCGGCGAGCGCGCCGTCGAGGCGGCGGTCCCAGTGGACGTGGCTGCCGAGCCCGACCGGGACGCCCTCGGCCACGACCTCGAAGACACCGCCGACGGTGTCGCCGGCCTGCCGCGCCTCGTCGATCCGGGCGATCATCGCTGCCTCCGCCTCGGCGTCCGGGCAGCGCAGCGGGCTCGTCTCCATCTCGGGGACGGACCGCGTGGAACGCGCCGGGTCCACGGCAACGCCGGCCATCTCGGCCGTAAAGGAGCGGACGGAGATGCCGAGCTCGGCCAGGAACGCCCGGCAGACCGCGCCGCCCGCGACCCGGGCCGCCGTCTCGCGGGCGGACGCCCGCTCGAGGATCGGCCGGGCGTCGTCGAAGCCGTACTTGAGGGCACCGGCCAGGTCGGCGTGGCCGGGCCGGACCCGGGTGACGGCCCCAGCCCGCCGGTTCCCCCCGGCGGCGAGCCCGGCCAGGGCGGCCGCGTCCGCTTCGGTCAGTGGCTCGACCTGCATGACCTTCGTCCAGCTCTCCCAGTCGCGGTTGCGGACGAGGAGAAGGACCGGCGAGCCGATCGTCCGGCCGTGGCGCACCCCGGCCAGGATCTCGGCCGCGTCGCGCTCGATCGCCTGGCGTGCCCCGCGGCCGTGGCCGCCCTGCCGTCGGCGGAGGTCGATGCCGATCGCCCTGGCGGTGACGGGGATCCCGGCCGGCAGCCCCTCGAGGATGACGGCCAGCGCCGGCCCGTGGGATTCGCCGGCGGTCAGGAAGCGGAAGCCGGTCATGGTGGTGGCCCCGTCCTCGCGGCGCGCCGGCCGCTCAGGCCCCGCCGGCCGGGCCGGGAGCGTTCGGCCCGGCAGCGGCGGGCCCCGCCCCCGCCCCCGCGGCTGACCCCGCCCCGGTGATGTCGGCCGACCCGGCTGCGAGGGCTGCCTCGAGCGCGGCCCGCATCTCCTCGACCGGGGCAGGCTGCCCGGTCCAGAGGGTGAACGCCGCCGCGCCCTGGTGGACGAGCATCAGCTCGCCGTTCATCCCCGGCGAGCCCGCCGCCTCCGCCTCGCGGAGGAGCCGGGTGTGCGGCGGGTTGTAGACGAGGTCGAGGACGAGCAGCCCGGGCGGGATGGTCTCGCCCGGGATCGGGCTCGCGTCGCCGCTCATCCCGACCGCGGTGGCGTTGACGAGGACCCTCGCCTTGGCCAGCTCGG
>Ga0315268_10006923_pt1 | contig 12003 bp, 4 predicted proteins | sample C1_top_MG_FD_204535 | JGI IMG/M metagenome (GOLD analysis project Ga0315268, IMG submission 204535) | Sediment microbial communities from Yellowstone Lake, YNP, Wyoming, USA - C1_top | ecosystem: Environmental > Aquatic > Freshwater > Lake > Sediment | place: USA: Wyoming | collected 2017-08-01 | reverse complement strand
AAGCCTCTCTCAAGCACATAGGGCGCAGCCTTGCCGTTGACCGTAAGGGAGAAGATCGGAGAGCTTGTAGAAACGTAGCGGTACAGCGAGCTGGGATACGGTTGGTTGCGGGCCCAACCGGGGATGCGGACGAATACGGCGAACTTCTGAATCTCTTGGGGATCGACCGAGATCTTGATGATTCCATCCCACGGATACCTAGTCTCCTGCGCAACAGTTACGGCCGTGTGTTTGAGCTTGAGCTGTGCCCGGCTTGCGACGAAGTGGTTAACGTAAATCCCCTCCTCGCCTTGGGCATAGATCAGACTTCCCAGTTGAGGTAGGAATCGCGCGATCTGCGGAGGACAGCAGTTCGGCCCGAACGCAGCCTGCCTGGCGAATGCTTTCTCAGCTTTCAGAGGCGCCTGATAGAGAAAGGTATCACCTTTGAGCGACACGCCCACGAGAAGCCCGTTGTAAAGGATACGTTCCATCAGATCGATGTACTTCGCGTCCCGCTCGAACATGAACAGCCGCTGGTTCCAGAGCACATTTCCGAACGCGGCACAGATCTCGTTCCAGCAGCTCAAGTTGGGGAGGTCGTAATCATCCCCGAAGTCTTCTTCATCGCGGTAACTGCCAACGCCGCCGGTAAGGTAAGTTCTTTTCGATACGGCATCCTCCCAGATTCGTTCATTTGCCCGAGCGTATTCGCCGTCGCCAGTGAGTGCGGCGATGTCGGTCAGCGGGATATAGAGATAAGTTGCCCGGACACAATGGCCGATGGCCCGGGTCTGGGATTTGACAGGCACGTGATCCTGGGCATAGGGACCGTACAGCGTGCGTCCACCACCTGGATTTCCGCGCTCATCAAGGAAGAACTTAGCTAATTTCAGGTACTTTTCGTCTCCGGTGGCGCGATAGAGCTGGATTAGCCCTATCTTGATGCCTTCGTGATTCGAGATGTCATGCCTCTTGTTCGGGCCAAAGACGGAGTCGATGTCGTCGGCGATTTCGACAGCGACGTCCAGCAGCTTCCGGCTTCTAGTGGCCTCGTAGTAGGCGACGGCGGCTTGCATAAAGCTGCCCGCCACGATTAGTTCGCCGTCTGCTTGGTTCGACCACCTGTGCTTGCGAGCGCGAATGTCCCGGATCATCTTGTCCAGTGTGCTGTCCACCCGTTCTCTGAGTGCCGAATCCGGTTTTATTGCGAGTATGTAAGCGGCTGCTTCGATGACTCTGCTGTCGGGAGCGTGGCCCATTTTCTCCGACCTGCTCAGCAGGCCCGGAACAGTTACAGTCCGGTTCGCTTCAATTCGTGGCAGCCAGAACCCATCCGTGATCTGGACATCTCGGAAGGGGACGGCAGCAACCGGATAGTCGCCTCTCGTTAGGGTCTGACGGGAGCAACCGGCTCCCGCGATGAGGGCTATGCAGAGCGGAACGAGAGTCGGTTTCTTCATGCCTCACTCCATTCGTGGCGATAGGCGGACCTAGACGAAATGCGTGTCGGAACAGGCATAGAGCCGCGCCTGGTTCCATTGCGGAGCGGTAACCATTCCTCGGTCGGAATCGCCGCTTTTCAGCAAATGCATCCCGACTGGAATTTCCCGTCTGAGTTTCCGCTCCGCGGGGAGCATACGTCAGCCGCCCTATCAACTCAAGCGCAGCCGGCCATACGTGGCACGGTGGGTCCATGCGTCTGCTTCGTCGCCTCTCGTGATCTGCTTGCCGCGTTAGACCCGGCCTCATTGACCCCTGGGTCTCGCATGGGAATCCACCAAACCTTCCGCGCTCGGCTCGCTCCAACCAGGCCGTCCGTTCAGTTCCCGAGGGGGAGCGAAACATACTGTTCACGCTGGATCCCTGTCATCGTCCCTTTAATGGGAATATAATTCCTGGGGTGATACGCGGGTGTTGGAGTGTCCTTCGATGACTAAACGCGTCCTTATGCTGTTCCTCGCAGCTCTCATCTGCGGGTTTCTGACGGGCTCCTCCGGCGCCCAGGCTTCCAAGAAAAACCTGGTGGTTGAATCTCCCTCCAGCGCTGCGGAGCGGGGCATCAACCTCGCCACAAGAGGCCACTGTGTGGACGCCCTGCCGATCTTGAAGAAATCCATCCCCCAGATTACGGATAAGAACCTTCGCTACGACGCGGCCATGGCCCGCGCCCAATGCGGGATGAGTGCCGACCAAGCTGACGCAGTCGTCGAGTCTCTCCTCTTGCTGAATCGCGAATTCCCGGGCAACCCCAAGGTGCTCTACGTTACCACTCGCTTTTACTCCGAACTGGCCAATCGTACCGCGCAGAAGCTCCTGGAGACGGCGCCTTCTTCGGCGGAGGCGCAGATCCTGGTCGCCGAGGCGTTCCAAGCGCAGGGGAGATGGGAGGAGGCCACCGCCAAATATCGCAAGCTCCTGGAAGAATACCCGAATCAGCCGGGAATTCATTACCAACTCGGTCGTATCATCCTTTCAAAGCCGTTAACTCCCTCGTCCGCCGAAGAGGCCAAGCAAGAGTTCGAGGCTGAGCTCAAGATTAATCGCACCTCCCCCGCCGCAGAGTTCATGCTCGGAGACCTCGCGTGGAGAGCGCAAAGGCTGGACGATGCCATCGCGCATTTTAAGCGGGCCACGGAATTTGATGCGGAGTTGCCGCAGCCGTACCTCGGACTCGGTTTAGCACTGAATGCCGCCGCAAGGTATTCCGAAGCGATCCCGGCTCTCAAGAAGTACATTGAAATGGCACCCTCCGACACGGCGGGCTACTATCAACTGGCCCTCGCCTATGCCCGCACTGGAAACAAGCAGGAGGCAGACCGGTTGATGGCTCTCCACCGTGAGCTCGAGAAAAAAAAGCCGCAACTGGTGGTCCCGCCACCTCAGGAAATATCCCAACCACACTAGGGAACAGGAAGGTCGAACGACTACTCAAGATCGCAGAGCGCGACACGAAATCAGAGATTCAGGGGCGGGGCGTGGGCGCCGTCTCGATCCCTTACGTCTATTTCCATTTACCCTCGCCTTCGACGATCGTAATGTACCGGTCGATAGGGAGATCAGTGAGCCGCTCCGTGGTGCCACTAGGTTGCGGCCATTTCACTTCGAGCCAATCGATCTTGGTCCGCTGTCCGAGGCCGAGCACAAGACGCGGGTCGTGAGCGGAGAGATAGCTGCCACCACCGAATTTGTAGCAAGCCCGCTGAAAGTCGCCAGACCGGTAGGTGAGCTTGGCGCCGACCGCGTCGATATTGCATTTCCGGCCGATGAGGTGGACGCCCAGCCAATGATTCTGCCGGCCCGCATTGTTTCGCAGCAGGATGGGAGCGCCATCGCCGACGGCAGCGAGCGCGTCCACTGAACCGTCGTTGTCGAAGTCGCCGACGGCCAGGCCGCGGCCCGCGAGCAGCTTCGAAAAAACCGGACCACTCTGCTTGCTCACATCCTGGAACCCCTGGCCGGTATTGCGAAGCAGCATCATAGGCTGCTCATATGTAATGCCGGGTACGATCCTGGCGACATTTAGCTCCGGATGGCCATTGTTGAAGAGGAGGTCAGGGTTGCCATCGTTGTCGTAGTCAAAGAACTTCACAGCCATTCCGGCCCGCAGAAACGTTAGCGAGGCGATGCCATAGGCAGGGGCAACATCGGTGAAAATCTCATTGCCTTGATTGCGATACAGCGCGAACATCTCCCGATCCACGACCGAAATAAACAGATCAATCCAGCCGTCCTGATCGTAATCAGCGGCGTCCACTCCCATACCCGAGCGAGCGAGGCCAAAGGCGTTGTAACCCACGCCTGCGAACGCCCCGATCTCTTCAAAACGGCCTTTGCCACGGTTGACCCAGAGGAAGTTGGGGTCGGTGTCATTCCCGACGAAGAGGTCCATCCACCCGTCGTTGTTGATGTCGGCGGCCACCACGCCCAGGGCCTTTCCCAGCGACTGGGCAATGCCGGTTTCCGTGCTCACGTCCGTGAAAGTGCCGTCCCCGTTGTTGTGAAAAAGCCAGGAAGGCGTCGGTTTGTAGACCGTCGGTCGGCAATACCAACGTTCGCCGGTTAGCTTGTTCCCGCACCATATGCTTGCGTCCAGCTTCACATACTGGCAGACAAACAAGTCCAGCCGCCCGTCGTTGTCATAATCGAACCAAGCCGCGCTCGTGCTCCAACCCGGCGCGGCGACCCCCGCTTTGGCGGTAACATCGGTGAAGGTGCCATCGCCATTGTTGTGATATAGGATGCTATGGGGGTACTGCGTGACGTAGAGATCCGGGAACCCGTCTGCGTCGTAGTCGCCCACGGCTACCCCCATGCCGTAGGCGTTTCCCGGCACGCCGGCCTTTTCCGTCACATCGGTGAACGTGCCGTCCCGGTTGTTGTGGTACAACGCATTGCGCAGGGGCTGGGGCGGGGTATAGAAGTCGCACGGGCCACTGTTCACAAGGTAGATGTCCATCCAGCCGTCATTGTCGTAATCGATAAAAGCACAACCGGCGCCCATGGTTTCAGGCTCATACATCATGGGAGAAAGCCCCGCCACGTGAACCCACGAAATGCCACTGACCGAGGGAGGAATCTGCTCAAAGGCGGGTAAGGGATCGGTGGGAGAAGGCACACCAGCCCGGGCACCGAAAGAGAGCGTGCGTGCCAGCCCGCCGCTCGCCCCTGCCCAGCCCAGCATCTTGAGGAAGCGGCGACGGGAAAGGGCATTCCCTCGTTGGCTTCGGGTCCGGAACATCAGCTAAACCTCGGCCCTGGTCTGTCGGCTGCCTCGCACCCTGCGCCCGGGGTCGCGCCGGCACCGTGGCTTCTCTTGCACGGTCCCAGAGGTAAAGGTTCTCAACCTGGATAGAACGTCACCTGCTTACAAACGCACACTACCTCTTTCTTGCCCGTTTTATTCTATCATGGCAGTCCGGCCCGAATGCTGAATGAGGCCAACTGCGTTGGTCGGGGGCGGAGTGGGCACTATGGCCTGGCACGCTGCCTTTGTACCAGGCGCCTGTATGAGGAAGCTACCTCCCAGGCGCGGACAGCCCGAGAGCCGTCATGAATAGGAGTGGCTCGCGGTCCAACCCCGCGCACATGTCTGTCAGATTGAACCTTGCCTCTTTGCCTGGGTCCGGAAGAGGCGAAAATTCCTCATGCGGTCTGTGATCGCTGGTGTACGCTAGAACGATTGCAGATATCCTGGCTTCTGGCGGGGAGTTTTTCCCGTGAGATGGCTCTCCGATATGTCTAGACGAGCCCTGCTGAAGTTTCTGGGAGCAGCGTGTGTGGCAGGTCCGTGCGCCTGGGGAATTGTCTCAACGGGCAACCCGGTCACGTTCGTAGACATAGTTGCTTCCGCCGGGATCACCTTCAAGCATGACAATGCTGCAACCCCGGAAAAATACCTGATTGAAACCATGGGGTCGGGCTGCGGCTGGATTGATTACGACCAGGATGGCTTACTTGACTTGTACCTTGTAAACGGCGCCGAGACCCGCGCCTACAAGCCGAAGGAGCGTCTGCGTAGCGCTCTTTACCACAACAACGGAGATGGAACATTCACCGACGTCACCCTGCAAGCGGGCGTTGGTGCCGAGGGCCTGTTCGGCATGGGCATGGCGGTGGGTGACTACGATAACGACGGATTCCCGGACCTCCTGATCCTTGGCTACGGCCGGTGCATTCTTTATCACAATAACCGCGACGGTACCTTCACTGACGTGAGCGCGCAGGCGGGTGTGGAGAATAGGGGGCGATGGGCTTCGAGCGCCGCGTGGTTTGATTATGATAACGACGGCAGGCTGGATCTCATAATCGCCAATTACATTGACTGGAAACCCGAAAGTGATTTCTGGTGCGGCGAACGCGGCCCCGGCATGCGTGCTTACTGTCATCCGAACAATTACGATGCGGTGCCGTCAGCGCTCTATCGCAACAATGGCGATGGCACCTTCACGGACGTCAGCAAGTCATCGGGAGTGGGCCTAAAGCCGGGGAATGGACTGGGCGTGGTGACTTTCGATTACGACGACGACGGCTGGCAGGACATCTTTATCGCCAACGATGCTATTCCCAACTATCTGTTCCATAACAACGGTGACGGGTCCTTCAGCGAAATAGGATACCTGGCCGGCGTTGCCGTTAGTATGGATGGTGCACCGGAGTCGGGCATGGGAACGGATGCCGCGGACATCACGGGCAGCGGCCGGCTTGGCCTCCTTGTCGGGCACCTGGAGAATCAGCTAGCTCGGCTTTACGAGAACATGGGGGGCCAGGTGTTCGAAGATGCGACCCTGCGCTCCAAGATTGGCTACGCAACCTTCCACATGAGCGAGTTTGGGGTCCGGTTCATGGATTACGACAACGATGGAGCGACCGACGTCTTCCTGGCCAGCGGACACGTCATGGACAACATCCACGCTTACAATGGAGAGGTGTATTACGCCGAACCGAAAATGATGTTTCGCAATATGGGAAACGGCACCTTTGAAAACGTGAGCGACAAGCTCGGGCCCGACTTTGAACAGCCGCGCGTGAGCCGCGGCGCCGCCGTCGGCGACTTCGACAACGATGGCGACCTGGATATCCTCGTGAACCATTGCGGCCAGACACCGCAACTGCTGCGCAACGACGGAGGCAACACCAATCACTGGCTGGAAATTCTTCTCCTTGGCACGCAGTCGAACCGCGACGGCTTGGGCGCACGCGTCAAGGTCACGTCGGGAAAACTCGTCGTTTATGACCAGAGAAAGGGAGGAATGAGCTACCAGTCCGCGCAGGATCCGCGACTCCATTTTGGCCTGAGGCAAAACCCGAACGTGGATGCCGTTCAGATCCTCTGGCCCAGCGGAATGGTCACGAAGCTGTCAAATCTCAAGAGCGATCAGATCATCGCCGTCAAAGAAGGCGAGGGCATCGTGCCGCGCCCCTTCCCGCGCGTGGGCCCTAGGTGAGCCATCTAGATATGCTTACATCAGGAATCGCTTGAAACCGAATTTGACGAAGCGCGCGTTTGTGGGCTGTCCGGTTCACGGCCAGTCCGCATCCCCCCGGCGCGTGTACCCTCATCTAACTCGCCGCGCAAGCCCAACATTCTGATCTATCAACCTACAAGGTGCCCACCATCTTCCGGGGCTCAGTACACCAACTGTCCTTCGGGTATCATTCCAAGTCCCCTTCTTCCGGGGAGGAGAGCTAGGTGCAGTCCGGTCTCAGCAGGGAAGCCGTGTGCCATTTCTGGGCGATAGGGTGTCCATACTCTAGCAACAAGAATGAACCAGAATAGTTATTCTGAGCGGGCCGGAGCAGGAGCAGAAAAAGCTCTTGACAAGCGACGTAGGTTATGGTAGCGCTTTAAGCAAATAACGTGCTGGGATGGCGCGCGTCTAGCGACCGGTCTTAGTGGAAGCGCATACAGACTGGTTCGGCACGTTGTTCGCAGGGAAGCTGGATGAGGTGCGGGGTGGGAGCAATTTTTATGTGTCTGCGCGAGTGTACACAAAATCGTATACGTCTGCGGTTCCTAGTGTTCCCGTCAGCCAAACGTCCACTTCAACCCGTACCTCCACGCCATCGCCGCTTTGCGAGGAGCGATTCTGGCGCGCCTCGCAGCGTCGCTCTCCGTCCACACCATAACGAGCGGCGGGCGGCTCAAAGGGCACCTCCCCACGCTATGCGTTCATCGCCATGCTGGCTTCTCTTCTTCGCCTGCCACGTTAGATCGACTTGGTTGCTGGCAGACGGGCGGGGAGCAGGAACGCAACTGCACTTGTTGGTCTCCAATGTCGCATTTCCGGATGCGCTCCAAAGCGTATCCGAAATCATAGTCTGGCTGAAGTGGCGGCTCTGTGTTTTGTGAGTTCATGGCCGCCACCGGTGCGCTTCGGTCGGGTCTGGGTCGAGGGAGAGCTGGAGTTGTGTCTGCGGGATGCAGATGAAGTTTGACTGTCCGAAGAACAAGGAGGAGATTATGTGGCGGAGCTTTTCTCGCCCTCTGCTTTGCTTTTCGCTCTTGCTCGGCTTGTGTGTCCTGCCGGCCTGGGGGCAGATGGGATCTCAGGGAACTATCAGCGTTGCTGTCGTGGACCAAAGCGGGGCAGTCGTCCCGGATGCAGATTTGACACTCCAGGACCTCGCCACGAACTTAGTCCGCACAGCTGCGACGCAGACGGCAGGCACGTACACCTTCGTCGGTCTATCTCTTGGAAACTACAAATTGACGGTATCCAAGAGCGGCTTTGAAACTCAAGTCTTTGACGCGGTCACGGTGCAGGCAGCCCGCGTGACCGATGTGAAGGTCACGCTGAAGGTGGGCACCGTGACTCAACAGGTGGTGGTAAGCGAGCGGGCCGTCCCTATAATCGAAACCACTTCCAACGCCATCTCCGGGACAATTGACCTGAAAAGAATCGAGCAGCTCCCCATGACCGGCCGGGACATCACCCAACTGGCCTATGCGGTTGCGGGGTATGCTGGCGCCAGGGGGACGGGTGGCACCTGGAATGGTCTGCCGCTGGTCGCGACGGGAAGTAACATCGACGGTGTACAAGCTAACACCAACCGCATGAAGTTTTCCGGCAACACGGCCCCGGCCGTATCGGCGCGTCTGGAGGACATCCAGGAGATGACTATCCAGACGGACATGCTCAATTTGAACACCGGGTACGGAACGACGAGCATGCAGATCAACTTCGTCACGCGCCGCGGCAGCAACGAGTATCACGGGCGCGTCTACCTAGACCATCGCAATGCCGCATTGAACGCCAACAGCTGGATAAACAACGCCACACTGCCACCTCCCCCGGGGAAGGACAAGGCATATAGGCCCCGGTTTATCCTGAATGACTTTGGCGGCAGCGTCGGTGGGCCGATTATCAAGAACAAGCTGTTCTTCTTTGGCAGCTTCGCGATGGACAAACGGCCGGGCGCGGCTACTGTGTCCAACACGTTTCTGACAGCGGACGCCCAGCAGGGAGACTTTACCTTCATAGACAATGACGGCGTCACCCAGACGGTTAACGTGCTGACGGACATTGCCCAGCCGAACGGCTTGCCTTACGCGGTCAATCCCGTCACCAGCACCATTTTCCAGGAGATCAACGGTTCGCTGTCTGCCGGCGGGGTTACGCCAACTGAGGATCCGATTCTCAATACCCTCACCTGGCCGAACAGGACGCCGATTACCCGGAAGTACCCGGCGTTTCGCGTGGACTACAATGTCTCTGAGAATTTCCGGATCAACGTTGCCTTCAACAATACCCGGCGTAACGAAGCGCACACCGGCTACGCGCCGTTCCCGGGTTCGGCTTTCGCCAATCGCGCCACCTCAAACACATTCAACTTCTATACCGCCGCGTTAGGCATGGATTGGTCCATCTCACCGACTCTCATCAACCAATTTCGCGGGGGCTTCCTGTACTTCAATCAGAATTGGGACCAGGGAGCCGAACCTCTCTGGACTACGCAGCCCAGCATCACTTGGCCTATTGCCGACTCTGGCCATTGGTTCAGAACACCCATATCAACCTATTACCCCCTCTGGAATGTGGCCGACAACGTGACCTGGCAGCGCGGGGCGCACACGGTCAACTTCGGTTTCTCCTTCTATCGAGAGCAGGACCATTACTGGAATCCTCGCGAGCCTATGTATGTGAACTTAGGTCTGGCCTCGAATGACCCCGCTCTTTCCATTTTTGAGAATTCTCCGCTCTTGGCGAATGCCTCCGATTATTTCCGAGGCCAGGCAGAGGGTTTGTACGCGATCTTGGTGGGGAGGATCAGTGGTGTTAACGGGACCTTTCCTTTGGACCCGCAGACCAAGCAGTACATCCAGAAGGTTGGTGGAGCGTACAACCTCAACGAGTTGTCCAAAGCTTGGGGTCTGTTTGTGCAAGATTCCTATCGCATTAAGCCAAGTCTGACGCTCAATTACGGACTGCGCTGGGACTTCACCGGCGACAACCACGATCTAACCGCCGCCTACCACAGCGCGGACCTGGAGGGTATCTACGGGCCTTCGGGCATCGGCAACATGTTCAAGCCCGGGACTCTGACAGGGCCCGCCGATCCAGTCTTGAGGGCGAGGAGTCATGTGTATGAGCCCTGGAATGTGAGCCCTCAGCCTGCGTTCGGTATCGCCTGGAACCCCAAGTACACTGAAGGGCTTATGGGGAAACTTTTCGGCGAGGGGAAAACGGTTATCCGCACCGGTTTCTCGCTCAGGCGTGTCACCCCGCCTTACCAGTACTACTGGAACTCTGCCTCTAACATGGGGTACGCGTTCTACCAAAACTATTCCCTCAGTCCCAGTACGGTACCCGGCCCAGGAACGTTTCCTCCTGGCAGCTTGTCTTTAGCGAGCACGGAGATCAGTGGTTTGGGGCTGCCGGCGTTCCGGCTGAGTCCATCCGTGTACCAAGAGGTGATCCCCCAATCGGAGGAGACCTTCTATGGTTACTGGGGTGGGGTGAATGGGATGTTGCCGACTATCAAGCAACCATACGTAATGTCATGGAACCTTGGCATTCAGCGCGCGCTAGGTCAGAGCAATGTACTCGAGGTACGCTACATCGGTAACCGAAGTGTCCACCAATGGGTAACCCAAAACATCAACGAGGTGAACATCTTCGAAAACGGCTTCCTGACGGAATTCCTGCATGCACAGGCGAACCTGGCAATCAACGAGGCGAACGGCATACCCAATTCGTTTGCCAATAGTGGCCTGCCAGGGCAGTTTGCGTTGCCGATCATGACGACTGCAGGGTTGGATCCAGCCGACGGGTACTTCGTTACGCTCCTGCGAAGAGGACGGGCGGGAGATTTCGCTAGCATGCTTGCCGGTGGTCCTTGGGGTGAGGGAGCAGCGTACCTCTGCAACCTGGTCGGAAGTGTCAACTTTTCACCGTGTTTGCCCTTTACGGGCGGCGTTCCTGTAGCAGGAGCGTACCCGATCAATTTCTTCCAGGTGAATCCCTTCAACGCGGGCAAAGGCTCAGAGCTCATGTCGGATGTGGGCTGGGGGAATTACCACGCGCTTCAGCTTGAATTGCGTCAGAAGCCGTGGCACGGCATGCAGTTCGACGTGAACTACACCTGGAGCCACACGATGGGTGTCCAGCCGGGCAATTCGTGGACAGGCGGATTCAATATGTTTACGATGCGTGACCTGCGGTTGAATTACGGGCCCACGCTCTTCGATTTCCGCCACGTCATGCATGCCAATGGCACTTACGATCTTCCCGTTGGCAAAGGCAAGCGCTTTGCCAACCAGGGAGGGGTCCTTGACAAGGTCGTGGGCGGCTGGAGCATTGGGACAATTGTTACCTACATGTCGGGAGCACCCTACATGTTGCAGAGCGGATACAACACGTATAATGGTCCAGCCAATCTGCCCATTAGTGGACGTTACGGCGACAGCGGGGTCAACCTGATTGGCGTCACCCAATCCCAAATCCAAAACTCTGTGGGTGTCTACCGCACCGGCCTCCCATTCTCCGATACCGTCGGCACGCAATACCTGGTGAGTCCCACCACCGGGGGCGCTAATCCGGACTACATTGTCCCGAACACCACCGCAGGGGTCAACGGCTACCACCCGTGGTTCACCGGACCGCGCCGGTTCTTCCAAGACCTGGCAATAACTAAGTCCATTCCCATTACTGAGAGGTTACGCTTCAACTTCCAGAGTCAGTTCCTCAACGTTTGGAATCACCCGGTCTGGGGTTCACCGAACGCGAACATACGCAGTAGTGCTTTCGGACACTCGAGCGTCATGACCAATTTCGATCAAGGCTTGGGAGAACGCCAGATCGAGTTTCGGGCGAACCTGGAGTTCTGAGTATCGACGGAGCGCCCTTCGCTCGGCGACGCATTCACTGGCTGCCCGGCAGCCAGTGAGTGCGTTGTTTTTTTTGATCGACCAACGCACAGCATTCCTTTCCAGACAATTCATCATTGACCGGAGCGGTAATGTTGAAGGACCAGTCCTCGGCAGTGGCTGCACCAGGGAATTAGCCGACCGGCGGCGCGACC
>Ga0315268_10006922_pt1 | contig 12005 bp, 11 predicted proteins | sample C1_top_MG_FD_204535 | JGI IMG/M metagenome (GOLD analysis project Ga0315268, IMG submission 204535) | Sediment microbial communities from Yellowstone Lake, YNP, Wyoming, USA - C1_top | ecosystem: Environmental > Aquatic > Freshwater > Lake > Sediment | place: USA: Wyoming | collected 2017-08-01 | reverse complement strand
ACGCCGCCATTGAAAGCGTGCACCTGATCGAGGAGGCGATCCGCAGCGGGCTGCGGTTTCGCGCCGTGTTCTTCAGCCAGTCGGCGCAGGGCCGCGCCGAACGCCTGCTGCCGCAGCTTTCTACGCACGTGGAAACGCTGCTGCTTGCGGATGAGGTATTTCAGAGCGCCGTCGCCACCGAAACGCCGCAGGGAGTAGCCGCGCTGGTCCGGCTCAAGCAGCACGAGTTGAGCGAGGTGCTTGCCGGGGCAGAGCCGCTGGTGGTGGTCTGCGCCGGGCTTCAGGATCCCGGCAACCTGGGCACCATCGTGCGCTCCGCGGAGGCCTTTGGCGCCGCGGGCGTGCTGCTGGGAGAAGGTACAGTGTCGCCGCTCAACCCCAAAGTGGTGCGCGCGTCGGCGGGCTCGATCTTCCGGCTGCCGGTGGTGCGGGTCGAGCTGCGCGCCGCGCTCGAGGAATTACGGCAGCGCGGGCTGCGGCTGCTGGCCACGTCTTCGCATAAGGGTACGCCGGTGGACGAAGCGTCGCTCACCGGCGCGATCGCGGTGTTTGTGGGCAATGAAGGCGCCGGCCTGCCACGTGACCTGCTGCGGCAAATGGAAGAAACCGTCGCGATTCCGCATTCGGCGCGGGTGGAATCGCTGAATGCCGGGGTGGCGGCATCGGTCATCCTCTATGAAGCTGCACGGCAGAGAAGATAGTTGCTCGTTGCTCGTTGTTCGTTATTGGTTGTTCGAGAAGATTCCGAGTTCCCGTGGGTTCGGTCGAACAACGAGCGACGAAGAGGGAATCAGAAGCTGAGCAGGACCGCGCACGCCAACAGCCACATGCAGAAGGCGACGACGTTGATGGCCATCCGAATGCCCGTATTGTCGATGATCCAATTGTATTTGGCGTCCATGACGAATCTCCGATCCTGTTTCCTTGGACGGCGACCGCGCCGATTGGTTAGCACGGTCACCTTCGGTTCAGTTGAGATATACGCAGGCACAGTCGGAAAAGTTCCGGGCGGCATTGCTGGCCGCGTCGGCTAAGATAGGCAAGGAAGGACCGCATGAACCACCTGATCGAGGACAAGCTCCAGGAACTGGAAAACGTGTGCCGGCGTCACCGTGTACAGCGGATTGAGCTGTTCGGCTCCGCTGCCCGGCCCGACTTCGACGTTGCCACCAGCGACTTGGACTTTCTGGTGACGTTCCAGGAACTCGGCTTGGATCAGTACGCCGATGCGTATTTCGGCTTGCTGGAAGACCTGCAGGCATTGTTTCAGCGGCCCATCGACTTGGTGGTCGCCTCGGCGATTCAGAACCCGTATTTCCGCCAATCAGTTGAGTCCACTCGGACACTGCTCTATGCGGCTTGAATGCAAGAAATATCTTTACGACATTGCTCGGGCCGCCGCTTTAGCATCGGAGTTTGCCGGCGGCAAGAGCTTCGCCGATTACGCGGCAGACGCAATGCTGCGCTCGGCAGTGGAGCGTCAGCTGGAAATTGTCGGAGAGGCGCTTGCCCGATTGGCCAGAATCGACTTAGGGACCGCATCTCAGATCAGCGAATACCAACGCATTATCGCCTTCCGAAACATCCTTGTTCACGGTTATGCGGAAATAGATCATCGCATCGTGTGGAATGTCCTCGAACTCAAGCTGCCGATTGTGCGCCGCCAAGCCGAGGATTTACTCAGCACTGGTTAGCCAAGCGGCAGCCGCGACGGGTCCGGCTCCGCGATCTTCTCCAGCTCCGGATAATGCCGCACCAGGATCTCGGGCGCTTTCACCGGGCGGCCGCTGATCATGGACTTCAGTTGCAGCGCGTTGACCGCCGCCTTGCCCTCAAAGTGGTTGTTGGCGACCACGAACGTCACCTCGGCCTTCTTCGCCACGCCCTCAATGCGCCCCTTCCAAGGCTGGAGTTCCTGCTCGGTGTAGAGATAGTTGTAGCGGTCGTGCGGGCGCTCGGCCGGCCGCGGAGTCCCCAGCGAGCCCGGTTTTGGCTCGCTGGGGTGCCGGTCGAACCACTGGTCGTAATTGCGGCCGTGCAGGCGGACGTAGGCCAGCGGCGCCGTCACATGTTCGCTCGGCCCGATTGCTCTGCCAAGCCGCGGCTGGTCGATGTTGCAGAACGCCACCCCTTCTTCCGCGAAGTAGCGCAACGTGCCCTCGTTGGCCCAACTGGCGTGGCGCACTTCCACCGCCAGGGGATACTGGTGGAACTTGGCGATCAGCGTGTCCAGCCAGTCGCGGTTCTCGCTGGTGTTCTTGAAGGAGATGGGAAACTGCGCCAGCAGCGCGCCCAGGCGGCCCTCGGCGGCGAGCGCGTCGTAGCCCTGCTTGGCGTCGCGCTCGTCTTCCGGCGTGCAGCGGATGGTGGCCGCCGAGGTGGATTCCACCACCGCGCGCGGCGAATGCGTGAAGCACTGGTGCAGCTTGGCGGTGAAGAGAAAACCCCGGTTCACCGCGCCGGCTTTGCGGCACCACAGTTTCACCAGTTCGGGCTTCAGGTGGCCGTAGAACGAGGTGTTGATTTCGATCAGGTCGAAGTACTGCGCCAGGTACTCGACCGGGTGCTGCTGGCGCTTCAGGCTGGCGGGATAGACGATCCCCTCCCAGTCTTTGTAGGCCCAGCCGGCGACGCCGATGTGAAGGTCAGACATTTAAGATTTCAGATTTAAGATTTCAGATTTCTTGCGGCTGGGGGTGGCGCAAAACGCATGTTCCACCTCCGAGCCTTGTCAATCTGAAATCTTAAATCTTCAATTTTAAATTAGTAGAACGTGATCACCACCCAGTAAGTTCCCGCGGGATATTGCTCATTGCGGGCAAAGCAGGCGGCGACGGCAAAGCGGCGGACGCTGGGGTTGTGCGCGCTCTGCACGGCGCTGGAGGGCAGGCGCTCCGGTTCTCCCGCGGTGTAAACCACCGCGGACCGCACCTCGGGCAGCCCCAGCGGGGCGTGCGCGTCCGGACGTCCCTTGTGAGCCATGGAGCAGGCGATTTCGCGTAATTGCGGCACGCGGACCCGCGATGCCGCGAACAGGTGCGCCTTGCCGCGCTCGCGCTCCAGGGCGGCGGCGATCGCATCCTCCGCCTGCTGATCGGTGCGGTCCTCCAGCCGGTGGGCGAAATCTTCGGTGATCCACAGCCTGTCTCCCTGGCGCACCACGCCGATGCCGCCGGCGTTGTACTGCGGATTCATGATGCTGGCCCGGTGCGGCGGCGACTGCATGAACCCCTGGTGCGCGTGCTCGGCGGTCTGGTCGAAGGCGACATTTTCCGCGTCGCTGTTGAGCCGGATGCCCTGCGCCGCCAGCCGCTTGGAAAGCGGCAGCTCACCCGAAAAGTCGTGCGACAACTGCCGATGCTGCGCCATGAGCTGCGAGTGTTTCCGGGCCGCGCGTTGCAGCCGCGCGTCCCATTCGAGCGCCGGCAGGCCCGCCCGCGTCCGCTCCTGGTTCAGCAATTGAAAGAGCCGCTGCTCGGCGGCATCATCGTACTGCTGCGCCGCGGCGGCCAAAGTCGGCGCTCCGATCGCAACCGCAAGCGCAAGGAAATTTGCAAGCAGAGATTTCACATCTTCTCCGATGCAGAAAATGCTTCTGTCCTCCGGCGGGCCGCTCTAGAATCATGCGGCACAACCGGAAAAGAAACTCATGACAGCACCGGTGCTGGTAATTATCGCCCTCAATCTCGTCGTTCTGCTGCTGATTATCCTGGTGCTTCGCCGCAGCGCGCAGGCTGCCGATCCCAATGCCGCCGTGGCCGCCATCGGCGCCAGCCTGCAATCGCTGGAGATGGGGCTTTCGCAGAAGTTCGCCTCGGCAACTGCCGACATGGCTTCGCGCCTGGAGCAGACCAAGGGCGATCTTCGCCAGCAGGTCAGCGACCGTCTGGCGCAGGGCTTTACCGAGATCCACACCTCGCTGGAAGACCACCTTGCCAAGGGGCGCCGCGAGCAGGGCGACAGCCTGGCGCAGGCGCGCACCGAGCTGACCGGCACGCTGGCGACCACCACGGCGGAACTGAAGCGCGAGTTCGAGGGGCTGAACCAGCGTACCGAACAGAAGCTGGAGGCCATCCGCGCCCAGGTTGACGAGAAGCTGCTCGCCATCACCGACCAGGTCCAGCAAAAGCTGAACGAAAACCTGAAGGAAGGCTTCGCGCAGTTCGAAAAAGTGCAGCAGCACCTGAAGGCGGCGGAAGAGCAACTGCGGCAGGTGGGCACCATCGGCAATTCCATCAACGACCTCAACAACCTGCTCAAGCTGCCGCACCTGCGCGGCAAATTCGGCGAGGCCAGCCTGGAGCGCCTGCTCGCCGACTTCCTCCCGGCGCATATGTACGAGCTGCAGTACCCGTTGGCCGGCGGGCGGGTGGACGCGGTCATCAAGTTCCCGGAGCGCATGCTGCCGATCGACGCCAAGTTCCCGCGCGAGCAGGTGCTGCCGCTGTTCGAAACCAGCGACGAGCGTCAACTGCAGGACGCGCGCACGCAACTGGCGAAGGTGCTGGCCGCGCAGGCCAGGAGCATCGCCGGCTACATTGATGCCGAGCACGGCACCATGGACGTCGCGCTCATGTACCTGCCCAGCGAAACGCTCTACCTGGAGGCCATCCGCAACACCGAGGCCATGGAGGCGATGAGCAAGCTGAACGTCTTTCCGGTTTCGCCCAACACGCTGCTCATGACGGTGCGGACCATCGCGCTGGCCTACAAGTGGTACGAGGTGGCGGCGCGGTTTGAAGAGACCGCGGCGGAACTCGGCAAAGCGCAAAAGTCCCTGGGGTACTTCCAAACGCAATTTGACAAGGTCGGGACCGGCCTGGCGAAGGCGCAGGAGGCGTACGACACGGCGACCCGGCACCTGAAGACCTACACCAAGCGCGTCACCAATATCAGCCACGAAGAGGTGCCGGAAATCGAGACCGAGCCGCCGGCGCCGCTGCTGGGCAAGGGCGAGGCCAGCGGGGGATAGCAGCATACATCTTGATTAGGTGGGCCCCGGCGCCCTCGCCGGGGCTGCACCTTGCGCTGCACAAGTCTGATGTGGCGCGGGCGCCCTCGCCCGCGACTGCTTAAGCGCTGCGGAGTTCGAGACTGGCTTTAAAAGTGCGCTTCTAGATTTCGGCTCAACTTCCCTTAGCGGCTAAAGCCGCGTAAATAGCGGGCCTGCGCGGCACGGCTGAAGCCGTGCCCTTCCGGTTGAAGACCGCCGACTAGGTTCCTTCCGACCAGCTCGCCAGATACTCTTCCTGCTCCGGCGTCAGCCGGTCGATTTTTATCGCCATCGACTCCAGCTTCAGCTTGGCCACCCGCTTGTCCAGCTCCTCGGGCACTTTGTAGACCTTCTTGTCCAGGCTCTTGTGGTTCTTCACCAGGTACTCGATGGACAGCGCCTGGTCGGCGAAGCTCATGTCCATCACCGACGCCGGGTGTCCTTCGGCGGCGGCCAGGTTGATCAGCCGCCCTTCCCCAAGCAGGTTGATCTTGCGCCCGTCGCGCAGAGAATATTCCTCGACGAACCCGCGCGTGGTGCGCTTCCCGGACGACATCTTCTCCAGCGCCGGGATGTCCACCTCGACGTTGAAGTGGCCCGAATTGCTGACGATGGCGCCGTCCTTCATGACCTCGAAGTGCTCGCCGCGGATCACGCTCCTGTTGCCGGTAACGGTGCAGAACACGTCGCCGATCCTGGCGGCCTCCAGCATCGACATCACCCGGAAGCCGTCCATCACCGCTTCCAGCGCCTTGGTGGGGTCCACTTCGGTGATGATCACCTCGGCCCCCTGGCCGCGGGCCCGGCTGGCCAGCCCGCGCCCGCACCAGCCGTAGCCGGCCACCACGAACTTCGATCCGGCCAGCAGGAAGTTGGTGGCGCGAATGATGCCGTCGATCGTGGACTGGCCGGTCCCGTAGCGGTTGTCGAACAGGTGCTTGGTGTCGGCGTCGTTGACCGCGATGATGGGATACGCCAGCACGCCTTCCTTGGCCATGGCGCGCAGCCGGATCACCCCGGTGGTGGTCTCTTCCGTGCCGCCGTAGATGCCGGGCAGCACGTCTTTGCGCTTGGTCAGGGCGGTGGTCACCAGGTCGGCGCCGTCGTCCATCGTGAGGTGCGGTTTGTGGTCCAGCGCCGCCATGATGTGGCGGTAGTAGGTCTGGTTGTCCTCGCCCTTGATGGCGAACACCGGGATGCCGTAGTCGCGCACCAGGCAGGCGGCGGCATCGTCCTGGGTAGACAGCGGGTTGCTGGCGCACAGCGCCACTTCGGCTCCGCCGTCGCGCAGCGTGATCGCCAGGTTCGCCGTCTCCGCCGTCACGTGCAGGCAGGCCGATATCCGCACTCCCTTCAGCGGCTGGGTCTTGATGAATTCCTTGCGGATGATCTGCAGCACCTTCATGGACTGGTTTGCCCAGTCCACGCGCCGCTTGCCCAGATCCGCCTGGTCCATGTTCTTTACGTCGCAGGGAACACTTGCCGGTACGGTTGCCATACGCTCCTGTCGATGCGCTGTTATGAGTGGGTCCACGCCGGCGCCGACATTCGGGTGTGAACCACTGATCACCGATTACCGACCACCGACCACGATTTATTGTTTTCCCACTTTCACCGCAGAACCCGCCAGCTCGCCCGCCTGCGCCCGCAGCTTGGCGGCCTTGTCGGTCAGTTCCCAGGTGAAATCCTTGTCCGCGCGCCCGAAGTGCCCGTAGGCCGCGGTCTTCTTGTAAATCGGCCGGCGCAGCTTCAGCGCCTCCATGATGCCGCGCGGCGTGAGCTGGAAATTCTCCCGCACCAGGTGCGACAGCTTCTCGCCGGCAATCTTGCCCGTCTCGAAGGTGTCCACCAGCACGCTGACCGGCTCCGCCACTCCGATGGCATAGGCCAGTTGCACTTCGCAACGGTCGGCCAGCGCGGCGGCCACAATGTTCTTGGCGATGTAGCGCGCCATGTAAGCCGCGGAGCGGTCCACCTTGGTCGGGTCCTTGCCGCTGAAGCAGCCGCCGCCGTGACGGCCCATGCCGCCGTAGGTATCGACGATGATCTTGCGGCCGGTCAGGCCGGTGTCGCCCATCGGTCCGCCCACCACGAACCGCCCCGTGGGATTGATGTGGTACTTAGTGTCGGCGTCCAGCAGGTACGCCGGGATCGCCGCCTGGATGACGTGCTCCAGCACCTCGGCGCGCAGACGCTTGTTGTCCACCAGCTCCGAATGTTGCGTGGAAACCACCACCGTGTCCACGCGCAGGGGCTTGTGGTTTTCGTCGTACTCCACGCTGACCTGCGATTTGCCGTCGGGCCGCAGGAAGTCCAGTTGCCCGCTCTTGCGCACTTCCGAAAGCCGCATCGTGAGCCTGTGCGCCAGCAGGATGGGCATGGGCATCAGCTCTTCGCTTTCGTTGGTGGCGTAACCGAACATCATGCCCTGGTCGCCGGCGCCGCCCGGGTCCACGCCCATGGCGATGTCCGGCGACTGCTCGTGGATGGAGGAAATCACCGCGCAGGTGTTGGCATCGAAACCGTAGCTGGCATCGGTGTAGCCCACCGCGGTTACGGTGCCGCGCACGATCGACGGGAAATCCACGTAGGCCTTGGTGGTGATCTCGCCGGCGATGAACGCCAGGCCGGTGGTCAGGAGGCACTCGCAGGCCACCCGGCTGTAGGGGTCTTTGTCCAGGCAGGCGTCCACGATGGCGTCGGAAATCTGGTCTGCGATTTTGTCCGGATGGCCTTCCGTGACCGACTCGGAGGTGAATAGAAAACGGTTCTTCGTCGACAAAGCATTCCTCCTGATTAGGCGCTACGGGTAGGATGGCTGGCCGCAGAACTAATCGTTAACTGAAAGTACCAAACCACTATTAAACCCGCAATCGCTTTGTTGATCCCTTATTAGCGCACACCCAGCCTTTAAGGTGAGTGCCTGAAGCAGCGAATGGGCGAAATCCGCGGTCGAAACGCAGTGTGGCGCGGGCGCCCTCGCCCGCGAAATCCCAGCTTCTTGCCTGTTCATTCCGCCTTTTTGCTTTTCACTTCAGGTGTGATGCCCTCCGCCGTGATCGTCACCTGGCGCACTTGTTCTTCCTCCCCGAGCAGGGGCAGGGGCTTGCCATCTTTGAAGAGTTCGACCGCGGCGGCGTTGCCGACCTTAAACACCACTCTCCGCCGCGCGCGCACTTCCCTCTCCGCGTCGGCCGGCAGTATGCCCGACATCTCCCGCCTGCCATCCACGATCAGCAGCACCCAGGTGCTCTTGGTGGCCCGCACGCGCAGCGTGAAACCGCCATCGGCGCCGGCCGGCTGGACCGCGGACGGTGCCGCCGGCTCGGTCCGCGGCGCCGGGTTCGTGCTCGCAGAAACCGCTGGCGCCGGCGGGCGCACGTGCTTGCCGGACACCTGTGGAGCACGCAGTTGGGGCCAGCCGTGCCGCCACAGGTAGCGTCCTCCGGCTAAGACCCCGGCCAGCACCAGCGCCACCAGGACCAGCACGCCCCAGGCCAGGTGCGGCACTCGCGGTTGTTCGTCGTCAAGAGTACCCAGATTTTTTTCCGCCGGCGAGCTCGCCTCAGCTTCAGGACGCGCGGCGCGCCCGCTGGCCTGCGCCTCGGCCAGCGCCGCCAGGTAGTCGGAGACCGCCTGCTCTTCGTCTATTCCCAGGTAGCGCGAGTAGGCGCGCACGAACCCTTTGTTGAAGATGCCGCCGGGCAACTTGTCGAAGTCCTGGTCTTCCAGGGCGCGCAGCGCGCGGGTGCCGATCTTGGTCGCCTCGGCAATTTCTTCCAGCGAAATGCCGCGCATCTCCCGCTCCCGCTGCAGTCGCTCACCAAACGATCCCACGGCGCACACCACCTCCCGGCAGGGTTCTACGCTCCACGTTCTGGGGATTGAGTTGCGTCATCATAGGTTTGGCGCAAATCCGCTGTCAAAAGAAAAAACGCCTAACTGCCGCTTTTTCAGCGAATTTGTTACCTAGGTGCCTGCCATGTCATTGTATAAGCAGTTGTGTGCATTGCTCCCGGCGCGGGAAACCTTATAATGCGCCAAGCCCCGGGCGGGTTTCCGGGCCGTGTTATGAGTGAGGCCGCTGCCACCGACCGCAAACGGCACCTGCAGGAATTGTCCATCTTCCACGAGGTGGCAAAGGCCCTCACCTCCTCGCTGAACCTGGATTCCATCCTGCAGACCATCATGGAGAAGGTGGCCGAATACTTCCGGCCCGACACCTGGTCGCTGCTCATGGTGGACGAAAGCGCCGAGGAGCTGTTCTTCGCCATCGCGGTGGGGGACGCCGCCGACGCCCTCAAGAATGTCCGCCTCAAGATGGGCGAGGGCATCGCCGGCTGGGTGGCCAAGCACGGCGAGCCGCTGATCGTGCCCGACGTCTACACCGACCCCCGTTTCGCCAAGCGCATCGACGAAATGACCAAGTGGCAGACGCGCTCGATCATCTGCATCCCGCTGCAGTCCAAGCACCGCGTGCTGGCCGTCATCCAGCTCATCAACGTGCCCATGTCGGGCTTCAGCGAGAGCGAGATGTTCTTCCTGCGCGCCATCTGCGACTACGCCGCCATCGCTATCGACAACGCCCGCTCGGTGGAGAAAATCCAGGAACTCACCATCACCGACGACTGCACCGGCCTCTACAACGCCCGCCATCTCTACAAGACCCTGGAGTCGGAGGTCTACCGCTCCGCCCGCTTCGGCTACGAGTTCACCGTCCTGTTCGTGGACCTCGACCACTTCAAGCTGGTCAACGACACCCACGGCCACCTCGTCGGCAGCAAGCTGCTGGCCGAGATCGGCTACACCATCAAGTCCCACCTCCGCCTCATTGATTACGCCTTCCGCTACGGCGGTGACGAGTTCGTCGTCCTGCTCCCCCAGACCGGCAAGGATTCCGGCCTGATCGTCGCCCGGCGCCTGCTGGATTCCTTCCGCCGCAGTTGTTTCCTCAAGGGCGAAAGCTTGAACCTGAACGTGCGCGCCTCCATCGGCGTGGCCTCCTATCCCGAAGACGCCAAGAGCGCCCACGAAATCATCCGCCAGGCCGACGAGATGATGTACGAAGTCAAGAACACCACCCGCGACAACATCGGCGTCTCCCAGCACGGCATGCTGAAATAATTGTCGAATTTTCGAATTTCAGAATTTACGAATTGCGGAAAGTAGGAGGGCGTCATCCTGAGCTCGGGTGCGCGCTTTTCGCACACGAGCTCAGGATCTATGTTTTTTCGAAATCGGCAGGAACGCAGCCGGATTCACCAATCATCCGACGCCACATACAATTCCCACCAGCTCTTCCCCGCTCACCTGCTGCACTTGCGCGTCGACCCACTGGTTCGCCCCATGTCTTCCCCCCAGCCTCATTTTCAGGTAATTGTCGGTCAACGCCTCGGTCGAACTCTCGTCGCCAACACTCAACGTAATCGCCTGCACCTCGCGGCCGACGATCGATGCCATAAACTCGCGCTTCTTCTCCGCCCCCAGCTCCCGCAGCCTGCGGTTGCGTTCCCGCGCCGTCTGCACCGGCACCTGCTTAGGCATAGCCGCCGAGCGTGTCCCCGGACGCGACGAGTAGGTGAACACGTGCAGGTAGGTCAGCGGCAGCTCTTCAATCATCCGCCGCGTCTCCTGGAAATCCGCATCCGTCTCGCCCGGGAAGCCGGCCATCACGTCCGCCCCGATGGCCGCCGTCGGCATCGCCTGCCGAATCTTTCTGATTTTCTCCGCGTAATGCCAGGGCCGGTACTTGCGGTGCATCAGCCGCAGCACGCGATCGCTGCCCGACTGCATGGGGACGTGCGCGTGCTTGGCAATGCGCCCGCAGCCTGCCACCAGCTCGATCAGCTCGTCGCTCCAGTCCATCGGCTCCACCGAGCTGATGCGCAGCTTCTCCAGCGGCGTGCGCTCGAGGATGGCCCGCACCAGGCTGGCGAACCGCTGCGAACCCTCGAAGTCCCGGCCCCAGCGCCCCAGGTTGATGCCCGAAACCACCACCTCGCGGTACCCGCTGCTGACCAGCGCCTCCACCTGCGCCAGCACCTGCTTCAGGGGCAGCGACCGGCTGTGCCCGCGCACCGAGGGAATAATGCAGAAGGAGCAGCGGTTGTCGCACCCGTCCTGCACTTTCAGGTTGGGCCGCGTCTTGTCCGCTCCGGCATCGAACACCGGCGCGGCCAGCAACTCCGTATGCGCAAAAATGTCCCCGACAATGACGGTGGGTTCCTGGGGGCCCCACCTCTGCCCGCCTTGGGCAGAGGTGGGTCTTTGGTCTGACTTGGAAACAGCCTCCAGGGGCACGAATCCCGCTGCTCCGCACAGGATTTCCCCGACCTGCTGCTTATGAGAATTCCCCACCACCCAGCTCACGCCGGGCAGCGCGGCCAGCTCCTGCGGCGCCCGCTGCGCGTAGCAGCCGGTGACCAGGATGCGGCACTCGGGATTGTAGCGGTGAATACGGCGGATGGCGGCGCGCACGTCCTGATCGGCCGCCGCGGTCACGGTGCAGGAGTTCAGCACCACCACTTCGGCCTGCTCGGGCTCGGCGGCGCGGTCCAGTCCTCGTTCCCTCAGTTGCCGCTCGATGGCGGCTCCGTCGGCCTGCGTGGCGCGGCAGCCGAAGTTCTCCACGTAGAAGCCGGACACGGTGTTATTATAGCAACCGGTAAGCGTGCGCCTGCCACCACCGCGCTGCAACTTTACTCTGTCGGCGTCCGCATCTCAGAACCCGCGCTGGCATTTTCACCTGTTACCCTGGGGGATCCATGAAGCGCCGCATCCTGCTGGTTGACGACGAGCTCGCCATTCTGCTCACCCTGAAAGCGATCCTGGAGATGAACGGCTTTGAGGTCGAGACCGCCGCCTCGGCGCGGGAAGCGCTGCACAAGCTGGAACAGGGCGTCTTCCAGATGGTGATCACCGACATGCGCATGGAAACCGAGACCGCCGGCTACGACGTCATCCGCGCCGCCCGCCAGCAGTCTTACAATCCCGCCACTTCCATCCTTACCGC
>Ga0315268_10006921_pt1 | contig 12006 bp, 13 predicted proteins | sample C1_top_MG_FD_204535 | JGI IMG/M metagenome (GOLD analysis project Ga0315268, IMG submission 204535) | Sediment microbial communities from Yellowstone Lake, YNP, Wyoming, USA - C1_top | ecosystem: Environmental > Aquatic > Freshwater > Lake > Sediment | place: USA: Wyoming | collected 2017-08-01 | reverse complement strand
AGAAACTCGTAGAATCCAATAATGGCAATAACAACCACTAGAATCCCTCTTTTTTCTGATTTTTAGGCATATTCAAGATTCCTTAGTTGAAGCCATGCCGCCGAGCACAAATCGAGCACAATTTCAAGCAAGCCAAAAAATCAATTAATTTTCAAGTGACAACCTAACCAATTAACCACTAAAGAACCCAATCCCATAGACTAGCACACATAGCCTAAAAAACCGTAGCCCTTGTATTTTCTTCGACTACGTTATGGATGTTAATTAATTATGCTGCATTAACCAAGGGCGTATGTGCATTTTATTAGCCTCTGTGTCAGGGTTTTGGTCTACATGCTTGTTGGCGAACCTGCATTTTCGAGTTGATATACCATCATAAGTCTCGGGTTTTCAGAGGATAACACCTAAAAACACCATGCTGCTCTCCCGCCACCTTCAAAAAAGGGAAAACGAGAAGACAGATTATCCCCCATCTTTTATTGGGAAAAAGTGGAAGGGATGTTAAACTAGACACCTTTCTTGAAAGGGTTTCCCTTTTTTCCTGACAACGGAACTCTTAGTTCTGATTTCGCTTTCTTCCAATTTAATCAATTGGTGAACTAGCTTAAAAAAAGAGTAGTAGAGGTTAGTTTTATTTCCCAGATTTCTCCAAAATTGCTTTCTTGAATCCCTCAGCAACTTTTTCGCTTACTTCTTTCTCATTAGTTACTTGGAGAACCTTATTCTCCCAGAAGAGTTCATAATCAGACTCTAGCTGCTTTTCTTGGGGAGTTTTCTGAGAGTCTTTCTTACCTAAGAGCGGAAGAACTCGTTCTTCCAGCTTATTCCATTCTTGACAAATACGTTCACATTGGTCTTTCTCTACTTTCTTACCTAAATCGTATCCTCTGCTGAATTCTGACATCTGAAACCTCATTCTTTCATACTGAACGAATCAAATTTAAGATTTTGGATGCTTGAAATCTTTCCTTTTGTCCCCCGTTAATCATGATTAGAAAGTTGCTTCGTAACCCTTATCTATTTGTGAAAAGTAGCTGAGATAGATGAGCAATTGAATACTTATAAAATCGACAAACTTGCAGAGATTTTGAAACTATATACAAAGAATATAGAAGGACCTAAGAAGTTTTCTCTCGATGATAATAATATGTGGAAATGGGTAGTCGAACAAATTTGCTGTAGAGCTAGTTCAAAATCCATAGATTTACTAGAAAAGCGTGCGATTAAAGAGAGTTTTCATTCCCAATTGCAATTGAACAAGATGCCTTTATCGTATGAGGAAATATTGAGCGTATTAATTCAATTCAAAGCCACAAGATTCAGACCAAGTGCTTCTAAGACAATCATTGAGAACTATCGCAGAAGTTTCCATGAGGGCGAATTTAAGTTCATTTCTTTATTCGGGGAAGAGTTTCCCAGTAAAGAGCTTACAAATGAAAGAATACAAGCTGAAAGGAGAATCAGAAATACACTAATTAGAGAACATGCGTTTGTTTGGGTATTTAGAAAAAGAAATGAATGGAGAATACACGATTGGAAAAAGAAGCCAGTAAGTGATTGGTTGAAAGACATAGGATTTGCAATTACTCTGATGTCATTCGATACTAATGTCAAAAAAATATTGGAAGAACTTGGGATAAGGCAAACGGATGAAAACTATGAAGATGTTGAAGATGTATTCATCAAAAAAGTATGTCCTAAGCTCCAAATCCTACCAAGTCAACTTGACAAAATTTTTTATAGGAACTCTAACCGAATCGTTGAGTTATTGAAACCATAACGATAACATTTCACTATTAGTAGAATGTCACTTTTTCTTTCTTTCTCTTATTCAAGTTGCTTAAAAAGACTGATAGAACTGTCTTCCAGTGTCATTTCTTAGTTGACAATGACTGAGCAAACATGTCAAACTCGTCAATGAATCGTTTTCTTGTAGCTGAAACATTGTAGCCTTCCAATGCCATGAATAGTAGTCGGATTGAACGCTGTAAGAAATAATCTGTCGTGTGTTGGCAGTCCCAATTATCCTGAGTTCAACCAGGTCACAACCAAGAGAGGGCCACTCTGGCCAGTTCTCCAAATATCCCACAACATGGACACCCACACCCACTGAAGCTTTTCCATCGGTAGCGGAATTTTCCGCTCTCTCATTGATCGTAACGTGACCTCTGGGTCTTTCAGAATCCCACGCCAGAACTGACGAAAATAGCGAAAGTACTATAAGGAACGACACAAAGTAGAAAAATATCTTCCTCATCGGCCTAACATCTCCAGATTGGTCGGAATGATCACTCTCCGATAGGCTGTTCCATTGAAATATGTGACTTCCAATTCAGTAGTCATTGAATGATTTGCTGTGCCATCGTCGGTAAATGTCCAGAAAGACAGAATTCTTGAAGAACAGGAGCTTGGTCTGTCAAGACCAGTAGCCGCGAAATAAGCCAATCGTGTGGGAGTTCCTGGATACTCAATCCGATTTGTGGTGAGATTCTCCAGCTTAATCGCATCTTCGTTAAGAATTATGTAGATAAGGTTCTGCTCGCTCGTCAAGTGGAACCTAATTATTATTGAATGGATAAATCCGTTGCTGACACTTGCGTTAGCTGACACGCCGATGTTTGTAACAGCGCCACCCCATGATGGCCAGTCCGGCCATCTTGGCCGATAGCCTGTGACATGAGCGCTTAAGCATGCATGAATGTCATCTGTATAGGAATTTTGTATCCATTCATCAATTGTTGTTATTTCAGATGGTCTCGTCATGTTCCAATTGATTGCTTCTGCAGTAATAGTCTCTGGCGTTTGAGGTTCATGCGTTATTCCTGTTAAGCGGAAAGTAGCCAACATACTAATGGGAATAATTATTGACAAAATCACAGTCGCCTTCCAATTCTGAAGCTTCCACATAAAAACACACCCTCATTCTCATCTGTAGGCGATATTTTATATGGTCACTCAGCTTTTAAATTTTATGGAATTTAATTATAGAACACACTGCAGGAAATGTTACTGAAACATCGTTACAACAGTTATCGCTTCTATTGTTGCAGCCACTAGCAAAAATATCGCAACAAGCAAGTACATCGCTAAGCATTCCTTTAGGCTTTTCGTGAGCGACTCAACGCGCTTAACGTCACTCCGATTAGTGAACCATTTTGGCTTTAGCCAAGAGCCTCCTACTACAGTTCCAGCAACAGCCGCGAAAACGTAAGCCTCACCCTCAAAGACTAGAGTGGGCATGGCAATCAGAAACAGCCAAGTCGGTTGATAATGAAGAAGCACGCCCCAAATGGAAGCCCTGTAAAGCAAAAATCCAGTTGAAAACGGGAAAAACGCAAAACCTGGCAACGTGACAAAAACAAAGGCGCTCAAACCCAAGTTGAACGCAAAAATCTCCAAGAGCATTAGTGGAAAGCCAGCGTTGATTATTTCTGGAAATGGTGGGTTTAGACCTTCATAAGGCAAGGAAGGCAACAAGAACTCAGACACGAAAAAGACTACAAACACACAGAAGAAAAAAGCAGCATTCATGAAAGCTAAAAGCTTACCTCTCGCAGAAACTACCTCAAAAACTCTCGAAAACAAAGCCAACGCTTCAACACCAACTCCGACATAATACAAGGATAAGCATTTAATTCTTACGACAACACGAACTGTAAGAGTCACTGTTGCTCTTTAAAGACCTAAAGTCTTGGTGTTCAGAGTCTGGGTGTGCACATATGTTAATATATTGCGATGCTATTAGTTCTAGTTGTTGAGAGATCGCGGTACAGGAGAATACGGACAAAAGGAAAGGTTTCAACCTATTTTTGGTCGTTTTTCTTCAAGATACCCCTATGAATGAACATGAATGGAGGTGAACGGTATGGAAGTGTTGAAAGAAAAACCATGCAAGTCTACGCGTCTATGGACGAAACGTGCTGAGCCGAAGCCCTCGGGTGAGGAGAACTTTTATCCTGAGCTTCGAAGTTGGGTGCAGCACGGAATTATGGAAGCAGAAAAGCGTGGAGATTTTGAGAAGAAAGACCAGCTCCTGAGCTTGCTCAAAGAGCTCTAAGGGGGCTGGATTGTGAACGGATTTGGTTTGTGGTTTGTTTCTCTTCTTCTGATTGGGTTCTGGTTTTTCTTGTGATTTTCTGGAGGCTGCAGGTCTCTAGGGCATTTTCATGTTATCGGCACTGAAAATCGCGAATACAGAATACCCCTCTAGTTTTGTCATGGAGCCAAAATTGTTTGCTAGACGAAACGGATTTGACTTGCACGATCTATGCAGTTTATTATTCAATGTATGCGGTTTCTGGCAAGTTTTGGAAGTGCTGGTCGCCTGTGAGCACTCTTGCTTTTTTCTTTCTGGCTGTGCCTAGAACTATGGAGTCTGCTAGTCCCCATCCTTTGGTTTTCTCTTTCATTTCGATGTTGATTTTTGCTGCTTCGATGGCTATGTCCTCTGTCAAGGAGACTATGGCGCTTCGTGTTTTGATGAACGTTCTGCGCAGTTCTGCTTTTTCTTGTCCTTCTATGCGAAGGATTTTTGCATATATTTCGGCTAGGCATATTGTTGGTGTGAGTTTCTCGTTTGTGGTTGAGTCCACTATTTTCTTGGCTTCCATGCCGGCGGGTGTGCCCATGAAGTATTCGAGCCAAGCGTAGGAGTCGATCACGTATATCATATTCTGTCCCTGTGGTCTCTGAGGTCTTTGAGTGAGGTCTTTTTCATGGTGCCGAACATGCTTTCGCCTTTAAGGAGAGATTCAGCCAGTATTTCGTTTATTGCTTTGGACATGCCTCTTGCACCATACTTTTTCTTCAGAACTTCGTAGACATCTTCTCTGAGCATGACGGTGGTTTTAGCCATCTACATCACCGTAAACATAAACGTAAACATGCAATTTAAACGTTACTGCATGTTGGCAAAGGAATGGACGGGTCTGTATTCTGAGCTTGTTTAGAAAGCTCTAAGAGTTGGTGGTTAGTGTTTTGGTTTTTTGAGGTAGGCAACTGTGAACATTCTGCCGTCTGGCAAGGTGATGTCTTGGATGCTGACGAGTTCCCATCCTTCGTTGCCTAGGGCGTTCAGGTCGTTTTGAACGTCTTCTATGATAGGCTTACTATCAACCTGAAAATGGTCTGAGCGGATTTGCGTCTTTATCGGAATCACCTTATACTCCCACTTAGCCAACCTAACACATCCCTAAATGCAGAATAGTATTCAGCTTGATAAGTAAAAGCATTCTGCTTGCAAAACGGATTCTAGAAGTAACGGAAACGCATGGTTACTATTCCGCAGTTTCCCATTAATAGATGATGGATTTCAAAATGAGCTGAATTGGATAGAAGTTTCTTCCACAAATCATTTATATCCCTACGCGTGTATATTCAAGTTGCATTGTTTGGGATAATGGCGGGGGTTTGTCGTTTGGGAAGACCAAGACTAAGGGTCGCCATCCTGCTGGTTCCAACCTTAGTGCTTATTATTTCGGGTCTTGCTATCCCTTCTTTTGGTTCTTTGCAGGAAGTAGGGGTCTCTGTGGGCGATTGGGTGAAATATAAGGTGATCATGGAAGGCAACAGCAGTGCAGCTTGGACGGGAGAGTGGGATGTTGAATGGATCAGAATTGAGGTCTTGAACATCACGGGCACATCTGTTGAGCTGCTCGAAAGCCGCCGCTATAAGAGTGGGGGAGTGGGCAATGGCACAATTGCCATTGACACGACAAAACCTAGACATTATGGCTATGTAATTCCCGCAAACCTCACTGCCGACGACGGAATTTTTGATAAGGATTTCCGATTTCAAATCAACGAGACGGCGAAAATCAGCCAGATAACCATGAAAAACTTCACGGGAGCAACCAGAGAAGTATGCTTCTTTGAACTTAACTACACCATAGCCTATTTCGAAGATGTACTGAACTGCAGCGAGAAGTTTTGGTGGGATCGAAGAACAGGATTCTTACTTGAGGTCACCTATGAGTCATTCATTGAAAGGGCTCCAAGGGAATCGGGATCGACCCAAACAATAATAGTCACAGAAACAAGTCTTTGGGAAACACCTTCCCAGCCTTCTGATTCTTTCGTATTCCTTCGTTGGGGGATTTCGGGTACAGTACTGATGCTGGGGGTCGGAGCAGCAGCATTAAGTATCAGACGAGGAAGGCTTAAGAATGACAAAAAGAAAATTGATAGCCCATAGCATTGCTAGTTTATTGCTTGTTTCGATTTGCCTGACATTGATCACATCAACTAGAGCATCATGACCAGGATATGACGCAGATCATTGGTGGGCATATTGGCATGAGTACCCAATCATATATGGAGAGAGCCCTGTTTTCATATCTACGACGATGACGGTCTGCGACCCTGAATATGGAGGACGCTATGCGGTTAAGGTGGCGTTAGTAGTTGCGATCTATGGATACGGACTATATTATGATTTGGACACTGTATTTTTCAGGTCGATTCTCTATTTTAGTTCGTATGCACAAGAGGGATATACGCCAGTGCCTGCTGACTGCGTTTTCTTCTACATAGATAAGGACCAACAGGGCTCGGATCTTAACAACCAGGCAATGGAGCTAGAAATGTGGGACACTCCAGTCTACCATCAAGGCAGGAATTTTGAACAGACCATCTTAAGACCATCTGATCCTCAACAACGTCTCCCTGTGGTGGGGCCAGCTCTCGAATTTGCTGTAACCGAGGTCTTAGATCCTACGGGCATAATAGGGTTTTTAATAAACACGGCGGAGTCTTTTGAAGGTGAGGAAAGTCTAGATTTCGACATGGCTAATTGGACGGGCACACCAACATCATGGGTTCGCTGGACACGACCAGACATGTTCTTTCCTCCTGATGAGAATCCGTATAGGCAGTATGCCTTCAATTGCTTTCGATGGCGACAAAATAACGCCGTAAACCCAAGCAGTTACTATGGCATAAAAGTGTCAGCTAGAATAACATTGCAGGCTGGGAATCCGATAGCTCCCTACATAGACATGCCACCAGTCTACCTACGAATCTATCATTCTTATCCAAACAATCCACCCAATACCCCTTCTACCCCTTCAGGACACAGCTCTGGATTCAGGGATATTAGCTATTCCTACGATACCGTCGCGACAGATCCCGACAATGACCAGGTGTGCTGCGAGTTTTACTGGGATGATGGCACAACCACAACTACCGACTGGCGCGACTCGGGTTATTCCCACGGAGCGTATCACGCCTGGAGTGCTGTTGGCATATACAATGTTCGAGTGCACGCACAGGACCGCCATGGCGCCTGGAGCGGCTACTCTCCTCCGATCACAGTGACCATCTATAACCAACCACAAGGCGGAGGCGGCTGCCCAACGTTTTTCGTATGGAATGGCTCAGCTTACAAAGATTTCGGCATCATTGACATTCACAACCCAGAAGACTACGATTTAGTCAAAGAAGTGCCTATGTCGCCAAGAATAGTAGGCGTCCAAAACTATATAGCCAAAATACTTTTGCGAGAAGGGTGGGAAGGATTGAACTTCTCTCAGAGCGAAATTGACCAAGTCAAACTCTACGCTGTAGTGAATGGGCAACGCGTTCTCTGCCCGCTGATATACGCAAACCACAGCCAATTGGGCAACATCATTCTGCGTCTCCTTTTCAGCGACGACTGGAAAGTTGACGCTTACCTCATGGAAACGATAGACCTTCGATTTCTCGTACCCTATCAAACTGTCCAACAATATGTTTTCGTTATCGAAGGACGAAACCACTTAAAAAGGTAATGCCATCTCGAACCTCCTTTTTCACACGAATGACGGGTAAGCACAAGATGTCGGAAAGAAGCCATTATGGCTCGTCTGCAACAGTTTTGACAGTTAATTTTAAAGGGTTCGGTTGTGAAAGAGTAAGCCATTACCACAAAAGGTGAATGTTAAATGGTGAAAGTGAACGATACTGAAGTAAAAGAAGACCTTTACTACACAAAAGAGTTTGAATGGATCAAAGTCGAAGGCGACAAAGTCCGCGTAGGCATAACCGACTACGCACAAAAACAACTACGCGAAATCGTCTACGCTGAACTGCCAAGCGCAGGAACAAGCCTAACACAAAACTCGCCCTACGGCACAGTTGAGTCAGTCAAAGCCGTATCCGATCTGGTAGCACCCATAACAGGCGAAATCCTAGAAATAAACACCGAAGTCCAATCCAAACCCGAACTGCTAAACGAAGACCCATACGGAAAAGCATGGTTACTGGTAGTCAAGCCAACAAATCTGCAAGCGGAACTCGCAAACCTCATGGACTTCAACAAAGCAGTCGAGTGGCACAAAACCCTAGGAAAGTAGCCACAGTTGCCCAGACGCATAGTAATAATCGGCGCTCACGCCGCAGGCGTAGACGCAGCCTCAGCCGCAAGAAAAACCGACCGCACAGCCCAAATTACACTAATCGCTGACGAAAAACATGTTGGCTACTCACGCTGCGGCTTACCCTTCGTCCTAGGCGGACAAATCCCCACCTTCCAAAGCCTAATCGTTTTCCCACCAGCCTATTTTCAAATGATGAAACTCGACCTGCGCACGGAAACCAAAGTTTCCAGCATAAACACCCAAAACAAAACAGTAGAAACACAAGCCAAAGACGGCAAAACCGAAACCATACCGTACGATAGTCTAATCATAGCCACTGGCGCAGGCAGCTTCATGCCCCCAATAAAGGGAAGAGAGAAAAAAGGCATACTCTCACTAAGGACATTAGAAGACGGAGAAAGAATCGACCAAGCCATCAAAGACGGAGCAAAAACCGCCGTAGTCATGGGTGCAGGACTGATCGGACTTGAACTTGCCATAGCCCTGCAGGAAAGAGGTTTGAAAGTCACAGTTGTTGAAATGCTTCCCCAAATCCTCCCGCAAATGCTTGACCCTGACATGGCAAAAATAGTCCAAGAGATGCTAACTGAAAAAGGAATGGTCATACTCACGGGAAAAGGCGTTGAAGAGTGTCTAGGCGAAGAAAACATAACAGGAATAGTAGCGTGCAAAGAAGAAGTCAACGCTGACCTGTTCATCAGCGCCTTCGGAGTCAGAGGCAACACAGAACTCGCCACAAAAGCAGGCATAGCCACAGGAGAAACCAAACTCATCAAAACAACCGCCAAAATGGAAACAAACATCAAAGACGTCTACGCAGCAGGCGACTGCGCCGAATCCCCACACATCGTAACACAAAAACCCACAGTAGCCCAATTCGGCACAGTAGCCGTAAGACAAGGCAAAGTAGCAGGAATCAACGCTGCAGGCGGCTACGCACTCTTCACAGGAGTACTAGGCTCAGCGGTCTCAAGACTGTTCGACACAGATGTAGGAGTCACAGGATTAACCGAAACAGCCGCAAAAAAAGCAGGAATCGACACCGTAACAGGCACAATAAGCTCAAAAACCAAAGCAGACTACTATCCAGGCGCCTTGCCCATAAAAGTCAAACTCGTCGTAGAAAAAGAATCCCAACGCATAATCGGCGCACAAATCATCGGCGGAGAAGAAGTCACCCAACGCATAAACGCCATATCCTTCGCCATACAAAAACAGATGACTGTTCGTGAATTGGCAAAAGCCGACACTGCATATGCACCACCACTGTGCGAAACGTGGGAACCCCTCGTCTTAGCGGCTGAAATGGTTTTGATGAAACTCCGCTAAACACACCTTCTTTTTCCCTTGAACACAGCAAAAAGTCTATTAGAAGATCACTTCCTAACCCTAAGCAGAATCAAATTGACAAGGCGGAATGTTAAATGACAATAAAAGTAGCAATAAACGGGTTTGGAAGAATCGGACGCCTCCTCTACAGAGCCGCCATAGAAAGAAAAGCCAAAATCGACTTCGTAGCTGTAAACGACATAACCGACGCAAAAACCCTCGCACACCTGCTCAGATATGATTCAGTGCACGGCAGATTCAACGCAGACGTCCAAGTTAAAGGCAACGACTTAGTCGTCAACGGAAAAGAGCTGAAAGTCCTATCACAAAAAGACCCCGCACAGCTACCGTGGAAAGATCTCGGCATTTATTTGGCGGTTGAGTCCACAGGCTTCTTCACGGATCGAGATGGAGCCTCAAAACACCTGACAGCCGGAGCCAAAAAAGTTCTGATTTCAGCGCCAGCCAAAAATCCAGACGCAACCATAGTTCTCGGCGTGAACGAAAACACCTATGACCCCGCAAAGCACAACTTGATTTCAAACGCTTCATGCACAACAAACTGTGTGGCTCCAGTTGCAAAGATACTGCACGAAAACTTCGGCATACAAAGAGCATTGATGACCACAGCCCACGCCTACACGAACGACCAAAGAGTAACTGACCTCGTGCACAAAGACCTGCGCAGAGCCAGAGCCGCCGCACTAAACATTATTCCAACAACGACAGGCGCAGCAATAGCTGTTGGCGAAGTAATGCCTGAACTTAAAGGGAAAATAGACGGCATAGCCCTACGCGTGCCCACTCCAGACGTGTCCATAGTCGATTTAACAGCAGAGCTAAAGAAAGAAACAACAAAAGAAGCCATCAACGCAGCGTTCAAAAAAGCTGCTGACGGACCACTCAAAGGCATACTGGAATATACCGAAGAGCCAATAGTCTCAACAGACGTACTTCACAGCACCTACTCAGCCGTCTTTGATGCCCAACTCACCATGGTTGTTGACAAAAACTTTGCCAAAGTCTTCGCGTGGTACGACAATGAGTGGGGCTTCAGCTGCCGCATGGTCGAACAGATCGAACTCATAGGCACAAAAGCAGGACTCTAAAACCCAAACTAACTATCCACCATTTTTCCCTATATTTCGAATTAGAGAGGCGAAGCGAATGGTGAAGTATCTGACATTAGACGATTTGAAAGTGAAAGACAAAGTAGTGCTTGTAAGAGTTGATTTTAACTCGCCTGTAGACCCTGAAACAAAGAAAATTCTCGAAGACACAAGAATCCGAGCACACGGCGAAACAACCATAAAAGAACTTTCGGAAAAAGGCGCAAAAGTCGTGGTTTTGGCGCATCAGGGACGCAAAGGCGACGCAGACTTCATCCCGCTTAAGCAGCATGCAGAAATTCTAAGCAAAATACTGGGCAAGCCCGTTAAGTACGTAGATGACATTTTCGGCGAAAAAGCCCAAAACGAAATCAAGAAGCTCAAAAGCGGCGAAATCCTCGTCCTAGACAATGTTAGAGGTTTTGCTGGCGAAACAAAAGAAGGAACACCTGAAGAACATGCGAAAACAGATTTAGTCAAGAACCTAGCGCCTTTAGCTGATTATTTCGTGAATGACGCTTTCGCCGTAGCGCACAGAGCACATGTCTCGATCATAGGGTTCACTGCAGTATTACCGAGCGCCGCGGGAAGAATAATGGAGAAAGAACTGAAATCGCTCAGCAGAATCATAGAGAACCCTGAGAAACCATGCGTCTTTGTTCTTGGAGGAGCAAAGGCTGACGACTCGCTTGAAATCAGCAAGTACGTGCTGGACAGCAAGCTTGCAGACTATGTACTCACAGGCGGCGTAGTCGGCCAAGTTTTCCTAGCGGCAAGAAACGTTGACCTTGGCAAAGCAAACATGGAATTCCTCAAAAAACAGGAACTCATGGACCTGATTCCAGGCATAAAACAGCTTGAACAGAAATATCTGAAGAACATCAAAACTCCCATAGACATTGCGGTCGAAGCCAGCGGAAAACGAAAAGAACTATCCATTGACAAGCTGCCTACCGGACATTCCATAATGGACATCGGAGCCAAAACAGTTCAAGAATACTCAAAAATAATAGCAACTGCGAAGTCAATCGTTTTGAGCGGACCTATGGGCGTCTATGAGAACAGCGAGTTCAGTTACGGCACGAAAAGCATTTTTGAAGAGATTGCGAAGTCGAAGGCTTTTTCACTTGCAGGTGGCGGGCATACGATCGGTGCGTTGCAGGAGTTCGGGTTGTCCAAGAAAATCTCTTACGTGAGCACTGCTGGTGGAGCGC
>Ga0315268_10006920_pt1 | contig 12007 bp, 13 predicted proteins | sample C1_top_MG_FD_204535 | JGI IMG/M metagenome (GOLD analysis project Ga0315268, IMG submission 204535) | Sediment microbial communities from Yellowstone Lake, YNP, Wyoming, USA - C1_top | ecosystem: Environmental > Aquatic > Freshwater > Lake > Sediment | place: USA: Wyoming | collected 2017-08-01 | reverse complement strand
AAGGGAGGATTATATGGATCAAGCGCAACCGAGGGGAACCAAAAGGCGACCCGTTGGGTCGCCCCTACGTTGCTTTATTTGGGTAGGTTGGAGCATCCGCTCCAACCGCGCCTTGAGCTAATTGTTATCAGCCTTCTTATTCCCAAGCAGTTTTTCACTATCCTCACCCGTCTCCTCAGGAAGGAGTCGGGACCCTTCATCTTCATCAGGCGCTACTGGTAGCTGCAGTCGTGTCCTAAGATTCTCAATATCATTAAGGGGTTTTTCGAGCTGACGTTTGCGGGTTGTAGTAAGGTTTTCATATTCCCTATTCACAGCTTCAATCCTCTTGCCAAGCAGGCTTAGCTGCTCAAGGAACTTGCTCCACTGTTTAGCGAACCTACCCAAAAGCGACAATATCTCATTAGATTTTTGCTGTAAAGCAAAACTATCTACTGCGTGTCGAATAACGACAAGGATTGCAAATAATGTTACTGGCGAACAAAGAATTACCTTGTTCTCAAGTCCGTAATCAATAATAGAGCTATCCTGCTCATGAATGAATCTGTAGACTTGTTCATTTGGAATAAACAGAAGTACATAATCGAGCGTGTGCTGCTCAGGGTTTATATACTCACGAGTTGTGACTTCTTTGATTCTTGCCTTAGCGTCTCTCAAGAAATTGCCACAGTATTTCGCTTTTTCCCCATCTGAGTTAGCTTCACAAAACTTGACGTAATTATCCAAAGGAAACTTGACATCCATATTTAGCTTAAAGTCCTGAGGCAATAAGAAGGTGAAATCCGGTCGCGATCCAGCCTCCTCTATGGTTCTCTGCTTCAAGTAGTTCACATTCTCTTCAAATCCAGCAATACGCAGAACATCCTCCGCCATCCGTTCCCCCCACTGCCCCCTAACTTTTGCACTCGCTAGAGCCTCACGAAGCTGGCCAGTGGTTTTTGCAAGAGTTTCTGTCTGTGCGCTAGTTGTTCTAAGTTGCTCGGCAAGTGCTCCGAACTTCTGCTCTCTATCCTTCTCAAGTTCTTTCATTAGGGTGGAAACCTTTTCCAATTGCGATGTCATATTCTGCAATTGTTGGTCAATCAATCCCTTTTTTGCCTCCAATTCCTGCGCACCAGCTTTTCTCTCTGATTCTAGTCTCTCTCTAGCTAAGTTTAAAAATGCTTCTTGGGCTTTTGATAATGCATCAAGTGAAAGGCTCCCAAAGCTCGTTTTTACGGTTTCAATGACGGCGTTTACATTGGATTCACGCTGTTTTTCATATTCCTTGGCAAGCCCTTTCTCGGTCCTTGCTTGCATAAGCTTAAAAACAAAGGCAGCACCTAGTCCTAATATGAATCCTGCTATCAGCCCTATAATAAGTGATGTCCAACTCATAGAACCCCTCCCAAGCTCATCTAATTCACTACCTATCCTCCCCCCAGCAAACACTTCCGAATCCTGATGTGGGGGCTGCCGTTGGAGACAGGCAGGGGCATCTGGCCACCCTTCCCGCAGCCGCCCCCCTGGTTCATGTCCAGGTCATTCCCGATGGCGTCTATGTTCTCCAACGTGGTGAACAGGTTGCCGCTGAGCTGCACCGGACGCAGCAGCTCGGCTACCTTGCCGTTGCGTATCATGTATGCCTCGCCCGCCGAGAACGTGAACATCTCCATGCTGGTCATGCCGCCGTACCAATTCTTGCAGTACACGCCCTCTTTGATATCGGAGATAAGCTCCTCGAACGAAGCCTTCCCGGGCTCAATGAACGTGTTGGTCATGCGCACAATGGGCATGAACGTATAATTCAGCGCCCTGGCGTTGCCCGTGACCGTCTCGCCCATCTTCGCTGCCGTCTCGCGGGAGTGAAGCCGGCCCACCAGCACGCCCTCTTTAATGAGATACGTTCTGGTCGCCTTCACCCCTTCGTCGTCGTATTTATAGCTGCCGCGCAGACCCGGCACGGCTGCGCCGTCCACAATATTCAGGTGCTTGCCGCCGAACTTGCGACCCAGCACCATTATCTCGCGCAGCCGCTCGTTCTCGTAAACATGGTCCGCCTCCGAGAGATGCCCGAAGGCTTCATGGGCGAACACGCCCGCCAGTATCTGGTCGCAGATAACCGTGTACTCGCCGCCCTTAAGCTGGGGAGCCTTGAGCAGCTCCACCGCGTGCCGCGCCATCCCCTCCACGTCCTTGTGCAGATTCTCCATGAAGCCGTAGTCGCCGCTGCTGCCCAGGCTCAGCCCTGACTGCTGCACGTTGGAGCCGTCGCGAGCCACAGCATTGAACCGCGCCGTGAGGTCCACCTTGGTTTGCTCTATGTAAGTGCCCTCCGAGTTAGCGAAAATCACCTTCTTGCGTCCGTCGCCGTAGCCGATGCCGGAGGTCTGGATATTGGGCACGCTCCAGATGACCTCATTGTAGCGGTCGAGAAGGGCTTTCTTCCGGGCCAGCGGTATCGAGGCCGGGTTCTTTTTCACCTGGGGCGGCACTATGTCCACCACAGGCTCCACAGGGGCAAGCTTGCTCTCCTCCCTGCCTACCAGCCGGGCCTGCTTCACCACAATCGCCACTTTCTCCTTCAGGCCGGAGATGTTATTGAACGAGATAAAGCCCCAGCCCCCTTTAACCAGAGCCCTCACGTTGCCGCCCACGCTGGTAGTCCTTCCGATGTCCTCGAGTTCGCGGCCGCGGTACTGGATGCGGGTGGCATCCCCCTCCTCGATACGGATTTCTATGTAATCAGCGTTCTGCCCCTTAAATGCCTTCTCGATTTCATCACGCATCGGATTTTCCCCTCACTCTGCGGCTTGTATTTGCTCCGAATGTGCCCCCAATTATAAGTCGCCTAAGAGGAAAAATCTAGCGGAATCAGCGGCGTGCAGGGAATAGAAAAGGGGCGTTCGCTTGAACGCCCCCATGAAATCAGATGTCAGATTGCTCTAACTAGAGAATATCGGCTAGCTCTTCTGCCTCTCCTGCCTGCGCTGGTAAAGATACTGCCCAGCCAATACCAGCACCAGGAACAGAGCGCCGAACGATAAATAAATAGGTGCGTCTAACACTGCGCCAGCCATTCGTTTCTCCTGCCCTCTATTCTGCCCCGAACCTGGAGAACAGCAATCCTACTTGGGTACTAATTTTGGGGTACTTTAGTACGGCCTGCGGCTTTTGCTGCGGTCAGAGGCTGAGAGGAGCAGGATGAGAGAGCCCTCTTAAGAACCGGGAATTCAGAGAGTTTATCAACCCGTTCGCCCTGAGCCCGTCGAAGGGCACTCCCCCTTTAGAAAGGGGGATACAGAGGGATTACAGAGATATACTTCACATATGAAGTACCGGGGGTCAGGGGATGTCCCCCTTTTTTTAAAGTCCCCCAAGCTGGGGGACACAGGGGGTTGAAAAGTATTTTTAGGCGCTCCCGAAATAGAGTAAGGGCGGGTTTAAACCCCGCCCTTACCTTAGATTAGACATGTGACTACTGCATCTACATTGAGACGCCTAGAAAAATATAGAAAACAGCTCGCAATAAACCCATCATACGGCTACGGGAACTTTTCCAGTCTCCTTCTTCGTTACCACGGGAGCTAACCTCACCACCGGCAATTCCGCTGGCGGTATGCATTCCCCGCCCTTATCGTGGAAGGGGATCGGCTCCCAGTTCCGGCAATTCTCACAAATCTCTACGTTCATCGGACACACATCCGGCTTTTTCATCTTCTCCTCCTTTCCAGTCGCTACAACATTTGGTATCGACCTCCTTTCGATATTTAAGACGTTTTGCCGGCTCAAAACGTTTCACCTCGCTTATGCTAGCTCCTCCCGCATCAAAAAGTCATAAGATGCCCGCCCCAAAAATTAAAAGTTAATCAGTCACCAATACAGGCTTCCCCTCCCCGGCCTTTTCCTTCTCCTCAAGCCAGTCCCCAAATATCGGAACCCCCCTCATCCCCACATCCTCCCATCTCCTTATACCTCGTGTTAAAGAGAGCTGGCAATCCCACTTATGTACCTTTATGCAGGGTACTTATGTCCTTCTTTTGCGAGGTTTATCAAGCTTTAAATTTAACGGCGGGGAGCAGGCTGGTCTACAGCGTTGACCCTTGACTGCCCTGGGATTACAATAAAAGTAGGGAAGGCAAACTTACCAATGACTGCGAAAAAAGGTTCAGGCCCGGGAGAGAAAAAGAAAGTGCCTTCGCATCTACAGAAGTGCCCTGCTTGCGGAGAGATCACGCTTTTCTGGGACAAATGCACCAACCAGGGCGTGTGCCTCAATTCCAAGTGCAAGCTTTCCGGACGCTGAGAGAAGGAACTATGACAATAGACTATGTCCACCAGGAGTTAGGCGAAGAGGTTCAGGCTCGGGCTGGCTATTATGCTGTTACCGACGAGCTCAGGCTCAAGCTTGACGGGAGGGAGGTACTCTGCATAATCGGGATATGCATCATTGACGGTTCGTGTTGCGGCAACCGCAGCTTCAGGTACGCTCTAGTGCCAGGCTACCTCTTGACCTGGAAAGGTAAGAAGGACAAGCTGGGCCGAACGGTATCAGAGGTAGAGCCCATCACAGATGAGGCCACCAAGCGGCAAGTCGAGGCCACCCTCAAAGATACCCAGACTATTTTTAAGCCAAACATCGAGTTCTGGTAAACTGTATTCCATCAACCCTCTTGCTCCCGACCATCCCATTGCATATAATGACTGCACTTCGAGGCTAGCGCTTCGCTGAGGTTGTGCCTAAGCTGTTCCGGGTCCGCGGGGCAGGGATTGCCGAACCTCAACTCCAGTTGGCTATACCCGTGATAGAGTATGCAAACCGCCTGACGTAGACACCGCTCACAGCTTTTGACCTCTGTTTTCTCCGGCCCCATCCGTCTGCCTCCTGCCTTTCACCAACATTATCGCCTGGATACAGGAGGCTGACAATCGCAATCTATTCCTACTTCCGACTAACTTTCGTTTTGCCGTTTTGAAGCTACCTTAGTACCAGTACCAACGATGAAGAAATCGTAGCGGCGAGCGGCCTTACGTCATATTCGAATCTGTTCTCTGAGCCTCTGGATTACAGGTTCAGAGAAAAAAGGTGTCAAGCAATGCTAGGTGGCTCACCTTAAACGGGTCAGTTGGCGTCAGCAGTGTTACTATAGCCACGGCTTTCCCAATATCCGCGGAAATTTACGTTGTCGGATACCTCAATGCGGGTGACCCATTTCGCCCACTTGTAGCCGTACTTTCCTTCTGCTACCACCTGGAACGGAAAACCTCTATCCTGAGGCAGTGTGATATCATTCAACCTCATCGCAATAATAATGTCCTTATCATGGATATAGCTCAGGTCAAGCGAGGTGTAACCGGAGGCCGAATCCGCAGTGTAAAAAATCAGTATTTTAGCTTCAGGCTTGACTCCGGCATCATCCAGAATCGAGGTTAATTCAGGCCCTCTCCATTTAGCGATGAAGCTCCACCCTTCCACGCATCCGGCACAACGCTCCGCGTCTCCTGACTCACATCTGTTACCACCACCTGCAATAATACACGTCCTAGGGTAAAAAGTCATAAAATGGAGGTTTTAAAAGTCAAAAAGTCATGACATTTTCAGGGGTCAAAGGAATTTGCCTGGAAGTTAATTGGAGGGCTTAGGGTTGGGTTGTAAGTTTAATTCCGGCTGCCCGCGGTCTGCAGCAGCTTCTTTTCGGCAGCCTCTCTAAGCTCAAACCGTACCGCAGGAGGTCGCCTCACCAGAGCTCTCTGGAGCCGTGCCTGGTTCTCCAGCTTGCTGACGAGGTTCTCCGCAGCCGCCTCCCAGGTGAAGTAAGATGCAGTGCGCCGGGCCTCGCTCCTAATCCTTGTGCCCTCGTCAGGGCATTCCCTGAGGTACATGAGATAACCCTCGATCTCCCTGGGGTCGGAGGTCTCCAGGACGAAAGCGTTATGGTACGGTATGGCGTAGTCCTCGCCGGTGCTGCCTGTGAAGGCGATGCCTCCGGCGGCCATGGTCTCCAGGCCTACTATGCCGAAGGGCTCATGCCCGCTGTTCGCCAGCACTGCATCGGAAGCCCGGTAGATGATGCGCAGGAAGTCCTGGGGCAGATGGAACTTGATGTCGATAACGTCAGCCTGGCAGCTATTTTGCAAAGCCTGGAAATAGGAATCCAGACTGTTATCGCTGGTCCTAGCCTCGCAAACAGTCAGGCCCAATGCCCTGGCCCTGCCCAGCACCTCCATCCCGTGGGCCTCGAGTCCGCCTCTGGCCAGGAGCACCGCCCTCAAGCCTCTCTGCTTCAACCTGGCTACAGACTCCACAGCCATGTGCCAGCGCTTATCGGGATCCCAGCGGGCCACCTTGGCCAGCACCGTGCCTCCATCAATGGATAGACATTGTCTTAGATGCTGGATATTCTCGCTTTCCACAGGCTCCAACAGCCTCTTGGGGATGCCGTTGGGGATGACCAGGGGGTTCAAGCCCATGCCCCACATGATATGCTTCATGTAGCGGCTGACCGTGGTGATGCGGGTGGTGAAGTTGAGCCGGGCCCAGTCGATGCGGTTGAAAGACATAGTGTTGTTGGCATTCCAAAATAATATCGCTTTGTCCCTCAGGCCCCGCTGATGGAGGAGGTCGCTGATGCGGCACATCGCCTCGGTAGTATGCCACTCCTCGCCCAGGATAGCCACCAGCTTGCCCTGAGATATAGCCGGCGCTGCGATATGTTCCACTATATAGTTCGGGAGGGAGCGGTTGAAATCGTCAAGCTTGCCCTCCTCGCCATCGTAGACACCCCTGGGATGATACTGGCTTATCCACTGGCACCAGCGGTGCAAAACCAGTTTTCCGTCCTGAGATACTTCTTCACCGGGGAGCTTGGGGTCGCCGATAAAAAAGACATGGACGGGGAAGCCCATGTCTGCCAACGTCTCAGATAAATTTGCTACCCTGACCCCCAACCCGCCGGCCAACGAGTACGGGTCCCGGCCTTCAAAGGAGACTATTACGAACACGGTGTTCTCGGTCGTAATAGCCCGCGTTTTCATTTCGATCCTCCTTCCGGAAAATCAGTGCTGTGCTAGCGCCATGGCCAGACAGCCAATGACATAAGCTACCCCGATGGCGAAGAGTCCCGTGCCTATGGTTCTTACTCGACGGCCGAGTTTTACGTGCTGCTCAGGGTTCTCCAAGACCATGCCCTGAATGAAGACAAGCAGCCCTAGCATCATCACAGCAAGGCCCATGCCCGCATATGTAAGTACCAGAGTCGATTCTTTCAATAAAGCCTCCGCTAACTGAAACCTGCCGACGCCCCTGCCATCTCCCCAGCGTCGTCTCCCACAACCACCTTCACCTCTCGGCCCGAAGGAGACACATAATTATTATCCGGCTCACACTGATAGCGCTCTTGCTCGCAGGTAGCACAAATTGACGCCATAGCCTCGGTGGCAGTGCAGCGCAGCAAGACCCTGATCAAGGGAGTCATTTTAACCCTGGGACAGTTGTACAACTCCGGACAGTAATCGTGGTTCATAGCAAGCCTCGTCAGCGCACATTCTGCTGCGGTGAAGCGAGCATGGCAATCCCATTTATGTACCAGAGCAGGGAGGTACTTTAGTCCCACTTCTGAGAGTCAAGCCGAAGCTATAGGGGTTGGTGCCCCCAAGGGAATTCGAATCCCTGTCTCTGCCTTGAAAGGGCAGTGTCCTAGGCCACTAGACTATGGGGGCGCAGATTCGCTGTGGTATCGCTGTCAATCTATCCTGCGGATTCAATCTCACAAGAAGTATAGCAGAAAGAGCGCTGTCTGGCTATAGATTTTGAGCCAGTCTCATAGTCCAAATCTTATGTCAAGCGCTAAGCCTCTCTGATATACCTGACGAACTCCCTGAAGGCAAGCCTCTTGCCGTACATGAGAAGGAACACCCTGAATATCCTGGCGGCAACCCACATGGTCAGAACAATCGAGCCTATTAAGATAATGAGGCTCAGCGCGATCTCCCAGGCAGAGATAGCGTGGTTAGCAAGTCTCATCATAGAAGCTACGGGGCTGGTGAGCGGGAAAAATGTGAAAGCCCTCGATACGGCGCCCTCGGGGTAGCCGATTATAAAGTAGTTGAACCAGATAGGGCATATCGCAGGAATCGTAAATATGGTCGTCCAGCCCTGCCCTTCTCTGGCCGTAGCACCAATGGAGCCGACGCCGGCAGCTAAGGCAGCGAGCAGAAAATAACCCAGAATGAAGTACACCAGCCCCAAGCCAATAAGGCTAGCCGGAACAGAGAGAGCGCTCAAGGCCGGTATGATACCATGCGCCACCTGGGCAAAGATTGCAAAAGTGATAAACCATACAGCGGCCTGAATGAGTCCCGCAGCCCCCAGTCCCAGCACTTTCCCCACCAGCAATTGCCCTGAGGATACAGAGGAGAGCAGTATCTCCATCACCCTGTTCTCTTTCTCCTCAGTGACACCCTGGAACATGCGAGCAGATGAGATTATGATAGAAATTACGAACAATGTGCCGAAGACTAGAGGCACAACGTAGGTGCTGACTACGTCCTGGCTCGGAGCTATCTCCCCGGTCTCATTCAATCGAACCGAGGTGAGCAGCAGCGGCGTTTCAACCCGCTGCAATACCTGCGGGCTGACCTCCCCAGCAAGCAAGTTGGAGCGCAAAAAGTCGGTGATCTGGCCAGTGGTTTTAGCAGAAGGAATTACCTCCCGGGATAGGGTATATCTTGTAACAACGCCGGTGGAAAGATAGTCGGTGGGTATCACAAAGTATTCCTTTACGTCTTTAGCCAGAAGAGCGTCTTTGGCCGTTTGTTCATCAGGGTACAGGACGAACTGAACGCTAGGCTCGGTTGTAAAGGTACCGAACATCCCGGTATGGTCTACATAGCCGATTTTCTCCTCCTGCGGCGGGCCGGGATGGTACCAGTAGTGCACCCCCTGATATATTCCAATTCCCAGAATCACCAGCACGGGTAAGGCCAGGGTCAAGATGATGAAAGGCGTGCTTTTCAGAGTCTTCCAGAATTCGTGCTTCAGGATAATGAAAGTCTTGTTCATCGTCCCGCTTTCACCACCGCGCAGGCACAGACGTTTCCCCAATCCCTACGCTTCTCTGATATACCTGCCGATCTCCCTGAGGGCAGGCCTCTTGCCATACATGAGGAGAAATACCCGGAATATCTTGGCTGCCAGCCACATGGTGAGCACGACAGAACCGGCCAAGATAATAAGGCTCAGCGCTATCTCCCAGGCAGGGATAACATTTGAAGCAAGCCGCATCATGGAAGTTATGGGGCTGGTAATAGGAAAGAAGGTGAGAGCCCTCGATACAGCGCCCTCGGGGTAAGTGACTATGAAGTAGCTGAAATAGTAAGGTACTACCGCAGGCAAGACGAAGATAGTTGACCAGCCCTGTCCTTCCCTGGCAGTAGCGCCGATAGAGCCAATGCCTGCGTACAAAGCAGCGAACAGGAGATAGCCCAAAATAAAGTACAGAATGCCCCAGCCAAAGAGGCTAGCAGGAATAGAGAGGTCACTCAAAGCCGGGATGATACTAGAGGCGACCCGAGAGAAGACCTCGAGGGTGACAAGCCAGACAGATACCTGCGAGAGACCAGCTATGCCAAGTCCCAGCACCTTCCCCACCAGCAACTGCCTCGAGGAAACAGAGGACAGGAGTATCTCCATCACCCTGTTCTCTTTCTCCTCGGTGACACTCTGGAACAGGAAACCAGACGCGAAAAAGATGGATATCATGAACAGCAGAGCGAAGACTATGGGCACGACATAGCTGGCGACCACATTCTGGTTCGGAGCGATCTCCCCGGTCTCATTTAATCGAAACGAGGCCAGCAGCACCGGCGTTTCGACCCGCTGCAATACCTCCGGGCTGACCTTTCCCGCGAGCAAGTTGGAAAGCAGAAAGTCTGTAATCTGCCCTGTGGTTTTCGTGGAAGGAGCTACCTCCCTGGACAGGGTATATCTGGTAACAACGCCGGTGGAGAGATAGTCGGCGGGTATCACCAGGTATTCCTTGACGTCCTTGGTCAAAAGAGCGTCTTTGGCTGCCTGTTCGTCGGTGTACAGGATAAACTGGACGCCAGGCTCGCTGGTGGAGTTACCGAACATGCCGGTATAGTCCACATAGCCGATTTTCTCCTCCTGCGGCACGCCGGGATGGTACCAGTGGTGCACCCCTTGATAAATTCCAACTCCCAAAATTGCCAGCACGGGTAAAGCTAAGGTCAAGATGATGAAAGACCTGTTCTTCACAGTCTGCCAAAATTCGTGCTTCAGGATAATGAAGGCTTTATTCAACATCCCTCCTTCGCCACCTGTATGAATATCTCGTTCAGTGAAGGCGTTGACACCTCGAAACGGTCAACTTTGACGCCCTGGTTTATCAAGGTGCTCAGAATTTCCTGGGGCGATACGCGTCCATCCAAGAATATCTCCATGTACTTACCGTGAGCCTTGCTCCCGACCACTCCGGGGAGGTTATCCGGCAGGCGGTCGCATTCCAGGAACACAGAGTTATTCCTGTATCTCGCCTTTATCTCAGCCAAGCTGCCATAGAGCACAGCCTGACCTTTGTTTATCATCAGGATTCTGTCGCTAAGCTCCTCCACCTGGTTCATCATATGGGTGCTTAATATCACCGATTTGCCCTGGCTTCTCAGCTCAAGGATAAGCTCCTTCAACAGCTGGGTATTTACGGGGTCAAGGGCGGCGAAGGGTTCATCGAAGACCACCAGCTCAGGGTCATGCAGAATGGTGGCAACAAACTGTATTAGCTGCCCCATGCCGTGGCTTAGCTCATCGGTCTTTTTGTCCTTGTGAGGCAGCATATTTACCCGCTTCAGAAGTTCCTCTGCTCGTTCACTTGCCAGGCGTTTTTTCATGTTTTTAAGTGCAGCTAGATAGGACAGCGATTGGGAGACGGTGAGCTTCTTATAGAGTCCCCTCTCCTCAGGTAGATATCCTATGCGGTTCTTGACCTCTTCGTTTATGGGCTCACCCATTATTTTTATCTCGCCGGAGTCCGGCTTAATGATGTCCATGAGCATCCTTATAGTGGTTGTCTTACCGGCGCCGTTGGGCCCAACCATGCCGAATATCTCGCCCTGCCCTATACTGAAGGAGACATTATTTACCACCTTGACGCCCTTGAAGGACTTGCTTATCCCAGAGACCTCAACAACGTTCATCGCTTCGTTTGCCTTTCCGGCCCTGCTCACTCTTTCGGCTAGCTCAGCCCTCTCCATGGTTCGAGTAACCCTTCCTATCATAACACGCTCGGTAGAAGTTGCTCAACATTGACGCAGATGGAGTAGTCGAGTAAAATCAGACAGAAGGCACAGCTATTTGCCTTCTACAGAAGAAGGATGGGCGGTTAGCTCAGTGGAAGAGCACCTCACTTTTAATGAGGGTGTCGTGGGTTCGAGTCCCACACCGCTCACCAGCTTTGATGAGCCACACCGGTTAGAGGATTTGCTGGAAAATCAGGGTGTCAGTTCGCTAGGTCAACCGACACCCTGATTTTATTGTTCCTTCTATTAAAAATCACAAATTGTGAAATATTGCCACATTGACCTCATGACTGTTGATCAAGGTGTCGTTTATTTCCACTTGTCACGCTGTAAATCGTGGCCCCGAATCCCATCGGGGTCGGGTGAACGTAAAGGCGACCATATGGTTGCCTTTTTAGCTTCAACATTACAGATCGTGGGTTCGAAGTCTGCAATTATGTACAACGAATTCTCGGTAGCTTGGGACAGCATGAAGCACTACAAGGCAGCGGTAAGGTAGCAGTGTGACTAATATATACTTGTCAATGAACGAAACCTCAGGTTGCTCACCAAGCCACGAACATTGGGATTACTGCTAACTCATAAGTATAACTGCGACCTAGTATCTGGCCGTACGGAGCATTCGATTGAGTGTTTGCCCCGCCTTTGATAAGGCTTGACTATCTTGGCAGAACTCACATTCGTTGGGCCTCGTATCATGTTACCTAGAATACAC
>Ga0315268_10006919_pt1 | contig 12007 bp, 19 predicted proteins | sample C1_top_MG_FD_204535 | JGI IMG/M metagenome (GOLD analysis project Ga0315268, IMG submission 204535) | Sediment microbial communities from Yellowstone Lake, YNP, Wyoming, USA - C1_top | ecosystem: Environmental > Aquatic > Freshwater > Lake > Sediment | place: USA: Wyoming | collected 2017-08-01 | reverse complement strand
GCGTTTTCAGTCCAAGAAGGTGTTCGTAAAGGGCGGTGTCTTTCATGATGGTATCGGTGTGATTGAAAAACCGGATTCTCCAACATTGAAGAAAAATTCACAGTGCAATTGATGAAGAACCTTATTTATAATTGGTACACCAACAACAGCATCCAGTAGATCACGCCGCACCAGCTTCTTGCAGTCTTCCGGCAACTCCTCGAACTTGATGCGCTTACCGAGATGTTTTCCAGGCCCGCAGCCTTCACCGTGCTGGCCGAAACCTTGTGGATCGAATGGGTTGCTGCTCATGGCAACATAGTCGCCTTGAGCGTTCAGGATGACGGTGTAGCGGTCACATGTTGCGCCGCCATTATCATAGACTTTCACTTTCATCATTTTTTGTGCCTCCGATTTGATGCAGGCTTTCTCCCAGTGGCGGGACGAATGATCGCCCGCTTGGTTGATGTGGAAGAATGTGTCCGATCCACTAAAGTTTTGCTTCATAGGTAATTGGCAAAACACTGCTCCATAAAAAACCGCCCATCCTCAAAGAGGAAGGGCGGTTGTTTTGCTGCTTTATGGCCTAAGTCACGAATGCCTATTGATGCATTGACCGTTAGATCCAACCGGCACGCCAAAGCACTGGACGCACCATTCCGAAATACAGAGAAACTCCAGTTATTACGCAGAATCCAATTCCGATATCCATGATGTTAACTCCCGATAAATTGAGAAGCACCAACTCTTTCTCCATGAAAGAACCTCGCTTCATTCGGTATTGGCGAAACACAAGGTGATAAACATGCTTTTGACGGATTTGCTCGTTGATAGGGTGCGCTGTGTCCGTTCCAGCAAGAAGGCTTTCCTGGATGCTCACCAATCGGCGCACACTGCTCGCAGACGAAATGAGCTTGGGCAAGACAGTTCAGGCACTCTTCCTGCTGGCCACTGAACAGGCATGGCCGGCACTGATCGTGGTGCCGCCGCACCTGGTGCGTCACTGGGACAAGATCCCCGATTTCCTGGACGCAGAGAAGAACGAGTTTCCGCTATTCGCTCACCGACCCAGAAATGCAGGAGGCATTAGGGCTCAAAGTGTCGCAATTCTCCGGTCTTGTGGGTGATGACCCAGAGAGCGCAGAAGACCGCGCTCTTTCCACCCAAGCCTCGACCAGTCACATGCAGCGTGTGCTGGCAAAGCTCCGAAACAGCGGGCGTGAAAAACCCTCGATCTCAAAGAGAAAGAGGGTTTGGTTTGATTACATTAAGGCTACGCGTGTTTTGTGCCGTTCTTTTGCTTCTTGAGAAGCTCGCGGATATCATCGGCATTGTACTGCGCACCTTTGATCAGCCAGATGCTGCCACCCAAGTAGTTACAGTCAATCCCCATATTGGAGATAGCATCCTCGACGCAGACCCCATCCTGACCCATAAGGTTTTCGATGTATTCGTTGTCGATCCTCTCGGCCATCTCAGGCATCGTCATCCTCCCGACCTTCTGGCTTGTACTTCAACTGTCCCGTGGTGCAGGCTTTGATATCCAAGTCAGAGCGTTTTCCGCGATACACGGGCTGGTAAATACCCCCGCCCTTGTACGCGTACAGATATTCCACTTCCACGATATCCCCAGCAGCAGGAACATCAAAGTTCGGCAGAATAGTCACGTTGCCTACCGCAATCATCAACTGACCTTCAATCACGTCAGCGCGACCACTGTTATCCAGCAGGCCGATCTTGACGCTACGCTTGCCAGAATTGACTTCCATCACGCAGCAGCTGGCCGACTCGGTAAACTTGTACTTCAGCCAGTCGCCATCAGAGTTTGGACGGCCTTCTTTGACCGGGCAATCACGACGCTTGAAAACGATGCCTTCGCCGCGCGCTGCCTTCACTTTTTCCCACAGAGCGCGCTTCTCCGCTGTAGTTACGGCAACAGGAACAGTCTTGATGATTGTGCATCCAGAAAACAACTGGTTTGCCAGAGTCATGCGCCCCAAAAAACCAAGCGAACGTATTGATTCACCATATTGGATGTGCAAATCGAAAAGGTACAAAATATCCCCTATGATTTCGCCGTCTACACGGATTGCCCCAGCTTTTACTGCAATGAGGTGAAGCTCATCTACCACCGGCATCGGTAGCGGGACTTTCAAACCCTTGCGGTTCATCCCAGTGACGTTATCGCTGTCTGCGTGAGCAGCGCGACGCTCGCCGTCCATCTTCTCCTGTGCCACCCATCCATCATCCTCGATCAGGCGCATGGCCTCATCTTCGGTAATAGCGTTGAGCAGCTGCGGAGTGAAGTCGGTTTTGAGCCCGGCATTCTCTGTGCCCTGATAAGCGGAGCCACTTTCACAAGGTGTGTAGCCTTTTGAAGTTTTTTCCTTCACCAGCTTGTCGAAAATCTTCTTCGCTTGCGCGAAATCGACCGGAGCAGATGTTTTAGTACCGGCAGTCAGCGCGGCACCACGGCGGCCATAACGAAAGTTGACGACGTTGCCGCCAGCGACTTCAACTATTTCAGTGTGGTATTCCTTGTCACTACCGCCTTCAGTGTAATACAAACTAGCAGTTGTTATTGCGTTCATGCTTCTCTCCAAAAATGGTGAACCGACATTGGTTCACTGAGAATTGGCGAAACATGAGGTGATAAACATGGTGGCTGGCCAAGCGCAAGTTTGCCGATACACCTTACCTGTTATCTATTACCTATTTCGGAATTGAGCGGTTTAATCCAGCAAACACAAGGAATGCTCACTCGCGTTTGGTGGTCTTGTCTGATTCCAGTGTTGGATAGATGAGGTTGCGTGGCGTGATCAAATTCTTGAATACGCACAGGTGCGCATCGATTATCTGTTTCAGAAAAAACCATACCCACTTGAATAGCAACTCACCTGTTTTACCAAAAACAAGATGGCGCAGCGGCTCGACGGCCAAGACGAGAATGAGTGCCGCGCCACCAATCCATAACCAAAATGCCATCGTTCTTCTCCCTGAGTTGTTTTGCAAACGCGCCTGAAGTCTATCATTATACAAATCTGTTGCACATATTTATAAATTTACTATAATCATTATCACTACTTGATTATTCGTTAGTTGTGGGTGCGGCATGATCGAGAAAATGACAGAAAGGAAACACAATGAACACAGCCCAAAACCTTAAATCTCAGTCCACCCAGATCAAACGTACAGTTACCGGAATCCGGAGCATCATTGCCTATGGGGAAGTACAACGGCGGTATCACAACATCAGTCTGTTGAGCGAAGCTGATGTGAAGGCGCTGGAAAAAGCTGCGGGCATCCTCAACCAGATACGTTCAAAAACCTCCAGCATGTCAACCACGGTAGCCACGCAGGAGCGCGCGAAGGAGCTGGCGCTGAAAAAAGCTACCGCCGAGGCGACCAAGTTGTTTGCCCAGTGGCCGGCCGCCATGACAACTTTAGATAAAATTGCGCTGATCGTTGGGAATCGTGCCGAACAACTGTTGCGTCAGGACATTGCAAAAGATGAAGTTGCCGGTGGGTGGACTTGGACTTTGAATTATTGGTATGAAGAAGCTCGACGTGAAATACCAGGGCAGGCAGCTTATACCGCCGTGACCAGCAACAAACCCATTGCCGAACTGATACATGCGGCAGCAACTCGGCTCGCCGAAATCAAGGCCAATCCTGGGGTGGAGTTACTTGCCGCACGCTGGCAGGTAAAGCTGGACAAAGAGGCTTCAGGAGCGCGCAAATGAAGCTCATGATCATCGAATCCCCCGGCAAAATCAAAAAGCTCACCGCAATACTGGGTGATGGCTGGAAGATTGCAGCCAGCGTAGGACACATACGCGATCTTCCTCGAAATGAAATGGGCGTTGTAGCCCCGAATTTCGCACCGCAGTATGAGTTCATTCCGTCACAACCCATTCCTGGGCAACCAGGTAAATCCTACCCCTCATCGAAAGAGCGCATCGCAGGCCTTAAACAGCTCGCCAACAGCGCAGATACCGTTTTCCTAGCCACTGACCCAGACAGGGAAGGCGAGAGTATCAGCTGGCATTTGAAGGAATGCTTGGGGCTATCGAACCCCAAGCGAGTGACCTTCGGCGAAATTACTTCCACTGCTGTGAATGCCGGGTTAAAAGCGCATCGCGCCATCGACATGAACCTTGTGGCGGCACAGGAAGCCAGGCGCGTCCTGGATCGTCTGGTAGGGTATTTGGTCAGCCCTGTTTTGAGCCAGCTAACCGGGCAAAAGCTGTCGGCAGGCCGTGTGCAAAGTCCTGCCGTGTTTCTGGTCGTAGAACGCGAACGGCAAATCAAAGCATTTCGCCCAACAAATCATTTCGGAGCGATGCTTTATTTCGGTGCCACGGAAAACGAATGGTCGGCTGAATGGCTGGCCAGGCCAAATTTTGTAACGGAAGACAGCCCGTACTTCATGGACAAGACGTTCGCGACTGCCGTAACCGAAGTTAAGGCAGTTACCGTCAAAACTTTTGACGAGCGCGAAGCGCGCCGTAGTCCGCCACCGCCTTTCAATACATCCCTCATGTTGCAAGCGGCCAGCGTGGCTCTGGGGCTTGATCCTAAAGCTGCGATGCAAGCCGCGCAGAAACTGAACGAGCAAGGTCATATTACTTACCATCGCACCGACAATCCGAACGTGTCGGACGAATCGCTAAAGGATATTTACGCGGAAGCCGCCAAGCTGGGCTTGGATGTAGTCGAAAAACCGCGTAAGTTTCCCTGTCCAGAGGGCGCGCAGATCGGCCACCCTGCCATAACACCTACGCATTGGGATATAGAAGAGGCCGGTGAAACAAGCGATCAGCGCGCGCTTTACAAACTGATTCGCCTGCGCGCTATCGCATGCCAGCTCGCAGACGCGCGCTATACAGTGCGGACGGTCCGGCTGGAAGCAACGCAGTTGGTGAAGGGCAAGGCCGTCGAGTTTGACGGGAAAGGGCGTACCTTGGTTTATAGCGGCTGGCTCAAACTCATTGCAAGCGATCAGACCCAAGAGGGGGGTGAAAAAGAAGCTGAAAATCCGATTCCAGTTGTTAAGCCAGGGCAGACCTTGGATGTGGCGCACGGCGAGCTACTGGCCAAGAAAACAAAAGCTCCGGGCCGATACACGCAAGCATCGCTTGTGAAAAAACTGGAAAGCGAGGGCATAGGTCGCCCGGCCACGTATGCCGCGATCATGGACAACATTGTGAGTCGCGCTTATGTGAAAGCTGTAAAGAAATTTCTTGAGCCAACCCCATCAGGCGAGCTGATAGTGGATTCGCTCGTGGGCAAGTTCAAGTTCATGGACTTGAACTTTACCCGCGACGTGGAAAAAGACCTGGATCTCGTCGCCCAAGGCAAGGCGGGTTTCAAAGACACGATTCAAAAGGTGTACGGCCAATTGCAAAGCGAACTGGTCAAACTGGAAATCCCAGGTATGTCGGCGCATACCGCCGTAAAAGCCAAATGCCCTAAATGCAAAGGCGCGATCACTGCCGATGCTCGCACGCTGTCCTGTCAATGCGGATTCAAGCTATGGCGTGAAATCGCCGGTCTTCTCCTCACGGACACGCAATGCGAAACCTTGCTGTCCACAGGAGCGCTACCTCCCACGCCCGGCTTCAAGAGCGGAAAAACCGGCAAGCTGTTCTCGGCTGGCTTGAAATTGACAGCCGATCTATCCGGCAAAGTAGATTTTGTGTTCGAGGAGCGTGCGGCGACGGTTACAGGGAGTGTCGGTACAGGCAAGGCGGCTGTGATAACTGCTCACCCCTGCCCAAAGTGCAAGAAGCCCATGCGTCAACGCACAGGTTACAAAGGTGCATTTTGGGGGTGCAGCGGATACCCGGAATGCAAAGTCACGGCCACTGACAACAACGGCAAGCTCGGCAAAATCACCGGGTACACATATAGAGACGCAGTTTATTTTTTCGACCACCACCAAGGAGCATTGAACCATGAGCAACATACCAAGCAAGGCTATGCACAAAAACGAGATCATTGAGCACATTGCCAAAGAAAACAACATCAGCAAGGTACTCGCTGGCAAGTTGCTTGCTTCGACTGTGAAATTGATCCAGCGGCAAGCGGCTCACACCGGAGTATTTGTTTTACCGGGGATCGGCAAGATTACCGTGACCAAACGCGCAGCGCGTGCCGGCCACAATCCCAGAACAGGTGATGCCATCAAGATTCCGGCACGCAAGGTGGCCACCTTCAAGCCGGCCAAAGAGCTGCGCGACGCGATTGGTTGAACTCAACCTGTGTCTTTAGCGAGAGAGGGATTCCCCCTCTTTTTTATATGAACGTGTTTCACCAATATGTATTGAACCAATGTCGGTTCTTCATTTTTTGAGGAGATTTAATTATGGCTATCAATACACGCAACAATTCTGGCAAACCTGGCATTTTCTTGGCTTTCATTCCTTTGCTTGGCGGCTTGTTCGTCGATACCGAGGTACGCCGCGCTGCCATCAAGCTCGCCCGCGAACATTCGGGTGCGCAGCAAAAAGATGGTTATCAGGGCTACAAAGGCACCTCTACTTCTGCGAAAGCCTTGGCTTTCCTGAAGGAACAAGGCATTCAATCGGTCTCTTCGGTTGGTGGCGTACTGCGTGGCATCGCTTACAACGAATCGGAAAAGGATGGTGTTACTTACCGCCGTGTTTTTGTCACTGTTCGTGACAACGGCGAATCCTACACGCTCAAGTTGGATGCAGGCAATGCTGGTACGCACAAGCTGTTGCAGAAGCTGGCCAATGTTGCTCTGAACGAAGAAGTGGAAATTTCTGTGTTTGGCACCTACAAACCAAATGCGAAAGATCCAACTGGCCCGTCCTTTACTGACTACGCCGCATCGGTGAAAACCGCTGCCGGTGAAGTCAAAGTCGCTGAAGGTGCCTGGAATGCCGTAAATGAGGTTGTCAAGGCTCTGGAAGGCCAGCTTGCTGCGATTCCTGGTGTCACCAAGGAAGCAATCAGCACTGCTACCCGGACAGCCAAAACCAATTTCTTTGCTGAAATGGCAAAGGAGCTTGGAGCCGAAATGTCAGCTGCTCGTGACGCTGAGAAAGCTGAAAGCGGTCATGCCGAATCATCGAATGAAACCCCATTACATGGGCGCTCTGTAATCGATGGTAACGTGTATGACGATGACATCCCATTCTAAAGGATGTCATGTAGTTTCACTAACCCTACCAGTTTCTGAGTGGTGGGGTTTTTTTCGTATTCCGATGAATTCCGCCAGTCATTCCAATCGCAAAACCACCAGATGTTCTGATATAAACCCGCCACCGATTCCACTGCAATCCTATGTGTGACTGCTCAATGTCGTGATTTGAACGACGGCTTTGGTTCGTATAGCGGATGGTGATCGTGATGGAGTGCGACGTGCTGCAGACGACACGTTGCGGACATGGATGTTGGCGACTACAAACAGTCTGTTCCTAACCCGAAGCGGAAATACGACGTGCTAAATTAGTTGCCCGTTAGCAGTTTGTTGAATTTATCGGTATTTGAAAATGTAGAAATTCTTTGACCTCTCAGGAAGCTCTACAATCGATTTTTAGATCACTGGGAGGGGTAAAGTGACCCCAGAAATTCACTGTTTTTCAGCAGCTATTGAGAATTTCAACAGACTGTTAGCGGACATTCGTGAATTGCAGTTTACGACCCTATCCGCAGAGCGATTTAACGTATGCGTTGCATCGACCGGTTGAGCTGGCAGAACTGCCACGATGGACAAGGATCGAAAACCGGACAAAGCAGCAGGCCGTGAGCTAGACTGGTATCAGGATGAAGAGACGATGGTATGGGCAAGGTAAATACCTGATCTTGGTCAAAAGCGATATTCGTCAGTATCCTTGGAATCAAGCTAGCAGAATACTGAAACTGTTCCAATAAATTCGGAAGGGAGATGAATGAAACAAATCGTGGCGGCGACACCGTGCGGACTCTTGAGTGTCACAAGGCCATCAACAGCCTGTGCAAGGGAGGAGAATGTGACGAGTAGTGCGGCAAATATTATTGAAAGCAGTTTCATGAAATTCTCCTTTAACAATAATGCATCAATGACAACTTGCACTCCGCTGCTCGCTGCACAGCAGTCTCTCGTATTTGCTTATTCATATCCAGAAATTCCCTTGCCAATTGCCGCGAACAAAATCGATCTTGACCAGTCTTGGTGCCATCTTGCGCACGTTAGGATTGTCCAGTTCAATCTCGGGTTGCCTTCCGAGACGATCCGCCACTTCGAATGTGCAGGCAGTGGAGGTAACAGGACGAAAGAACAGCGCAAGCTTATCGCTGACTGCAACTGTTTTTCTATCCGGTACTATTTCGTGGAAATGAACGAACTTTTTCACCAAACAGGAAAAATACAGCTCAAGTTCCACCACCATCGGCTGGGTACGCTTAGCCAGTTCGCGGGCTGCAGCTTTCGTCCATTCCACCTCCACCGTCTTGTTATTGATCAAAACAATGCCATTCATTTGTAAGGACATGGTAGACCCTCGCTAGTCGCTACAGCACATGTGGAGCAATATCGGTGACCATCGCACCAATCAGATCCAGATCGCTATCAGGCGCGAGGACGGCTGCATCGCCCATTGCCCCGGTCATTTCCAGTTGCAAAGTGTCACCATGTTTGTGCAGGCGTGATTCGCTGCCGCAGCAACGGCAGTAAACATGCGCGCCATCGCATTGCGCACTGCGCACCACGACGGGTGCACCGCAACTTCCGCACTGATGTAATGGCAGTCCCGGTTCGCTGTGGCCGACGATGTGCGTCAATTGGTCGGAGGTGCTCAGTGCCAGAAAATGTTTCGCCAATCGCGTATCGAACTGGCTGCCGAGTTCATTGCCGACGATGGTCAGGGCCTTGTCCATGAGCATACCCTTGCGATAGGCACGGGTGCTGGTCATAGCATCAAATGCATCGGCGATGCTGACAATGCGAGCTACTTCTGGAATTACATCACCTGCGATGCCGTGCGGATAGCCTTTTCCATCCGGGCGTTCATGGTGACCGACCACCGCCTCCATCGCGAGGCTGGCAAGGGGATGGCTGGAGAGCAGACGCCCGCCGACGCCGGGGTGCGTCTTGATGACGGCATACTCGGCATCGGTGAGACGATCCGGTTTGTTGAGAATGGCGTCCGGCACACCAACCTTGCCGAGGTCATGCAGAAAACCTCCGATCTCGCACAGAGCAACGTTACGCCGCGACAATCCCGCTTCTTCCGCGATCAGTCTGGAGAACTGCGAAACACGCCACAAATGCCCACCCGTATAAGGATCGCGGGCTTCGACGATCATCGACAAGCCGAGCAAGGTATTCAGCAACGATTCTTTTTCAGCCATATGCGCCTCATCGATTATTTGTTCAGAACCGGCTAGTTAAAGTCACCAGCCAGTCGGGCATTACGTTCACTGCCCATTTTTCGAAAGACTTGTCGGCTCCTGACAGAACGAGGATACCAATCAGTAAAAGTGATGCACCAAATATCTTCTTTCCCTTTTGTCCAGCTTCCAGCATTCGGCTGCGCCATTTTTCCATCGCTTGGCGCGAGAGTATTCCGATAGCAAGGAGCGGCAACGCTGCGCCAAGGCTGAACATCAGCATCACGGCAGCTACTTGCATCAATTCCTTGCCTTGACTGGCCAGCGTGACAGCCACACCTAAAGTCGGACCAACGCACGGACTCCATACGACACCCAGCAACAACCCCAAGAAAAACTGGCCGTGCAGCCCATTCAGGTTGAACCGGGCAAGTAGCTCTTGCCCCATACCCAGTCTGCCGATTACGCCACTGAAGCGCTCTTGCAGCCAGCTAGAGAACATGACCGCTCCAAACAGGAGCATCAGTCCGCCGCCAACCATACGCAAGGTGTCCTGGCCCAGTCCGATTGAAGCGCCGAGTGATCCCAGACCGACCCCAATTGCCATGAACGAGAGCATCAGTCCACCCACTAGGGCAACCGGACCTAATCGGTGTGTGCTCGTTGCCGACCCCAACAGAATTGGCACCAGTGGCAATACGCAAGGCGATAGCGTAGTTAACACACCCGCCAGAAAAGACAGGCTAAAGCTTGCTGCAGTCAGTTCCATAAACCCGCCTACAATGCCTTGCGCAGTAACGCAGCTATACGGTCTTGGTCGGTTTCTCCGGTCATGCGTGCCACTTCCTTGCCGCCCTTAAACACTATGAGAGTACTTTGATACATCGCACCAAAAGCTTTCACCACCTGCTTCTGATTGTCAAAATTGACGCGCAGTGTGGTAATGCCTTTGAACTCATTTGTTGGAAGTAGCTTACTCAGTATCTTTTCCTCTGCCTTGCAGGTTGGACACCAGTCGGCATAGATGAACACCAATGCCGGCTTGCCGGCAGTGTTCACGCTATCCAATTTTCCCTGCGTATAAGGCTCGCCCACCCAAGCCTGCGCGAATAGGGGAAAAAGCAGTGCCGTAGCAAACACCAGTAATTTTGTAATCTGTTTCATGATCGCTCTCCTTGTCACGATATAGCTTTGTTGTCTATCACCCCGGCAAGTTCAAATGTCCTCATTACAGCCGTTTCTCCAACCAGGCGTCGACCGACCACTTGCCGCCACTCAGCACCAACAGTACCGCCAGCATGGTTCCCCAGGCGAAATGCTGGAACAGGCCCGCTTCGCTCAAGCCGGAGTAATACGAATAGGCGGCAACCGCATTGAGGATGGACAACCCCGCCGCGGCGAAGCGTCCGAACAGCCCCAGTAACAGCAACGCCGACAAGCCAAGCTCGCCCGCCGTCGCCATGTACGCCGCGACATCCGTGTTCAGCAACGGCACCTGGTACACATCGCTGAACAGGTACAAGGTACTGTCCCAGCTCTTGATCTTGGTTAGCCCCGATTTGAAAAACACATCTGCAACGTACAGTCGCAGTGCGAGATCCAGCAGCGGCGCCAGAAATTCGGGCAAATGTGAGGCGCTGTAATAGAACCTTGCGAGGCGCGATAAGGCGTTCATGTTGTTGCTCCTGGAGTGAAACCTGCGAAGATGTTTTGCGCCACCAGCGTTTGCAGCACCGGCAGCAGATCGAAAGCGGGATAGCGCGCCGTCGTTTCTTCAGTGACCTCTCCCAGCGCCGATCCGGCTTGTATGCACTGCAACCAGATGGCATCGGCTGTCGCCAGCTCAGTCACCACGACGATATCGCTGTCGCGGCTGACCAGCGCATGGCAGGGGCCAGCATTCAGGTCGATATTGAAATCGCCCGACGCCCCCGACTGATGCGCGTGCCAGATGGCGGCGATGGGGTAAGCGGAACGCAGTAAGTGACACGATGGATGCATATGCAGAACCAGCTCGGAATAAGCTTCCGGCGGAACTTGCGCCAGCTCGGTCAGGTCCAGAATATCCGCGTCATCTGCAAAATATGCCTGGTGGCAAGCCCATTCCAGCGCCGCCACATCCGGCAGATACCAAATCCCTGGCTGGTGCGAAAGTCGCGATAAAACCTGGCAGCTCGGCTCCGTAATGGTGCAGGTTTGCACTGCGCGAGGGATATTGCGCGACGAACGCGCGGCTCAGGTAGCGAAAGAAGTCGTCGCCAACCAGTTGTTTGATGACCGGATAGGCACCAGCCAAGGCATCATGCAGGTTGCCGCGATAGTTATTGCGGTAGATATCGAGCGCTATATCCGTTCGTCTGTTTATGAATTGTAGTTGATATTCTGGCGCGCCGTCGGCTTGCCGCAGTTTTGAATAGTTTCTCTTGCAGCCGGGTGATCTCCCGTTTCAGTTATGCCGGGTTCAGGGTTGCGAATTCGGCTTTCAATCGCCGCTTGGCCTCCGGGCTGATCTCCGGCATCTCCATCAACCGCTGGTATGGCGTTTTGGGTTCGTCATATTTCTTCTGGCTCTTCGCGTAATCGAGTGGGTAAATTTCATGTTTTTTAGAACCTCGGGAGCATAGACGTGAGTATTTTTAGTCGCAGATATTCTTCATCGCGCAGGCCATATGCCCGGCGCTGGATGACT
>Ga0315268_10006918_pt1 | contig 12008 bp, 17 predicted proteins | sample C1_top_MG_FD_204535 | JGI IMG/M metagenome (GOLD analysis project Ga0315268, IMG submission 204535) | Sediment microbial communities from Yellowstone Lake, YNP, Wyoming, USA - C1_top | ecosystem: Environmental > Aquatic > Freshwater > Lake > Sediment | place: USA: Wyoming | collected 2017-08-01 | reverse complement strand
GGGAGGAACCCGCGAAAGGACAGTCTTTCCTTCCAGGCGCATTTCCTCTTGAATAGACGGCGGAACAATCCATTCCTTGTTGGTTTGCACATCCGTCACACTGAAATTGCCGGTCGGCGTCGGCCAATCCGGTTTGCCCAATCCCACGGGGAACGCCGCGACCAGGTTTCCATGACGAAAAAGAAACAGCATTCGTTGCGGCAGGTTGATGACGATCCCGTCCTCGCGCCATTCCGGAACGATGTGCCGGTTGTTCACCCAAAGCGCGTCATGGGACTGAAGCGCCGCGTCGCGCTTCAGTGCATTGCCCTTCGCCAGTACCGTTGGCGAGATTCCCCAACGGGCTCCGATCTTCTTCAGGCTATCGCCTGGTTGGGGGGCGTAACGAAAGATCCCGCCCGTGATGGTGTTCGAATAGGCGCTGACTTCGGCCGCACCAACATTCAACCCAATGCCCAAGCAAACGAGGGCGGCGATTACGCTTGATCGCCTCACGCTATGGCTTGCGCCTGCGGAAGAAGGGTTCGAAAACTACGAACCAGAAAAAGAAAGACAGGACGCCACTTCCGACGCCCTGAAGCGAACTGAGGGTAATCTCGAAGAAGTTTCCCACCGGGGAATCGAGCAGCACCAGGGCGGTCAGATCGCCGGGAAGGAAATACAACCATTGAAGCCACAGCCAGACATCGGAGATCGTCACGACGCCATCCAGATTCATGTCGCAATGCACCTGAAGTCTCCGGTCCAGCATTTCCCAAACCTTGCTTGCCATGATATTGTCCTCACGCAGAAAATCAGTTTAAGCCTGTGCAGTATCGTATCCTTTCTTCCAACATTTGCGCCCATGTCGTTGGCGCCGGAGAAGTCATATGACCCGTTTGCTTGTTTTGCTTCATCTCGTGGCCGTGATCGTTTGGGTAGGCGGGATGTTCTTCGCCCACTATTGCCTGCGCCCGGTTGCTGCCTCCCAGTTGCAACCGCCACAGCGACTGCCCTTGCTCGCTGCCGTCCTGGGACGCTTTTTCGTTTTCGTCGGCATGTCGTTGGCGCTGCTGTGGGGTACCGGCATCGCCCGCTTTGCCCAGGTGGGAGCGGCGATTCCCGGAAATTGGCACGCCATGGCCGGGATTGCCCTGGTGATGACGATCATCTTCCTGCTCATTGTGTTTCGATTTCACCGGCGCGTACAGGATGCCGTAGGGATTCAGGATTGGCCAGCGGCGGGAAAGGCGATGAATACAATTCGGGTGCTGGTGCATAGCAACTTGGCGCTAGGATTCGTCACTGTCGCAGTTGCTGTTCTCGGCTGATAGACTCATCTTGGTCACCATCCTGCCACCGGTGGTCGCATGAAAATCCTCATCGCGATGCTCTTGATCTGGGTGGCAGGAGCGGCCACCCAGATATTCGCGAAAACACTAGGCGAGGTTGAGGTTGGCGGCTCACTCCGGGAAGCGCAAATGAATGGCCTGACATCTCACCCCAAGAAGCTATCAGATTATCTCGGGAAGCCTCTGATCATCAATGTGTGGGCAAGTTGGTGCGGCCCTTGTCGGCACGAAATGGGTTCATTGGATCGGCTATCCCGTCGTTATGGTGGGAAGCAATTCATTGTGATTGGTATTTCCACCGATGACTCGATGGAGCCTGCATATGCATTTCTGGAGAAAACAAATATTTCTTTTGACCAAAGTAGAACTAGCGGCGACCGCTATTGCCAGCCACAAGATCAAATGCAACGGTGAGCATGTCAAGCAGGCGCGCGAACTCAAGATTGGCGACGAACTCGAGATCACCATTGACCAGACGGTCTTCGTCGTTATCGTCCAAGGCATGGCCGAGCAGCGAAGGCCGGCACCGGAGGCGCGATTGCTCTATCAGGAAACCCCGGAAAGCGAGGCCAGAAGGCTACTTGAACAGGAACTGAGAAAGCTGGCGCCTGTGCCTGGATCGGATCTCAAGGGGCGTCCGACCAAAAGGGAAGGGCGATTGATCCGTGGCTTCAAGGGATAACCTGAATGCAGTGCTTGCCGAATGCCGGCGCCCATGGAAGATCGTGACCTTCCTGATCGGCCTTGGCTTGTTGATAGTTGGCTCGTTTGTCTTCCCGGCCCCGGACTGGGACATCCCGATCTCCATCATCATGGCGTCCTTCACCTTCATGACTGCCGGGTGGTCGATGCATGTCATGGTGGAGCGGCGCTGGCGCGACTGGCCACTGATGATTTTCCTGACCTGGTGGTGCGTCGATGGCTGTTACGCCCTGTACTGGTGGTTGGTGGATCCGCAGGCCCTCGACTTCATGCGTGACGCGAACTGGCCGGCTTCGCTCTCGCTGTACTGGATGTGCGGACTGGTGTGGTTCTGGAATGACCCGCTGAGTGACATGTTCAAGCTGTTGCGACAGAAATACGATCATGCCCATCGATAACCAGATTGAGACACCCTAGTCGTTCATGGCTCTGTACGTCAAGCCAGGACAGATGCGGCCGAATGCACCTCAAGAAGTCGTGATAGCCCGCTATGAACAGTGCGAGGACATGGCCTGCGTGCTGGCCGAGCAAGCACAGACACTGGCGTTCAAGGACAATCTCTCTGAAAAGGAAGTATTGGAGCGTTGCCATCGGGGATTACGAACGGATGATGCCGGTTTCACCGAAAAAGAAGCGGCATGGGTAATCTGCCGGCTGGCTGAACTCCTGGGATGGGAACTGCCCGAACTCAATTTGTTGTCGTGATGCCCTCAAACATGAAAACGTCTCCTACCTTGAAAATTCTTATTCTCTTTGTTCTGCCGCTGGCTTCATGGGTTGCAAAAGCCGAAACCATCGGCTGCGTCACCACCACCTGGAAGCTCATCGGTGCCAACCACAAGGTCTGCGTCGAAGCCTTCCATGATCCGAAGGTACCTGGAGTCACCTGCCACGTCAGCCACGCCAGGACAGGTGGGGTATCCGGATCGTTAGGGTTGGCACAGGATCCGTCGCAATTCTCTCTGGCCTGCCGCCAGACCGGACCGATCATGCTTCCGGCAAAGTTGCCCAGTGATGAAACGGTCTTCTCCGAGGACACCTCCATTCTCTTCAAGGAAACCCGGGTCGTACGCATGTGGGACGCGGCCAACCGTACCCTCGGCTATGTCGCCATCAGTCGCAGACTGATCAATGGGGCCCCGGCAAACAGCATTTCCACCGTTCCGGTCATGCCGTGGGGTGGAGCTCCATAATCATGACTGGCGTACGGTATGGAATGCAGAAGGGGGGTACTGAATGAAAACTCGGATAGTTTTGAGCATGGTGATGGCACTGATGGTTGCCTGCTCTTGGTTTGTCCCGCTGGAGTCGGTTGCCAACCAGCAAGTTGATGCGGGTCTGAAGCGGGCTCTCATCAGCTTTGCAACGGCACGCGCGCTGAACGCCGTCATTTCAGTGGTTCAGGGCACCGAAGTTGCAGTTCAACCTGCAGGTGTCGGAATTAACTTCGCGCCCGGACAAATCCTCGACCCGGTGAATGATCTGGTTGAACAGTTCGCCCAGCTGATGCTGGTCGCCAGCGTTGCCTTCGGCGTCGAGAAAGTATTGATCAGCATGGGGGCTCACTGGGCAATATCATTGCTGCTGACCGTCACAGCCATTGCCTGGGCCTATGGCTATCTTCGCCACAGCGCTTCTCCAATCTGGCTGACGCGGGTGTTAGTGATCCTGCTGATGACACGTTTTGCCATGCCCCTCGTCATCATTGGGAGCGATCAGCTATTTCGCGAATTTCTGGCCGCTGATTACCAATCGAGCCAACAAGTCATCGAGATAGCCTCCGAGCAGATCACCAAACTGAACGCTGCCGTTGCACCTGCCCCCGAGGAGCAAAGTCTGGTCGGCAAGATCACTGGCTGGGTGTCCAGAAATGCCGACATCAAACCTCATCTGGAAAGCCTCAAGCAAGCCGTCGAGCAGACGACAGAGCGCATCATCCGGCTTATGGTGATTTTCCTGCTCCAGACTCTGGTACTGCCAGTATTGCTACTCTGGATGCTGTGGGGAATCCTCAGGGGCAGCTTTGAGATGACGCCGCAGGCATTACATTTGCCGTCCCGCCAGTAAACAACACTTTGCTCTCTGTTCATTCCTGCCGACATGAGAAACCTTGACTCCGCAGTAATCTCAAAATGGGTTGCTGCGTTCATGCTGGTCTGTCTTGCGGCATTGCCGTCATATGGTGCGGAAGAGGATGAGCCTTTTCAGTGGAGTTTCGTTCCCGGACGTTATCAATTCATCGGCCGGTATCCCGACAGCCAGCGCACCTACACTGGCACCGCGAAAATTGAGCGAGTTGGCAAACTGCTTCGTTTGACCAGAAGTATTGCCGGAAAGCGGAGCCAGGTTTTTGGCGTCGTGCGCCGTGCCGATCCGGGCGAGGCAGATGTCCTGACTTTCAAGTGGGGACAGAAAACCTCGATGGAGATGGTGTGCCTGGTCGGCAGCGACTTGGACAACTACCCGCGCCTGACCTGCCATTGGGGTAAGACTGGCAATCCGCATACGCAACCGGGCATCGAAGCATACTTCGCCCAGGAACCTTGGGATCCCATCAAGCTGTGAACCAGTCCAGGAAAGAAACCCATGGCTAACCACATGACCTACGAAGCCTTCCTCGATGAAGTCACCACACTCATCACCGAGAAATACGATTTGGCGGATGAGGCCGCTATCAAGATGGTGATGCGGGCGCAAGAAGATGAATATTTCAGCGGCCATGACGACAACCCGAAGATCTGCACGCTGGATCGCGCCCATGAGGACGCCAGAACCGTGTTCAAGAAGTACAAATTGAACCCATGACTATTGAACTCTCCTCCAACAAAGCTCGCGTCATCGGCTGCCTGCTCGAAAAGGAAATTACCACCCCCGAGCAGTATCCGCTGTCGCTGAATGCCCTGACCAACGCCTGCAACCAGAAGAGCAATCGTGACCCCGTGCTCGAACTTGACGACACGACCGTTCAGCAAATCCTGGATGGGCTCAACAAGAAATATCTGGTCAGCGAAGAGAGCGGCTACGGCAGCCGTGTTGCCAAGTATCGCCATCGTTTCTGCAATACGGAATACGGCACCCTGAAGCTTTCCCTTCAGGAACTCGGCATCGTCTGCGAACTGCTGCTACGCGGCCCGCAAACCCCCGGCGAACTGCGCAGCCGTGCGAGTCGGCTCTGCCCGCTCAAGGACGTGACCGAAGTCGAGGCAGCCCTGGAGCATTTGGCACAACGCGAAGATGGCCCGTTTGTGGTCAGACTGCCCAGAGAACCCGGCAAGCGCGAGTCACGCTATGCCCACCTGTTCAGCGGTGACGTGGCGGTAGATGAAGTCAGCGAAGCGACGGAGAAATCGCCCGGCACCGCAAGCAGTTTGAATTTGGAGCAACGGGTTGCAGCCCTCGAAGCCGAAATTGCCGAATTGAAATCACTGCTCAATGCGCTGACATCCTGACATAGGCGCGAATACTTTCCCCATGGCTTCCCGACTCAAGACCCTGATCGACCTGCAGGGCTACCTGCGCTACCACCCCGAAGCGGAGCGTTTCCTGCAACTCGGTGATTTTCGCTTCTTTCGACTTGATCCCCTGCGGATCCGCGTGGTCGGCGGCTTTGCCCAGGCCGGCTGGCTGGAGGGCAAGCAGTTGATTGACGCCCCCTTCATCTCGCTCGAAGACGAGGCGCACTTGATTGAAAGTGCCAATTCCCCCTTCCTGATAGGATCGCACTGCTCGGTGTGGATGCTTACGGCGTTGATTATCGGGCAGGAGGCACGCGCAAACGCGCTGTGTTCAATGCCGGCCCCGTGCTGGCGGATGCGGCGCAAGCCGCATTGCATCGAGTGTTGGATACGCTGCGTGCGAAAGATCATGCTTGAGCCGTGGGCCATGGAAATAATCCATGCCGTCTGATCATGTGGGTTTCGATTCTCGTCGAGCGCAACCTTGCCCGTGGTGCGTCATGAAGTTCTGGAGCCTCTTCACGGTCTTTTGTTGCAAGCTTGTGCAAGCGGCTGCGCCCTTGCCACAGCTTGCCGCCACTCAGGAATCGCTGACAGTGTCCGGGTTGTCTTCCGGTGCCTACATGGCGGTCCAGTTCCAGGTGGCGTACTCCCAACGCGTCAGGGGAGCAGGGATTATCGCGGGTGGCCCTTACTACTGCGCCGAGAGCCAGGTAGCACGTGCGCTGTCCAATTGCATGTCGCCGACGCCGGAGTCTCCTCCACCATCCGTTGCACAGCAGGAGATCAAAGTCGGCCAGATCGCAAGGAGCGGCCGGATCGATAACCCGGAGCATCTGCGGACGCAACGCGTATGGATGTTCTCTGGCGGTGGCGATCGAATTGTGGAACGGTCCGTGATGGATGCGCTGGCTGGGTTTTATCGAACCTACATGCCTGAAGCGTCGATCCGTTACGTCAGGCATCCCGATGCCGGGCATGCCATGCCATCGGTCGACGCTAGCCAGTCCAATGCCTGCGAAACCTCTGAACCGCCTTTCATCAATCGATGCCAACAACTGGATGCCGCCGGGGAACTGCTGAACCATCTGCTCGGACCTCTCAAGGCAAAGAGCGCAAAACCTGATGGCCAGATGCTTCGCTTCGATCAGCGCCCTTTTCTCTCCAGAAAGCCTGTCGATGCCAGCATGGCCGATGAGGGCTACGCCTATGTCCCCAAGGACTGCCTGGCAGGTGGATGCAAGATTCACGTCGTCTTTCATGGTTGCCAACAGAGCGCCGAGGCGATTGGCACCCGCTTCGTGACGGGTGCCGGTTACAACGGCTGGGCAGATACGAACAGGATGATTGTTCTGTACCCGCAATCCCGGTCGCGATATGGTTTAGCTTTGGGGTCCTCAAAATTCATCATGAACCCCAAAGGGTGCTGGGATTGGTGGGGATACAGTGGTGCTGATTACCACACTAAAGAGGGCGTGCAGATCAAGGCCGTCGCCGCGATGATTGAGCAACTGGCGAAGCCGGTTGCCTCGCCTGACCTACGCGAAACACCCCGAACTCAATCACAAGAATATCCAAAACCATGAAACCTGAAAAAGCTCGGAAGTTCCTCGCGGTGGCGAGATCGATTGCTGCACTCTCGAAGGATCGCAGTACGCAGGTCGGTGCCTTGATCCTCGGTCCCGACGGGGAAGGTGGCCCGTGGGGGTATAACGGTTTCCCCCGCGGTGCAAACGATGACGTTGAAGCTCGGCATCAGCGGCCCGAGAAGTATTTCTGGGCCGAGCATGCCGAACGAAACGCCATTTACACCGCCGCACGCAGCGGCTTTCCTACCAAGGGATGCGCCATGGTGGTCACTCATCCGCCGTGCATGGATTGCGCGCGAGCGATTGTCCAGGCCGGGATCGTACGAGTGATCTATCCGGCAGGCGACGCGGCATTTCACGAGCGCTGGAAAGACCATGAAGGCCGAACACGGGAGTTGTTTCAAGAAACCGGTGTCGAAGTCATCGTGATCGACGAGATCGAGTGATCTGATTTAACTGTTCTACCTTTTCTGTTTGGAGATCCCTTGTTCAAGCTGATCGGATTCATCTCCGGGTACTACTTCTTCGGGCTGTTCGGGGCTCTGTTTGGCCTGTTTGTCGGGGCATTGATCGACCGCATGAGAGCCTATGGCACTGGCGGGATCAACCCGCTTCAAAATCCGCTTCGCCAGACCGTCTTTCTCGAAACGACGTTCATTTCGATGGGCAAGCTGGCCAAAGCCGACGGGCAAATCTCTGCCGGGGAAATCGCACACGCCGAAGCGTTCATGCAACAGCTTGGCATGACCGCAGAGCACCGCATGCGAGCGATTGATTTGTTCAAGCAAGGTGCCGCGCCAGCATTTGACATAGGACCGACCTACGACAGGTTCATGGCGATTTGTGGCCACACGAGTCAACTCAGGCAAGTGCTGCTGGTCTACTTGATTGTAATGGCCCTAACGGATGGACACTTCCATCCTGAGGAAGAAGCCTTGCTGGGCAATATAGCCAGTCGGCTGGGTTACGATGACGCGGCGTTTAAGCACCTGGTGGACATGGTGCTGAACCAATCACACTTCCGCACAGGAAAACCCGCTACCGCCGCTGCACTGGATGACGCCTACAAAGCCTTGGGTGTTACGAAAGAAAATACCGATCAGGAGATCAAACGCGCCTACCGCAAATTAATGAGCCAATATCACCCTGACAAGCTGATTGGACAAGGACTTCCCACAGATATGATTGATGTGGCCACCGAGAAGGCAAAAGAGATTCAGCTTGCGCACGACCTGATTCAGAAGACCAGGAATATTTGAGGGCGAGATTATTACCACTCGATCTCTGCATTTCCAAAGCCACGCAATTCGGCATTTGTCCTTGAGAAAGGCCTGCTGCCAAAGAAACCCCGGTGGGCGGACAGCGGGCTAGGATGCGCCGATTCCAGAATCGCATGCTCAATTCCACAGGATTTGCCTGACTCGAGAATGGTCGCTTTCCACGATTGGGCATGCTTGCCCCACAGGATCCATACGATGGCATGGCTGCCGGCCAGCGTCTGGATCCAGGAACGGGTGAACTCAGCCCAGTAAGTAAAGTGGGAACGCCCCTCCTGATCGACCGTCAGCGCGGTATTGGCCAGCAGGACTCCTTGGGCAACCCAGTGTGACAAATCCCCCGTTGCCGGGGCAGGGCGGTTCAAATCGATTGCGAGTTCCTTGAAGATGTTCCGCAAGGAGGCCGGCAACTTGGGTGCCGGACTGGAAAAGGCCAACCCCATGGCATCTGCGGCGTTCGGATACGGATCCTGCCCCAGCACAACGACCCTGACCTGTTCTGGGGGCAACAGCTCGAAAGCTTTGAAGATGTCAGGTCGTGCGGGAAGGCAGCGGTTGAGGAGATTGTTTTCTGCAAGCGCGCCGAGGGCATCAAGGGCGCGACCCTGAAGGAAGAACCGGCCTGTGTTCCACTGCGGGATGGGTTCATGCGGCAACATAGTTGTGGTCAAGCGTCATCAAGTAGGGATGTTTTATGTTTGCCAAGTGGCTTCAGTCGATCCGCCACCTTCGCCAGAATCCGGTAGGTATCCCGGTCGAACTGCGGTCGGCCCTGTTCGAGCAGATTCCAAAGTTCGTCTTCGGACTTCACCGATCCGAGATAGCACCAGTGATCGACCACCAGGACCTCTTCGCCCTCTTTGATCATGGCGGGTCCGGCAAACGGCCATGACTTCAGATGCAGTTTTGCCAGCGCCTGCACCAGTCGAACCGTATGCGCCGCTGGAATCTCCTTGCCGATGCATGCTCCCTTGCATTTCCTCAGTTGATGGGCGAAACAGGGTTTGCCAGCAGGTACCTTCTCCAGTCCCAAAATTGAATGGCACAAGTTGTAGGCGTCCGCCAAATCGCGCAGAACCTGCTCGGCCTCCTTGCGGTGCTTGAACAGGCCGTACAGGTTTGCTTGCCGGCCAAAATCGAGATCGCGGGCAAAGACAATTTCCGGCGTCACCAGACCTGCGCCTTGATCGATGAGCCGGATGGCGCACAAGTCCATGTTGCGCCTAAGTTGCTGGTTATGCGTCGGTTGCAGCTGCTTGATGAGCGCCGCTTCCTTTAGCAGGGCGCCGATCTCACCGCCGGTCTCGATCCAGTCGATGCGACGAATCTGCTGGGCGAGGCTCATCTCCTTGGCCGAGCTGTGGTCGCCGGTGAAATGGGACAGCACCCGCTGCTGGAGGTTCTTCGCCTTGCCAACGTACAGGGGGAGGGCGTTCTCGCCATGGAACAGATACACGCCCGGTCCTTCCGGCAGATCCTCGACGATGCCGGGATCGATATGCACGGGCAGATTGGGGCGGGCGGTCAGTTCCTTCAGGAATTTGTCCAGCACCTCTCGGGGATGTTCGGCGCGGGCGAGATTCCAGAACTGGTGGATCAACTGCGCATCGCCCAGCGCACGGTGGCGATCAGAAACCCGGAGGCCATGCCGTTCGATCAGTACGTCGAGTCCATGCTTGTGAAACTGTGGATACAACTTGCGCGACAGTTTTACTGTGCAGAGTACCGTGGCGCGAAAGTCCATGCCGATGCGGCGGAACTCGTTCTTGAGGAAGCCGTAGTCGAAGCGTGCATTGTGGGCGATGAACAGCCGGCCCTGCAAACGCTCGATGACTTCCCCGGCAAGCTCGGCAAAGGTCGGTGCATTCGCCACCATGGCATCGGTGATGCCGGTCATCGACTGGATGAACCCTGGAATCGACGTTTCCGGATTGACCAGGGTGCTCCATTCGCTGATCAAGCCGTCTTCCATCACCTCGACGATGCCGATCTCGGTGATGCGGTCACGGGTCGGCGTGGCACCCGTGGTCTCGAGGTCGACGAAGGCGAGGATGGTGTTCATGGCGAGGTGGCAATTTCAAGAAACAGTTCTGCCTGCGGAGAAGGAGGATGCTCCGCCTTCCAGTCCTCAATGGGGGTCAGCGCACTCAAACGAACCCCGAGCAGGCGCAGCCGTTTGTCGAGGGGAACGCGCTTTAAACATGCGCCTGCGGCCCGGCGGATTTCCAGAGGGTCATCGGTCGGTTCGGGGAGCGTGATGTCCCGGGTCACGGTATGGAAGTCTTCGTAGCGCAGCTTGATGCCCACCGTTTTACCAAGGATCCCCTTGCGTTTCAGGTCGCCAGCAACCCGCTGGCACAGCGAGGTGAAGACCTCGCCGAGTTGCTGCCGGTCGTGGCGTGGATGCAGATCGCGTTCGAAGGTGGTTTCCCGGCTGATCGACTTGGGTTCCAATTCCGTCACCACGGGACTGTCGTCGATGCCACGCGCAGCATCGTAAAGCCAAGTGCCGTAGCTGCGACCGAAATGCTCCATCAGGAACGTCCGATCTTGCTCCGCCAGTTCGGCGATCGTGGCGATGCCGAAGCCGGCAAGTCGTTCGGAGGCCTTGGGGCCGATCCCGTTGATTTTCCTGACCGGCAAGGGCCAGATGCGGGAAGGGAGGTCTTCGATGCCGATGATCGTGATCCCATCCGGCTTTTGCAGGTCAGAGCAGATCTTCGAAAGCAACTTGTTCGGGGTGATCCCGATCGAACAGGTGAGCCCTGTCGCCTCACGGACCGCCTGCTTGAGGCGGCGGGCGAGATCAAGGCTTTCCTCTTCGACGCTGGTTAGGTCGATGTAGATTTCGTCGATGCCACGGTCTTCGATCTTCGGCGCGATGGTCGCGACCGCAGCCTTGAATAGACGCGAATAGTGACGGTAGGCATCGAAATCCACCGGCAGCAGGATGGCGTCCGGGGCCAGACGGGCAGCTTTCATCGTACCCATGCCGGAATGGATGCCAAGTGCCCGGGCTTCGTAGGTGGCGGTGGTCAGCACGCCGCGACCGACGTAGTCTTTCAGGCGGGCGAAATGGCGTGTGCCGTCGGGCAGCACTTCCGGTTGCTGGGCGCGTCGACCGCCAATGGCAACGGGTTGGCCCTTGAGTTCCGGATAGCGCAGAAGTTCCACGGACGCGTAGAACGCGTCCATGTCGAGATGGGCGATGCGGCGATCAGGGGCAGAGGGTGAGTCAGGCTCCATCAGGCAATCGGCGACCAATGGGCAAAGGCTGCGGCCTGGCCGACGATATGACCCTCAGAGCTGATAAGGTTCCACACCGTGGCATTCTCGATCAGGAAGCGCTTGCCGGTCTTCGAAATGCGCATGCCGGTGTAGTCGTCGATATAGCCTTGGCTAGAAACCCGGTCAAGCAGGCGCTGTCTTTCTTCTCGCGTGAGGGGTTCGGCAGACAAGCGTGAAGGCAGAGCGACCATCTCCTGCCAAGTCATTTCGAATAGCTGCTGCGCTTGGCGGTTGGCGTAGAAAAACACGGGGTCGGTAGCGGTGTCATGCGCAAGGACAACGAAGGGAGCGTTGTAGAGGCATTGTCCAACAGCGCCTGCGCTGGTGTGTGGCAAAAGCTCTTTTCCAGTCAACAAGTGATGGCTG
>Ga0315268_10006917_pt1 | contig 12010 bp, 12 predicted proteins | sample C1_top_MG_FD_204535 | JGI IMG/M metagenome (GOLD analysis project Ga0315268, IMG submission 204535) | Sediment microbial communities from Yellowstone Lake, YNP, Wyoming, USA - C1_top | ecosystem: Environmental > Aquatic > Freshwater > Lake > Sediment | place: USA: Wyoming | collected 2017-08-01 | reverse complement strand
GGGAGAGTTTAGGAGGGGAGGGGGAGGGGGCTAAGGGGCGCAGCCCCTTACCCCCTCCCCCTCAACCCCCTCCCCCAATCCCGTAAGTTAGGCCGAAAAATCCTGTAGCCGCAGGCTTCAGCCTGCGCCAGGGAGCATCGGCCAATGGCAACGCCGGCTAAAGCCTGCGGCTGCATTTGCGGCCGGCATTAAAAGAAAAACTTCAGGAGACCGGAGATGAAAAAGATCGAAGCCATCATCCAGCCTTTCAAACTGGAGCCGGTGAAGGTGGCGCTGCACGCCTTGGACGTGCAGGGCATGACTATCAGCGAGGTTAAAGGGTTCGGGCGTCAGAAAGGCATCCGGGAAGTCTACCGGGGTATGGAATACCAGGTGGATTTCCTGCCCAAGGTCAAGATCGAGATCGTCGCCCCGGACGATAAGGTGGCGGCCATCACCGGGGCCATCATCCAGCAGGCCCGCACCGGCCGGGTGGGCGACGGCAAGATCTTCGTTTATCCGGTGGCGGAAGTCATCCGCATCCGCACCGGGGAAACCGGGGAAGAAGCGGTTTAAGCAGGATCTGTAGGGGCGGGGTTACTCCGCCCCAACGCTCGCGGCCCAACCCCCACCGGCTCCAGCATGATGGCCCGATATAAGGCCAGGCCCACCAGGAAGTCGGCGAACAGGATGGCGATGTCGGGAAAGGTGGTGAGGAGCAGCCAGCCGAAGAAGTTCTGGGTGGGCATGACCTGGATTTTGCCCGCCAAGGTGGCGCTGACGGCAAAATCCCCCATCATGATGATGCCGAGGTAAGCCAGGAAGCTGTTCAGCAGCAAACCCAGGATGGCGGTGTTGCGGAAGAGAAACAACAGGCTGACCACCACCAGGTCAAGCCAGGAAAAAAGATTAGGCCAGAACAAGGTCAGGCTGGTCGGCGGGTGGATGCGCAGGTGCAGCATGGTGGCCCCCAGGGCCAGGGCCACCAGGGCCACCCAGAGGGCATGGCGTTGGTTCGGCATCAGGGGCTCTCAGAATTTGATGGTATAGCCCAGCAGAAAGAGCCCGGCCACGGCCACGGCATGCAAGATAAACCAGCCCGCCCTGGGAAAAAACACGTAATGGAAATACTGAATAAGCATTGCTATTACCCTTTAAAATAAACGGCGGCCAACCGTCCCGCGGCATAAGCCGCGGAAAACCCCAGAAAATGGACCACCCACCAGCGAAACGATAGAAACTGCCAGCCTTTCCTCACGCTTTACCTTTCTAATATCGGGCCGCGCCCTGTCCCGGATGGCGGAGAGGGCCGGCGGCGAACCCGGCCGCAGAGGTAATCAAAAGGTAAGATTTTTTACCAGGGGGGCAAGGGGTGGAGCGACCTGGGGGAGAAAAATGGCCCTTCGCCTCCACTCGCGGGCGGGGGAGAGGGGATGAGGTGGGGATTCTATACCACGTTGCCTTTCAAATGCAACCAATACCGAGTTGCGGCCAATCAAATATTTTTTTCCCAATTCTCTTGGTGGCACAGGCGTCTCGCCCGTGCAGCGCAGGCTAAAGCCTGCGGCTACAAAAGCAATATTTGAATGCATCTCGGTAAAACTTAATCTGTAATTCATTGACAATTCTTATTATTTTAACCGAAAACCGAAAACCGAAAACGGTATTACTTCCGCAAATCGATCACCAGGGGCGAGGTCTCGGCTTCCCGGGAGATGGAGCCGGGTTCCACCAGTTTGACCCGGGGGGCGACGGCGATGCTTTGCTCCAGTTTGCGGCTCAGTTTGAGGAGAAACTCCCGCTGCACGGTCATCTTGTCGAAAAACAGGCCTTCCTGAACCTCGATGCGCACCTCCAGGTAGTCCAGGTGGCCTTCCCGGCCCACCACCAACTGGTAGGTCGGCTCCTTTCCTTTGATCTCCGGCAGGCCGGCCAGGACCTGCCCCACCCGGGCCGGGAAGATGTTGATGCCCTTGACGATGACCACGGCGTCGCTCCGGCCTTCGATCCGGCTGATGCGGGCCAGGGTCCGTCCGCAGGGGCAAGGTGCGTAGTCCAGCCGCACCAGGTCCCCGGTGCGGAACCGCACCAGGGGCGAGGCTTCCTTGGTGAGGGTGGTGAGCACCAGCTCCCCCAGTTCCCCGGGAGGCAGGGGCGCGCTGCTTTGGGGGTCGATGACCTCCGGCAGGAAATGGTCTTCGCTCAGGTGCATGCCGGGAAGATGCCGATGGGCGCACTCCGCCGCCACCCCGGCCCCCATGGCCTCGGACAGGGCGTAATGGTCCATGGCCTTGAGGAAAAGGCGGGATTCGATCTCCCGGCGCTGGGCTTCGGTCCACGGTTCTCCGGCCAGCAGCGCCACCTTGAGATGCAGGTTCTTGGCCTCCACCCCCAGGGCCTCCATCCGGTCCGCCAGGACCAGGGCGTAAGAAGGGGTGGACACCAATACCGTAGTGCGATAATCACGCATGATCTGCACCTGCCGGTCAGAGCCGCCGGGGCCGGTGGGGATCACCGAAGCCCCCAGCAACTCCACCCCGTAATGCACCCCGAAGGCGCTGGTGAGCAGGCCGTAGCTCAAAGTCACCTGCACCACGTCGTCCCGGTCCACCCCGGCGGCGGTGAGGGCCCGGGCCGCGAGCTTCGCCCAGGTGCGCAGATCCCGGGCCGTGTACCCCATGACAATGGGCGCGCCGGGACTGCCCGTGGAAGAATGGATGCGCACCACCTCCCGCAAAGGCACCGCAAACATCTCGTAGGGATAACCCTGGGCCAGGTCGTGGCGGGTGGTGAAAGGCAGCCGGGCCAGATCCTCCAGGGATTGACAGTCCTCCGGCAGAAACCCCAGCTCGTCGAACCGGCGCTTGTAGAATTTGACATTCTTATAGGCCCGGTGCAGGGTGGCCTGGAGACGCTCCAACTGCAACTGGGCCAATTCCTCCCGCCCCATCTGCTCGGCTTCCGGATCAAAAATCGCCATGGTGCACCTCCGGTTGGGGGGAGACTTGGGGGAGGGGGCTAAGGGCCGCAGACCCACTTACAATCCTCCCCCAAACCCCCACCCCCAATCCCTTAAGTCTTTTGGCCGATTGGAGGCAGGGCCAACGGCCCCGCCTCCAATCGGCAAACTTATAGGGGGTTGGGGAGGGGAGTGTAGGGGCACGGCTTGCCGTGCCCAGGGCGGGGGATCACAGGCGAGACGCCTGTGCCACCGTTCCCCCGGCCCTCCCCTCAAATCACACACACTCTTCCTCCCTGCCCAAATACGCCTCGATGACCCGGGGGTCCCGGCGGATTTCCCGGGGCGGTCCCTGGGCCAGGACCCGGCCCTGGTCCAGGACCACCACTTTATCACTGATCCCCATGACCAGGGTCATATCGTGTTCGATGACCAGCAAGGTAACGCCCAGGTCCCGCAATTTTACCAGCAGGGCCATCAGGTCTTCGGTTTCCCGGGGGTTGAGGCCGGCCGCGGGTTCGTCCAGCATCAGCAGTCTGGGCTCCTGGGCCAGGGCCCGGGCGATCTCCAGGCGCCGCTGGTCGCCGTAGGCCAGGGCTTCGGCCGGGAAATCCAGCTTATCGGCCAATCCCACCATAACCAGCCGTTCTTCGGCCTGTCTTCGGGCTGCCTGCTCCGCCCGCCGCACCCAGGGGAGAGGCAACAGGGCGGAGAGCCACCCCACGGTCTCGCGCTGGTGGTTGCCGGTGAGGACGTTTTCCAGCACGGTCATGCCGCCGAACAGTTGAATATTCTGGAAGGTCCGGGCCAGCCCCCGGTGGGCCCGGGCGAAGGTGGGCAGGCCCACCAGGTCCTCCCCGGAAAAAAGGACGTGGCCGGCGGTGGGGGCCAGCAGACCGTTGATCAGGTTAAAGCAGGTGGTCTTGCCCGCGCCGTTGGGGCCGATGAGGGCGACGATCTCCCCCGGGGTGAGGCTGAACCCCACCCCATTCAGGGCTTTGACCCCGCCGAAATATTTAGTTAGGCCCGAGACTTCAAGTAGATTCATTAACTTTTGCCAGGGAGAAAGGGGTAAACGGGGAAAAGGGGAAAAGGGAAAAAGGGGAAAAGGATTAAAAACCGCGGTTTTGTTCGACCCTTTTCGCCTTTGCCCCTTTTCGCCTTTTCGCCCGATATTATTCCCACACTTCCCGGTAGCCCTTGCCCAGATAAGCCCGCTGCACCTCCGGGTCTTCCCGGAGTTCGGCGGCCGCCCCCTGGAGGATGATGCCCCCGGTCTCCATGACGTAGCCCCGGTCGGCCAACCGCAAGGCGGCCCGGGCGTTTTGTTCGATGAGGAGAATGGTGGTGCCGGCCGCCTTGAGTCCGGCCAAAATCTCGTAAACCTGGGCCACCATCCGGGGGGCCAGGCCCATGGAGGGCTCGTCCAGCATCAGGAGGCGGGGCCGGGCCATCAGGGCTCGGCCGATGGCCAGGATCTGCTGCTCACCGCCGCTCAAGGTTCCGGCGGGTTGACTGCCCCGCTCCGTCAAGAGGGGAAAGCGCTCCCGGAGTTCCTCCAGGTCTTGGCGCACTGCCTGGTGATCCCTGCGGTGAAAGGCCCCTAGTTCCAAATTGGCGGTGACGCTCAGGGTGGCAAAGACCCGGCGGCCTTCCGGCACCAGGGCCAGACCCAGGGTGACGATGCGCTCCGGCGCCAGGCGGGTCAGGTCGTGGCCGGCGAATTCCACGGTGCCCTTCCGCACCGGCAGCAGCCCGGAAATGGCCTTCAAGGTGGTGGTCTTGCCCGCGCCGTTGCCGCCGATCAAGGTCACCACCTCTCCGGGGCGCACGTGCAGGGAGATGCCCTTGAGCACCGGCAAACGGCCATAACCGGCCTGGACGCTTTTTAGCTTAAGCATTTTAAAAGATGGTTTTCGGTTTTCTGTTTCTTGCATGTAAGGCGAAGTTGTTTCATAACCGATAAGCTTCCCGGTGTTTTCCAACCTTGTTTCTTAAGTTGCATACGTAACGGCTAAAAAATGTGCATGTTTAAACACTTGGGAAATGTTGCGCCGGCGTCCTCGCCGGCGTATGAGCCGCCGGGGGCGGCGGCTCTACAAGATCGATATGCATCTTGAGTTACCGAAAACCGAAAACAGAAAACCGAAAACTATCCTTTATCCCTGGTCACAAATTTCAAACTCAGTTTCCCCCGGCCCAGCAGTCCCTGGGGCCGCCAGATGAGGAGGCCCACCAATATGGCGCCGTACACCAGGTCCTGGTAGCCGTGGAACTGGCGCAGCATCTCCGGGAGAAGCGACAGGGCCACGGCCCCCAACACCGAGCCGGCGATGGACCCCATCCCCCCCAGCACCACCATAGCCAGGATGAGGATGGAGGTGTGGAGCCCGAAAGACTCCGGGTTGATGAAGCTGATGTAGTGGGCGTACAGGGACCCGGCCAGGCCCGCCAGGGCGGCCGCCAGGGTAAAGATGGCCACCTTGTAAGCCGGGGTATTGATGCCCATCACCTGGGCGGTGACTTCATGATCCCGGATGGCCTTGAGGGCCCGGCCGTGGTAAGAGTTCACCAGGCGCCAGGCCAGGGCCAGGGACAACCCCACCAGGAAATAAACCAGGCCCAGGTACAGGATGGGTGGCCGCAAGCTCAACCCCAGGAGGTTGGGGGCGGGGATGCCCACCAGGCCGTCCGGCCCCCCGGTAATCTCCAGATTCAGGAAGACCAGGTCCATGATGACCCCGAAGCCCAGGGTGACCACGGCCAGGTAATCCTCTTTGAGCCTCAAGGTGGGCAGGCCCAGGCCCAGTCCGCAGGCTCCGGCCACCACCATGGCGCTCAAGGCCGCCAGGGGCCAGGGAAAGTGCCCATGGAGGGAAACCAGGGCGGAGGCGTAAGCGCCGAGGCCGTAAAACGCGGCATGGCCCAGGGAGACCTGGCCGCCGTAGCCGACGATCAGGTTGAGACTGAGGGTCAGGATGATATAAATGCCTGCCAGGATGGCCAGGTGCAGGACGTAGGCGGTCATGTCAATCCCGCCCCTTCAATATCCCCTGGGGGCGCAGGAGCAGCACCAGGATGAGGATGGCAAAGGCGATGCCGTCCTTGTAGCCGGAAGACAGGTAAGCCGCGCCCAGGCTTTCCGCCACTCCCAGGATCAGCCCCCCGAGGATGGCGCCGGGGATGGACCCCACGCCCCCGAGGATGGCGGCGCTGAAGGCCTTGAGGCCCGGCAGCAGGCCCATGCGGGGGTAGGTGCCGTTGTAGTAAATGGCCATCATGATGCCGGCGGCGCCGCTCAGGGCGGAGCCGATGAGAAAGGTCAAGGACACCATGCGGTCCACGTTGATGCCCATGAGGCGGGCGGTGTCCCGGTCCAGGGCGCAGGCGACGATGGCCTTGCCGTACTTGGTGTACCGGACAAACAGCACCAGGAGCGCCATAAAGCCCAGGGCCGCGCCCAGGATGGCCCCCTGGAGGGTCGATAGGGGCAGCCCCGCCAGGTTGATGGTGCGAAAATGAAACTGGATGGGGAAGGGCCGGTCATTGGGGCCGAACAGGATCAGGGCCAGACTCTGCAGGAAGATGGAGGCGCCGATGGCGCTGATCAGGGGCACCAGTGGGTGCGCCCCCCTGAGGGGCCGGAAGGCGATCCTTTCCAGGGCCACCCCGAGAAGCGCGGCGGCCGACATGCCCAGGACAAAGGCGACGAAAAAATTGACCGCCCCGGTAGCCAGGAGCAGCACCGCCACAAAGGCGCCGCACATGTAGATCTCGCCCTGGGCGAAGTTGATGAGGCCCAGGATGCCGTAGATCATGGTATAGCCCAGGGCGATCAGGGCATAGACGCTCCCGGTGGTCAGGCCGTTCAATAATTGTTGAAAAAACATGAGGGGCGACAGTTCCCAGAATTTTTAGCTGATACGGCGGCTTAGGCCGTCAACCAACATATCATCTTTACGGCGGCAGAGACAAGGGGGATGTCACCGGCGCGGCCGAGAGGCAAGAAATGTCCCGATGGGAGTTACTGGAGGCGGAAGAGTGGATCAGGTATTCCCGGCTGGTCTTGGGCCAGGCTCGGTGCCAAGCGGCCGCGCCTGCTTTAGTACAAATTCCCCCTCACCCTAACCCTCTCCCCCATTGGGGGAGAGGGAACAAAGAAGGAACTCCTAACTCCCTCTCCCCCCGTTGGGGGGAGAGGGTTAGGGTGAGGGGGGGCCGCCCAGTTACGTTACCATATTTATACTTAGCCCCGATGTCCCGGCGGGGAAAATGGGCAAAAAAAAGGCGGCCCCGGGGCCGCCTTTGGTATCAGCCGGGTAGGGATTTAGAAATGATAGTTCGCCCGGACCAGGAAGCTGTTGGAATACACGTTTGCCACCTTGAGGGTGGCCCCGTCAAGACCGTAACTTGGCTGGGCCCAGCGGAACCGGTACGCCGTGTCGATGGATACATTCTTGAGGCACACCCACCGAACGCCGGCTTCGACCACCAGGGCCACGTCAGTTGCACCTCTGTTGCCCTCGCCAACCGACCCGAGATCAAGCCCGCTCATCAGAATGGCAGGGCCCACGCCGATATAGGGATTTACCCGGCCGGACGGCACGTCGGTATCCGGGAAGAACCCATAATGGCCCATGAACAGGAAGGTAACGGCTGCCATGTAACCTTCAAATCTGCTCGCGCCAACATTGTTAACACCTAAATTGCCGAGGTGGACGTCCATCCGGTTGTAAGTGAAGTCCACGGCAAAGCTGAAGTATTGCATCCAGGTCGGCCAGTTGTACCCGGCGAAACCGGTATTGACAAAATCATAGCCCAGAGTGACGCCGCCGATGACGGAGGGTTGGAATTTTGCATCTCTGCTGACAGTGACACCATTGACAGAGAGATTGGAACTACTGATGAAGTTGCCCCCCAATTCGCCGCCCACCCACATGGCCGATTTGGCCGGGCCTGGCAGGAGCACCAGGGTGAGCGCCAGGAACATCAATCCCAATACCCGATACGTCCTTTTGCTGCTCATTTAGGTTATCCCCCTTAATCTTTTAAATTTTTGGGCCTTGCGGCCAGTGGACCCTTATACCCTTCCTCCTTTCCCGGGTTTTAGCCGACCCAATACCTCTCCCTTTTTAGGGTCACGCTATTTTATGCCCCAAAAAATTTTCCTGTCAAGCAGAAATTATCAAAATCGGAAAAAAAACCACCTTGAAATTCTATTAAATTTCCTGGACTAAAATGGTAAGGTGGAAACGCGTTGTCGAGATCCGTTCAGGAGGGCAAGGGATGCGGGAAGGCTGGCGGAGAGGTCGGAACAATACCTGGTGGAGGTGGTTTTTTCTTTTGATGCCGGCGGTGCTGACCGCGCTGGCCGCATTGGCCTGGGGGGCCCCATCATATGAGGTTCCCCGGAATCGCCGGGCCTCGGAAGTACTGGCGCCCGGCCTGATCTCCGGGCCGCACTTCCGGGTGCGGGACCAGGTGGCGGCAGACGGCTACATGTACCGGTTCACCGTGGACTCGGACTACGGGAGCTTTGCGGTGGGGGGCGAGTACGGCCTGCGCAAGCTGATCAAGGAGATCCAGGCCATCGCCGTCCTCAGGCGGGTGGGCCAGGGCCAGGCCGTCCTGAGCGGGGCCAGGCAACAAGGGCGAGAAACCATCCAATTCGGGGCCCATCTCGTCACCAACCCGGTTAACACCCTGGCGAGCGTCCCCCAGGGGGTGGCCAAGCTTTTCGGCAATATCTCCTCGGGGCTGCAGAACACGCATGACCCCCGGCGGGATACCATCGCCGAGAAAGTCCTGAACGCCTCCGACGCCAAGCGGCGGGTCGCCTACGACCTGGGGGTGGATGTTTATTCCAGCAACCGGGTGCTGCAAAATGAGCTGGACCGGGTGGCCCGGGCCCAGGGCCTGGGCTCCCTGGGAGTGTCGGCCGCCATCCCGTACGGGGGCGGGGCGGCGGTGAATCTCAGCCGGATGTCCCGGACCGCCAGTGAGGCCAACCGGCTGCTCCGGGATGAATCCCCCGGGGCGCTCCATGCCCTGAACCTGCAGAAACTCCAGGCCATGGGAGTGGACCGGGGCCTGGCCGAGAGATTTCTCAACCACTTTGCCTTCACCCCCCGGCATGACACCGTCATCGTCGCCTGCCTGGAAAGGTTGTCCGGCGCCCGGGGGCGGGAGGCCTTCATCAGGTTTGCCCTGTCGGCCGACGACGAGGAGTCGGCCAACTTTTTCCAGAACATGGCCGAGACCTTGAGGGCCTATCAGGAAACGGTCTCCCCCATCCGGGAGATTTTCGTGCCGGGAGTGCTCATGGCCAGTGCCGCCAATGGCGCCGTGCTCGTCCCCTTTCCCCTGGACCATGGGGTCTGGAGTCTGCGGGCGGAGCGGGCGGTCAAGAATTCCCAGCTCGCCTACCGGGCCGGCCGGCGGGGGCCGGCCAGGTTTGAGCTCTGGGTCACCGGCACCTTGTCTCCCCTGGCCCGCCAGCATTTTCAGGCCCAGGGGATCAAGGTGGTGGAAAACGTGTCCAGGCGTATCGGCATGATGGATTGAGGGCCGGGGCGAGGTATGGTCCTTCGGGCTTTTAGCCTGCGCCAGCACAGGCTGGAAAGCCTGTGCCACCAAGACATTTCCTTTTGGATGGATATGCTTTTCTGGTTCCCAAGCTCCTGCTTGGGAACCCACTTGGAAGCAAAGCTCCAGCTTTGCCATACCGTTGACTAACTAATTGATTTAAAACCAATATTTAAGGTGCCCAAGCAGAGCTTGGGCCACATATGCGTTCCCAAGCGGGAGCTTGGGAACCAGTTTTTGAGTTCCTGCAAATACCCTGCCGGATACTACTGCCTAAATCCCCCTTTTACAAAGGGGGCTTAAAGAGCGGCTCTGCAAATCTTTCCCCCCTTTTCAAAGGGGGGGAGGGGGGATTTTCATTTTCGGGGGTGGCGCAAAATTGGTCATGGATGTTTATTCAAGTACAGCTTAGCACTTTTGGGCGCCGGCCCTTTGCCTTTTAAGAGCCCCATTAATCCGAAGGCTTTTGCAGGCCCCCCATTGCGTTTAGAAACTGAAAGGGATAAGTTACCGGAAACCTGGATGGATTTTGCGGCCAGGCAAAATATGCAAGGAAGGCACAGATGAAAGAGCGGCGGCGTATCCGGTATCTTAGAGCTCTCAAGGGTTGGCCGGCCCTGTTGATCTTCTCCATCGTTTTGGGGGGCTGCCAGGCCCAGGAACCCCCTTTGAGCCAGGGGGCGGCTGCTTTCAAACAAGAAGTGCAAGAATGCCTGGTGCGCCTCTCCGGTGGCCTGGCCGGCCCGGTGGCCAAAGGGGATCGGGCCGCCATCAACGAAGCCATAACGAAGATCGAGCCGGATGCGGTCAAGCTGTGTCGCATGTGCCCCTTCCGGATCGCGGTCCTGGACCGGCAGGGCGAAACCCTGACGATCTATCCTTTCAAGCAGGACGCGATGGGCAATTATTCTAATTATGAAGTAGTGACCCGAACCTTGAAAACCCGGAAGATTTCGCAGCAGCGCCTTTATCTGCAAGACGGCGCCAAGATCTACGCGGTCTGCGTGCCGCTGCTGAAGGGGGAAGAACTGCTGGGGATCCTGGTATTAAGCCTCGATAGCCAGGAAGCGCAGAAAAGGTGGGGGATCACCCAGAAAGAATTCCTGGCCCTGGATCTTAACAAATAGTCCGATGGGGGGAGGGCCAGGGGGCATATTTCAGGTTCCCGAGTTCCTGGTCCTAAAAGTTCAAAACTTTGAACTTTGAACCTTGAACTTTTGGAAAAGGCAATGAAACAGGCCATCAACAAGCCGCCGGACTTTGTCATCACCGTCCAGGGAGGGACCGGCGCGCAGGTCACCCTGGCAGTGTCAGGCCGGCTGGCTTTGGAGAATCTCCGGGAATTTCAGGCTGAGTTGCAGGCCCGCCTGGACCGCATGCATCCGGCCGGCCTCACCGTGGATCTCGGGGGGGTCCAATACCTGGACAGCGCCGGGGCCCTGGCCCTGGTGCAACTGGAAAGCGAATCCCAGGCCCGGTCCATCCCCTGCAGTTTCGTTAAGGTGACCGAAGAGGCCGGCAGGATCATGGGGCTCATCGATCGGGAGAATCTGACCCGGCCTCCCCTCATCCCCGGGGAGAGGTCGGCCGGCCCCCTGGAGCAGCTGGGAGGAGCATCTCTCAAGCTGGCCCACGACCTGGTCCAGGTGTTGACCTTCCTGGGCGAACTGCTGACGGCCTTGTTTTCTTCCATTCTCCATCCCCGCCGCATCAGATGGGGGGATGTGCTGTTTTACATGAAAAGGGCGGGGGCGGACGGGCTTCCCATCGTCGGCCTCATCGGTTTGCTCCTGGGCCTGATCATCGCCTTCATGTCGTCGCTCCAGCTCAAGCAATTCGGGGCCAACATCTACGTCGCCTCGCTCCTGGCCATCGGCATGGTGCAGGAGTTGGGCCCGATTATGACCGCCATCCTGGTGGCCGGGCGGTCGGGTTCGGCCTTCGCCGCGGAAATCGGCACCATGAAAGTGAACGAAGAAGTGGACGCCCTGGTCACCATGGGGTTCGACCCCGTCAAGTTCCTGGCCGTGCCCAAGGTCCTGGCCGCCATGATCGTGGTGCCGGTGCTGACCGTGTACGCCATCTTCTTCGGCCTGGTGGGGGGCCTGATCATCGGCGTCCTGGGGCTGGACCTGACCGTGTACTCTTATGTCCGGGAGACCCAAAGGAGCATCGAGCTGTTCGACCTGGTGAGCAGCCTGGTCAAGGCGGCGGTTTTTGCCTTCCTGGTGGCCGGCATCGGCTGCCAGCGGGGGTTTGAGGTGCGTGGGGGAGCCGAGGCCGTGGGTTCCGCCACCACTTCCGCGGTGGTGGCCGGCATCTTCCTCATCATCGTCGTCGATTCGGCCTTTGCCCTGGCGTTGCATTACGTCAGATAGCTGTCAGCGGTCAGCTATCAGCAGTCAGATGTAGGGTGCGCACCACCATAAGTGCTAAACATATGGGGTTGGGGGAGAGGGTTTGGGATTGTAAGTGGCCAGCGGCCCC
>Ga0315268_10006916_pt1 | contig 12012 bp, 8 predicted proteins | sample C1_top_MG_FD_204535 | JGI IMG/M metagenome (GOLD analysis project Ga0315268, IMG submission 204535) | Sediment microbial communities from Yellowstone Lake, YNP, Wyoming, USA - C1_top | ecosystem: Environmental > Aquatic > Freshwater > Lake > Sediment | place: USA: Wyoming | collected 2017-08-01 | reverse complement strand
TGCGGATGGCCCTGGCGGCGATCAGGCCGCTGGCCGAGGCCTGGACCAGGCCCCGGGTGATGCCGGCCCCGTCCCCGATAATGAAGAGATTGGGAATGGGGGTCTCCAGTTCCGGGCTCAGCTTCAGGCGGTGGGAGTAAAACTTTACTTCCACCCCGTAGAGAAGCGTGTGGCGGCCGTTAATTCCCGGGGCCAGGGCATCCAGGGCCTCCAACATTTCCAGGATGTCTTTGAGGTACCGGTAGGGCAGGGCGAAGCTGAGATCCCCGGGGGTGGCATTCATGAGGGTGGGGCGGGTGAGGCAACGTCCCAGGCGGGCGGCGGTGGTGCGGCGGCCCTCCTGGAGGTCCCCCAGGCGCTGCACCAGGGCTCCCTGGCCCAAAAGATTGGCCAGGCGGGCGATATATTGGCCGTAGCTGATGGGGTCATCAAAGGGCTCAGTGAAAGTGGAGCTCACCAGGATGGCGAAATTGCTGTTGGCCGTTTTCCGGGAAGTGTAGCTGTGACCGTTCACGGTGATCAGGCCGTCCAGATCCTCCAGCACGACCTCGCCGTACGGGTTCATGCAAAAGGTGCGCACCTTGTCGTCAAAGGTGCGGGAGTAATAAATCAGTTTGGCTTCGTAGGCCGCGTCGGTAAGGGGGGAAAGCACCGGGGCCGGCGCTTCCACCCGCACCCCGATATCCACCGGGCTGGGGACCGAGGGAATGGCCAGGCGGAGGGCCTGTTCCCTGATCCAGGCGGCCCCGGACCGTCCCGGGGCGGCGATCACATAGCGGGCCCCCGCCACCTCGCCGCTCTCCAGGCCCACCCCGGTGAGCGCCCCATCCTGTACTATGATTTCCTGGGCGCGACAACGGGTGCGAATCTCCACCCTGGGGGTCAACTGCTCTTTCAGGAGTTTCAGGATTTTTTGGCAATTTTCCGTGCCGATGTGGCGCAAACGGGTGGGAATGAAAATCATCCCGGCATGGCGGGCTTTGGTTTTGAGAAGTTCCAGGCTGTCCGAATCGCCGCCATGGATTTCCGGCGGGGCTCCCAGGGATTGATAGGCGCGATCCACTTCCTGAATCAGGGCAGTCAAGTCGTCCAGGGGCAGAAGGTCACTTAAGAACCCGCCAACCTCGGGGGAGAGGATCAGTTTGCCGTCGCTGAAGGCTCCCGCCCCGCCCCAGCCGCACAGCAATCCGCCAGGCGAGTCCCGATGGCGCTCCTCGAGGTCGGGGCCCTGTTCCAGCAACAAGATCCTTTCCACCCCCGCCTTCTCCAGGCCGAGGGCGGCAAACAGGCCGGCTGGCCCGGCGCCGACGATGACTACCTCATATGTGGACATGGTTCAGCTTTGAAGGTATCAAAAAGCCGCCGGCAAAGCCATGATTATTAGACTGCCGGCCCGGGTGCTGAGATGCTTTCGGCTTCCCTCCTTGCTTACCTGCTCCGGCGGCGATATATCTAAGGGGCAGGCCAGGACCGGATCTCGCGCCGTCGCCGGGCCTCGGACCAAGCCGCACTGACCACAACGGATAGAAAGGAGCTTTCATGGATTTGCCCCAGATCGCCTACCGGGAGAAATTGGCCCAGCACCTGATCAAAAACCTTACCAAGAGAAGGATGGAAGCAAGTTTTGCCCCCACCGGGGCCCGGGCCCGGGAGGAAGTCCTGGCCATGATCCCATCAGGCTCTACGGTGAGCCGCTGCGGCTCCATGTCCCTGATGGAGATGGGTTTCTGGGAGGAGCTGGCGAAAAAACCGGGGGTGCAAGTGATCGACCCTTATGCCCCCGGCCTCTCGCCGGGGGAGGCCGCGGCCCTGAGGCTCAAAGGTTTGGTGGCGGACTATATGGTGGCCAGCGCCAACGCCCTGACTATGGACGGGAAAATTGTCAACCTGGATGGGCTGGGCAACCGGGTGGCGGCTATGTGTTACGGGCCGAAGAAGGTCATCCTGGTGGTGGGGATGAACAAGGTGGCGCCGGATCTGGACTCGGCCATGGCCCGGGTAAAACACTATGCCGCGCCCATCAATGCCATCCGTCTCAATCGGGACACGCCGTGCGTGGCCACCGGGGTTTGCCAGGATTGCAAAAGTCCGCAACGGATCTGCAACATGTGGTCCATCATTGAGGGACATCTGCTGGAGAACCGCATCCATGTGAAACTGGTGGGCGAGGATTTAGGGTACTGAGGCAAGTCGGGGGCGGGGAGGGCGGGGAGACCCCGCCCCTACAGGGTTATTTCCCCTTTTCAAACAGCTTCAGGTACTGGCCGTAGCCTTCCTTTTCCAGGTCTTCCTTGGGAATAAAGCGCAGGGCGGCCGAATTCATGCAGTACCGGAGCCCCGTGGGGGGCGGGCCGTCCTTAAAGACATGGCCTAAATGGGAATCGCCATGGCGGCTGCGCACCTCGGTGCGGACCGAGAAAAGTCGGCGGTCTTCTTTCTCCATGATGTTTCCCGGCTCGAGAGGCCGGGTGAAACTCGGCCAGCCCGTGCCGGATTCATACTTGTCCAGGGAACTGAAAAGGGGCTCCCCGGAGACGATGTCCACATAGATGCCTTCCCGGTGGTTGTCCCAATACTCATTGTGGAAGGCAGGCTCCGTCCCCTCCTGCTGGGTCACCTCGTATTGTCGCGGGGTCAGCTTTTGGCGCAGCTCCTCGTCGCGGGGTTTGGTGAATTTATCGGGAGCGCCGGGGTTGGCGGCTTTCTGGGCGCCATGGCCCCAGGTTTTTTCCAGGAATTGATCCCGCCCGGAATTCCAGCGGTAATACTTGTAGCGTATCGGGTTCTTTTGGGCATAGTCCTGGTGGTAGTCTTCGGCCGGGTAGAAATTGGTGAACTTGAGGATTTCCGTCACTATGGGCTTCTGGAAACGCCCTGAACGGGCCAGTTCCGCCTTGGACTCCTCCGCCAGGCGCTTCTGCTCATCGTCGTGAAAGAAGATGAGGCTGCGGTACTGGGGCCCCCGGTCCACAAATTGCCCCCCGGCATCGGTGGGGTCCACGTGACGCCAGAAGTAATCCAGCAGTTCTTGATAAGAGACTTTTCGGGGGTCGTAAAGAACCTGGACGGCCTCCACATAGCCCTTCCCGGCATAATTTTCGTAGGTGGGATTGGCCTGGCGGCCGCCGGCATAGCCGGACATGACCTGCGCCACTCCGGGGACTTTCTCAAAGTCCGCCTGCACGCACCAGAAACACCCGCCGGCAAAGGTGGCGGTGCTCAAATCGCGGCGATTTTCATTCATATGGGCACCTTTGTTCACCTGGGCCATGGACCGGTGGTCGGCTGGCCCTAAACTTGTCGTCAAAGCCACGGCGACACTCAACCCCAAAATCACCAGAAAAGTTCTCAAAGCTCATCCCTTTGGAGCCGTTCCGATTCACGGAACAGCAGCGAAGATTTTTAAGACCCCCGGTTCCCCCCTCTCCGGGCCTTGGGCAAGGGAAGATTTCCAGAGCTTATTTATTATGATTATAACCCAGCGCCGGGAAATCAAGGGGCAGGTGGATTGGGGTATGGGGACCGCGGGGTGGGGCCGACGAAAAGCAGGTTCTTAGTTAAATCTAGCCACGCGCTTATGGGTAAGAATGCCTATATTTAATTATTTTAAAGGCTTGTGACCGGAATCCGATAACTAGGTTAGTTACAAGGAGAATTGCTCAGCCGAAAGGGCAAACTACTCGAAAGGGTAGGACGCAAAGTCACCGGCCTAAAGCCTGCGGGCCATGGCAGCGGGACCGCCGAAGAGAGCCCAAGCCGTCAACAGGGCCCGTTTCGGGCCTTTTTTTTCGGGAAAGAATGGGCCTGGTTAAAAAGATGACCGACAAGTTGCCGAACCAGGAGCAAAAGGCGCAGGCCGGCTTCTTTGATAATAATTTTCAGAGGTTGCTGATCCTGCTGATCGGTTGCGCCCTCTATTGGCTAATCGAATCAGTGGCGGAGGCGTTAATATCACCCGATCTCGGTTTCTCTTTGATTTCTGCTGATCATAAACATATCTGGGTGCTATCGACGGTGGTTTTCGCCATCTTAACCTGCGGCATTTTTGCCCTGGTCATTAACCGCAAGCGCCGCGCCACGGAAGAAGCTTTGCGCCGGGAGGAAGAGAACTATCAGCTCCTGGTCAAGCAAATTCCGGCCGTGCTGTTTAGGGGTTATAAGGACTGGAGTATTGATTTTTTCGACCGCAAAGTCGAGGCCCTGACCGGGTACGCCAAGGAAGACTTCGATGCCCGCCGGCTGAAATGGGGCGACCTGATTATCCCGGAAGACGTTGACCGGGCCCGGGGGACCTTCGTTGCGGCGCTCAAAGGCGACAAATCTTACGTGCGGGAATACCGCATCAGGAAAAAAGATGGAGAGACTCTGTGGATCCAGTGCCGGGGTCAGATATTTTGCAATGACCGGGGCGAGGTGGATTATGTGAGCGGCGTATTCTTTGACATCTCCCAGCGCAAGCAGATGGAAGAAGAGCTGCTGAAGGAGAAGACCTTCTCCGATATGGTGGTGGATAGCCTGCCGGGCATCTTCTATCTTTTCGACGATCAGGGCAGATGCTTGCGATGGAATCACAACCTGGAAAAAGTCACGGGGTATTCGGGCGAAGAGATCTCCAGCATGCAACCCCTGGATTTGGTTGACGGCGGCGGCCGGCCCATCGTGGTTGAAAAGATGCAAGAGGCTTTCGCTAAACAGGAGGCGTGCGCCGAAACAGTCCTGGTGGCCAGAGACGGCCGCCGCCTGCCCTATTTCGTCAACGGCAAGCGTGTCGTGCTGAAGGGAAAACCCTGCGTGCTGGGGATGGGCATTGACATCGCCAATCTGAAGAAGGTGGAATCAGCCTTGCGGGAATCGGAAGAGAAGTACCGGTCGCTGCTGGATAATTCCAGCGAGGGAATCCTGCTGGCCGACACCCGGGGGAATTTGCTGGAAACCAATAAGAAGATGGAGGAGCTGCTCGGCTACAGCAAAGCAGACCTCCTGAAGATGTGCTTCATGGAAATCCATCCCAAGGAGGAGTTGGAGCGGGTCCTGGCCGCTTTTGAAGAGACCCGGCAAGATGGGCCCACTGCCTTGCACAATACCTGGATTCTGCGAAAAGACGGGGGAAAAATCCCGGTGGATATAACGGGTAGCAAGGTGGAATATGCCGGCAAGACCATAATTCAGTCGATCTTTAGAGATATCACCGACCGCCGCAAAGCCGTGGCTGAACGTTTAAGGTTCAGCAAACTGGAATCGCTGGGCACCCTGGCCGGAGGCATCGCCCACGATTTCAACAACATTTTGACGGCGATGCTGGGCAATATCAACCTGGCCCTGCTGGACCCCGTTCTGGAAGAGGCGAGCCGGCAGAGATTGGCGGAGGCAGAAAAGGCCTGCCTTCAGGCCAAAACCCTGGCCCAGCAGTTGCTCACTTTTGCCAAGGGGGGCGCGCCGGTTAAACAGGTCACTTCCCTGGCCAACTTGCTCACGGAATCTGCCAACATTGCCTTATCCGGGTCCAAGGTCCGGGGGGAATTTTCCCTGGCACAGGATCTCTGGTCGGCGGAAGTCGATGCCGGGCAGATCGCTCAAACTCTATACAATTTGTTAATCAATGCAATCCAGGCATTGCCGCAAGGCGGCAGCATCAGGATAGGAGCGGAAAATGTGACGGTGGGGAGAAAAAAAGGCTTGCCCCTGCCGGAAGGGAATTATGTAAAAATAACCATCGCCGACCAGGGGGTTGGCATTCCTCCCCAATATCTCGATAAGATCTTCGACCCCTATTTTACCACCAAGCCCAACGGCAGCGGCTTGGGCCTGGCGACTGTCTACTCCGTCATCAAGAATCACCACGGTTACCTTACCGCAGATTCCCAGGTGGGGGCCGGCACGGTTTTCGAAATCTATCTGCCTGCCCTGCCCGGAGTCTCCTCCAGGGAAAAAGAAACCAGAAAGTCGCTCAAGGGACGGGGAAGGGTTTTAGTGATGGACGACGAAGAAATAATCTTGCAGGTTTTGGGGAAGATGCTGGGCCATCTGGGCTATGAGGCCCGCTTTGCCAGGGATGGGGGCCAGGCGCTGCAGATGTTTGACGAGGCGAGGGCATCCGGTCAGGAATTTGCCGCGGTCATCCTGGATCTCACCGTCCCCGGCGGCATGGGCGGAAAAGAAGCCATCCGCAGGCTGCAGGGGGTGGACCCCCAGGTGCAGGCCATTGTTTCCAGCGGTTACTCTGACGATCCGGTCATGGCGGACTTTAGAAAATACGGATTCTGCGGGGTCCTTCCCAAGCCCTTTACCGTGTATGAGCTGGGAGAAATCTTGCATGAAGTGATCGGGGAAAAGTCGGATTGAAGATATTGTCGGGTGCGCGCTACGTACCAAAACGGCTGGTGGCGGGCACGGAGGCCCGCCCTACCGAACTTTTCATTATTTATGGGTGAGCCGAGGGCTCATGGGGGACTGGTCTGAAAAGTTTTTGAGATTATGTGGGGCACCCGCCCTCGGGTGTCGCGGTTGTGCGCCGCCGAGGGCATCGGCGCTACATTTTCATGGTTTATGGGTGAGCCGCAGGTCATGAGCAACTGGTCTGAAAAGTTGAGGCGTAGGGTGCGTCTTACGCACCAAAATGGCGCGTGAGACGCGCCCTGCTTTCCATAATTTAGTGTGCCGTATAGCCATGATGACTGCTTCGAAATTACATGGCGCGCGGCGGGGCAGTTTCTGACGGAGCCGCTTCTTCGGGCTTTTGCTTGGCTGGGGCTCGCTTGGTGCGCTTTTTGGGCTGGGCCTTTTTCGTTGTCGCGGTCTGGCTATATTTGGAAGCCTCGTGAGACTTCTTGTATTGGTCGTAGAGGTAGCCGCCCAGGAGGCCGGCCCCGCCCCCCGCGGCGGCGCCGATGGCCGCCGAACCGGCTGCCGCGCCGATGAGGGCGCCCCCGCCGGCGCCGATGGCGCCGCCGCTCAGCACGCGCTGTTCAGTGGTGGACATGCCCGCGCAACCCGCCAAAAATAAGGCTGCCAAAATCACCGTAAAGGCTTTTTTCATTCCGAATTCTCCTGCCGATTCAATACCCTAAGGCGCTGGTTATGGTAACAATCTCTCAAATAATGAAATCTTTGGTGGCACAGACTTCCAGCCTGTGCTGGCGCAGGCTAAACGGCCATGGTCATTTGCCACCCTTGGAAATGAAAGTTCCTTTGTAGGGGCGTGATTTATCACGCCCTTTAGGGCGCAATGAATTGCGCCCCTACATTTAACTGCGAGCTACAAGGGGCGATTCGTCTACCGCCCCGGTTGGAATTTCACGGTAAGCCTGCGGCTACACTTGTCATCTTTGACGGACAGAGAAAGCATATCAAATTTTTGCAAAAATTGGCTAAGGCTGATGAATCGCCGCCCTTCCGGAAATGGCAAACCGATAAAGAAGTCCCTGGTCTTTACGCCCCATTCGTATATATAATCATAATAAATTGAGTTTCAAATGATGAGGACCCCATATCATTATGCCAAATGAGACTGCGGCCGCCGTCTGGCAGCAGGGTGACGGGACGGCGGCCGCATGCCCCAGGATTTCTTCCCCAGAGAAAATGCCGGGCTGGGACCAGGCGATAAAACTGCTGGTGCCAGCCGGGCTGGCGGTGCTTCTGGTTTTTGCCCTCAGATTCGGGTCGCTCAGCGCCTATTGGCAACTTTTTAGCGCCAAAACTTACGCCCATCTGCTCCCGGCCCTGGCCGCCGCTTACAGCCTGGCGCTCCTGCTCTTCCAGGCGCTGCGCACCATTCTCTGGCTCCGTTATAAACCCTATCCCCCGGCCGAAGGTAGGCTACCGCCCCTTACCGTGATCATCCCGGCTTACAATGAAGGCGCCATGGTGCAGCAGGCCATCGACGCCGTGCTGGCCGCGGATTATCCGGCCGAGAAGCTGGAAATCATTTGCATTGACGACGGCTCCACGGATGACACCTGGTCCTATATCCACCGGGCCTGCCGCCAATACCCAGGCCGCCTCACTCCCATCCGCTTTCGCGGCAACCGGGGGAAGAAAGAAGCCCTGTACGCCGGGTTCACCCGGGGGCGGGGGGAGGTTTACGCCACCATCGATTCCGACAGCATCATCGACCGGGCGGCGCTGAGGCACCTCGTGGCGCCGCTCCTCGCCGAGCCCCGGATCGGCGCGGTGGCCGGCAACGTCAAGGTCTTTAACCGCCACCAGAGCCTGATGGGGAAGATGCAGGCCGTGCGGTTCGTCAACCTGGACTACCTCAGGGCCTCCCAGTCTTTATACCGGGCCGTCATCTGCACCCCAGGGTCCCTGTCCGCCTATCGGCGCGCCGCCCTGAGGCCGATTCTTGAGGCCTGGCGGCGTCAGACTTTCCTAGGGGCCCCCTGCCGGCACAGCGAAGACCGGGCCCTCACCAATTTCATCCTGGGGGGCGGCCACTATACCTACTACCAGCGGACCGCGGTGGTCCATACCCTGGTCCCGGAAACCTACCGGGGAGTTTGCCGCATGTACCTGCGCTGGGAGCGGGGCAACGTCCGGGAGGCCTGCCGGCAGCTAAGATACCTTTTTACCAAGTATCGCCCCAAATACCGGCTGATGCCCATTGTGGAATTTTTCCTCACCGGGCTCGAATTCCCTTTTACCTTTCTATTCTTTGGCCTGTTGATCACTTCGGTGATCTGCTATCCGGCTATCCTCTTCAAGCTCCTGATCGCCCTGGGGATAATGTCCCTGGTCAACCTGGGCTATTACCTTCGACTGGAGCGGTCCTGGGATTTTGTCTACGGGGTCGTCTATAGCTACTTCGCCTTCTTTACCCTCCAGTGGATTTACCCGTACGCCTTCTTCACCGTCCGGGACACCCGCTGGCTGACGCGGTAGGGGAGGGGAGGAAGTTGGGGCCAGGGGCCAGGGGCTTCCACAGGCGAGGACGCCTATGCCAGATGCTGCAGGGGCGGGTGTGGCCGCCCGCTTGAGGCTCAAGATAAAGGGTCAGCGATGGCACCGGAATTAACCGTGGGAACGAAGATTTTCCGGCCCGCCCGGGTGGTGGCCGAGGGCGAGGGCCTTTTGCGGGTGGAGCTGGAGACCCCCGGGATGCAGCATTTTGACGACGGCACCACCATGCTGCGGGCGGTGCCCGATGCCGGCCTGGCCCCGGATTGGCGGGTGGCGTCCTGGGACGAGCCGGGGGGCCGGGTCTGCGTCTGCGACGAGCCCATCGGCTCCGACTGGACCCACTTTGAAGTGCTTTTTGCCGACGTCAACTTCGCCGCCGTCTCCCCGGTGGCCGGCGACCCGGAGGAACTGCGCCGGAAGCACCTGGAGGCGTTTAGAAAAGGGTTGGGGGAAGGATAGGAAATCAAGCCGGGGTTGGTTGGGCAATAACTATCACTCCCTAATCATCAATCTTTTATACCATGAAAAGTATAGAGGTCGATCAGGCACGGCAAGCCGTGCCCCTACAGGGCCACAGCATAGACCTTGATTTGTAGGGGCACAGCTTGCTGTGCCCTGTGGCCGCCGCCTATTTTCAGGTCAGTAAACCTTGATTACATAGGGGGGGGTCTTTGCTGACACCACAGGCTGGAAGCCTGTGCCACTAAGATTTCCTAGACAAGGGAGCCGGCGGGGAGGGCGCCGGCTCATAGCTTGCCTCAGAGAAGGCCGTTCCGGGTGTTTCCCTGACAATAGCACAAAAGGCCCCGAATTTCCAGAAGATTTCCCGCCGCCCATTTTTTTCTTGACACTCCCTGCCAATATGCTTAATTATCTTGAGCGTGCCGCTTTGTGATGAAATTCACTTGGCTCTTAAACCGAAGTTTCCGGACTCAAAACCAATCTCATTATGAAACTAAGCGAACTTTTAGCAGAAAAGAAGACTGCCATCGTGGACCGATGGCTGAAAGTGGTATTTGACAGCTACCCGGGAGAAAGCGCCCTCTTTCTGCATGGGGAGAAGGACCGGTTTCAAAACCCCATGGGGTACCGCCTCACCGAAGGCATCCACGGACTGTTTGAGGCGCTCTTGCAAGATCTGGACGCCGAGCGGGTGAAGGCCTGCCTCGATGAAGTGATCAGGATCAGGGCCATTCAGGAATTTTCCCCCGCCCAGGCCCTGGCCTTCATCTTTCTCCTGAAAAACGTCATCCGGGAGGAGTTGGCGCCCGCCCTGGCCGATGCGTCCCTGGCCCTGGAGGTCCTGGAACTGGAATCCAGGATCGACGGGGTGGCCCTCCTGGGGTTCGACGTTTACATGAAACGCCGGGAGAAGCTCTACGAGATCCGGGTGAAAGAGATCAAGAGTCGGATCGGCGGGCTGTTGCGGAAAGCCGGTCTGAGCGTGTCCAACCCGTAGCGGCGCCCGGGGTTGGCGAACGGTTAACACGAGACGAGGTGACGGTAAATGGATTTTTTTAAGCGTCATTTCCTGGTAGCCCTGGCCGCGGTCTTAGGGTTGGTGGTGGTGGCCTTCGTGGGAGTGCAGGCGAATCTTCAGCTCCTGTTCGGGGTCGTCGTGCCTTACCTGGCCGCGCTCCTGTTCGTGGAAGGGCTGATCTATCGCGTGATCCAGTGGATTCGGTCTCCGGTGCCCTTCCGGATACCCACCACCGCGGCCCAGAACCGGTCGCTGCCCTGGATCAAGAAGAATCTGGGGGAAAAATTCGACAACCCGGAAACCACGGGCCACGTCATGGGCCGTATGGCCCTGGAGATCCTGGCGTTCCGCAGCCTGTTCCGGAATACCCGGACGGAACTGAAGAGAGACCCGGACAATCCCGAAGCGGCCCGGCTGATCCACTGGTCTTACAAGTGGCTCTGGCTGGGGGCCATCGCCTTCCATTACGCTTTTCTGGTGGTGCTCATCAGGCACCTGCGGTTCTTCACGGAACCGGTGCCCCAGTTGGTCACCCTCTTGAGCGATGTGGACGGGTTTTTCCAGTTTTTCGTCCCCGCGGTTTACCTGAGCGGCATCATCCTAGTGGCGGCTGCCACTTACCTGCTGGCCCGGCGCATCACCTTCCCGCCCCTGCGCTATATTTCCCTGGCCGCCGACTACTTTCCCCTGCTGCTGGTCCTGGGCATCGGCGTCACCGGCATCCTGATGCGCTACTTTTTTAAAGTGGACATCGTCGCGGTGAAGCAGTTGGTCCTGGGCCTGGTCACCTTGCATCCCGTGGTGCCGGCCGGCATCGGGGTGCTCTTTTACATCCACCTCTTCCTGGTGAGCGCGCTGTTTGCCTACTTCCCCTTCAGCAAGCTGATGCACGCCCCGGGGGTCTTCCTGAGCCCCTCCCGGAACCTGGCCAGCAACAACCGCTGGGTCCGCCACGTCAATCCCTGGAACTATCCGGTGAAATATCACCACTATCCGGAATATGAAGATGAATTTCGGGAAGCAATGATCGAGGCTGGCCTCCCGGTGGAAAAGGAGCAATAAACCTATGGCCAAGGTTCCTAAACCAGCAGAACTACTCTCTGGGATAAGTTACCAGCCCCCCGAGAAGGGGTGGATGGATGTCAAGGCGGATTTCCGGCCGGGCACCTATTGCAATGCCGCCAGCCCCAAGTGGCTGAACCAGATCGGCTACCCCAATGTCCGGAACTGGTCGGTAACCGACGAAGACTGGAAGTTGCCGCCGGATTGGAAAGAGACCATTCTGGCGGGGATGGCGGACCGGCTGAACCGGTTCCGGTCCCTCAAGCTCTTTTTTGATATCTGCGTCCGCTGCGGCGCCTGCGCCGACAAATGCCACTTTTTCCTGGGCACCGGCGACCCCAAAAACATGCCGGTACTCCGGGCGGAGCTGATGCGCTCGGTGTATAAACGCTATTTCAAGCCGGTGGGCCGGCTCCTGGGGGAAATCGCCGGAGCCCGGGATCTGACGGAAGACGTCATCAAAGAATGGTTCATGTACCTGTACCAGTGCACGGAATGCCGGCGCTGCTCCCTGTTTTGCCCTTACGGCATCGATATGGCGGAAATGACCATCCTGGGTCGGGAACTGCTGAGCT
>Ga0315268_10006915_pt1 | contig 12013 bp, 15 predicted proteins | sample C1_top_MG_FD_204535 | JGI IMG/M metagenome (GOLD analysis project Ga0315268, IMG submission 204535) | Sediment microbial communities from Yellowstone Lake, YNP, Wyoming, USA - C1_top | ecosystem: Environmental > Aquatic > Freshwater > Lake > Sediment | place: USA: Wyoming | collected 2017-08-01 | reverse complement strand
CCAGCTGCCGCAGCTTTGGCTTCACCTCGTCTATGGTCAGATTGGTGCGCAGCAGCCTCATGCCGCAGTTTATGTCGAATCCGATACCGCCGGGCGAGATCACGCCATCCTTTGCAGAGAAAGCTGCAACCCCGCCTATTGGAAAGCCATAGCCCCAGTGGCCATCGGGCATGCATAGCGCCGCCCTCTGGATGCCGGGCAGGCATGCAACATTGGTGATCTGGTTGAACACCCCTTCGTCCATCTCGCCAAGCAGCTTCTCAGTGGCATAGATGCGCGCAGGCACCCTCATGCCTGGCTTGTAGCTTCTGTCGATCTCCCAGACCACTTCTGATATGCGTTTTGTCGGTGGTGCCATGTCTCTCACTCATGAGTTTGAATCGCTACCTCATATATCCAGCACAACTGTGGCCGTCCAAAGCCTGCCTACTTTCTTAACTTCAAACATGTGCAGCGTGACCGCCTTAACGTCAGCGCGCAGCTCCATCTTTTTCTGGTTTATCTTCTCGCCAGCCAGCTGCGCTGTCAGCCTATAGCCGCCATCCTCCTCGATTATGACGGAGAAGTGGCCTACAAGCAACTGCTTTACGTCCTTCAGATAAACGAGCTCCTGCAGAAAGTCGAACAGCAGGCCGTCTACCTTGTCATTGCGCAGCTCGATCTTTCTCTCCACCTTGGGCTTAAGCTTGCTGGCATCTGTCATGGTCTCCGTGACTGCCATGCCCGCAGACTCGAACAGCTCTGCCAAGCTGCGGCCTGATGCCCTGAAGGCCACATCTGCAATTGCGACATCCGGCAGGAACTCGAAGGACATGGTGCCTATGATGGCACGGCCCTTTTTAACTTTTGATGCGAAACCAGATACATGCTGAAGCCCGGTTCGATCCAGCCGCGCGAATACCAGGCAGCGATCGTGCGCGCCATAGGCCAGAAGGGCAACAGCCTGGTTGTGCTGCCAACGGGATTAGGCAAATCGATCATCGCGGCCATGCTAGCGGATGATGCTCTGGCGCACGGCAAGGTGCTGATGATGGCGCCAACAAAGCCGCTGTGCATCCAGCACGCGCGCCTCATGGCAGCCACCCTAACGCTTCCTCAGGATGCAATAGCGCTGCTGACAGGCGAGACCGGACCAAGTCAGCGAAAGCGTGAGTGGAGGTCTGCAAAACTGGTGATTGCGACCCCGCAGACCATCCGCAACGACCTTGGGTCCGGCTACATCGACCTGGACGATACTGCGCTGATCCTGTTCGACGAGGCGCACAGGGCGGTTGGCGACTACGCATATGTGCAGATTGCGAAGGCCGCGCCAGACACAGCTCTGCTGATCGGGCTCACAGCATCTCCTGGCGGCTCAAAGTCCAAGATAGAGGAGCTGTGCCGCAACCTGCGCATGCCAAACATAGAGGCGCGCACCGAGTCTGATGCGGACGTGGCGCCATACCTGCAGCCGCTCCAGATCGACTGGGTGGAGGTGCAACTGACCCCCCCGTTCACCACAATGCTGGCCAACATACAGGCGCTGGCAGTCAAGCGTCTCGAGACCCTGCAGAAGTGGGGTTTCGTGCAGAAGGTGGCGATGCTGCCGAAGGCGAGACTGTTCGAGCTGCAGCGTGCCATCCAGAAGGCAGACGACGAGCGGAAGTGGCCGGCGCTGTCAGCCTGGTCAGGCCTCTTCACCCTCTCGCATGCGCACGAACTGCTCGAGACCCAGGGCATAACCCCATTCCTGCGGTTCATCCAGAAATCGCAGCGCGAGCGGAAGTCGCGCGCCCTCAAGACGGTTGTCAATGAGCTTGAGGCAACAGGCGTGCTGCCTTCAGCGATAGCCGCGGAGCTGACCGGGCTGGAACATCCAAAGCTCGACGAGCTGAAGAAGCTGCTGGCTAGCGCCGACCAGACATACATAGTGTTTGCGCAATACCGCGAGACCGTGAAGCGCATTGTGGCGGAGATCAACAAGGTGCCGGGCATCAGGGCTACCGAGTTCCTGGGGAGGAAGGAGGGCCTCACCCAGCAGAAGCAGGCCGAAATCCTGGACCAGTTCATGGCGGGCCAGTTCAATGTGCTGGTCTGCACACAGATCGGAGAGGAGGGTCTGCACCTGCCTGCGGTCGACATTGTGGTATTCTACGAGCCGATCCCCAGCGCAATCCGCACAATCCAGAGGCGCGGCCGCGCAGGCCGTACGAAGGCAGGGCGGGTGGTCGTGCTCTGGGCAAAAAGTACCCGCGACGAGATTTACCGATGGGTGGAGGCCTCGAGAGAGAGGTCGATGAAGGCCGTGATCGAAAAGCATCGGTCTGGCAAGAGGGCAGGCCAGACATCGATGTCAGACTTTGCGTGAGGACATGGAAGAGCAGCGCACCCTGGAAGCTGAAAGGACCAGCGAGAAGATCGAGATCTATGCTGACCACCGCGAGAGCCCATCAGGCATTCCTGCTATTCTGGAATCACGCGGCGCGATAGTGCGCATGGCGCAGCTCGAGCTGGGCGACTACGTGCTATCTGACAGGGTGATCTGCGAGCGCAAGACCCGTCGCGACTTCATCTCATCGATCATCGACGGGCGGCTGTTTGAGCAGGCATCCAGATTGGCAGAGAAGGTCGAGAGGCCGCTGATCATCATCGAGGGAGAGGCTTTCCCGGAGGCAGGCATCTCGCGCAAGGCGCTGGACGGCGCTATTGCCGCCCTGATTCTGGACTTCGACATCCCGGTCTTCTTCACAAGGAATGCCTCCCGAACTGCGGAGATTCTGCTGGCATTTGCGCGCCGCGAGCAACTGGCCGCCAAGAGGCCCGTGCGGCTTCAGGCCGGCCGCAAGCCCGCTTCGCTGGCTGAGCAGCAGCTCTTCATCGTCGAGAGTATTCCCATGATTGGGCCACAGGCTGCCAGAGCGCTGCTAGAGCACTTCGGTTCGGTCGAAGCCATCTCGACAGCCAGCAGGCAGCAGCTGCAAGAAGTGGAGGGGATAGGCGAGCAGAAGGCGCGCACAATAAAGAGGGTGCTGACCGAGCGCTTTGCGCCTGAGGCTAAGCCTGAGCACTGAGCATGGCAGCCCGCTCCAGAAGCAGCTCTTCCACGCTGTAGCGCTCCCGCAGCGACTTGTCAACACCAGCCAGCAGCCTGTCTGCCTTTGCAGGGGTTAATTCTAGCAACGAGTCATCGCGTTCGCCCAGCTGGCGCAGCAGCTCCTTTCCTTCCTGTTCAGAGCAATCAGCCGCAATGACGGCCTGGCTGGGATGGCGCACGCCCACGCGCTCCAGCGCCCGGTCTATCTTGGACGTGCCTGCAGCCCACAGCAGCATCTCGGCGGGCAGGGAGCGCGCCCTGTTCGTGCCTTCGCCAAAAGCTTTAATAGCATGGTAGTGAGCAAATACTAGGAGCTCCCGGAACACAGAATCAGCATCAAAGGCCTGGGCGGCGAATGGCTGCTTCTTGAGGAAAGCAACCAGCGAATCCACGTCCTTAAAGCGGCTTCGGACGCCGGCCACGAGCAGCATGGTGTTATTAGGGAGCGCTATTAAAAGTGAGAGCATGACGCTGTATCAGAAGCCGGCAAAACGCGCACGGACAGGCGGTTTCCGCCGCATGGCGGCTGACAAGAAGGCGGCCCACTTCGGGGGCTTTCCTGCGGCCACAAAGGTTGCTGCAGAACCAGAGCAGAGTCCAGTGAGGCGCCGGGGCGGTTCGACCAGACCAAAGGTCAGGTCCGCTGCCACAGCGAACGTGGTCACGCCTGAGGGCATCAAGAAGACCAAGATCGTGACCGTGAAGGAGACGCCTGACAACCGCAACTACGCGCGGATGAACGTCATCACGCACGGCGCGCTGATCCAGACCGAGCTGGGGCTGGCAAAGGTCACAAACAGGCCTGGCCAGGACGGCGTGGTCAATGCAGTTCTTGTGAAGGGCTAAAGCATGCGGATGGCCGAGCTGGCTGTATTCGGCATGGTGCTGGTGGCTTTTGCCATCGGCGTTTGCCTATACCCCCAGATGCCGGAGCAGATAGCCTCGCACTGGAATGCGCAGGGCCAGGTTGACGGCCATATGCCTAGGTTCTGGGGGGTTTTCCAGATGCCGCTCATCTCGCTTGGGCTGGCTGCGCTGTTTGTTCTGATTCCGCGCATAGATCCGCTGAAGGCGAACATCGCCAAGTTCCGCAAGTATTTTGACGGTTTCATCATCGCGATCTTCCTGTTCCTGCTGTACCTTTACCTGTTGACCCTATGGTGGAGCGCCGGCGCGCGATTCAACATGATTCAGCTGCTGGCGCCAGCGTTCGGCCTGCTGTTCTGGTACTGCGGCATCCTGGTTGAGAACGCCAAGCGGAACTGGTTCATTGGCATAAAGACTCCGTGGACTCTGAGCAGCGATCGAGTGTGGGAGAAGACGCACAAGCTAGGCGGCAAGATGTTCAAGGCAGCTGGAGTCCTGGCCATATTGGGAACGTTCTTCTGGCAGTATGCGATTTGGTTCGTTCTTGTACCTGTGATCGTTGTGGCGATCTACACAATCGTTTACTCCTATTTCGAGTATCAGAAAGAGCCGAAAGCAAGGGGTAGTAGACAGTAAGCTTTATATACCACCTTTGCGGCAATTTATAAGCTTTGCGGAAAGTTTGCGTATTCTGGGGTTTGCAGCTTGCCACTTGAGTTTCCCATATATTGAGGGATTGCATGGTTGAGGAGCAGGGAAAGGGCCGGCGCTTCATCGCTCGAGCGCAAGCTCCTGCACCGAAGGCTGGCGCTGAGGAGCAGAAAAGGTGTCCTGAGTGCGGCAGCACCCACCTTGTCCGTGACTATGAGCGAGGCGAGCTCATGTGCGCCAAGTGCGGACTGATCGTTGCCGACTCGATGGCCGACTTCGGCCCTGAGTGGCGTGCGTTCGACTCCGAGCAGCGCGCAAAGCGCGCCCGTGCAGGCGCGCCCATCAAGTACATGAGGCCGAACAAGGGCCTGGTCACGGAGATCGACCAGTACGATAGAGACATACGTGGCGCGGCCATACCCGCCAAGAAGCAGGCGCAGCTGTACAGGATGAGAAAGTGGCAGAAGCGCGCCTCCATCGCTTCATCGCTCGAGCGCAACCTCGCAATCGCGCTCTCTGAGCTGGACCGCATCTCCTCCTACCTGGGCCTGCCGGACTCAGTTCGTGAATCCACCGCGCTGCTGTACAGAAAGTGCGTGGAGAAGGGCCTCATCAGGGGCAGGCTGATCGAGAACGTTGTATCTGCAGTTCTCTATCTGGTGTGCCGCAAGTACGGCGTGCCAAGGACGCTGGATGAGATATCTAGGGTCTCGGGCCTGCAGAAGAAGGAGATCGGCCGCGCATACCGCTTCATCACCCACCAGCTTAACATGAAGCTTCCACTCACCAATCCAATCCACTATGTTCCAAAGTTCACTGCTGCGTTGGGGCTCTCAGGCGAAGTGCAGGAGAAGGCCATCGAGCTGCTGCGCAAGGCCATCAGCAAGGGGCTCATCTCAGGTCGCGGCCCCATAGGCGTGGCTGCAGCCGCCGTCTACATAGCCAGCCTGCAGTGCGGCCAGAGGCGCACACAGAAGGAAGTGGCCGATGCAGCCAACGTGACAGAGGTTACAATCAGAAACAGGTATAGAGAACTCAAGAAGGAGCTCGGGCTCAAGATCTCAATCTAATTAGCTTTGCCAGGTCTGCAGCACGTGCATTTGTGCGAATCGAGTTCTCGCGGAAGTGCGTTCTCGCAGCCTTAAACCCTTTCTTTCTCAGCCCTGCTACCAGGTCATCCAGCCGCGGGGGCGTTGCCTTCAGCTGGCTGCACAGCCTGTGCACGTCGAAGAACAGCGGGCCGAGCGCAGCTTCTCCATAGATCGTCGTGAGCAGTTTCTCAATCGCTTTCTTCTGGCCGTAGTCGCGCTTCTCATTCAGCGCGGCCATCGATTTCACAAAGCGCCGATCCCAGAGCGGCCCGACCCAGAGCGGACCGGCTATCTTCAGCTTGGTGCCGCACTCTTCACAGCTGGCAGGAAGCGGCACCGCAAGCCCTTTGATGATGAAACGGTGGCCGCAGGCAGGACAGAACAGGGCCCAGCCCAGCTCTGCCATTGACTGGCCAGCCGCCTCAGCGCCCTGCCCAATCTCTACAACCGTCTTGAAGTAGTGCGCGCGCGACAGGCTGAACAGCGGGATGATGCCGCAGTTGAACTCAGCAGCGTGTGCTGCGATTGTTGCAAGGAGGATGCGCACGCCAGTCTCATGGCAGCACTCATTGTTCACAGGCACTGCTCTATAGTTCTTGAGGCATGCCGCAGCACGCGCTCCGCACAGAACAGCAGTGTCAGTGGCAGTAACCGAAATAGCAGACCTGTCCCGCAGCAGAAACATTCCGTCGTGCAGATAGGGCGCGGGGCTGCCGAACGGATCGAGCTCCAGCCAGTCATAACCGCGGCCCTCAGATGCGAATATCCGGAAGTCCGTGCAGTAAACTTTCCACGGATGCAGTTTGTTTAGCGCTGCATTTCGCCTGATCAGGCCGCATGCGATGGGGTTCAGGTCCACAAAGTCAACGCGCGCTATGCCGGGGTTCTCTGCAGCGTATCTCACGCCTCTCGCTCCTGTTCCCGCCAGCGCATCGCACACCGCCAGCTTGCGCCTCGCCCGCTTCTGGAACGCGCCAACCGCGAGAGACGTCACGTCGCGGCAAAGCTCCATCTCTGGGTTGAAGAACACATCATGGGTCCGGGGCTGCGCTGGGACTACGAGCTTTGCGCCGCCCTCTTTGATCGTGCGGGTGCGCATTATGCGATCTCCACCGCGCAGCCGAGCGCCTCTCCTGGCAGCCCGCGGCTGAATCGCGCAACCACGCAGCCCTTTGAGCCACGCTTGCCGATCACCCTTCCCACGAAGAGCGTTCCCGATGAGATTGTCAGCCGCACAGAGTGACCTGTCAGGCTCGTTGCCTTTGACGGGTCATCGAGCGCCAGTATGGCCTCGTTGCGAGTCTGCGTCTTGCGCCCTCTTACATAGTTGACTATCTTTGCATTCATGTAAAACACCGCATTGATTGGCACAGGCGTTTTAATAACGCTTCACCACAACTCAGCCATGGCCGCCCTGATTCAGGACAGCGTAATGGCAGCTATGGCCCCGGCGCTAGCGGCCTTCGCTGACAGGCTACTGGGAGCATGCGCGACAAAGCAGCCGCTGTTTTGCCGCTTCCACTCTGATGCTGACGGCATTGCCGGGGCGTTGGCTGTAAGGGCCGCCATTCGAGCGCACGGCCACAGGAAGCACGTGTTCCATTCAAGCTCGCCCATCTACCTCGTGCAGGATGCGGACTATGATCTGGAGGGGGTTGGCAGGTGGAGAGAGAAGCCGCTTGCGCTGCTGCTGGACTTCGGCCAGAACCCCGAGTCGCTGGAAGGGCTCCGCCAGCTTCACTCGCGCGGGGCGGAGATCCTTTCGCTCGACCACCATCCATTCACAAAAGATGCTCAGCAGTTCTGCTCGCTCTTTCTGAACCCGTGGCAGCAGGGGCCCGGCGGGTCTGCCTACACGGCCGGCTTTCTGGCTGCAGAGATCGCGAGGCTGATGTTTGAGCGCATGCCCCCGGCGCCACAGGAGGAGTTCAGACAGCTGGACCGGCTGGCAAAGGCGGCGCTCCTGTCAGATGGTTCCGGGCTGGCTGTAAAGGCCATTGCTGAGAGCGAGAGGGCTGATATAGACAGGCTGATCATTGTGCTGCAGTACCTGTGCGGCCGCAGGGCTCCGGACCTGCGCCTTAACACCGCTGCATCCGTCCTGGCGTCAGAGGAGGAGTTCGGCCGCACCTATGCCGATGCGATCGACCGGATGGATGCATGCGTGCGGGCCGCGCTGGCGAATCTGAAATGCCAGAAGTTCCCGAACGGGCTGCGCTTTTGCGTCGTGAAGGTGGCCGGCTATGGCGAGCCCGGCGAGTTTCCATCCAGCGCAACCGTCACCACAAACATACATCTGAAGAGCCAGGAGGAGCCAGGTCCTGTTGTGACCGTCGGGATAAGCGGCCGCTCCCTCTCAATCAGGGCCAGCCGGGAAGCGATCGCCGCAGGCTTCCGCGCGAACGAAGTGGTGGAGAATCTGAAGAAGCAGCTCAAGAACGCGATCATCTCAGGCGGCGGACACGACTACGCAGCATCAGTGAGACCGGTGCCTGGCTGCCAGTCTATCGTGATCGACGCGCTGGCCGCCGCAGCCTCCTCGCTGTGAGCACCAGCCCTGCTACTGCCAAAAGTGCAACAGGCCAGGCCAGCTCAGGAACTGGAGGGGGCAGCATGCGCTCAGGTCTAAGAGTTACTGTGCACTGCCTCAGCGGCTGGTCGCCAGAGCTGACATTCAGTGTCTGGGTTGATGGTGGATAGTCAGCGAAGTTGAATGTGCAACAGAACGCGGTCCCATTTCCAGAGGCGTTTCCGCAGCTGATCGACTGATCGGCAAAAGAGACGGAGATTGGCTCACCAGCCCCATTCAGATAGTCGACTCCGATGCACGCATCAGATGGAAAGCCCTTTGGCTTTAGGAGAACGACTTTTGGGCTGCAGTCAACGACCTCGAGCGCTGCAGCAGACCAGGTCAGAAGCAGCAGGAAAAGGGCCGCCCTCACAGCACCACCACAGCGATCTTTCGCGATCGTGGGCCATCGGCCTCGAAGAACAGCACCCTTTGCCAGGTGCCCAGCATTAGCTCGCCAGCAATAACCGGAATGGTACGGGACTGGCCTGCCAGCATCACTTTTAGATGCGCGTCCGCGTTCGTGTCAACCAGATTGTGCTTGTATGCTCCTCCTGCAGGCACCAGCCGGCCCATCAGGGTCAAGAAGTCCTCCGTTAGGCCTGGCTCGGTCTCGTTTATCACGACCCCTGCAGTGGAGTGCAGGCTGTAAACTAGGCAGATTCCCTCCTTCTTGCCGCTGTCTTTCACCACTTTGCGAACCTGCTCTGTGATGTCCACCAGCTCGTTCTTGGCCTTCGTGGTGAGCTCGATCTCCATGAGGGCCTATGCGCTGGCGGCCTTAAATAGCTTTTTAAGCGCACGAGGGGCACAAGCTATATAAGCGCTCCGCCCCTATACGAAATCGGGAGGGATTGCACATGAAGACATACTTAATAGTGTGGTTCAACTCGAATGGCGCCAAGCCTTCAGAAGTCACGGACAGGCTGCTTGGCATGGGATTCAAACCAACGCATGGCAACTACGACTATGTGTACGACTGGCACCGCACAGCCAACATGGAGGAAGTGCTGCGCATAGGCGACAGGGTGCATGAGACGCTCGAGGGCCTCGACGTGATGTTCAAGATAGAGACAATCTAATTCTATTTCTTTACAAACATCAGTCGGAAGCTGTACGCGGGAGAACGGAACAGTGGCACGCCTTCTGATATATTACGCAATAGTATAGGCAGTTTAGCCTCGCTTACTGTTATAACGTAAGGGGTTTCTTGCCAGCCCTTAACAAACCTGAAGCGCTTGTCCGCAAGCAGCGCGCGCAGGCCCTGCTCGCTGCCCCACTCGTTCGTGTCATAGAACTCCAGCTTGCCGCCAGGCTTCAGCACCCGAGCAATCTCATCAAGCACCACCCTGGTCGAGCGGGCATGATCTGCCATCCATTCTCGCCGGCTTAGCTTGTCATAATCTAGCCGCGAGAAAAGCAGTTCGGTCTGTACCACGTGCACTGACTTGTTGGGCAATGGAATCGCCTTTGCGTCTGCCTCTGCGAGATGTACGTTTTCCAGTCGCGCCCCTTTGACCAGCAGCTGGCCATGCCTTATGCGCTCATGGTCGACGTCAATTCCAATGAAGAGGTGCTTGCCAGTGATCTGCTGGCGTGCACGGTCCATGAGCGGCATGCCTGACCCGCAGCCGATATTGAGCGTGACGTGCTCTGCCCACTTCGGTATCTCTATATGCTTAGCCATCGCAGCGCCTCCTGCTCCATGAAGTGCAGCTTGCCAGGAACTATGATCACAGATGGCATTTCACCCAGATCTGCCTGCAGCAACTTGCTGATCGGCCCAAAACTGAGCTTCTGATGGCCTTGCGCAGCCCAGTTGCCTATCCGGCTGCCCACGAACACCTCCGTCTTCTCGGTAATGCGGCCAGAGCTCGCCTTCAGTAGCTGTCCCAACGCGGCCTTCGCGTCCAGTCCGATGTCGAGCAGCAGGAGGGTGTGCAGGCCCCTGTCCAGATTCTGCGCAACCGTGTCGAAGAAACTGGCTGGTTTGTAATTGCCGGACCACTTCGGCACAGTGACCAGCTTGCCGAACGAGTAGACCTGAAGGCCAGAGGCGGAAACGGCCGCGCTCAGTATGGCGCTGCAGTGCACTATGCCGACCGTGATGCCTGCTTTCTTCGCGGCGAGCATCAGAGAGATATGAGTTGTGGCAATGCCCGGATCACCCGGCACTAGGAGAGCTACATTCTTGCTCTTCGCGGCATCCAGTATCTCCTTTTCGCCTTCCACCTGTTCCCGCGTCAGCACAGCGATCCTCTTCTTGGAGCGCTTCTCGAGCTGCGCAATCGTGTCAGGCGCCATGAGGTTGGTGTACTGCTCAGCAAAGACCACGTCTGCCTCTTTCAGCACTGCTAGTCCGCGCTGGCTGATATCATCCGCGTCCCACAGCCCCATGCCAATCAGAGTCAGCATCTAAACACCTGCGAGCAGCCGTAGCCAGTCTCTGAAGCCCGGCGCCAGCCCGAATATTATGAGTATTAGGGTTAGATAATTGCGCTCCTGCTCGCTCAGCTTCGCCTTCTGCAGCACCACAATCGCCGCTGTGATGAAGGCCACTTTCACGGCATAGAAGAGGAAAGGATTCAGGGTCACCAGCGCGCCGCCAACCACATGCTGTTCCCAGTAGCCCAGCTGGCTTACGGCAATCGCGGTGGAGCCGCCATCGAACGCATGCGCGAAGGCGGCAAGCCGATATGGCAATGAGTCAGCCAGTCTCAGCAACCTGATTGCGAGCAGGGCAACGGCCACGCCGAGCACAGCCAGCGCCAGCACCTGCAGCGCCGGCAGCCAGTTCACAGGGAAAGGTACCATCCAGATCTGTGATAGCCACGCAGCAAGCCCGAACAGTCCCAGATCGCGCTCATAGTCCGGCCTCTTTCTCAGCAGAATCAGCGGAGCCAGCACCACTGCGAAAGTGACGATGTAGATGCCTGGCGTCACTGTCAGCGGGCTGTACGGATATCTGTTAGCATCCACCAGGACCCTGACTGTGCTGCCAAACAGGATGTACGGGACGATCGCCAGGATGAACTTCCTGTTTACCTTGATCTTGAGCCAGCCCAGCAGCCGCCAGATCGCAAAGATCGCAACCAGGGCGATCGCCGCGTATACCACAGTGTTGACGATGTTGTAGCCGCCGCGCTCCCAGAAGGGCTGCACGAACCACTGATCAATGAATGCCTGAATGTCCACAGCCGGTTTTCTCAGCAAGCTTAAATAAACTCGGGCTCAAGGGAGATGCATGGTGCGTGCAGTCGCGGTTCCGCTCAAGAAGGCCGAGCAGGTGCGCAAGAAGCTCGCAGCCCTGAGGCTGATCGACTTCGGCTACGTGCCAAAGCGCACAAAAAAGGCGGTCTACTTTGCGGTCACAAAGGCTCCGCCGGGCATGAGGCCGCTCAATGTGCCGCTGCAGAAGACCCAGCGCAAGCCGCGCAACCTGCGAGAGGCGCTTGCCAGGTTGCTTTCTGAAGACGAGCTCACACAACTGGTAAAGTCGTTTGACATGATCGGTTCGCTCGCAGTTATTGAGATTCCAAAAGAGCTGACAAAACGCGAGAAGGCGATCGCAAAAGCGTTGATGTCTGTGCACCCCAACCTCAAGACAGTTGCGAAGAGGGCCGGGCCGTTCAGAGGCAAGTTCAGGGTGCGGCCGCTCAAGGTTATCGCAGGCTCAAGGAAGACAGAGACGGAGTGCAAAGAGGGTGGGCTGCGCTATCTGGTCGACCCGGCGAAGATGTACTATTCACCTAGGCTAGCCAG
>Ga0315268_10006914_pt1 | contig 12013 bp, 12 predicted proteins | sample C1_top_MG_FD_204535 | JGI IMG/M metagenome (GOLD analysis project Ga0315268, IMG submission 204535) | Sediment microbial communities from Yellowstone Lake, YNP, Wyoming, USA - C1_top | ecosystem: Environmental > Aquatic > Freshwater > Lake > Sediment | place: USA: Wyoming | collected 2017-08-01 | reverse complement strand
GGCTACTACCTCCGCACGATCCAGACGCTGCTCGGCCATGCAGACATCAGAACCACGATGATCTATTTGCACTGCATTCCGAGCAAGGCCGAAAAGGAAGTAAAGAGCCCGCTGGATTTTTGATCGAAAAGAACATAGTAAGGAACTGCGCTGGATCCCGCTAGAGTTGTTCGAGAATGACGGGCAAAAGAAAATCCTGTTCCTCCCTTCATGCAATAGTGTTATAATCCCTGCCATGCGTTTTATAGCCGACCTCCATATCCACTCCCATTATTCCCGCGCCACGAGCAAGGACATGTGCCCTGAAGGCATCTGGAAATGGGCGCAGCTCAAGGGCATTACCGTGATCGGCACTGGCGACTTTACCCATCCCGGCTGGCTCAAGGAGCTTCGGGAAAAGCTCGAACCTGTTGGCAACGGGCTGTTCCAGCTCAAGAAGAAATTCCACTCCGACGATGTGCCCGAGCTTTGCAAAGCAGAGGTGTACTTTATCCTGTCTGCGGAGATCAGCTGCATCTACAGCAAGAACGGGAAGACGCGCAAGGTGCACTCCGTTGTGCTTGCGCCTGACTTTGCTGCTGCCGAGCGACTGAACCAGACTTTGGACCTCATCGGGAATCTCAAGTCGGACGGCAGGCCGATCCTGGGTCTTGATGCAAAGCAGCTGCTCAGGATGACGCTCGATGCTTCTCTGGACGCCATGCTCATTCCTGCCCATGCCTGGACACCTCACTTCTCCGTCTTGGGCGCGGCTTCGGGGTTCGATTCCCTGGCAGAGTGCTACGAGGATCTGCTGCCGCACATTCATGCGATCGAGACCGGGCTTTCCTCTGACCCGCTCATGAACTGGCGGTTGTCCGCGCTTGATAACATCACACTGGTGTCGAATTCCGATGCCCACTCAGCAGCTAAGATCGGCCGCGAGGCGAATGTTCTGGACACGGACATCTCGTATCCCGGTATCATGAACGCCATCAGGACGCGGAAGGGGTTCGTCGGCACCATTGAGTTCTTCCCTGAGGAAGGGAAGTATCATTATGACGGCCACCGTGACTGCAAGATCAGTCTTACGCCTCCGGAAACGATCCAGCACAACTACCTCTGCCCGGAATGCGGCAAGAAAGTGACCATCGGAGTGATGCACCGCGTTGCAAAGCTTGCGGACCGGGAGGAAGGGTTCAAGCTTGCGAACGCGCCGGGATTTACGTCGATCATTCCTTTGCCGGTGATCATTGCAGAAGGTCTGCAGTGTGGGGTGAATACCAAGAAGGTGAACAAGGTGTATGCTTCGATGCTGGAGCAGCTTGGCAGCGAGTTCAAGATACTGATGGACGTTCCGCTCGACGCTATCGAGCGCGCGGGCACGCCGATGCTGCGCGAGGCGATCTCCCGCATGCGGCTCGGCACGGTGCGCATCTCGCCCGGGTATGACGGCGAATTCGGCAAGGTCAGCATCTTCGATGAAGCAGAGCGGCTGGAAGGCAAGTGGCAGATGGGGCTGTTGTAGAGGCGGGCGCGAGTTCAGGGTATAGGGTCTTACTTGGGAATTGCAGATGTTGGGCAAGGGTTAAAAATGCTTTTCTCTTGCGTAGTTCCCATGCGGAAATTTAGGCATGCGATTGAGGACGAGGGTTAAGCATTTCGGACTGTCTGAGGCCAAAGGCCGAGTTTCCGAAATGTACCGAGGACGATTGAGCATGCCGTTAAGAATTTTCGCCGGGTGCCCTTCTTTGGGTCACCTTTCTTGGGCACGCAAGAAAGGTGACGTAAATTCGCTGGATTCCGGCTTACGGCCAGCCGGAATGACGGCATTGAGCAGCACCTACTTCATGGTCAGGAGGATCATTCATGGCACGGAAACTGGTTCTCGCAGGAATGCTGGCAATCGTTTTCATCGGTGTTCTGTTCGCTGTCATATCGCTGCTCGGTAAGAACGAGTCGGTCAAGTACGACACAAGCTATGTCTGGCATACGGCCACCGAGGGTGAGAATCCGGCGGTTATTCTGGAGCGCGGCAAGAACCTCGATATGGTCAGGAAGGAACCTGCCAAACTGGTCACTGCCCTGAATCTGTACGTGGAAGAGTCGGAAACCGCCCGTCCAGCAGGGGACGGCGTAAAGACCGAGTTCCCCAGGATAACGCTGCAGAAAGTAGAACAGCAGGTCGCGCACATCGAGGTCATAAACGACCAGTATCTTACCCAGAAAATGGGTTCTTTGGGCGCACAGGACTTTCTCGCGATCGTGACGTACACCCTGACCGAGAACCCGGGCATCACGTCGGTCAATTTTCAGTTCCAGGCCGGCGAGCACGCCATGCCCGGCGTGTATAGCCGCCAGAGCTTTACCGGGTATACGCTCAAGACCGGGGGCGGCAAGTAGCCCCTGCCAGATGCTTCTCTTTGCGTTTCCCGCCCGGTTATGCTAATATACCGTTCCGTGAGTCCTATTAAACCTACGATCATCCCGCGTTCCAAGCACGCCATCTCCCGCAAGTGGATCAGCCACAATGCCGTCCGGGTTCTGTACAAACTGAAAGAACACGGCTACTACGCCTACCTTGTGGGCGGAGGCGTACGCGATCTGCTGCTCGGCCGCGAACCCAAGGATTTCGACATCGCGACCGATGCAACGCCGAACGAGATCAAGAAGGTCTTCCGCAACTGCCGTCTCATCGGCCGAAGGTTCCGGCTCGCGCACATCCATTTCCATGACGAGATCATCGAGGTTGCAACATTCCGGTCCATGGTGTCGGACGAACCTGAGCCGGCCCCTGTAGAGCAGGTTCCTGATCCGCAAGCATCCACGCCGGGTCCGGAGGAGATAGCTCCTTCCGAGCCGATGATCTCTCCGGAGACCGCTGCCGTGATCACCGAGGGAGCGAAACCCGAGGTGCTGGTCAAGCCCAAACCGCCGCGCATGCTCAAGACCGAAGAGGGCATGATCCTGCGGGACAACGTGTTCGGCACGCCGGAAGAGGACGCGCTCAGGCGCGATTTCACGGTGAACGCGCTTTTCTACAGCATTGCCGACTTCTCGGTCATCGACTACGTGGGCGGGATGCAGGACCTCGAGCACGGGCTCATCCGCATCATCGGCGACCCCCTGGTCCGGTTCACTGAGGACCCGGTGCGCATGGTGCGCGCAGTGCGGTTCGCGGCCCTGCTCGGATTCGAGATCGAGGAGCAGACCTATCGCGCGATGCTCGAACTGAAGGACAAGGTAGCGCTCGCTTCACCGGCCAGGATGTACGAAGAAGTGTTGAAGCTCTTTCTGCTCGGCGAGGGCGAGAAGACCTACCAGCTACTGCGCAAGACCGGGCTGTTCGGCGTGATCTTCCCCCGTTTGAACGAATGGGTGGACACGGAATCGGACGGGTTCCCGCATATCCGGATCAGCAAAGCATTCGAATGGGTTGACGCCTGCGTGCTGTCGGGCAGGAAGGTCGAGCCCCACATTCTGTTTGGTCTGATGTTCGGCCAGTTCATCGAGGAGCGGGCAGGGGCGATCCAGAAGACCGGCGCGCCTGCGCTCGATGCCATGACGCAAGCCGTGTCCGAGATACTGACCGAACAGGCCCAGCGCGTGCAGATCCCGAAGAAGGTCGGGTTGCCCATGCGCGACATGTACTGGAACCAGCAGCGGTTCGAGCGGCGCGACGGAAAATATCCGCGCTACTTCCTGCGAAGGCCCGGGTTCGCGGACGCGTTCGAATACCTGCGGTTCACGAGCGAGGTTACGGGAGAGCGGCTGGACCTCCGGGCATGGTGGAAGGAGTTCATCAGGACCCACCCGCTCGCGCCGGGCGAGGAAAAAGAAATCCAGAAAACTGCCGAGAAAAAAGCGCGGCCAAAACGGCGCAGGCGGAGACGGGGCGGACCGCCGAGGACCGGCACACCGGCGCCGAAGCAGAACACCTGAAAAGATTTTTCACCGCGAAGATGCGAGGAGCGCGAGGAAACCTTGAAAATATAATCCAGCATATTTTAATGAATCCAGTGCCCTCTTTGTTCTATAAATAAAAGTAGTCCTCGCGTCCCTCGCGCCTTCGCGGTAAATGGTTTTGATTATAAAGGACCCGCTTCGCATGGCCAGACCCCCACGGTTCTTCATATCCCCCGGCCAGATCACCGGCCAGCGCATCGCGGTGTCCGGCGAGGATGTTCGGCACATTGCAGCTGTGCTTCGCATGAAGATCGGCGACGAGCTGCTGCTGTGCGACGGGCAGGGGACCGAGTATCAGGCTCGGATCGAGCAGGTCAGCAAGAACGAGATCGCGACCGAGATCGTCAGCCAGTCAAAGCAGGCGCTTCTTGTTCCCCGCATTACGCTTGGTCAGGGGCTGCCCAAGTCCGACAAGATGGACCTGATCGTTCAGAAAGCCACGGAGCTGGGCGTTGCTCGTATTGTTCCTCTCATCACCGAACGGACCATTGTGAAGGTGAAGGACGAGGAGAAGCGGATCACCCGGTGGCAGAAAATCAGCCGAGAAGCTGCAATGCAGAGCAACAGGCCTGACATTCCTGTTGTAGAGAACATTCGGTCCTTACGTGACTATCTTTTCTCCCTGGACCCCGGCCCCGGGACCCTGCTCCTTCTTCCCTGGGAAGAGGGGACCGAGCCGATCAAGAAGGTCCTTCGAAGCCGGCATGAAGTGGCGTCCGTTGTCGTGCTTATCGGCCCGGAAGGCGGATTCTCTGCTGCGGAGGCCGGCATTGCCAGGGATAAGGGTTTTCATCCGGTCTCGCTCGGGCCGAACATCCTGCGCACTGAGACTGCTGCGATAGCGGTACTGGGAATGATCGGGTACGAGTTTTTTTGATATTTCTGCATCGCTGGTTGCAGATCACCGGAATAGTATTCAAACTGGCATTGCAGCTCTGAAAAGCGGGAAAACTGTTTAGCCACAAAAGGCACAAAAAACATAAAGGAACGCGAAAACCTAATTATTATGAAAGTTTCGTAAGAAGTCATTGCGAGCGGATTATCACCGGGTTCCACCGTTCACCTTGAGCCTGTCGAAGGGTTATGTTCTTACGAGGGCATCAATTATATTTACGTTGTTAATCTCTTTTATGTGTCTTCTGTGCCTTATGTGGCAAAGTATTTTTCCGTTTGAAGGGTTTTCGACTGATTAGCATCTCCACCAATAAGATCGAGGTACGAACAATGAGCCGTTCATTTCTCACAAAATTTGCATGGCTTTCGATCGCTGCGGCGCTTGCCACCATCGGGCTCAAGACCGCGGCCTATTTGCTCACGGGATCCGTCGGCCTGCTGTCGGACGCGCTGGAGTCGGTGGTCAACCTGGTCGGCGCGCTCATGGCCCTGGCAATGCTGACGATCGCTGCCCGGCCTGCTGACGAGGACCACGCCTACGGTCACGGCAAAGCGGAGTATTTTTCGAGCGGCGTGGAAGGCGGGCTGATCATCGTTGCAGCGGTCGGCATTGCGCTGACCGCGGGGGAGCGTCTGATCCATCCTCATGAGCTCGAGCAGCTCGGCCTCGGTCTTGCGGTGTCCGTTGCAGCCTCTCTGGTGAACTTCGGTGTTGCGATCGTCCTGCTCCGCGCTTCTAAAAAGCACGACTCGATCACGTTGAAAGCCAATGCCCAGCATCTGTTGACCGATGTATGGACCTCGGCCGGCGTGCTGGTAGGCGTGGGTGCGGTCGCCATTACCGGATGGCAGCGCCTGGACCCCATCGTTGCCCTGATCGTTGCCGCGAATATCGTCTGGTCAGGGGTGCGCATCATCCGGGAGTCTGTGTCTGGACTTATGGACAAGGCGCTTCCTCCCGAGGATGTGAAGGCCTTGTGCGACATTCTGGACAAGCTTAACCAGAATGGCATTGAGTATCATGACCTAAGAACGCGCCAAGCAGGTCACAGTAAGTTCGTTTCGCTCCATGTCCTGGTACCTGGCGACTGGACCGTTCACCGGGGGCATGAGCTCGTGGAACACATTGAACGCGACATCCGCAGCGCCCTGCCGAACGTGGAGGTCATCACGCACCTGGAGTCGCTCGAAGATCCTGCATCCTGGGAACTGAACAGAACGACCGGGCCTGACCCCTCCCCTGATGATTCGGCAAAAGCATAGCAGCGATCCGCTGAAATCCCGCGCCTTGGCATCCCCCGGCTCCTGCCGGAGTGGGCTCCACTAAAGACCTTGTGCCGGTTGCCGCGCAATCCCCTATTTGACGAACAGATCAGCTGGTCCCGTTGTGCACCTCCAGCCTCCAGCGCGCCGGTATTTTCCTTGACACCAAAACAGCCGGGATGTTAATATCAGCTCTTCCGGAAAGGCGGGGTTTTTCATGAAATTGGCGATCGGCGCAGACCACGGCGGTTGGGAATTGAAGCAGGAAGTCGTGAAATATCTCCAGACTATCAAGGGCATCGAAGTTGCCGACTTCGGGACCGCGACAAAGGATTCCGTGGACTATCCGGACTACGGCAAAAAGGTAGCCGAAGCAGTGACGAACGGGACCGTGGACCGCGGGATCCTTATCTGCGGCACGGGCATCGGCATGTCGATCGTGGCGAACCGGTTCCCGAAGGTGCGCGCGGCGCTGTGCCATGACCATTTCACCGCGCAGATGAGCCGGGAGCACAATGACGCCAATGTGCTCGTGATGGGCGAGCGGGTGATCGGCAAGGGCGTTGCGCTCGAGATCGTCAAGACCTGGATCGAAACAGAATTCGCAGGGGGCAGGCACCAGCTGCGGTTGAACAAGATATAGTAGCAAGGAACGAGAAAGAGAGTAGCAAGTAGCATGTAGCAAGTAGCAAGGAATAGAAGTGAAAAGCACGAGAAAGTAACCGTGGCAAGTAGCAAGGTTCGTCCTCCTTGCTACTTGACCCTTGACCCTAGTATATAAGGATAAAGCAATGTCAGAACTGAAACAGCAGGATATCGAAGTCTACAACGCGATCAAAGGCGAGGAAGAGCGGGAGCTCTCTAAGATCGTACTGATCGCTTCAGAAAATTATGTGAGCCAGGCAGTGCTCGAGGCGCAGGGCTCGGTGTTTACGAACAAGTACGCGGAAGGCTACCCGAACCGGCGCTACTACGGCGGATGCGAGTTCGCCGATGTCGTGGAGCAGCTCGCCATCGACCGGGCGAAGCAGATCTTCGACGCCGAACACGTGAATGTCCAACCGCACTCGGGCTCGTCCGCGAACATGGCGGTCTACTTCAGCGTGCTGCAGCCAGGGGACACCATTCTCGGCATGACCCTTGCGCACGGCGGGCACCTGACGCACGGTGCGAGCGTGAGCTTCTCGGGCCAGATCTACAAGTCCTTCTCGTACGGCGTGGACAAGAAGACCGAGCTGCTGGATTACGATGAAATTGAGCGACTGGCAATGGAGCACAAACCGAAGATGATCGTGGCGGGCTACAGCGCCTATTCGCGGGTGCTCGATTTCAGCCGCTTCAGAAAGATCGCGGACAAGGTGGACGCGTATCTCATGGTGGACATCGCCCATATCGCCGGTCTCATTGCCGCGGGCGTGCACCCCAGCCCGGTCCCGGTTGCCGACTTTGTTACGACTACGACGCACAAGACGCTCCGGGGCCCGCGCGGCGGCATGATCATGTGCAAGGAGAAGTTCGGCAAGGCAGTGGACAAAGTCATTTTTCCGGGCATGCAGGGCGGTCCTCTCGTGCACGTGATCGCTGCAAAGGCCGTGGCGTTCAAGGAAGCGCTTCAGCCGGGGTTCAAGGCATATCAGCAGCAGGTCGTGAAAAACTCCCAGGCGCTGGCGAAACGGCTGACCGAGGACGGGCTGCGCATTGTTTCCGGCGGCACGGACAATCACCTGATGTTGGTCGACCTGACGCCGAAGAATATCACGGGCAAGGAAGCCGAGCTTGCGCTTGATGCCGCCGGCATCACGGTGAACAAGAACAGCATTCCCTTCGACCAGAAGCCTCCGGTGACCACGAGCGGCATCCGTCTCGGCACGCCGATCGTGACCACGCGCGGCATGAAGGAGCCGGAGATGAAGGTCATCGGCGACCTGATCTGCGAAGTGCTCGCGAACCACAAGACGCCGGAGAAGGTTGCCGCGCTTAAGGAGCGGACGAAGCAGTTCTGTATGAAGTTCCCGCTGTTCGCGAAATAAAAACACGAACCTGAAAGAGCGGAACCACGGGAGCTTCGCTCACACGGGGCTTCGCCACACGGATAAAGGCAGGGCTTTGATCTTTATTTAACCCCATTCTTTTATCTGTGCGTGCGGCAAGGCCGCACCCGTGTTCATCTGTGGTTACAAAGCATATGACGACCAAACACATACGCCCCTCGTGGGACGAATATTTCATGGAGATCGCGCACCTGGTGAAGAAACGCGCCACGTGCCTGCGGCGGCAGGTCGGCGCCGTGCTGGTCAAGGACAAGAACATCCTTGCCACGGGGTACAACGGATCGCCCTCCGGCATTGCGCACTGCCTCGACCGCGGCTGTCTTCGCGAGCAGATGGGCATCCCATCCGGCGAGCGGCATGAGATCTGCCGCGGACTGCACGCGGAGCAGAACGCGATCATTCAGGCGGCCAAGCACGGGACGAACATCGACGGCGCCACGCTCTATTGCACGAACCAGCCTTGCAGCATCTGCGCCAAGATGATCATCAACGCGGGTGTGCAGCACATCATCTTCGAGGACGGCTACCCGGACGGCCTGGCAGCAGAGATGCTGAAGGAATCGGGCCTCAAGATCACGCAGTATAAGAAACAATAGATCAAGGAAGATTTTCGCGTCCGTGCCGTAACTTTGAACTTCGTACTCAGTACTTCGTACTCTAATCTATGCGCTGTCCCTACTGCACCAGCATCGACAACAAGGTCGTGGACTCCCGGCTCGGGAAGGAAGGCGAGTCCATCCGCAGGAGGCGCGAGTGCCTCAAGTGCGAGGGCCGCTTCACGACCTACGAGCGCGTTGAAGAGGTGCTTCCGTCGGTGATCAAGAAGGACGCCCGGCGCGAGCCCTTTGACCGGATGAAGATCCTGAGCGGCCTTAAGAAGGCCTGCGAGAAGCGCCCTATCAGCCTGGAGATGCTCGAGCGGACCGTTGAGGAGATTGAGAAGTCGCTCCAGGAAAAAGGGCTCAAAGAGATCCCGAGCACGATGGTGGGCGAGGAAGTGATGGAGCGCCTGCATAAGCTCGACGAGGTCGCGTATGTCCGGTTCGCGTCGGTTTACCGCTCCTTCCGGGACATCAACGAGTTCATGAGCGAGCTCAAGGACATCCTGAGCAACAAGGAATTGAAAGCGGTCAAAGAAGCAGCCGTGGACAAGCCCCAGAAGCAGGAAGAGAAAAATCAGAAGCCCGAGAAACTCGTCTTACCGCTGGATTCTTGACCGCATCGCCCCCTCTCATGTCCTACCGTGTCGTTGAAATAGCCGTCAACGTCTCCGTTCACAAGACCTTTCATTATCGCGAACCGGATGATTTGCAGGGACGTCTTGTTCCCGGCTCGCGCGTGCGCGTTCCCTTTGGCAGCAGGCGTGTCGAGGGGACCGTGGTCGGCTTTGCTGAGCAGGCAGCCGTCTCCGGCCTCAAGTCAGTGGTCGAGGTGCTCGACACCTGTCTGACGCCGGAGCTGCTGGCGCTTGCGCGCTGGATGTCGGACTACTACCTGTTCCCCCTCGGGCAGACTATCGAATCCCTTGTGCCGCGGGCGGTTTCCCGCACAAAACCGAAACTAAAGAAATTCATCCGCCTGCTCGCATCTCAGTCCGATTGCGGCGATACCATTGTGGTGCGCGGAAAAAAACAGGCGGAGCTGGTGCAACTGCTCTCGGGACGGGGCGAGGTGTGCATGGATGAACTGAGCATGTTCTCGTCCCAGACTGTCAAGACCCTGCGCGATGCGGGGTTCGTCGGGATCAGCGAACGCGAACCGGATGCCTTAACGGACAGCGAGGACTTCCTGCCGAGCGAACCGCCTGCGCTCATGCCCGCTCAGAGTGAGGCGGTCAGTAGCATAAGCGAGATGGCCGCTCGCGCCGAGTTCGGCGTGTTCTTGCTGCACGGGGTGACCGGGAGCGGAAAGACCGAGGTCTATCTCCACGCCATCAAAACGCTGGCAGGCACGGGCAAAGGGGCCATCGTGCTGGTGCCCGAGATCGCGCTCACACCGCAGCTCTTGAACAGGTTCCGTAAACGATTCGGCAGCCGCGTGGCAGTGCTGCACAGCGGCCTGACGGACCGGGAACGGGCCGATGAATACCGCCGGATCCAGGCGCAGCAGGTGGACGTCGCGATCGGCGCCCGTTCTGCGGTCTTCGCGCCTTTTGCGCAGGTCGGCCTCATCATCGTTGACGAGGAGCACGAAAATTCTTATAAGCAGGACGAGGGTCTCCGCTACCATGCCCGGGACGTGGCGGTCATGCGCGCGAAGTTCCAGCATGCCGTGGCCGTGCTCGGCTCAGCCACGCCGTCCCTGGAAAGTTTCTACAACGCGAAGAACGGGAAGTACCGCTACCTCCCGCTCGTTGACCGAGTGGATCATCGCCCCATGCCCGAGGTCCTGCTGGTCGACGTGAAGACCCTGCCCAAGCAGGCGCTTTATTCGCCTCAGCTGCTTGAGGAGATCCGGCTGCGTCTCGACCGGAAGGAGCAGGCGCTGTTGTTGCTGAACCGGCGTGGGTTTTCCTCTGTGCTCATCTGCCGCGATTGCGGCCTCGCGATCAAGTGCCCGAGCTGCAGCGTGTCGCTCACGTTCCACAAAAGCGAAGGCAAGCTCAAGTGCCATTATTGCGGATTTCTCATGCGGCCGCCCGACACCTGCCCGACCTGCTCGAGCCACGAGTTGAAGCCGCTCGGCTCGGGAACGCAGAAGGTCGAGGAAGAGCTCCAGACGCTGTTCCCCGAGGCGCGGATGAAGCGGATGGACAGCGATTCAGTGAAAGGCAGAGATGCCTACGAGCAGTTGCTTCAGCAGGTGGACCGGCTGGAAGTGGATATCCTGCTCGGCACGCAGATGGTTGCCAAGGGTCACGATTTTCCTGCCGTGACGCTGGTCGGGGTGGTTGACGCTGATGTCGGTCTGAACATGCCTGACTTCCGCTCAGCGGAAAAGACGTTCCAGCTCATTACCCAGGCAGCGGGCAGGGCGGGGAGGGGCGGGACCGCGGGCGAGGTCATCATTCAGACCATGAACCCGAACCATTACTCCATCAGGCACAGCAGGACCCACGACTACGAGGGGTTCTACAACGAAGAGATCGAATACCGCACTCAGCTGGGGTATCCTCCGATCGGAAGGATCATCAAGCTCGAGATCAAGGGCGTGGACGAAGCGCAGACCGCTGAGGCGGCGAAGATCGCGCAGAACCGCATCCGTCATCTCATGCGCGGAAAAGGCACAGTGCTGCTCGGCCCGGCTCCCGCTCCCATCTCGCGCGTGCGGGGCAAGTACCGGTTCCATTTGCTGCTGCTGTCGCAGCAGCGCGAGGCCATCAGGTCGCTTGCGCTCGAAGGGAAAAAGGCGGTGGAGGACAAGTACGGCAGAAAGTGCACCGTGAGTATTGATGTCGATCCCATGAATTTGATGTAGCACAACGGGAAATGCGCGGCAAAGGCAGGTTTAATATGAAGTGGGACCTATCCAATAAACAATCGCGTTTGAACTTCATCAGTGTTTGCATCCTCCTGATCGGATTGGTGAGTTCTGTTGCCATTTATGTAACCGCACGGGATGAGCCGGAAAGCGTCATGGGATACGAAGTCATTGGTGGTAAAATGTATCCGAGCGTGCCGGACAAGATGTATACCCGTAATTTGGAACTCTATGGCGGAAAACAGCTGGTGGCTGCGCATGAGTTCGTTCGCTGGTTCGACGGATTATGGGAGGGGAGATCCCTGGCCGGAACCATCGCCGTTCTCAGTATCGTTATCGCCGGTGGGATCTACTTTTTCAATAACCATGTGTCCTTTGAGGATGATGATCAGAGCCCTGACTAGAAGAACAGTTTCACACTCGAACAAATGCATTCGAGT
>Ga0315268_10006913_pt1 | contig 12013 bp, 11 predicted proteins | sample C1_top_MG_FD_204535 | JGI IMG/M metagenome (GOLD analysis project Ga0315268, IMG submission 204535) | Sediment microbial communities from Yellowstone Lake, YNP, Wyoming, USA - C1_top | ecosystem: Environmental > Aquatic > Freshwater > Lake > Sediment | place: USA: Wyoming | collected 2017-08-01 | reverse complement strand
GCTCTTTCGCTGATATAGTTTGCCAGTGAAAGGTCATGCGTGATGAAAAGGATCGAAAGGCCGCGGGTCTTCAGGTCGGCCAGCAGGTTGAGGACATCGATGCGCGTGGATGCGTCCAGCATGCTGATAATTTCATCCGCCACCAGCAGCTTGATATCCAGCAATAGAGCGCGGGCGATGAGAAATCGTTGCAGCTGCCCGCCGCTGAGTTGATGAGGAAACTTATTCAGTACATGTTCGGGGTTGAGCCCGACCGCCTTCAGTGCGTCACTTATCTTGTCGTTCCACTCCCGATTTCCAACCTGCGGATAAAACTCATCGTGGATCATGCTGAATATCCGGTCGGCTTTAAAGATCGGGTTATAGGTGCTAAAAGGATCCTGGAAGACCCCCTGCACCGTGCGATAATACTCTTTCAGGGCGGCTCCCTTCAACTCGGAGACATCGGTCCCGTCCAGAAAGATTTCGCCTTTGGTCCGCGGAATGAGGTGGAGGATCATCCTTCCGATCGTGCTTTTGCCGCTGCCGCTTTCACCGATCAGCGAGGAAACTTCGCCATCTTTTATGTCGAAGGACACATCATTGACCGCGCGAAGTTCCTTTTCGCCAAACGTCCCGACCTTGTAGACCTTCGATACGCCGCTAAGCTTGAGCATTCTTTTCGGACTCCTTCCAGCAGGCAACGAAATGGGCCGGACCGACTTCCTTGAAGGGCGGCACCTGGCTGCATTTCTCGAACGCCAGTGGACAACGTTCCCTGAAACGACAACCGGTGGGCGGGTCAAGCAGCAATGGGGGTTTTCCCGGTATGCCGGACAATTTCCGTTCGGTATACCGCACGCCGACCTCCGGCAGGGAAGAGATCAGCATTTTGGTATAAGGATGCCGCGGCGAATGGATGATGGCATCCGTGGAAGCCTTCTCCGCCAATTGGCCGGCATACATGATCATGATGCTGTCCGCAATTTGATACAAAATCGAGATGTCGTGTGTAATGACAATCTCGCTTTTGCAGCACTTCTGATCACGGAATTCGACCAGCATTTCTGCAACGGCCTTCTGGCTGGCCACGTCGAGCGCGGAGGTGATCTCATCGGCAATGAGCAGGGAGGGATCCAGCAATGTGGAAAGGACCATGACCATTCTCTGCTTCATTCCCCCGGAGAGTTCAATGGGGTACATGTTTAATATTTCATGAGGCAGTTTGACCATATCCAGCCGCCGCCTCAATTCGTTTTTGATCGTATTGAAGTCAATTTTCTTCGATTCAAGAAGTTCAGCCGTCATTTTGCCGATCTTGCGCGTCGGATTCATGGCGTTCATGGCATACTGCGGGATGATCGATATTTCCTTGAATCGGAAATTATTCATTTCCTCCATGTTGGCGATGGGCAATTCATACCCGTTGAGCAGAACGCGGCCGCTGATATATTTCATGGGCTGGTTCAAGTAAACCAAACTATGCCCGAGTGTGGTCTTTCCACAGCCCGATTCGCCCGCCAGCCCCATGATCTCGCCATCGACAAGGTTGAAGGAGGCGTTCTCCAGGGCCTGAACACTGCCCCTGAGTGTCTGGTAGTGGACCGTAAGATTTTCAACTTGCAAGCTCATGATTCACATCTCCCTCAGCCGGGGATTGAAGACTTCATCCAGACCCACATTCGTGAAGTACAACGCGCCGACAATGACCGTGATGGCAAGTCCCGGCGGGATAAACCACCACCACATCCCCAGAAGCAGGGCGCCGTAGATGACTGCATTGTTCATCATCAGGCCCAGGGAAACGCTGTTGGTCGGGCCCAGGCCGATGAAATCCAGGGTGGCCGCGGTAAGGATCGCGCCGCCGAATTGGAGGATGAATACCAGCAGCAGGTACGACATCATGTTCGGTGCGATCTCTGTCACGATGATCTTGAGCGATTTCATGCCGCTCAGGCGCGCCAGGTCCACGAAATCGCGGGTGCGCAGGGAAAACGTCTGCGCACGAATGGCACGGGCCACCCAGGGCCAGGCGAAACATCCTATGAATACACTCTCGAATAGAAAGCCCCGCACCTCCAGATACGCGGCAATGATGATAAGCACGACCAGCGAGGGAACCACCAAAATGATATTGGTGAACATGTTCAGGATTTCATCGACCCAACCGCCGCGATAACCGGCGACAAATCCGATCAGGACACCGATCAGGGTGCCCAACCCGCCCCCCAGGATCCCCACAATAAAGGTTGCGCCAAGCCCGTGTACAAATTGAGTGAAGACGTCCTCGCCAAAACTGGTCGTTCCAAACCAGAATTCAGTTGAGGGCGGTTGAGGGCCGGGCGCCACGTAATCCCGCGGCTGGTAATGAGTGAGAAATGGACCGATGATCGCCAGGGCCACAAAAAACAGCACAACGACCATCCCGATGCGGAGTTTGGTATTCCGCATGGCGAAGTAAAGCATTTCATTTTTCTTGCGGGGTTCCGCCATGTTCTTTTATGCCTCCCCCGTCATGCCGGCGCGTGTACGCGGGTCCACCAGCACATACGTAACATCGATCACAAAATTGGCGATTAAAACGCCGATGATAATGAAGAGAAAACAGCCCTGGAGCAGGAAGAAATCATGATTTTGAATCGCCTGGAGGATCAGGTAGCCGACACCCGGATAGGAAAAAACGATTTCGGTTACCAACTGCCCCGCGATGATGACACCCAATTGGAGTGCGAGACCGGTAATCTGGGGCAATATCGCGTTCCTGAATGCATACTTGCGGATCAATTTTTTGGGTGCTCCCAGCGCTTCAAGGTAATGGGAATAGTCGGCTTCCAGTTCGTAGATGATCATGTTGCGCATCCCAATGGCCCAGCCCCCGAACATGACCAGGAACAGGGACGCAAAGGGCAGGACCCAATGCTGCAGGAGACTCCAGATGAAAGTCCACGAGAGGTGCGGCATCAGTCCATAACTGTATGCGCCCGAAAAAGGGAAGATGTGGACGACAATTCCAAGTGACCATGCCAGCAGGATCCCAAGCCACATGTAAGGAGTTGCAGTGAGGACATATCCCAGGGGGGATATGGTATTGTCAAGCCACTTCGAGCGGGCGGCAAAAGCGCCAAAATTATTTCCTGCGAACCAGCTGATCAGGATGGCCGGAAGAAGAAGGATAAGGTCGTAAGGGACGGCATCCATGATGATCCTGATCACGGGTCGCGGGAAGAGCCACAGGCTTACACCGAAGTCGCCATGAAACAATGCGATCCAGAAATTTATATATTGCTGCCAGATGGGCACGTCCAGACCGAAAGCCTGCATGTAGTAGGAATAGATGAGCTTGGCAGATTCGGCTTTCAAGCCCGCCCTGGCGATCATGATCTGGATCGGGTTGCCCGGCATGAAGCGGGGAATGAGCCAATCAACGGTCACCGCCAGGATGAGCGTAAGGGTATAGACGAGCAGTTTTCTTCCGAAATATCGTTTCACCGTCTCTCCTTGGTGTGAAGAGGTATAAGAGAGACACCGTCCCTCCCGCACTACAGGAGGGACGGTGAATAAGCGAACTGCTACTTGGTGGCTGGTTTCAATTGGGTCAGCATCAGGATGCTGGTCATATTCCAGTATCCATTCCAGGTTACAGGAAAATTGTGATTCTGGCCGTCGCCGGAACCGGGCCAGTTGGTCCAGTTGGCATTGCTGAATTGCGCCCAGGCGCCGTTGTACCACAGCGGGATGATGGGCAGGTCTGTGAGCTGGATCGTCTGGAGCTGCGAGGTGATACCCTGCATACCCTTCAGATCATCGGCGGAGGTCTTATCCAATTGAGTCACCAGATCGAATGCCTTCTGGTTGTTATATCGACCATAGTTACCGCCCTGGGTGCTGGCGATATCCGTCAGTTTGTCGTAGAAAATGAAGTGGTAGTACGACCAGGGGGTATTGCTGATCTGGGCCTGGTTATCGATCGCCAGGTCGAAAGTGCCCTTCAAGCGTGCATCCAGGTATCCGTTGAAGTCCGGATAATCGGGTTGGACGTTGATCCCCACATCTTGAAGGTTTTTCGAAATGATCTGGATCGCCGCCATCCAATCGGACCAGCCGTTGGGTACGATGATCTTCAATGCGATAGGAGAACCATCGGGGGCGGTGACGAACCCATCCTTGCCGGGCTTGTATCCGGCTGCAGCCAGGATTTGTTTGGCCTTGGCGGGGTCATACGTGGTGCCCAGTTGCTTGACGACATTTTGGTCAACATACTTGTCCCAAACCGGCAGCAACCCCGTTGGGTTTGCAGCCTGGACCATGTTGCCGTAATCGCGCGAGACAATATCGTTCACGTTGATGGCATAGGCGATCGCCTGACGGAATTTCACATCGTCCATCGGTTTCTTCTGAAGGTTGATGTCGAGCCAGGCGGTATTGGCGGCCAGGTGGTAGGGCGGAGCGGAGTAGTATGTATGCATGGCGTATCCACCTTGCAGTAAATTGGAAACACCGGGCAAATAGTTGTTATTGAGATCCTCATTGCCTTGGAGCACCAACCCAAGCGAGTTTTCGTTGCTGGTGTTGACAAGATCAACAATGTATTTGGGGGCGATTGAATATCCAAGCGCCTTGATCGCCCACCAATTATCGTTCCTGACCCAGACCATCTTGGTTTGATCATATGATTGATACAGGAAGGCGCCCGAGCCGACGGGTTTTTCATTGGCCCCGGTGGACACATCCTTCGCATTCAGGGTTGACCAGATATGCTGTGGAACGATCGGCACATTGTACAGGTTGTTCGCCCATTCCTGGTACAGGGCATCCTTGAAGGTGAACTGCAGGGTATTCGCATCGACCTTTGTAATGGAGTCGAGCCAATCCCACACCGAACTGAAGTTGAGTGCCGCTGTCTTGCCGAGCTCAAAGGTGAACTTGACATCGTCGACCGTCAGGGGCTGGCCATCGGACCAGTTAATGCCCTGGCGAAGCTTTAATACATAAGTCTTTGCATCGGTCCACGAGCCGCTTTCCGCAAGCCACGGGGTGAACTTGTCTGTTAGAGGATCGTATATGAAGAGCGTTTCATAGACCAGACCGAGCGTGCCTGTAGCGTAGTTGCCGGTCATGAACGGATTCCAGTTCGAGACGGGCCCCCATTGTTTGCCTCCCGTATAAAGGGTTTCGCTGCGCGGGAATTCGACGACCGGCGCCTCGGTAGCGGCTGTCGTTGGAGCGACAACCGGTGCGGAGGTTGGGGCTTCGCCGGCAGCCGGGGCCTGTGTGGCGGGGGAGCAGGCGCCGAGCATCATGCTCAACCCGATCAAAATGGATAAAACGACGGATAAACGTTTCATCTTCAATCTCCTTGTTGGATTATGGTATATTTCCGAGTAAGAAGCCTGTCCGACCATGCTGTGGATGGCAGGCTTCGTCTCAATGGCGTCCGGTATCTTCTTCAGGTATCGGACGTCTGTCTTTGGAGCAAACATATGGCCGTTCTCAGTTGTTTGTAACAGACCACCTCCTTGCGAACGAGATCTTGAAACAGCCTTTGAGGAAAGATAAGGGCGAATAATATCTTTCCCTACTTCTCCTGTTTTGCCCCGCAAGATTCACGGATCACGAGTTCGGTATCCATAATGACGTGACGCGGGGGATGCACACCGTTCTCGATCTGATCCACCAGCATCTCAACAGCTTTGGACCCAAATTGAGCAACCGGCTGGCGAACGGTGGTTAATTGGATATCTGAAAGGATCGCGATCGGCAGGTCGTCAAAACCGATGAAGGCGATATCCTCTGGAATTCTGACTCCAGCCTCACGAGCGGCGCGCATGGCCCCCAGCGCCATGATATCGGAGGCGGCAAAGATCGCATCCGGCTTTGCCTTCAACAATTGCTGCATGGCGTAATATCCGCCGGCTTCGGTGAAATCGCCTTCGGCGACCAGCGATTCATCCACTTTTTGACCGCGCTCGATCAAGGCTTTTATGTAGCCCTGTTTGCGGTCGATCCCCACTGTGCTGTTGGCCGGGCCTGAAATGGTCCCAATCCTTTTCCGGCCCAGCCGGATCAGGTGATTTACGGCATTACAAGCCGCATTGATATTATCGATATCTATGTAACTGACATTATCCGACCTGAAAGGCCGGCCGATAATCACGAGGGGCATGTTTGCATCGACCAGGTAGCCGATGATTGACTGGTCGCCGTGGTGGCCGGATTGCACAAGGACCCCATCCAACAGGCCCTTACGCGATACGCGCGGAAAGATCTTCTCCTCATCCTCCTTGGCACTGACCAGAAAGAGAGCCAGGGTATAGTCATATTGATTGCAAGCCTGGGCAATCCCCTTTGTCAAATGAGGATAGTATGGGTCTGTAAAGAAAAAGCTGACACTATGCGGCAGGACCAGTCCGATGGTCCATGAGCGTTGGGAAGCCAGTGTACGCGCGGCTGCATGAGGGCGAAACCCTGTATTTTGGATGATTTCCAATACCCGTTGGCGGACATCTCCGCTAACATTGGGATGATCGTTCACGACACGGGAAACGGTCGAGCGTGAGACCCCGGCTTTTTTGGCAATATCCTCAAGGGTGAGATCTGGCATAAATCGGCTCCGAAAATGGTAGCGCTCCCAATTGATTTACAAGAAAAAGCGGAAAATTGATGAGTAAATGGTGATTTTTTTGTTGTTTTCGTGATTTATTGGGAGCGCTCCCAAGATCGTTAATCATTATACATGGTTTTTATTAAGAGTCAAGCACTTCGTGGAAATTAGAACAAACACCCCCATGGCCTTCCCAAAGCAGGTGGAACGAACAGCGAAGCAACAAAGGGCGTGAAAAATTCCCGTTTTTATTAGCTGCCAAGTGGTATACCACCGCCCCTCACCAGCGCTTGCAGCTGATGCAAGCGCCGCGGGGGTATAAAAACAAAGTTATCATTGTCCATGGACCAGGCGTTGGTCACGGACATGTTAATGGATGTAACAGTTCTTCAGCCGTCTATGGAATTGCCACATTCGGCATAAACTACAACAGGGTGTTTTTATGCCACGCACCCTTTCGGCTGTATTGCTCGATCAAGGATGCTGCTTGAGCAGCACCGCCATAAGCCCGCATCCTCTCACCAATTTTTCCGGCGTTTTCCGCATAGGATGGATCGGCGAGAACCCGCATGACAGTGGTCCTCAATTCATCCACCTTGACGCGTTTCTCCGCCAGAGCATTCTGAACGGACACAATGGCTCCCGCACCCAAGGCCTCGATCCTTCGTGCATTGCTTTCCCGTTCCGAGTAAGTTGGGATGATAACGGAAGGCTTCCCTGCGTACAGACCTGTCTGGCAGGAACCGTAGCCACCATGGTGGATCAACAGGTCGCATCTTTCCGCCATTGCAAGCCCGGGTACATATGGTTCGTAGCGAAAATTGGCCGGCAGCGGCAATAATTCCTTCGGCAGGGGGTGATGTCCGGTGGTCAGAACCACCTGCATATCTTCATTGGCCAAAGCCGCGATGCAGGCAGACAGGACAACCATCGAGTCCAGCAGGCCGTTGCTTGAAGAGTAGTGCGGGTTTCCTGAGTAGACCCAGATCAAAGGTTTGCTCTCATCCAGCATATTCATCCAGCCCGGCAGTTCCAATCCCTCTTTTTGCCATAACGCCGGGCCTATATAAGTAACATCAGCATTCCCGGGAAGCGGATCTGTTTCGGGTGTGCCCACCACCAGGGTCAGATCGCCGACACATAATTCTCCCATTTTATGAACAGGGGGAAGACCATAATCCGCAAGTATTTTATTGACCACAGGCACAGGGGTGGGGATGTTGACCGGCGGGGTCTTCCACCAGATAAATCCCTGGCTATCCGGATGTGCATTGGACTGGATCACTGTGACCAGCGGTTTATGAAGGGCCCGGGCGGCGATCACTGCCATCGGGTTCCAGAAGTCCACAACAACGTCCGCTTCGCAATCGGCCATCATTTCCTTTAAGGCTTCGCAGTTGGCGCGCAGGAAACCTTCATTCAATAATCCCATCATTGCCCCGGCGTGATCCATATTCCAGACCTCATTGGTGTCGGGTGCAGACTTGACAGGCATGGCTGGAATGAGTTTGCCCAGGAAGTTGAATAGATTGCCGTACCCCTGCCTGTATTTTCCAGAAGCGATGAAGGTGAGCAATCCTTTCAGGCTTTGATCTGTTGCCACGAGGTCATAAAGTGGATGTTTTGGTAACAGATTTTCGAAACCTGCTTCAGCGATCAGCTGACTGGGTGCCCTGGCCGGGCTGCAGAAAAATATCGTATGGCCGTGCGCGGATAATTCCCGGGCGATCGGCAGGGAACGGGTCAGCAGCCCAAGATCATTGGTTGGAAGCGTGGTAAACAGGAAGCGGGTCATCGTGAACTCATTCCTTCGTTCACCCGCTCTGTGACAATACCCGGCAGACGGTCGGCTGCATGTTCGATCCATCCAACCCGGGCTTTACACAGGTCTTCATACATATTTGGAAACTCCCAAACAGCAGCCTTCATCATCCATCATCCCGAAGTGAATTAATAAATTTTGTATACGCGGTGCTAAGCCCGCCGTTGGCCGAACATTTCCTGTTCGAGGTGCCAGGTCTGTCCGCCATCCTCGGAGATCGTTCCCCTCCAGCAAAAATGGTCGGCGCCAATATCGGAAAAGGTCCAGCGAATGAGGGCGGCTTCCCCATCCCTGCCCTCGAGCCAAATCTCGTCTTTGACGGGCTTCACGCTGAACACGAACAGATCGCCGCTGGTCGCGCCCAAATATACAGCCCGCCAACTGTCTTTCGCCGGATCATAGTGACGCAGGGTGGTTCCTATCCGGCGGACTCCTTCTGCAACCCTGGTCGGGTCCCGAATATCCGCACAGATGAATACATCCTGGATCACTCTGCCATCCAGGACCCATGAAAATATCCATCTACCCGGCATACGAACAAGGGAATCCCCGGATTTATCGAAGAATTCGATCTGCATGTCCCAGTAACCGACAAACTGGCCAAACAATGCCAGCTTATCCTGATAAGCGGGGTGCGGGCCCTTTGCCTGCAAGTGCGGAAGAATATGAAAAGCCGATTCCATTTTCACTTCAGACATGACAACCTCCATTGAGTGTGGATATTTTGACGTTTAAATGCGTTTGACCAAAACGAAGTACGAAGATGTTGATGAAGTGCCTGTTCCCGGGCAATAGGCGGGGAGCTTGTCAGCAAATCGCGTCCCCTGACGGGCAGTACGGAGGAAACCCTTTCAATTACAGTTCATTAATTGCTGCGTACTTCCATTCGCACGGACTGGATGCGGCGGTTAAAACCATCCGGGTCATATTCGCCGGGATGGACCACCTCACGAAACAAGCTCATAAGCTCCCCGGGGTGATCGGTAGATCTTCCCATCGTCATGCTCACATACGCAAATTCGATCCAAGCCAGGCATTTCAAACGTCTGGCATCCTTATCCAGCATGAGACCTTCGACCACCAATGATTTTTCATTGAAGTAGAGCAGGCGGGTCCGAATACGGATCTGCTCCATGACCAGCACCGGCTTGAGATAGGCAAGCTGGTTCTTTGTCGTCACCCAATTCGCATTCTGGGTCCTGCCGAAATCAAAAATATTAAAATTATAGGCAATGGCCAGTTGATCCTCGCGGGCATTGAGAAAATAGTCGATGTAGCGCGCATTATTCAAGTGGCCGAATGGATCGCAATCCTGAAAGCGGGCAACAGCCGTGCTTTCCAGTTCCCTTGGGAGATCTCGCAGGTCAGGCATGGTATTCTCCGGTATTTTCATACATCCAACTTGAAGCTGCCGCGAATTCCTCGTTCAAACATCACTTCAGGCAGGAAACGGCGCAGGTCGGAGACAAGCATTGCCTGTTGACCCAGGATATGACGTAAGCGCGGCGACTTGCTCTGGACGATTTTCAACACGGCATTGGCGACCAGTTCCGGTCCCGGTCCGCTCTCTTCGAATTCGCGGACGGCGGCCAGCGCGCGCTTTCTCCACAGGTCATAATCACTGATCGGGTGCCGGACCGATTGACGGGCATACATCATCGGGGTCTTGAGGAAACCCGGCTCCACAAGCGATACGTGGATGCCAAATGGTCGGAGTTCGTAACGAAGCGCTTCGGAGTAACCCTCCAGCGCGAACTTGCTGGCGGAGTACATTCCGAGGAAAGGTACCCCGATAAGGCCCGCCAGCGAACTGATGTTGATGATCTGTCCTTTTTTCTGCCGGCGCATCACGGGCAATACTTCCCTTGTCATTCTGACAACGCCAAAGAAATTCGTCTGGAACTGACTCTCGGCCTCATCAAGACCGGCTTCCTCCAACGCACCGCTCAGTTCGTAGGCGGCATTGTTGATCAGGTTATCGATGCGGCCGGTTTTTTGCAGGATGGTCTGCACACAGGCGGCCACGGATCCAGCCGAACACACATCCAGCTCGACCATTTCGATCCCTGGGTCCTTTGCCGCGTCCGCCGGATGGCGGCTGGTACCGAAGACTCTGTAACCTTGTTGAGACAGCAGGCGCGCAGCCGCCTGTCCGTTCCCGGAAGATGCACCGGTAACTAAAATGATTTTTGGATCGGTCATGGGGATCTCCTTCCACTAAAACATATCTAGGATGGGAAACACCTGCCAAACGCCAGAAGCAGGCGCGGGTTCCCTTTAATACGGATGCGGCGAAACAAAAGGGCCAGGACCAGGTTCTGCTCCTTCGCAAGGAACTTGATCCAGGTTTCGCCATCGGCGGTCACGGACAGATCCGCATTTCCCTTATGTCCGCGTTCAACTTTAAGTTTCCTGTCACGGATGGTGAGGGTCGCTTTGACATTCTCCCGGCCCGTGAAGGTAAAATGATAAACAGCGTTCACCCCCCCGGATTGTTGAGGTTGGAAGGCGATTGGCAGCCCCTCCAGGAAAGTCCGGACGGTGGATGGGCGCAGACCGTTATGGACCTGTTTGGTTTTTTTGTGGGGGAACCGGTGTGCCACATGCGCTTCGGCATCCGAGCCTGCAACAACGTAGATCGTCTCCACCTTGTCCTGCAAGGGCTTGACCACATCCTGCAAATATTCCCTCCTGTTCTCCAGGAACGGCGCAATAACATCCTCGCCGGCGGGGCAGACGGCCATGCAATACGCCGATTTATAGTTGGCCCCATAGGATAGGCTTTGCCACATCGAAACAGTTTCGGGGCGGCTGACCTTTTTCCCGTATTCGCGCGAGTTCCTGCTGTCGGTCAGGATCGCGACCCAGTCCGTGAAACCGCCCTGAAATTCACGATAATTGTGTGTATAACAGGCCGCCCCATTGAAGTACCCGTCCGGGCTGATGGCACCCACCGGGCAGGCGGCCACACACAATTTACATTCCAGGCATGGGTTGTAATCGATCGGGTGATCATAGGCCGTTACTTCGGCCTCCATCACAACCGTTCCAAGCAGGATATAGTTCCCAAACCTGGGGTGGATGACGTTGCGATGGATCCCCATGCGGCCCAGGCCAGCCGCCACCGCCACCGGTTTGTGGGAGACCACCCACGGCCTGCCTCCTGTTGAGAACTGCGCCGTCTCCATTGGGAAGCCCACTGCGGGATTCATTGCCCGAATACCCGTTCGTTCAAGGGCCGCGGCGATCCTGTGGGATATTTCATCGACATGATCAGTTGTGTGATGAAATTCAAGATTCGAAACCGATCGCGCCGGACTTCGGATTGCCTCCCGGTTCATGCGGGACACAATACTGATCAGCGCCCTGGCGCGCGGGAAGACTTTTAGAATGTCCGCCCGTTGATCGTCCAGTTCGGCGCGATCGATCCCTACAAAGCCTGCATCATCGGCTCCCGTCTCCAGGCAGAGTTGACGCAGCCAGTCCGCATCCACAATGCCAGGCGGGACCGGTTTCCTGTTTTCCCTGTACAACTTAACGGTCGGATGATCCATTAATGCAGTCATATTCACCTATAATTGTATATGCAACAATCTACATTAAAAAAATAC
>Ga0315268_10006911_pt1 | contig 12015 bp, 14 predicted proteins | sample C1_top_MG_FD_204535 | JGI IMG/M metagenome (GOLD analysis project Ga0315268, IMG submission 204535) | Sediment microbial communities from Yellowstone Lake, YNP, Wyoming, USA - C1_top | ecosystem: Environmental > Aquatic > Freshwater > Lake > Sediment | place: USA: Wyoming | collected 2017-08-01 | reverse complement strand
TGGCAGGCTTGATAAACGCTTTCAAAATAGTAGGCAAGAAACCCAATGATAGCCTTATAACATTGGTAGGTGCTGGCGCTGCAAACCTCAGAACTGCTTACGTCTTGATAAGATGGGGAATGAAACCAGGCAACATCATGCTCGCAGACACCAAGGGAGTGATTTATCCAGGCAGAAAAGACATAATCAAAGAAGAAGACCCTTGGAAGTACGAGTTGTCACAAAAAACAAATGCAGAGCACAGAACCGGAGACATAACGGAAGCCTTCAAAGATGCAGATGCAGTAGTAGCCGCTTCCAAACCTGGACCAGGGACGATAAAGAAAGAGTGGGTGAAGTTGATGGCTAAAGATTCAATAATCTTCGCCTGCGCCAACCCAATACCGGAGATTTGGCCGTGGGAAGCCGAGGAAGCAGGAGCTCGAATAATAGCGACTGGCAGAAGCGACTTTCCAAATCAAGTAAACAACAGCCTGGGCTTTCCAGCGATATTCCGAGGAGTTCTTGATGTTAAGGCGAAAACTGTCACAGACGACATGTGCATAGCCGCAGCCCAAGAATTGGCAAAATTCGCCGAGGAACGCGGAATGAACGAGAAGGATATTCTGCCAAGAATGGAAGAGTGGGAAGTTTATCCCCGCGAAGCCGTTGCATGCGCTTTGAAATCAATTGAGCAAGGCGTTGCCAGAGTGAAGCCCAGCAAGAAGGAACTGTACGACAGGGCTAAGGCAATAATCATGAACGCTAGGGAATGCACGCAGGTGCTAATGAAGGAAGGCTTAATCAAGCCGATGCCGCCAGAAGAGCAGTTGCTCAAGTAAAACAGTCCCAAAAAACCCTTATTTTTTCACCTTTTTTGGCTTCTGAGCAGAAAATTATTTAAACACTTCCATAGAACATAGAGGCGAAATGGTGAATGGTAAAAATGCGTACCGACTATATCCTTTATACTGTGGCAGTAATATTCTTCATCATCACTGCAATAGTTGCTGCCTATCAAGTTGAAAACCAGCAATTGTGGATCGTAAGTACTGCCGTGCTTGGATTCTTCTTCATCGGACTTGGCTACGTTGAAAGAACTCGCATGCAAACGCAACCGATCACAGCACCGCAGCCAACCGCTGTCCAAGTGCCTACTCCATCTCCAGAGCCAGTGCAAGCAATAGGTGTCGAAGTGGCGAAGCAGGAAGAAACAACTGCAATCGTGGAAGTTCAAAAACCAGCGCTTGACATTACTCAAGTGAAGGGCGTTAAGGCAAAAAGGGCTGAACAGCTTAAGGCTCTTGGTATAAGCACTGTTGATGATTTAGCAAACGCTTCAGCTGAAGACTTGGGCACAAAACTGAAGATTTCGCCAAAAATCACGGAAAAATGGGTTGCCGACGCAAAAGCACTGCTTGAAAAAGCGAAGCATTAAGCAAAGACAAAGGAATTAGCATATTACGCGAAATTCAGGATTCTTATTATATTCCTTCTTTCCAGCCTTCGAAGTGCGTCGATGAATTCGTTCTTCTTCTTTCCAGACAGCTTGAACTTCTGAATCATTTCCTTCATCGGCATCTCTGGCTTTCCAGCTAGCATGTGCCTATTGCGCAGGTTCTTGACTATCGATCGTTCGAGTCGCCCACACCGCCAAGTTGTATTGCGAAGAAGGACAATTATTGCCTTGACTAGTTTCTGCTCCTGCTTCCTTTTGATGGACAATACCATTTCACATGTACTGCATACGTCTCAGGGGTTTTTAGAGTTTGCGTTCAAAACACTTATCAATTATCAGAATCAGATGAAAAGCAATAGGTGAACGACATGCTGAAGGCACAAATTGGACGAATCTGCTTTGTACGAATCAATGAGAATGAGGATCTGCTGGACTCCATCAGAATAAGTGCAGAGCAAGAGGGCATAAAAGCGGGTGTTTTCCTCCTGATCGGAGCATTGAAAAGCGTAGTCATAGGATGCTACAGAAACGGCGAATACGTGCACACACGCTTGGACGGCTCAATGGAAATTGCTTCATGCATAGGAAACATTGCAGTTGATGATAAAGGCGACGTAGTTATTCACTCGCACATCGTGGTTTCAAATGAGAAGGGTCAGGCTTTTGGCGGGCATTTGATGAAGGAATCGTACGTGAGACCCATGGCGGAGCTTATGATTATCGAGGCATCTGGAGCCGATTTGATAAGGGTGTTCGACGAAAAAACTAAACTCAAATTGCTGAAGCTAGGCTAGAATCTTTCTCAGGTATATTCCGTTAGCTTTTCCATAGTAGTTCTTCAAGATTCCTATTCTTTGATATCCCAATTTCTCGTAAAGGTTTATTGCAGCCACATTGTCTTCGCGTACTTCAAGATTGCTGGTTTTGACGCCTTTCTCTTTGAATACTGCTTCAATCGTACACAAAAGCTTCGATCCCACGCCTTTCCTGCGATCCGCCAGAAAAACGTCTATGGTGAGTATGTGCCCAACTGAAGCTTTTCTGTCGAAGTATATCATGCCTATGACGAAACCAATTATCTTGCTGTTCTCCTTTGCAACTAAGCTTATTGCGCTGTAGTTTCTGAGTAGTTGGGCGATCTGTTTTCTTGTGAAGGCTTCTTCGTTGAAGCATTGCGTTTCTATTTCAAAAAGTCTGTCTAGGTCTCTGATGGACGCATCTTCAATGATTATTGTCATAGCAGTCATCTTCTTTATGGTGAGAGCTTTGGAGGGATCACATTTTCTGTATTCGTTTTCGGTTTGGCGATTGCCTTAAATTCAAGCCACTGTTGTGACGCAAAACCCATGAAGAATCTAAGCCAGAGAGTCAAAAGTCTGCTCATGACGGTGGCTGTAGCTGCTATGTCAGCAGGCACTCCCAACAAGACGTAAAGGGTTGTCATAGTTATCTCTGGCAACCCAACTTCAAACGGCACGCCTACAGGGATCGCTTTTACAGCAATCACTATAGACCAAGTGATGATAACGGTGCTCCATGGAATCTGGTAACCCAAAGCCAAGAAAACAAGAAAGGAAACTCCAATGCTGAAAAGCCACGAAATAACATATGCAACAAATGATGCAATCATCGTTTTGGGGGCGTGGGCAAACTCCCTCATGGAATCATGAAATATCTTTGCCGCCCTGATCACGCCTTCTTTAATCTTCGTCAACTTCCATCGCCCCCGACTCAATCGTTCGCCCAGTCCGATGATGGCATTAATGATACTTAACGTCCAATTTTCTTTGACACATAGTAGCAAAAGCAAGAAGAGAAAAATGGACGTTACAATAAGAAGGACAAGTGTCAAATCCAGTATGAGTCCGCCAACTTGCCCTTCGGTCAACAGTAGAAGAATACCAGCCACGAGGCTTCCGATGTTTATGCCCATGCCCATTAGCCTGTGCGTAACGAGAGAGGCCACTACTTCGCCATGTGCTCCGTTTTTCTCTCTGGTGACTAGATAGATTCGGGTGATTTCTCCGCTTATTGATTCCGCTGGGATGATTATATCCATGTACCAACCATATAGAACGTAGAGATATGACTTTACGACGGAGATTCTTACTGAAAGAAAATTGAGAAGCGCCCGCCAAGAGATTGCATAGAACAATGTCTCAGCGAGAATGAAAACGATTGCCATCGAATAGAGGGTGAGGTTCATGGTTTTTGCGACTGCAATTATTTCCAGAACGTCAACGTTGAACAGGTAAAGGTACACAAAAAATGCGATGATGCCGATTACTGGGAGAAGAAACGTCTTCCAAGTGATTTTATACTTTAGCACGTCCATCGACATTCGCATCCTGCAGTAAATGCAAAGGCACTTGCATCATCATTATATATTTTGCCAATTTCTCTCCCCAGCTTGGTTATCCCAAGATTTAATTGTTCACAGTTGCATGTTGTAATTTGGTGATGGAAGATTGCTGAAGGGCGTTCACTTTCTGCTCACATACAAGTGCGATTTGGAATGCGATCACTGTTTCGCTTGGGGAACATCTCAAGCAAAAGGCACCTTCACCCTAAAACAGATCGAGAACGTCTTGACTGAAGCCAAAAAACTTGGAACAGTGACATACATTTCATTTGAAGGCGGAGAACCCTTCCTGTTCTATCCAATAATGATCAAAGGCGTTGAAGAAGCCGTCAAACTAGGTTTTCACGTTGAAGTTCTTTCAAACTGTTACTGGGCTAATGATGCTGAAGATGCGAAACAGTGGCTTCTGCCAATTGCAAAGGCTGGAAACGTTGAGTTAACGTTAGGCAGCGACCTCTATCATGGAGACAATTGGGAAACTGAACTGGTGAGAAATGCGGTAAAAGCCGCAAATGCACTAAGCATAAAGACGAGCATACTTGCAGTAAAATTTCCTGATGCTGAAAACCCGTGCCCAAGCGAGATCGAAGGAGCAAAAGTTGGCTTATGGGATTTAATGTTCAAAGGCAGAGCATCCGAAAAATTGACTGAGAAAGCGAGCAAGAAGCCTTGGCATGAATTTACAAAATGTCCATACGAAAAGTTCGAGACCCAAGAAAGAGTGCACATCGACCCGTTTGGATACGTTCACGTTTGCCAAGGCATTTCGATAGGCAACGTTTGGCAACAACCCTTCTCAAAGATAATCAAAGAATACAGTCCTAGCACGAATCCTATACTCGAACCTCTAGTCAGCGGCGGACCAGCAGCTCTTGTTAAACGGTTCAATGTGCCGCATAAGAATGAATACGCTGACGCTTGTCACTTGTGTTTCAACGCTCGTTGTGTGCTTCGTGAGAGATTTCCGCAGATTCTTGCGCCAGATCAAATGTACGGCAAGACAGATTAAGAAGCACTAAACCAAACGCCAGCAAATGTTAAAGGTCGTTGCCTCCAACTAGTTGATCAAGGTGATACGCCTGCTGTCCCGAGACGAAGCCTTTGCTCTGGTCAAGAAACACGTTTCCAAGAAAAACGTCATCTATCACATGCTTGCTGTGGAAGCCGTAATGCGAAGCACCGCCCGACATTTTGGAGAAAATGAAGAGATATGGGGACTCGTTGGACTGCTGCATGATATAGATTACGAAAAAACGGAGCACACACCTGAAAAGCATGGTCGGGTGACTGAGGAGATCTTGAAAGGACTTGTTCCAGAGGACATTATAAGAGCGATAAAAACTCACAATGCGAAATACTTGGGCGTGATGCCTGAAAATCGCATGGAGAAAGCATTAGTCGCAGCTGATGCAATCTCAGGCTTGTTAGTGGCTTGCGCTCTAGTCATGCCTTCTAAAAAACTTGCAGATGTGAAAGTCGAGACAGTAGCAAAGAAGTTCAAAGACAAAGACTTTGCTCGAGGGGCTGACAGAGACAGAATCATTGTGTGCGAAGAAATCGGGATACTAAAGGAACAGTTTTTTGAGATTTCGCTTAGCGGATTGAATATGATTGCCGCGGAAATTGGTCTATAGAATATATGTCATACCAGCCATTTCCCATTCACAAACCAAAGGTTGACAGAAATATCCTGCGCCCAGAAAAGCCTCAACGCCTTACTCGCTCAACACATAATATTCCTGCTCGTTTTTCACTCCTAACCCAAGCTCTGTAGCTTGTTGGATCTGCGTGTAGCTCCACGGTTCTTCCAGTAAGCTTGTTCCCTCATAGCTTCTGATAATCTTTATTGCTTCAACGTCCAGAGCTACGCGGTCTCCTGAAGCAAAGATCAGGTTCGGATTGCGAAGTTCGCCACAAGCTGGTCCACCACTTATGAAGCATCTTCTCCCGTCCATTATAATCAAGTTTGGATGAACGATTAAGTTCAAATCCGCGATTTTCTCTTCCAAATGCCTCGCATGCAAAAGCATTCGTTCCTGAGGCTTCATGAAACCTACAGCCAGCTTTAGGCTCAATGTGAACTTTGCCCATCTGTGCGTTTTCATACAGCAGACGAGAACGAGCTTTTTTGCTTCCAAAGCCTTCTCAGGCACACTCACAGTACGGAGGTATTTTCCACCCGTCTGTATTTTCACCCATTTACCCTCGTCAAAAAACACGACCTCGGCTCCAGCGTCCTTTGCCTTGTTGAGCATACCAGTTTCCTCGAAAACCTTGTGTGTTGACGCCGACAACATAGAAGACTCTCCGATGATCACTTTCGCCGCACCATGCTCATAGAGCAATTCAACAACACGCGCAACAAATTCAGGATCGCTAGAACCCGGCGGCGCATCACCCGTGTTGAAATTGGGCTTCAACAGTATCTCATCACCCTTCTCAACGACTTTAGTAAACCCGCCGATCAGGTCGACCACCCTCAAAATGTTATCTTTCAAATCGTCAGTTGCAGTCTTTCTGCCTATCAGCACTTTCCCATCTTCAGTAAAAGGGTTAACCTTTGCACGTCCAATTTCTTGGTTGAGAACCACACGGACAACCATTGAATCTAGGATCAACCGCAAGTTTTAAACTTTCGCGGCAAAAACCATTGTGTACTCCATAAGCATCAGGCGAGGAGAAAGCAGTTATGAAGCCGAGAGTCAACGTCGTGTCATTCATAATCTTCAAAGATGGGAAAATTCTCGCCGAAAAAAGAAAACAAACTAAGGAAATAGATCCTGGCAAGGTCACTATCCCAGGCGGTCACATGGAGAAATGCGAATCGTTCGAGGCGGCACTCGAACGGGAGGTGAGAGAAGAGCTTGGAATTGAGTGTGATCGATTTGCCTACCTTGTCACGATGCTTCATGAAACCGACAGAGAGGATCAGGTTACGCATTACTACGTGTGCGAAGACTGGAAAGGAGAACCAAGGAATCTTGAGGCAGAACAGATTCTTTGGATAGAATTTGAGCAGATTGATCACCTAGATGTTGAGATTGACAGAAAAGCAGCGAAGGAATTCTTCAAGAAACAAACCCATTTTCAGTAGTTGCCTAAGACCTTACACTATGTATTCGTCTGCCTTCTCGAAGTCTCTCACGATTTCTATTACCCGCTTAGGAGCGCTGACGCCTTCCAGTGGAATGCCTTTAAGCAATGCCCATGGAGTTTTCTCGGCAATAGTGGTTACAACGTGACTCTGTCCGAAACATTTCTGTGCTATCGCGTAAACCATTCGTCTCACTTCGATCTCAGAATACTCGCCTAAGGCGTGTAGGTACTCGTGGACCAGCAGGTTGTAGATCAATGCATTGACCACGCGTTTCGAACTGATCGCAGCTTCAACGATTTGAACTAGCGTGCGGTTTAGAACAATGTTGTTCGTTCCGATGGGGTGATAGGCGCCGAGTTGAATCGGTAAATCATCAAGGAAAAGCATCATCGCCCCTCTTCGCTTGTGCAGAGAAAATTCGACACTGTCCTTTACGATTTCCCAAATCTCGCCGTAGCTTTTCGCATTCTCTAAACGAACACGAAACTTGTCGATCTCTGAAGAAGTGTCCTCGCTCATCAATTGTGATCCTCTTACAGGTTTTCACATTTACTCCCGTCTTATATGCTGTGTGGAAACTTGAACCCAAACTTGAAATGATGATTTTGAGGCAGCGGAACCGCTGTTGTAATGGATGGAAAGCATAAAAACAAATAAGGAGCTAGCCCTCAATGATGTTAGAAACTGTTCGGAGGCAAAGTAGCATGGCAAGCATGGTTCCGGTTAGAGACGTTATGACAAAAAATGTGAAAGTCGTGAGATTAGATACAACCGTGAAAGAAATAGTAGCCACGATGAACAAATTCAACATAGGCTCCATAATAGTCGTGCAAGGAGATAGACCAGTGGGTATAATCACAGAACGGGACATTCTCATAAAACTTGTAGAACCGAGTTTGGAACCTGAGACGCTGACTGCAAGACACGTGATGGCAACTCCCCTGATAACTATAAACGAGAACACCAGCGTGGAAGAAGCAGCTACGCTAATGGCAAAGAAAAGAATAAAACGCATACCTGTAATGAACAATGAAAAATTAGTAGGCATACTTACCTACACGGACATCGTGTTCAAAGTGCCAACAATGCTTGCTTTGCTTGAAGAAATTGTGAGACCTTTTCACCGCAACTACTAGAGCAAACGTCTCAAGTCTGTGCGCTGGCTCGCTGAAGTCATAGACACATTAAGAGCAGAAATGAGGTGACACAGCTTGACTGAAAAGAATCACAGAATTTTCCTCGGAACTTCAGGCTGGAGCTACAAGGAATGGGTTGGCCCGTTCTACTCGAAAGAGGACAAAAGCATGCTCCGCGCCTACTCAAAAGTTTTTGACACGGCAGAAATAGACTCCACGTTCTATCGATATCCGTCCAAAGCTATGGTGATGGGTTGGTCGCGTTTCTCGCCTGAAGGCTTCGTTTTCACTGCAAAACTGCCGAAGCTCATTACCCACGAAAAAATATTGGACTTGAACCGAGGTGTCGAAGAGGATTTGCAGAAATTCATCGAGCTCATGGAGCCTCTTTCCCTGAGCGGAAAGCTCGGTTGCATACTCATTCAGCTGCGACCGAAATTCGTGTATAATCCGAAAAGGCTGGAAGAGTTTTTCAAAATACTTCCAACTCACGTAAAGTTTGCAGTGGAATTCCGAGATTTGTCTTGGGTGAGGCAGGAAACTTGGGCTTTGCTAGGCAAGTATAAGGTCGCATACACGATTGTGGACGAGCCTCTGCTTCCGCCCGAGGTGCATTTGACTTCGGATTTCGCCTATTTCCGCTGGCATGGACATGGAGAAAACATATGGTATGATTACGAATACAATGAAGAGCAACTTGAAGCGTGGATTCCGAAGATACGTGAGGCAATGAACAAAACTGAAAGAGCATATGGGTACTTTAACAATCACTTTCGGGGTAATGCAGTTAAGAATTGTCTTCAAACATTGGAGATGCTCGGAACCATAACGCCAAATCAGGCGGAAGCTAAAAACAAAGTGGAGAATTATCTCAGAAGCCAAACAAGGGCCACAGAGTTCAAACTGGAAGCGTTTGCGGAGCCTAAGAAAATGAGTTTTGAGGAACTGCTACGTTATTTTGTGGCTGCAGGAAGGTTGGAAAGAGCTCGAAGCATTGAAGACAGCGAACTAGACATCACGAGGCAAACAGACGACAGAATTGAAGCAACTCTGAGAGAGTACCACATAATAATAGATGTAGAGGGCAAGAAGATTTATCATGACTGTGCAGACTGGGGCAAAATCCTATCTACAAAGAAGCTGTGCAAGCACGTAGGGAAGCTAATGTTTTCAATTGACAGGGAGAGAGCTACAAGAACGTTGGCTCGGATTTATACAGAGCAGGACCTGTGGCAATTCAAGCAATATCCTGACCCTTCACTGAGTACGGAATCTTGAACACCAGTAGCGTTCACCGTCATCTGCATTTCGATACTTGATATGTTACTTCGTCGGAACTAAGGCATATTATTGGTTGTGTCCATAGTCTAATTAGGGAAGCCTGTTGAAGCGGAAAGCATCATCAAAGGGCTATAAGAAAGGCATGAAAGAGCTGAAGAAAGTATCGTTAAGAATCGAGAGAAAAATGGCTAAACTGGAGAAAATATTGGCTAGCATATCGAAAAACTTCAGCTGAACACGAATATTAGGAGCCTAATATGTGTTTTGCAGAAACCTAGAGGGGGTAGGTCAGTATTGCCTCAGAAAAGCGCCAAAACATTGCAGAAAACTCGCCAGCTAAAGTGTTTAACAAAACATTTTCACACCAACAACAAGAGAGCAAACGTGGAAAAAACAATAGAGGTAGTCGCTATGGGGGCGCTCCAGCACCAAAAACTATGTTGAACCTATTTATAGGGGGGTTAAAAATCGCTCTCAGGCTATCAGAGCAAAACCATGTTTACTTGCCTTTGAATGCTGGTTTGCGTTTCTCTGTGAAAGCCTTAACGCCTTCCTGCAAGTCCTCTGTCGAAGCAACAACACCGAAACCTTCACGCTCCAAAGCTAAAGCAGACTCCAACCCAATATCCTCACCCTTATTAATCAAAGCCTTCGCAACCTTCAAAGCAACAGGAGCTTTAGCAGTCAAATCCAAAGCAAACTGCCTCACAGCACTCCTAAACTCAGCAGCAGGAAAAACCATGTTGATAATGCCTAACTGCTCAGCAGTTTTCGCATCAATCATCCTCCCAGTAAACACAAGCTCCTTCGCCTTAGTCTTCCCAACCAAACGCGTAAGCCTCTGAGTCCCACCCCAACCCGGAATCAACCCAATGTTAATCTCTGTTTGTCCCATCCGCGCAGTTTCAGAAGCAATCCTGAGATCACAAGACATTGCCACTTCCAAACCGCCACCCAACGCAAAACCATTGATAGCTGCGATAACAGGTTTCTCCAAATTCTCAAAAGCAAGACAAAGCTTCTCACCCATGAATGAAAGCTCCCTAGCCTTCAACGCATTCATTCCAATCATCGCCTTGATGTCTGCACCAGCCGAAAACGCTTTCTCTCCAGCACCAGTCAAAACAACCACACGCACCTTCTCATCACTTCTAACATCGTCTAAAGCCTGCAAAACCTCATCCACAACTTCCTTGCTGAAAGCGTTCAACGCTTCAGGTCTATTCAGCGTAATTGTAGCAATTCCTTCACTCTTCTCATAGATGATCAGCTTAGACTCCAAAACGTTCACCGCCTACTTCTGCGTCCAATCATAAAAGCCCTTACCAACTTTTCTCCCCAACAATTGAGCCTTAACCATCTGTTTCAACCCAATCGTAGGCTGAAACTTCCCACCCAATTCCTTGGTCAAAACCTCCGCAATAGCCAAAGTCGTGTCCGCACCAATATAATCCAAGAGCATCAATGGACCCATAGGCCAATTCAAACCAAGCTTCACAGCCTTATCAATGTCATCCCTATCAGCAACATCCTCCCAGTAAAGCGCAACAGCCTCATTCAAAGCAGGAATCAAAATACGATTCACAATGAAACCTGGACTATCCTTCTTACAAACCACTGTTTCCTTCTCCAATCTGTGAGCAACATCCAAAACCGCTTGCAAAGTTTCATCCGAAGTTTTGGCTCCTTTCACAACCTCCACAAGCTTCATCAATTGTGGCGGATTAAAGAAGTGCATCCCACAAACCTTTTCAGGACGCTTCGTTGCAGAAGCAATCTCCGTAATGCTAACAGAAGAAGTATTCGAAGCAACAATAGCATGCGAAGGCGCATAGCCATCAACCTCACGGAACAAAGCCTTCTTCAACTCCACATTTTCAGGTGCAGCCTCAATAATCAAATCTGCATTCGAAACAGCTTCCTTCAAATCCAAAACTGGATGAATCCTGCCTAAGACTTCATTCATTTGTGCCTCTGTCAACTGCCCCTTCTTCACAAAGCGTTGCAGGCTCTCACGAATCATGCTCATGCCGTTGTCAACGAATTTCTGCTCTATGTCCCGCAAGTTGACATCATATTTGCCAACCTGAGCAGCTACTTGAGCGATTCCATGCCCCATCAAACCTGCACCCAAAACAGTGATTCTCTTAATTTCCATGGATTTCACCTTTTTTCAAGCAGTTGAATATGTAACATGAAGTTTTGTTAAAAGGTTTTCTCAGAAACCATTGCATTTTCAAGCAACATCAATCAAACTTCCAGACAAGCTCTAACGTAGATTGGCATTTCGTCTAAGAAGTGTTTCGTGCTTTTCTTATGCGTGGCTAGAGGGATTTTGTCGTCTAGAACGTGAATTCTTTGCTCAACCACTCTGGAAACCACTTGTATCCTTCTTGAGACCCACCTTTACGAAGCCCTTGATAAGTCGCCTTTGCAAGCGCAATCGCTCCTCTGCCGTCACGATAAACTTTAACCAAGCCCTGTGATTCCAAAGCAATGAGGATTTGTTCAAGCTTCGCATCGTCTGGACTCACAAGCCTTTCTCTCAAATCATCCTTGGTCATGTACAGTCCTGGATTCACGATGTAATCTTCAGCCAATGCCTTCAGCACGTCTTTTTCAGTGGTCTCAAGTTTCGGCATTGGCTCAACCGATGATACTGGCACCTTGAGCTTATCATGCAAACGACGTTGCGGCATTT
>Ga0315268_10006910_pt1 | contig 12016 bp, 5 predicted proteins | sample C1_top_MG_FD_204535 | JGI IMG/M metagenome (GOLD analysis project Ga0315268, IMG submission 204535) | Sediment microbial communities from Yellowstone Lake, YNP, Wyoming, USA - C1_top | ecosystem: Environmental > Aquatic > Freshwater > Lake > Sediment | place: USA: Wyoming | collected 2017-08-01 | reverse complement strand
CCCGTAGCGGAGGGGGGACCCGTCGGTTTTTGCGACGGGGGGAACCGACGGGACTGGTTCCCCCGGGTCCGGGGGCAACGGACGGACTTAGCGCCGCCCGCTCGGGGATATCGCTTCAATTATTACGCCCATCGTAGTTTATCAAAAATAGGGAGGGGATCAAAATTCGACATTGGCCGGGAATTGGGAATGCCGTCGTTTGTTGCCGCGCTTTGCCTTTTCATCCTTTTGTTTTATAATCCCTTCAAATACAAAAGGCTCGAGGAATCCTGGCCACGGAAGAGCCGAAGCGTTCATGAGGCGACGATGAATATCCGGGAACAGCTTGAGGAGATCGAGGCGAAAACCCTTTCGGCCAAGGCCTGCTTGAGCCGCGATTCCAAAGGCAGGGTCAGGCCGGAAACTCCGCATTCTTTCCGGACGGCGTTTCAGCGCGATCGGGACCGCATCCTCCATTCCAAATCGTTCCGCCGCCTGAAGCATAAAACCCAGGTTTTTTTGGCGCCCTTCGGAGATCACTACCGCACGCGACTGACGCATACCCTGGAAGTTTCCCAAATTGCCCGGACGATCGCTAAAGCCTTGCGTCTGAACGAAGATTTGACCGAGGCCATTGCCCTGGGCCATGACCTGGGCCACACACCCTTCGGCCATTCCGGTGAGGAGACGCTGGCCAAGTTGCTGCCCGGCGGATTCAGCCACTACGAGCAGAGCCTGCGCGTTGTGGAAAAGCTGGAGTATGAAGGGAAGGGCCTCAACCTCACCTTCGAAGTCCGTGACGGCATTTTCAGGCACTCCAAAGGCAGGGGAAAAATCCTCGATCGAAAAAAGGAAGACCTGCCGGCGACTCTTGAAGGTCAAATTGTGCGGGCTTCGGATGTCATCGGTTATGTCAACCATGATATCGACGATGCCCTGCGGGCGGGGATCATCAAAGAAGCCGATATTCCTAAGCATCTTATCGGCGTCCTGGGGAAGTGGCATGCCTCGCGGATCGATAAGATGGTTGTCGATGTCATCGAAGCCAGCTTGAAGTCGGGCCTGGACAGGATCGCCATGAGTGAGGAAATCATGAAGGCCGTCGTCGAGCTCCGTGATTTTCTTTATGAACGCGTCTATTTCAATGCTTCCGCCCGCGAGGAGCTGAGGAAGACCGAAAAAATCCTATCCGACCTTTATGAGTATCTCCATAAGCATCCCGAGGGCTATATCAAAGACTATCCGCCGAGTGACGCGCTGGAGAAACGGGTCGGAGATTTTATCGCCGGCATGACCGACCGCTACGCCATGTCATTGTATGAAAACATCTTTCTACCCCAATCCTGGGGCACAGTTCTGGGACGGTATTGGGACGGGAATTAAGGGCTGGTTTCAGCCCAAGATCAGGGAGAAAATCGATGAGGATAATCGCGTTCAAGGGGACCACTATCCGCAAGATGATCACGCCTGCTATCTGGATTCTTTGGCTTCTCGAAGGACCGCTCGTCTGGTCGCAGACGGCCGCCAGGGTCTGGGAGGAACCGCTCGTCGTTCCCACCTATCTTGTTGAAGCGGCCGAGCCAAACCCTATTTTTTATAACGGTCGGGCTTATCAGGGCGCCAAGGGGCCAGTCTATCCCTATCCTTTTTTAGACCGCCTGACGGACATCCGCCGGGATCAGTCATACAAGGCTGTTTACCTGGAGAACAAATACATCAAGATTTGTGTCCTTCCCGAGATCGGCGGCCGGATCTTTTCGGCTCTGGACAAGACCAACAATTACGATTTCGTTTACCGGCAGCATGTCATCAAGCCGGCGCTCATCGGCATGCTCGGCGCCTGGATTTCCGGCGGCGTGGAATGGAATATTCCCCACCACCACCGGGCCACGACGTTCATGCCGGTCGACTATGCCATGACGAACGATTTGGATGGGAGCGCGACAATCTGGGTGGGGGAGCTCGAGCTTCGCCATCGGACACGATGGCTGGTCGGCCTGAGCCTCAAACCCGAGTCCTCGGCTATCGATGTCACGATCAAGATCTTCAACCGGACGCCACTCGCCCACTCGGTGTTGTGCTTTGCGAATGTGGCCGTTCATGCCAACAAAGACTATCAGGTTATTTTTCCTCCCGATACCGAATATGCGACATTCCATGGAAAAAACCAGTTTTCACATTGGCCGATCTCAACCGAGGTCTATAACCGGCAAGACTATACAAAGGGCGTGGATGTCGGCTTCTGGAAAAATCATTCTGCGCCGACATCTTTTTTCGCCTGGGAATCCGAGGGCGATTTTCTGGCCGGCTATGATCATGGCCGAGGCGCGGGCGTCGCCTTCGTCGCCGACCGCCATATAGTCCCGGGGAAAAAACTCTGGACATGGGGGACGGGGCCCGAAGGCAAGCTTTGGGAAAAAATATTGACCGAAACGGACGGCCCCTATGCTGAGCTCATGATCGGCGCCTATTCGGATAACCAGCCGGACTACAGCTGGACCGAGCCTTATGAGGTCCGGACGGTCAGGCAGACCTGGTTTCCGATCCGGAAAATCGGCGGCCTGAAAGCGGCCAATGACGATGCCGCCTGTAACTTCGCCGTTCGCGAGGATGGGCGAGCAGCGATAGGTTTTTATACTCCGGCCGAACATCGGGAGGCAAGGATTTCGCTGAAGTCCGGAGATCGGGAACTTTTCGGAGAGAGGACGACCCTTGGACCCGGACAGCCCTATTTTAAAGAAATATCGCTGCCGCCGGGGACGAAAGAGGAGTCCCTTGCTTTGTCTTTATTCACAGCCGACGGCGCCGAGCTCCTCAGCTATAAACCGCGGAGAAAGCCATCATCGCCGATGCCGGCTCCCGTTACGCCGCCTCCTCCGCCGAAGGATATCCAAACCATTGAAGAGCTCTATCTCGCAGGATTGCGCCTGGAGCAGTTTTATAATCCGGCCCTCGAGCCCTATCCCTATTATGAAGAAGCCCTGAAGCGCGACCCGGATGACTATCGCGCGAATACGGCCCTTGCCATCTTGTATCTCAAGCGGGGGATGTCCAAAGAGGCCGAGGAAAAGCTGCGCCGGGCGGTCAAGCGCGCCACGAAAAATTATACGCGGCCCAAGGATGGAGAAGCGTTTTATTATCTGGGCCTCTCTCTGAGGACGCAGGGCAAGCTCCAAGAAGCGGAAGAAGCCTTCTCCAGAGCGGCCTGGAACGCCGCTTGGACCGGGCCCGCGTTTTACGAGATGGCGGAGCTGGCCTGCGGCAGGGGAGAACTCGCCCGGGCTTTAGAGCTCGCCAATTTATCCCTAGCCGGAAACGGCAGGAATAGCAAAGCTGTCGACTTAAAAGCAACTCTTCTCCGGAAATTGGATCAAAGGGCCGAGGCAAAGCGAATCGCGGCCGATGTCTTGGCCTCTGACCCTCTGGACTTTTGGGCCGCGAACGAGCTCTATCTGGTCCTCGGAAAAAGCGGCCAAACGGATGAAGCGGCCAAAACCCTTGCGGCCCTATCCGCCCGGATGCGGGATGCGGTGCCCAATTACCTCGAACTAGCTGTCGATTACGGCAACTGCGCATTTTACGACGAAGCGATTGATGTGCTGACACGGCTTGCGGAATCGAAAAATAAAAAGGAGGCTTCTTTTCCGCTTGTTCATTATCTTTTGGGCTATTACTGGGGCAAAAAAGGCGATATCGAAAAAGCCCGGTCCTGCGCCGTTCGCGCGGCGGCCATGCCTGCCGCATACGGTTTTCCGTTTCAATCAGAGAGCCTGGAGATTTTGGACTGGGCCGAACGCCTCAATCCCAAGGACGCCCGGGCCCCTTATTATCTCGGGAACTATCTCTTTGATCTCCAGCCGGAGAGGGCCATGGAGGAATGGCAGAAATCGATCTCTTTGGACAACTCCTTCTCTGTGTCACAGCGCAATCTGGGGCTTGCCCATGCCCGGGTGAAAAATGATCTCCCCCAAGCCATCGCCTGTTTGGAGGCGGCTGTTACGTGCGATAGGAGCGACCCCAGGCTTTATTTCGAGCTCGACCAATTGTATGAGGCAGGCCAAGTTGACCCGAACAAAAGACTCGCCTTGCTGGAGAGCAACCATCGCATTGTTTCTCTGCGCGACGACGCGCTGACCCGGGAAATTCTCCTTCTTGTCCAACTCGGCCGCTTTGATAGAGCCATCGAGCTGCTTCAATCGCATCACTTTCACGTCTGGGAAGGCGGGGGAGAGATCCACGGGATTTTTATCGAAGCCCATCTCCTTCGGGGCCAGGAGCTTTTTGCTGAGAAAAAATATCGACAAGCTCTCCAAGATTTCGAAACCGCCCTCACATACCCGGAGAACCTTGACGTGGCGGCGCCGGCTTCAGGGGGCGGCTCGTCGAAAATCTATTATTGGATAGCGATGGCCAACCAGGAGCTCAGCGACGGCAAAAGCGCAAAAGCGAATTTCAAAAAAGCGACGGCCTTCCGGCCCGGCTTTTCGGAACAAACCTATTATCAGGCGCTTGCCTTTAGGAAGCTCGGCCAAGAAGCCGAAGCCAACAAGTCTCTCGACGGATTGATTCGGTCCGCCGGAGAGCGGCTGAAATCAGCTCCGTCGATGGACTTCTTCGAAAAGTTTGGAGAGCGTCAATCGGCGATCGCGCAAAACGCTCAGATGCATTATCTCGCCGGCTTGGGTTATCTTGGAAAAGGCCGGAAGACTGAGGCCAGGGCTGAATTCGAGACAGCCCTGTCTCTCAATGTCAATCACATCGGTGCCCGGCGACAACTTAACCAAGCGCGATAAATAGAGTTAGATTCTATGGGCTATGCGATTACCGCCCGCAGCCCCCGGACCCCGGGGGAACCAGTCCCGTCGGTTCCCCCGTCGGAAAAGCCGATGGGTCCCCCCTCCGCTGCGGGGACTCGCGGACGGCAATTGCATGCCCCGATCAAGGACGTCACTTTCTCTGCGACGTTGACATTAATGTTCATTAAATAAACGTTTCAGCCGAGGGGCACTATGAGGAGGGAGCGGAGAATCAAAGATGGAGCGAAGTGAATCATGAGAATGATAAATACTTTGGGTCGCATCATTTCCATCGCCTTTTTATGCGGGATCTTCGTCGGGCCGTCGGGAGCCGGGGAAAATGCCTTGAGGAGCGCCGGGCAGGGCCAATCTGCGAAGGAGAGGCCGTATCTCGATGCTGCCCTGAAAACGGCCCGCTGGCTCGAACAAACCGCCGTCCAGACTTCACATGGCCTGGCCTGGCCTGCCGACCCGAACGATCCCAAAACCACGAACAACAGTTTGTACGCGGGGACGCCGGGTCCGGTTCTATTCTTTCTGGAGCTTTATGCCTCGACGGGCAATCCGGAATTTCTAAAGGTTGCCAGAGCGGGCGCGGATGAGCTTCTGGCCGCCCTTCCTGCGGAGAGGGGCACGGGCTTGTATGAGGGTCTTTCGGGCATCGGATTCACGCTTGAAGAAGTATTCAAGGCCGCTAAAGATATGAAATATCGCGACGGTTTTTTGAATGGCTTAAAAAGAATCAGCGAAAGCGCGGTCAAAGCGGGCCGGGGCATTGAATGGGACAAAGTCACCGATATCATCAGCGGGAGCGCCGGCACCGGACTCTTTTTGCTCTATGCCTACCAAGAGCTCCGAGACAAGACCTGGCTTGACCTGGCTGAACAGGCGGGCTGGCGCCTCATTGACCTGGGTCGGCCCGAAAAAAACGGCCTTAAGTGGGCTATGGATCCCGATTTTCCAAGGCTGATGCCCAATTTCTCACATGGGACTGCGGGGATCGCCTATTTTTTGGCGGCCCTCTATGACGCGGCAGGAAAAAAGGAATACATCGAGGCCGCGCTGGATGGCGGCCGTTATCTCGTCTCGATTGCTAAGACCGACGGGAATGCCTGCCTCATTTTCCATAACGAGCCCGATGGTAAAAACCTTTTTTATCTGGGCTGGTGCCACGGCCCCGTCGGGACGGCCCAGTTGTTCCGTCGCTTGTATGGAATCACCGGCGACAAAAACTGGATGGGTTGGCTTGAGAAATCTGCCCACGGAATCATGGACAGCGGCATTCCCGAAAAAGAGACGGATGGCTTCTGGAATAATGACGGGATTTGTTGCGGGCTCGCCGGGGTTGGTGATTTTTTCTTGAATCTTTATCGAATGACAAAAAACCTGCACTACCTGAATTTCTGCCAACGAGTGACAAAAAAATTGATGGCCAAGGCAACGATCGAGGACGGCCGCATGAAATGGATCCAGGCTGAACACCGCGTCCGACCCGAACTCCTCATCGCCCAAACAGGGCTGATGCAGGGGGCGGCCGGGATCGGTCTCTTCCTGCTCCATCTGGACGCCTTCGAAGAGAGGAAGTGGCCGAGGATAGTTCTGCCAGATTCTGTCTTTGTCCACGATCTGATGTCGCTGAAGTAACGTTCAATTGAGGATAATCGAAAGTTCTTAGGGAGGGGAGCATGATGAAAAATAAGACGGACCGCATCGAGACCCGAGTGATCCATGCCGGAGAAATGGAGCCGCGCGTTTTAGGGGCGGTCAGCTTGCCCATCTTTCAGTCGGCCATGTATGAATACGCCGAGGAAGCCAGCTATCATGATATCAAGTACATCCGGCTCAACAACACGCCGAACCACATCGTCCTTCATAAGAAACTTGCGGCTTTGGAAAATGCCGAGGCGGCACTTGTTACCGCCAGCGGCATGGCGGCCATCACGACAGCGCTTTTGGCCGTCCTGAAGGCCGGCGACCATCTGCTGTCCCAAGAGTGTCTCTACGGCGGCACTCATGATTTTTTGACCAAGTCATTAGATGCTTTTGGCATGTCCTTTGATTTCATCGATGCCGCTCACCCGGAATCTTGGAAGCGCAAATTGCGTCCCTCGACGAGAGCGATCTATGTCGAAACGATCAGCAACCCGCTCATGCAGGTTCCCGACCTCGAGGCTGTGGTGAAATTCGCCCGGGACCATTCTCTGATTTCTTTGATCGACAATACGTTCGCGACGCCGGTCAACTTCCGGCCCGCCGAGTGGGGATTCGACCTCTCCCTGCACAGTTGCACGAAATACCTCAACGGCCATTCGGATATCGTCGGTGGAGCCGTCGTCGGGCGGGCGGATCTTATCAAGACAATCCTCCACAAGCTGGATCTCCTGGGTGGATCGATGGATCCTCATGCCTGTTTCCTGCTCCACCGCGGCCTGAAAACCCTAGTCTTGAGAGTGACGTGTCAAAACGAAAGCGCGGCCAGGATCGCCCGGTTTCTGGAGAAACATCCGGCCGTTCGAAAGGTCAACTACCCAGGCTTGGAAAGCCACCCCAGCCACAAGCTCGCTTCGAAACTTTTTGACGGCTGCGGCGGCATGATCAGCTTTGAGATGAAAGGCGGAGTCGAGGCGGCTGAGCTTTTTATGAAAAGCGTCAAAATACCGATTATCGCCCCGAGCCTCGGCAGCGTCGAAACGCTCATGACGCGTCCGGCGACGACGTCGCATTTGAGCCTGTCGCCCGATGACCGGCGGAAGCTCGGAATTTCCGATAGCCTGATCAGGCTATCCGTAGGGATTGAAGCGACAGAAGACCTCCTTGGGGATTTTGAACGGGCTTTGAGCGGACTGAAATAATTTTGGCCGCTCGGACGGAAATTTTTGAAACGAAAAAAACGGGGGGATCATGAAACGAAGAAATTTCATAAGGACAGCCGGAATCGGTTCGTTGGCGTCGCTGGCTCACGCGCAGGAAAAACCTGGAAGGTTTATTGGGGAGGTTCCCCCTGAGCATGCGCTATCCGAAAGGGCCAGCGGTATGGACCCCTGGATCGAGGTCAATCTTGACCATCTCATATGGAACTTGTCCCAGATCAAAAAGCGGGCGAATGTCAGGGTTATGGCCGTTGTCAAAGCCAATGCGTACGGCCACGGGCTGGCCGAAGTCGGCAACACTCTCGAAAAAGCCGGCGTCGATGCTCTAATGGTCGGGAAGCTGGCAGAAGGATTGGCCTTGAGGAAGGCCGGCATTCGCTGCCCGATCCTGAATTTCGGGCCCTTCGGCAGAGACGATGGCGAGGCGATCGTCATGAATAACCTGAGTCAATCCGTCTTTACCGACGAAGCTTTCTCTCTGAGTGAAACGACTGCCGCCTTGAAGAAAAGGGCGTCCATTCACATCGATATCGACACCGGCATGAGCCGGACAGGAATTTCCTATGACCGGGCCCTGCTCTTCATCGAAAAGATAGCCAAGCTAGCCAACTTGGAGATCCGCGGTGTCTCTACGACTCTGACCGAAGACCCTGAATTCGATATGGAGCAGCTGAGGAGGTTCCAGACTGTCTGCGCGGCGGCCGAAAAGAAGGGGATCGCCCTGGGCCTGAAGCATGCGGCCAGCAGTGCCGGCCTATTCGAGTCACCCGAACTCTATCTGGACATGATCAGGCCGGGGATCACTCTGTACGGGTATTATCCGAACGCTCGAACGCAAAAAGAAGACCTTCTCCGGTTGAGGCCGGCTCTGAAGCTCTTGGCAAAAGTTGTCTTTGTCAAAGATATGGCGCCGGGCGATTCGATCTCCTATCATCGTGTTTTCAAAGCCCAGAAAAAGATGAGAGTGGCAACGGTGAGCATCGGATATTCAGATGGATACGCCCCCCAGCTCGGTGGTAAAGGATTCGTGGCTATTAAAGGGAAAAAATATCCTGTCATGGCGGCCGTGACGTCAAATCACGTCATGGTCGATCTCCATGACGATCCGGACATTAAAGTCGGCGACGATGTCATGCTGATCGACAATCAAATAAATTCTGGACTGACTGCCGATGTCCTCGAGGCTCAGAGCGGCGTCTCGGATTATAAAATCTTGATCGGGCTCTGTTCTCTTATTCCCAGAAAATCAGTTTCAATTTAAAAAATCTCATCGTTCGCGGATTCTATTGTTGCCTGCCTAGAGATTGAATTTGGATGATGTCCGTGGTCTTGACAGCTTGATATTTTTTGCCTCGGCGCCATGGAACCTCGCCGAGGGCCTGTATATCGCCCCGCACAAAAACATCTTGATCAAGTTAAATATGGACATGACTCCCAAAGCAGCGACAAGCTTATGGGTAAGTCTCAGCAAGCGCCTGCGATTATGATAAAAGGACTTGATCAACTCATTCCGGATTCTGGCCAGCTCCTCTGTCGTATAATTGGACACCCTCCTATCGGCGGCCACGAGAATCTCGCTTTTATCGATAAGTCCTTTCCGACAAGCTTCCTCCCACAACGTTGAACCGCAAACATAGTCCAGGATATGGATACTCACCAGATCTAACGGGATCTCTTTGAAAAACCTCGCGTTGGCTTCGAAATGACTGTCCGTTTCCATCGGGGCCCCGATAATCAGAGTCCCAAAAGTGATCAGGCCGGATTGGTGCGCGAGCGAAATGGCTCTTTCGGCACTCGCGACGGTCGCCTTTTTCTTATAAAAATCCAGGACATCCTGATTGGCGCTTTCGACACCGAACATCATGATGATGACGCCGGCTTCCTTGAGTTTCTTCAGCAAATCCTGATCTACGAAATCCACCCTGCTTTGAACGGCCATCTTAAGAGGAATCCTGTTCTTGATAATTTCGCCCATGATCTCACGAGCTCTATTTTTGTTGATCAAAAAGTTATCATCGAAAAAAACGAGGTAGTCCGCACCCTCCTCTCTCCGTTTCTTGATTTCCTCGATAACCCTGCCCACGGATCTCTCTCGATATCTCACCCGACGAAAAGTGCAGAAGGTGCATTCATAGGGACATCCCCTGGAGGTCATGATTCCGGCGATGTTGTTCACTTTAATCCCGTAGAGATAACCATATTTCTTGTTTTTCGCGAGGTCAAAGGAAGGGGGCTCAAGCGAGTCCAGATCTTGAATCGTGTGAAAGCCGGGATTTCTCACCAGGCTTCCGTGGCTCGAATAGCTGATGCCGGGAATATCCGTCCATGATTTTTCTGATGAAATTCTATCCAGGATGTCGGCGATGACGCTTTCGGCTTCGCCATAGACGGTCACATCTGCGCCGTCCACATGATCTTCCGTTTCATTGCAATGGGGCCCGCCGCAAATGACCCAGGCATCTTCATGGATCGAGCGGATATCGCCGATGATCCTGTGGACATTGGACAAAGCCTGCGAATAACAGGAGATCAGAATGAAATCCGAATTTCCTAAAACACGGAAATATTCGTCTTTTTGAAGCTTATCGACGGACAGGTCAACGAATTTGACCTTGTATCCTGCCCTGATTAAAGGCGGGGCCAAGTACAATAATCCCAGGGGCGCGGTGGGGCTCTCTGTCAATCTCCATCGATCCCCATACAGGTATTCCTGCATCGGAGGAAAGAGCAGTAAAACATTTTTGCCAGGAGGGGCACGATGCCCGGTCATTTCGGCTGTCCTTTATTCAAAGCCGGGGCATTCCCTCTCCAGCTCGTCCAGATCCCAGCGCAGATCCATCTCCTCAAACATCGCCTTTGCCTTTGTTAAATATCCCTTGGCCTGAAGCCCGTTCAATTCCATATAATGGCTCTTTTTTTCGCTCAGCCGCCTCCCCACTTCTCCACATAGCCTGGAGAGTTCAAGTTTAGCCCCCAGCCGCTCTCCCTCCTTAATGCCTCTTTTCCATGCGTTCAGAGCTTTTTTCTGTTTGCCGATGAGCCAGTAATAGCGACCCATCAATTTATAGGATTCCGTGATATCGGCCGCTATTCTCCAGGAATTCCTGACCAATTTTCTCGCTGTTTTAAGCGCACTTTTTCTGGTTTGTGCGGCTTGCGACGTGTCGCCATTTTTTATTGCTTCTTCAAGTTTTTGGAGGTCAAAGCCGACTCGACTCAGGTAAAACGTGCTCAGGAAGTAGGGAACAATGTTGATTTCCGCCTTGATCTTCTCCAGATTCCGCAGGGAATCTTCCGCTCCGCGCATATCTCCCAGCATCATCTGCAAGCTGGTTTTGAATGAAACCAGCGAAAAATAATAGGGTCGAAAACCCGTTTTATCCGTGAACGGGATACCTTTTTCAGACAATTGCAGAGCTTCTTGAACCCTTCGAAACTTCAGCAAGACATGAGTTTTGTACCAATAGTAGGACGCTCTGGCATAATCATTTTCATAATAATCCGCTATTTCATAGAGTTTTTCGCCCATCCTCAGGGAGGCCTCAAATCTTCCCCTGGCGATTTGCGTATAACCATGAATCAGGATGTAACCCGAGGCGTAAAACAGCTCCCCGATTCTCACGTTTTGCTCGACCAGATGGTCGTCGTATTCTTCGAGAGCGGCCCACTGGCCTGAAAACGTGTTGTGGATGACTTCGGGCACTTTAAAATAGAGCAGAGTCTTCACATCCGTCTTATCGATCTTATCTTCAATAAACTCCAATATTTTCTTGCTGAACCGGAAAGAAACGCCTCCGTACGAGAAGGCGGCGCTGCTCATCGAAAGAATGCCGACGCCGTTCTCGACTTTGGTAAAATCGGCATGAATCAGTCTTTTGAGCCAATAAAATATTTCCATGAACATTCTCCGGGGATCGAGAAATATCAGGGCGGTATTTTTTTTATAAAATAAATTTATGACTTCGCTATCCTTTTCTCGGAGGACCCTTTCCCGTCTCAGAAATGGAACGTAAATGCCCGCCATGAAACTGACGAACCCCGTGAGGAATTTCCAGATCCTGGGGACCCGATGCCGGGGCAGTTTTTCTCCGTAAGACAAAAGCGCTTTCTCGAAGTATTCGTCAGCCTCGAGATACTGCCCCTTATTGTAAAGGGCGATGGCGATGTTCTTTTCCAGGATGGCGATCTTTGCCGGCTCTGCCGCATTTCCGTAATTCTTGAGGTAGGTCCCGAGCGCCTCCTGGTAATAATTGAGCGCCTCACTCGAGGCCGAAGATTTCAAGGCTTCCTCGCCGGCTTTGATAAGATATTCCTCGGCCTTGTTCAAATCCTCTCCCTTGCTGGTGTGGTAGGCGAGCATTCCGTAGAATT
>Ga0315268_10006909_pt1 | contig 12016 bp, 12 predicted proteins | sample C1_top_MG_FD_204535 | JGI IMG/M metagenome (GOLD analysis project Ga0315268, IMG submission 204535) | Sediment microbial communities from Yellowstone Lake, YNP, Wyoming, USA - C1_top | ecosystem: Environmental > Aquatic > Freshwater > Lake > Sediment | place: USA: Wyoming | collected 2017-08-01 | reverse complement strand
CATAGTATTCCTTCTATTCGGTCTGCTTTTCATGGCTTTCGGATACTCCACACGCCCAAGACACTACAGAATCATCAGACCATCAAAGCCGCCCGAAGTAAAAATCAAAGAAAAACCGCCTCAGCCGCCTGAAATAACCGAAACGCCTACGGCACCTCCACCATCATCGCCTGAACAAGCAACGCTACCAGAACTGAGCAAGCCACCGATGGAGTTGACTAGAATTAAGGGAATAGGCCCAAAAAGAGTGAGGGCGCTTAATGCCTTACAAATCGTGTCAGTCGAAGATTTGGCAAAGTTTTCTGCAGAAGAATTGGCAGATAAACTTGAGATTTCGAGCAAAATAACGGCAAAATGGGTTGAGCAAGCTCAAAATCTGCTGAAAGAAGGGTCTTAGAAGCCTTCAATTTTGATGATACGACGTTTCTCCAATCTCTTGAGTGCATCTAGGAATTCGTTTTTCTGTTTGCCGGTGAGCCTCAATTGTTGCAGCATGTCGTTTACTGGTGTTCGGGTGCGACCGCGTCTTTGGAGTTGTGTGCGCATATAGTTTACTACGAGACGTTCTACTCTTCCGCATTTCCATGTCGTGTTTCTCAACAAGACGGCGATGGCTTTGATGAGTCTCTGGGCTTCTTGTTTCGCTTGCTTGGTCATAACGTGTCACCCTTAACCCTTAATCGAGTGGCTATCTTGTTTAGGCTCTGGGCTTTTTTACTTTTTCGCCTACGCAAACCTTGTCTTCGATGAGCAGTCAACCTAAGTTATGAAAAAAGAAGGAGCTAGTGCAAGGCTTGTTTCCGTTTCTTGGCGTTTTCCAGAGTATCCAGATTTCAGTGTTGCCTTCGAAAGCTGTTCCGTTAACGAGTTTTCCACTTATCGCCAGAGTAATTCTCGTGAACCCATGGCGTTTAGCCAAAGGATGCGAACTCATGATTAGGTCTATCACTGCTTGGCGGTCGAATTTAGCGATGATAAAGGGCATTCTGGTGTGGAAGCTATACACTCTTTCAGCCGCGATGGTTCCGTTCAGTTTTATCGAAGAGAAGTCTACATCCGTAATGTTGTAGCCTTTTGGTAGTATTATGAAAGCAGTGATCCATCTGCCTTGGCTTTTCAGGTTCAGCACGAATGGCATGATGAACACTCTGGTCTTTGCAACCTTGTGCGTGGGCGGAGTAGCGGTTATGGAGAGGTCTTTTGTTGCAAAGCTGAGTAGCGTGTTGTTTCTGTCGAATAGTGATGTTACGTAAAAGCAGGGTGAGGGCTGACTGATGATGAACCTTAGCGATGAGTTGCCTGCTTCGATGGCTGTGAAGTTGAGTTGGTAGAGCAGTTTCCGTCCCGTGATATTGACGTAATGCATTAGTTGACCGATATCAAAGCCTGTTGAGGCGCCCACTGCGAGGCAGCCTAGGCTGTTGTGGATGGTAACGAAACTCGCTAGGAAGGTTGCGTTGTAGAAGACGAAGTTAGGGTCATACCTGCCTATCATCCAAGGGTTGTACCCGTTTATCCACGCCGCCGTGCATTTGACTTTCGTGTTGTCAAAGGCAACCACCACTTGGAAGCCGTGCAAGAAGTTGGTGACACCGTCTAAAGTGACGTTCACCGTGAAGCTGCTGCCCTTTTCCAACGTTATACAGTCTAAGCCTGTTTTGGCGTCGATTATGGCTATTACTCGTCCGCTCCAAATGTTGGTTTCTTTCATTACAAGATGTCCATAAAGTTTGGTTGTCAGATTTCCCGAAGTGTATCGAGCGTATTGTGTTAGTTCGTCAATAATGCCACTTGCTCTATCCCAGTAAGTTTCTATTTTACTTGTCAACCTGTAACTACCGAAAAGTTCATCCCGAGTGAGATTCGCATAGTTTGCTTCTCTTTCAGCGCCTGCATAGGTTTTCCTAAGCGTGGCGTTTATTACAATTGGGCTAGAGCTGTTGTACAATTTGTCGCCTGCTGTCAGGTTCGCTGCGATAAAGGGTGGTGGAGCGACTTCCATATAGTTTGGAGAGACATCAGTTGATGCGTTGAGCGAAATTTGAGTTCCATTTAGGAGGGCTATAGTCATTCTGTACGTGATTCGTGTGTCACTTATCTCAAGGACTTCGAGTTTGTAATGCTCTATCTCTGTTACGTTCGGCGCTATTGGACGCACTGGAGAGTCAGGATCATTGGTTGAATAGTTGGCAAAAACATCGTACAACGCCCAATCGCCAACCTTAACTCCAACCTTTCGTTCTGATACATCATTCGAGACTGGATAACTGTCTGGCACTACAGTTGTGCTAGTCTTCGCTGTCTGCGTGCTGATTGCTGGAGCTAAACTGAATAGTACCAATGCTAAAAGGATGCCTACAACAATTTTTTTCATCGTATTCCCTCTCTCTACACATGCTACATTATTTCTTCGGTCAAATTAAACGTTTACCCAGAGGGTCATATTATCTTTGAACTCATACGCCTCATAAATTATAAAATGTGCAAACGATATTATCATGCAGATGGAGGCGAAATCACTCTGGAAGTCTTAACTGAAACCCTGACTTTGCAGACAAAAGGCGAAATTGACTTTATGGACCTGACTGGCAAAGTTCAGAACATCGTTTCAAAACATGGCATCAAAAACGGTATAGCCCACATATTTGCGCCTCACTCCACGGGCGTTATCATTCTAACCGAAGACGAACCGGGTCTTCTTGAAGATATCAAGGCTTTTCTGGAAAAACTCGCACCCAAAAACGGTCACTACAGCCACCCTTCAAACGCTCACTCTCACCTGCGCTCGGTGCTGATGCCGCCAGATAAAACTATACCCATAATCGACGGACACCTTGCCTTAGGAACGTGGCAATCGCTGGTTTTCGTCGAAACCGACGTCTACCCGAGACGCAGAACACTAATAATACAAATACTCGGAACCTAAGTGCATAGTCTGAAGTTTTTTCTGTGCGTGTTCTCGGCGCTGTGACTAGACTATTCTATTAGGCTCCAAATAGGCTCGAAGAAAAAGAAAAATAGAGTGTGTTGTACCTTCTAACGAACGAGTTTATGGTGGATTCAATCTGCTGACGGCTAGCCTTTTTTCTTTCTTTACTGGATAGCAGAGACGGCTGGTTGTATGGAAAAAAAGGTACTCGACCAGCAACGCACACTCATGGAAAATAATGCTTACCCGCAAGAGAACCAATTATTCACTAGTCATATTTGGATCCTAGTAGTATCATATAGTGAACCGGGTCTAGACCTGCGCAGAACAGATACTCACACTGAAATAAAATTATTCTTTTTCTTCGTCGACGTGGAACATTTCGCTGAGAATCTTGTACAACTCCTCTCCGCCTTCCACTTTGCTGAACATGTCATGCTCCGCATGCAGCACCCTTCGCATTACGTCGTAATTCTTCCGCCACTCCATTTCTCGCCATATGAGTTTGTAATTCTTCAACTCAAACCACGCACGAATAATAATCACTGCAAACATGCCCACAGTAACAGCCAAATTCAACACGTAAATATCAAACACTTCAACCAACAAACTCACCCTTAAACAAAACAAATACAAACAAACCCATAAAAACACTTTCCCCACACTGCAAGCTTCATAAAAAACAAACCCCAAAACCTATCAACAAAAAACGACTAAACAGTCCCAGAGAGACACAAATATGAGCGAAGTCGCAATTCCTGTAGCGTACCAACTCGCGGTTGGCGGATTGGGCGGCTACCTTCTTGGCTATGCTATGAAGAAGGTAACAAAATTCGTCGCCATACTAATCGGCATAGTAATCCTCGCAATGATATACCTCGCCTACAGCGGCCTCCTTAACATAAACTTCCAAGGCTTTGCCAACGAAACAAAAAACGCACTAACATACGTGGGACAAGCATTCGTAAACATCGCACCCTTCCTCACAAACCTCCCACTACTCGGAAGCTTCTTCCTCGGCCTATTCATAGCCTACAAAATGGCCTAAAACGCGCACAACGCGAAAACACGTCAGATAGGCAGCACAAGCGATATTCCAGAATAGAAAATCTCTCAGGAAACCTTCTTTTAAGTCTGCCAAGAAAAAAACACCAATAGTTTGGCTAAGTATGAATGCATGATTCGATGCTTCTGCCTCTCGCTGTCTCAGATGCTTACCAGATAACATCTAACTATGGCATTGTCTTTTCTTTTTCGTCTTCTTCCTCTTCGATTCTTTCCCTTACAGAAGGAATGCTAAAATAATCCTTAATTGCCTTTGTTTGCCTTTCAGAATCTATCTGAATCTCTCCTTGCTTGGCTAGTTCTCGGTTTTTCTGCATTCTTTTGTCAAGTATATAAATCCAAGGGATAATAAAGAGCAGGCACCATCCTCCAAAAAACAACCACTGCCTAGAGAATCCAAAATAAAAACAACCTAGCACGAACGCGCCAACGATAAAGCAACCATAAATGCTTCCCAAGAAACCTTTGACTGTATCTAACAATTTCCTCTCTTATAATGCGAGAGAAGAAGGAGAAAGTTAAGTTTTTTGTTCTAGAGCAAACAGTTTTTGCCAAATTAACAAATACTTGGAGCTAGGAACCTAAAAAACCATTCAAAGAAGATTGACGAAAAAAGGAGAGGATAAGAAAAGGTATGTTCAACTTCAAAATAACTCCGAAACCTCTAAATCTTTTAATGAATGTTTCCTTCCAATAGTACTCCACGGGCCGGTAGTTCAGCTTGGTATGAATGCCTGATTCGCAATCAGGAGGCCGCGGGTCCAAATCCCGCCCGGTCCACTTTCTTTTTGAAAACTTTCTGGAAAAAATTTCGTAATTTCACTAAAGGCAAAAATATACCTAAAAGCATAAGTGCACATTTGATGTCTCCTAAAGGAAGTGCATGAAATTCGCTGACTTGAAGTTTGTTGATGCGCACGTTCATCTTTCGGATCCAGAGTACGAAGGAATGACAGTTGCGCTTGTGGAAGACGCTGAGAAGTCGAATGTTGTTGCTTTGGTTTCTAACTCTATGAATCTCCAAACAAGCCAGCTTAACTTGCAACTGGCAGAAAAACATAAAGGACATGTTTACGCGGCTTTGGGCATTCACCCATGGAACGTCAAAGACCTAGCTCCAAAAGAACTGGACGATACTGTGCAATTGATTCTGGACCACGTTAAAGACCCAAAGACAGTGGCAATCGGAGAAGTCGGTTTAGACCCGCAATACTTGGAAAAAGCCAAGAACAAGGCCGAACTTCAGGAGCTGCAGCACAAGGTTTTTCACGAAATGCTCAAAATCGCCGAGAAAACATCCTTACCAACCATCATCCATTCACGTGGTGCGACGCCGCAAATTGTGGAAATGCTGCCTTCGTACAACGTGAAAAAAGTCTTGTTGCACTGGTTCAGCAAACCACTTGAGTTGCTTCCAGAAATCGCGAGCAGAGGCTATTACATTAGCGAGGGCCCGCCAGCTGCTTACTCGAAGAGTACAAAGGAAATCATAAAACAAATTCCACTCGAAAACCTCTTGACAGAAACAGACGGTCCCGTGCGCTATTTTGGTCCACCTTTCAACGGTAAAACTACGACGCCTGCCTTTATTCCTAAAATAGTCGGAGCGATAGCCAAAATAAAAGGCATAAAAAAGGATGAAGTTGCAGTGCAAATTTATAAAAACTTCACTGGATTCTTCAAAATCAAGGTTTGACAGAAATTTTTGTCACCACAAGCAATAATAGGTAGAGCTGAGATGCAACATAACACGCAATGACTAGGTATCACAAGGAGAAAGTGCAATTTGGGTAAAGTGCGACCAGACCAGATCAAAAAAGCCGCAAGAGACATACTTACCCGTTATCATGAACGTTTTACGACAAATTTTGAAGAAAACAAGAAAATTCTTGCCCAGGTCGCCAAGGTCTACTCGCCTAGGATGAAGAACCGAATAGCGGGGTACATCACGCGTTTGATGGTCATAAGCCAGCAAGCCACGGCTGAAGAGGCAGAGGAAGCGGCTGAAGAAGTAGTTATTCCTGAGGAGACTCAATAATCCTTTTAAAACCCTGAGACGTTTAGCTTTTGGAAGGCGAACTGTATGGTTATGATGGACGGTTACAGAAAAGGGTGGGCTCTTCGCTATTTGCGAGAAGCCAAGGCAGAACTTTCTGCTGCACAGAAGATGCCCGCAATGGCGCCCAATTTGATTCTGGAAGCCATGCGAAAAGCACAAGTAGCTATCTACTACACTCTGGGCGAGCCAGCCTTCATAGAAACCATAGTCATCCAAACGGCAGGCAAAAAACAAGCCATAAGCGACCCTGTTCTGCGGTGTCTGGTGGAAATCGAGCGTACCATACAAGAATTCAGCCAGACCGAAGAGGTGGAGGTAAATAAGGCTCTTCAGCATGGAGGCGACATGGTCCAAATGGCATCAGAGATAGTGGAGTTGTTCACGGGCGAACGGGCTGAAAACTGAAAAAACAAACTGCTTCTTCATTAAATAAGGTTCATGTAGAATTTTCAAAAGTGTTAAAGAGGCTTTTGCTCCAGAGTGCGGGGTTCACGTATTCGTAGCAAGATCACGAGAATCATCGGAATTGTTAATCCGAGAGCCAAATAGAACGGAAACTGAGGAACTGTGTCATAGAGAAAATCACCGAGCAACATGCCTACGCCGGTGAATATGTAGCCTATGAAGTTTAGAAAGCCTCTCACCTTGCCTCTGTTTTGGGGCTCTACAAGATATGCGGTAAGAGTCATTGCTGAAGACATTATTATCAAGAAAACTATCCCGTTCAAACTCATTGAAATCATGACAGTAACAAAGTTTCCATGCACAAACAGCAACAAAGCCGAAGCGAGCACCAAAGGACCCAGGAAGAGGGGTTTTCTGGCTCCAACCTTGTCAATCATCTTCCCAATTGGAACAGAAGCCACCATCATCGTCACTAGTAACGGAATAAACGTGAGCCACCAAAGGTCTTCAGAAATTCCAAGCTGGTCCCTTGCGTATATCGCGTTGATGACGTTTACCTGCGCGTTTGCGAACATGAACATAACTTGAACCAGAAAGAGCCAAAGTATTGATTTGGGCACGGTCTTCCAAACGTTAATGCAACATTCTCTGACAGATTTAGGATACACACCCAAAAAGTCTCGAATCGTGCCAAAACTCCAATGTCTGCTTGTTGCTAGCTGTTGGATTGCTGTGCCTATCGCCAATAAGCCGAATATGCTTCCAGGAAGGAACCACCAAGGGCTATGGATCAAAGCCCCTGCAATGCTAGCTGTTAACAGTAGCGCGTAGGCTATGAGTTCAAACGAGTGTTCGCCACTAACAACGCGTATGCCTTCAAATTTTATACGATCCTCGGTTTTGATTGTTTCTTTTAATTTGAGCCTCCATATTGCTGCCATGACGAAGAGGGTCGTGACGATAAGATAGACTATTCTCATGCTCGGAACTAATCCGAACTGCAACAGCAGCAGACCAGCGATAATAGGGCCTGGAGTGTTGAATGTTCCGTGTATCATCTGTATCAGCGAAGAACCCACCCCTCGACGCTCCTCTGGCAGCGAATCTTGAACCATTGCAAAAAGAGCCGGCTGATAGATTAGGCACAAGCTTTGCACAATTTGGCCTATCAAGATAAAGTGCCATGTTGGAGCCAAGGCGAAGAATAGGTAAGAAAATGCCAGACCGAAAGTCATGGTAGATATGAGCCAACGTCTTCCATACTTGTCCGCGAGGTAGCCTCCAGGAAGTGCAACGATTGCCATTGCAAGGAAGTTTGCAAGGCCTATTATTCCCAAAGCCAAAGGGAATTCTGCGCCGCCGAGCGCTTGAACGTAATACTGAAAGTTTGGAACTGGCATTTCCATTGCGAGGTCCATGATGACCCAGCTCACGATGAGAATTCCGTAGTTGCCTTGTATGAATGAGAATTCTCGCCTTAGAAATTCCTTTATTCCCAACGATTTCACTTTTCTTTTAGAGTTCTCTAAAACGAGAAGGAAAAGAAATATAAGGTTTTGTTCGCATGGGAGCCTTACAGTTTTTCAAGCGTTTCTGATATGCGTGTTAGGGCTTTCTTTATGTTTTCCACCGAATTGGCAAACGAAAAGCGCAAGTAACCTTCACCGTACTTGCCGAACGCTGTTCCAGATAAAGTGGCAACACCACCTTTGTTGAGCAGAAGTTCTTGGAGTTCGCGGCCTGTCATGCCTGTTTTCTTTATGTTTGGAAACACGTAGAAGGCGCCGTGGGGTTTCTTGCAGCTCATGCCTCTGATTTTGTTCAAACCGTCTACTATGACTTCTCTTCTTTTCTTGAACTCTGCAACCATCTTCTCCGCCTCGTCTTGTGGACCTCTTAACGCTTCTATGCCCGCCATCTGCGTGAAGGCACTGGTGCACGAGTTGGAGTTAATCATCAACTGCGTGATTTTTGGGGCAAGGTCTTTGCGCATGACACCATAGCCTAAGCGCCAGCCTGTCATAGCGTAGGTTTTGGAGAAGCCGTCAAGGATTATGGTTTTTTCTTTCATGCCCGGCAGCGAGGCGATGCTGTGATGAGTGCCTTCGTAGATTATGCGACTGTAGATTTCGTCCGAAAGTACAAGTACGTCGTCACGGTTTTTTATGGAATCCGCGATTGTTTCCAGGTCTTCTTTAGTCAGCACTCCGCCTGTGGGGTTTTCGGGTGAATTAATGATTATCATCTTGGTCTTTTTCGTAATCTTGCTGCGTATGTATTCTGGGTCTGCACGGAAATCGTTCTCTTCAAGCAACGGAATGGGAACAGCTTTGGCGCCGACAAAATTTGCCACGGATTCATACATCGGAAAGCCTGGGTTGACGTAGAGCACTTCTTCGCCTGGGTTTATGTAGGCGAGTATGCTGAAGAAGATTATGGGCTTTGCGCCCGGAGTGACGACAACTTCTTCAGGGGAGACTGAGATTTTTCTGGTTTTACTGATGTATTCGGCTATTGCTTCTCTGAACTCTGGAATGCCTGCGGCTGGAGTGTAGTGCGTATAACCAGCGTTCATTGCTTTTACGGCGGCTTCTTTGATGTTTTTCGGTGTGTCAAAATCAGGTTCGCCTATTTCTAAGTGCACTATGTTTTTGCCCTGTCTCTCAAGTGCTTTGGCTTTTGCGAGCACTTCAAAGGCGGTTTCGGTTCCCAAATTCTCCATTCTTTTAGCACAAGCCAATGACACATGAATCACCTTAACGGAAGGAAAATAGAGTAGAAGCCAATGAGGTATTTAACAATTACACTGGCTATGCCCGATATAGGGTGCAGAAAAAAGTAATTTTTGCTTTTTTATAGCGGTCGCACTTTCATGGCGTCTGGGTTAACTAGGTTTGGTGGTTTTCTCTTTTCGAAGAACGCGACCAAGTTTTCTGCGACCATTTCTGCCATTCTGTTTCGTGTTTCGTAGCTGGCGCTGCTTATGTGCGGCGCGACAACCACATTGTCCAGTTTTAGTAGTGGATTATCCGTTGATGTGGGTTCCCGTTCGAAGACGTCCAAACCGGCACCCGCTATCCAGCCTTCTTTTAACGCCTTAATCAGCGCCTCCTCGTCTACTACAGGTCCGCGTGAATTGTTGATTAAGTAGGCGGTTTTCTTCATCATCCTTAGTTTGGACTCGTCGATGAGATGCAGGGTCTCCTTCATTAACGGAACATGCATACTCACAAAATCCGACTCCTGCAGAAGCGTGTCCAAATCCACCTTCTTCGCACCAAAATCTTTCTCCATCTCAGGTCTTGGGATAACATCATAGAAGAGAATTTTCATCTTGAAACCCTTGGCTCTCCGTGCCACTTCGTAGCCTATTCTGCCTGCACCGATTATGCCCATCGTGGCGCCGTACACGTCTCTGCCTTGCATCATTTCCGGATGCCAGGCGACCTTCCATTTGCCCGTGCGCACGTATTTGTCGGCTTCGACCACGCGGCGTGCGATTGCCATCAAAAGCGCCCATGCGAAGTCGGCTGTGGTGTCGGTTAGTACTTCGGGTGTGTTGGTCACATAAATGCCTCTTTTGGTGGCTTCTTTCACGTCGATGTTGTCGAAGCCTACGGCAATCTGCGAAACTATCTTCAACTTGGGCGCGGCGTTGAAGACTTCAGAGTCTATTTTGTCTGACAAGAGTGAAACAAGCGCATCACAGTTTGCCGCTTTCTGGATTATCATTTTTTTCGGCGGCGGTGCGTATTCTGGCCAGACTTCGGTGTCGAAGTGTTCTTTTATTATTTTCAACCCTCTTTCTGGGAGCATACGAGTGACGTAAACTTTTGGCTTAGGCATAGTGTTCACCATTCGTATTGTGGAATTCTTTATTAGCCGTCTGTTAACTTATTACGTTTACGCATCCGCCAAAAACCGTGAAATCACTATGGTGCAAATAAAAAACAAGCAGATACTCATCGAAAACGGGGGAACACCGCTCAACCGCCGAGCTCGCCTATATGTCTTGCAAAGCTTGGAAGTCGCGGTGAACGCCGTCGACCCTGAAGGAATAATCGAATCAAAATTAACTCTCAAAAACAACATATTAAGGGTAAATGAATACGCTTTCGATTTGAGAAAAATCAAGAACATCTACGTTGTTGGCGGCGGAAAAGCCAGTGGCACCATGGCAGAGGCAGTAGAGCACGTCTTAGACAAGAGAATAACTGAGGGTTTTGTGAACGTCCCGCGCGGCGGCACAAAAGACACGCGCGTAATCAGGCTTCATGAAGCCAGTCATCCGACTCCTGACGAATCGGGAGTGGAAGGAACACGTCACATGCTCGCAATCGCGGAGAAGGCGGAGAAAGACGATTTAGTGATTTGTCTAATCTCGGGTGGCGGCTCGAGTCTTATGCCATTGCCGCGAGGCGAGATTTCTGTTGATGACAAGCGAGTAGTCACTGATGCCTTGCTCAAGTGTGGTGCAACGATTAACGAGATAAACACGGTACGGAAGCACATTTCAGAGTTTAAGGGCGGCTGGCTGGCGAAAAAGGCTTATCCAGCTACTGTTCTGAATCTTATTCTTTCCGATGTTTTGGGCGACCCGTTGGATTTTATCGCTTCAGGTCCGACCGTTCCAGATTCGACTACTTTTGCTGATGCTGTTCGTGTTTTGGAGAAGTATAACCTATGGAATAAAGTGCCAGCGTCTGTGAGAAAAGTCATATCCGATGGGGAAAAAGGCGTTATTCCAGAGACGCCTAAGGCGGGTGACGAAGCGTTCAGAAAAGTCTACAACGTGATCATCGGAAACTGTCGTCATGCAAGTTTGGCTGCCTTTTCGGCACTGAAATCAGCTGGGCTGAACACTCTACTGTTAACTTCTCTCTTGGAAGGCGAGGCAAGACACATCGGCACAGTGTTGGCATCGATAGCCCGCGAAATCCACGCGTCTGGTAATCCCGTCAAAAAGCCCGCGGCTATAGTTGCTGGTGGAGAAACAACGGTGTCCGTAGTTGGAAAAGGGAGAGGTGGGCGTAACCAGGAGATAGCTTTGGCTGCTGCGATGAAACTTAGCGGCTTGGATGGAGTGGTTGTGGCTTCACTGAGCACGGATGGTATAGACGGACCAACAGATGCCGCTGGAGCCATAGCAGACGGAAAAACTCTGATACGCGCAACGGAAATGGGCTTGAGTGCAGAGAAATTTCTCGCTGAAAACAACTCTTACAATTATTTTTCAAAGCTCAACGACCTACTCTTCACGGGTCCGACAGGCACGAATGTTAACGACGTTTCAGTAATAGTGGTATTGTAATGTTAACTGTCACAGTGAAGTTTGTCGGTGTTCTGCACCAAGTTTTCAAGAAGAAGCAGGTTAAACTAAAATTTACCCAATCACTCACGGTGAAGGAAATCGTCGAAAAACTCGCAGATAATTCACTCGAAGCAAGACGCAGCGTGCTCGAAACAGAGTCAAATCAAATTCATCCTGCTTTGCTTATTTTGGTGAATGGAAAAGAAATCAGTGCGCTCAAAAAAGCGGACACTCGAGTCAGAGATGG
>Ga0315268_10006908_pt1 | contig 12018 bp, 5 predicted proteins | sample C1_top_MG_FD_204535 | JGI IMG/M metagenome (GOLD analysis project Ga0315268, IMG submission 204535) | Sediment microbial communities from Yellowstone Lake, YNP, Wyoming, USA - C1_top | ecosystem: Environmental > Aquatic > Freshwater > Lake > Sediment | place: USA: Wyoming | collected 2017-08-01 | reverse complement strand
TGAACACCGCCCCCAGCCGGAGCTGCCACCCGATCCCCATGGCCGCCAGCCCAAAGGCGATGAAAGCGTTTTCTCCCATATAAGGAGCCACGGCGATTGGAAGGTTGGCATAAAAGCCCATCAGCAGGGAGCCGAAGGCGGCCGCCAGGATCGTGGCGACCGTGCTGGGGCCCTGGGGGATTCCGGCGAAGCTCAGGATCGCCGGGTTGACGACCATGATGTAGGCCATGGTGATGAAGGTCGTCGCCCCGCCCAGGATCTCGGTCCGGACGGTCGTCCTCTTCTCCCTGAGCTTGAAGAGCCGTTCGGCCAACGGCTCGGCCATCATCCACCTCCCCCGGCCAGGCCGGCGCTCGCCCCCATCGGGGCTCGGGACGCCCGCGGGCGATGGGATTTTTTTCAATGTATATGAAGCCCCGAGCTCCTGTCAACTTCGGTCGGCCGCGACGGCGGGGTCAAATCTACCGCGGGGAGCGGCGGGAAGCGGAGTCTTCGGAGCGACCGGCTGAAGTGCGACGGAGCAGCCCGGAAGAGCACTTCTGGTAAATTTCTTAGATGAGACAGACGACCTGAATTCTGGAGATTTGGCCCCGTCTTTGACATGCCTGGGCTAGATCTTGATGAGGATCCGGCGCCGGTAGAGCCAATAGCAAAGCCCCCACAGCATCGCCCAGGCGGCCAAGCTCGAGGCGATCTCCGGACCCAGGTTCCCCGTCCAGCCAAAAAGCGCGTGGGTGAACGGCTTGGGGAGGCGCGACAGCCATTCCGTCCCGCCCGTCTGGGAGAAGATGTAAATGGCGAGCGAGTTCATCCCCACGATGTTGAAGAAGAGCGCCCCTTTCCGCATCCCCCTGACGTCGACGAGCCAATAGCAAAACGCCAGGGCTAGGACGCAGAAGCCGCCGCTCGCGACGACGAACGAGCCCGTGCAGATCCTCTTGATGATGGGCGAGACCTGGGTCAGGGCGAAGCCGGCCGCGACGCCCGCAAGCCCGGTCAGGGCCAGGACCCGGAGCTTCTTCGCGACCGGGCGGGAGCTCATGAGCCACTGGCCGGCGAGGACGCCCCAGATCGTGTGGGCCGTGGTCGGGATGGCATTGAACGACACCCAGTGGCCCGCCGACAGCTCCCCCGAGATCCTCATGTCCACCCAGGAGCCGAAGTTGTGGTCCGGGACGAAGGGCTGGTTGAATCCCGGCATCCAGAAGACGCGGTAGAGGACCTCCGAGAGGAGGATCAGGCCGAAGCTCAGGGCGATCTGCTCGCGCGCCGGCCGCTTCATCATGAAGTAGGCGACGATATAGGTCACCGAGAGCTGGGCCAGGACGTTCTGGAAGCGGAAGGTGATCCGCCCCGGCTCGATGCAGTAGAGGGCCCAGCCGATGACGAGGAGGAGCAGGGCGCGGCGGACGGCGTGGCGGGTGACGCGGCCGCGGCTCTCGCCGCGCGCCTCGCGGTTCCGCGTCGATAGGGCCAGGGCGACGCCGACGATGAACATGAAGAACGGCTGGACGAGGTCCCAGAACCGAAGCCCGTTCCAGGGATGGTGGTCGAGCTGTGCGCCGATGGCGTGGAGCAGGGTCCCGCCGAGGGACGGGTCGCGGAGGTGTTCGTAGAGGAGCGTGCTCTCGCCGATGAGGAGGAACATGGTGAAGCCGCGGAAGAGGTCCAGGGACTGGAGCCGTTCCTTGAAGGGAGCCGGGGGGGCCCCGTCGCTGCTCATTCCTCGCCTCCGGTGGGTTCGGGATGGTCGGGTCTTCGCGGTCCACGATATCGGAACCGCGGAGGGCCTGTCAAGGACGGGGGGAGGCCCGGCGCTTGAGGGTCGCGAGACGCTCGCGGGCCTCGGCGACCGGGGACAGGCCCGGGTCGGCGTCCTTCCAGGCCAGGGCAAGGGCCTCGTACTGGACAAGGGCCTTGGCCCGCTCGCCTTTTGCCTCATAGAGCCGGGCCAGCCGCAGGCGGCTGAAGGGATGGAGGAGCTGCTGCTTGCGGGCCATGGGGTCGGCCGAGGTCAGCCTCTCGTATTCGGCAATGGCCTTGTCCCTGTCTCCGGCCGCGGCCCACCCCCGGGCCGGGATGTCGTTGATGAGAGGGATGTTGTTCTGGAGCAGGGTCCCGATCTGGCCGATCGTGATCACCGTCTCCCCCATCTTCTTGAACGCTTCGGCCGCTTCGTTCCCACGGCCCTGGCTGAGCTCGATCTCGCTCAGGAGGAAATGGTAGGAGTTGTTGATCCAGAACAGGGCGGGGTCCTTCTTCTCCGGCTTGTCCACCGACTTCGCCTTGTCGATCTCGGCCAGCCGTGACCTGGCCTGGTCCGTGCGGCCGCGCCGGACGTCGTCGAGGCCGAGATAGAACGAATAGAGGAGCGTATTGAAGAGGTCCGTCGGGAGCTTCCGCGCGGCCCGGAAATCGAACCGCTCCTTGGCGAACTTGAGGAACAGGTCCTCCTGCCCCCAGTCGTAGCAGATCCAGATCCTGGCCCGATAGAGGCTGTCGATCCCCTCATTGTTGTTCTCGCTGGCCAGGAGCGCCTGGGCCTTGTCCAGGTCTTCGAGGGCCGTCCGGACGTTACCGAAGAGATAGTGATAGATCGCCTTGAGCTGCCACCCCACGGACTCCATCCCCTTGGCCGGCGAGGTTGTGATGTAGTCGTCGATCCACTTCATCGCCGCGCCGGGGTTCTCCCGGAGGGCGTAGATATAGGAGATCCTGACGGCCGAGCCGAAGCCCGGCTTGAGACGGAGGGCCTCCTTGTATTTCTCGACCGCGGCGTCGAATTTGCCCATGCGGAAATACAGGTCGCCCATCGAGTCGTAGGGATTGGCGTCGCCGGGCGAGATGGCGGCGTAGAGTTCGAACTGCCGGATGGCCTCGGCGAACTTGTTCTGATAACCGTACGTGTAGGCCAGGAGGTTGACGGCGGAGCCGTACTGGGGGTCGAGGACGAGGGCCCGCTCGAGCTCGGCGACCGCCTCGTCGTATTTCCGGCGGTTGATGTAATAGCTGGCGAGGTCCACCCGGCACCGTTTTTCCTCGGGATAGAGATCAATGATCTTCTTGAGGATCTGGAGGTATTTCTCCTCGTCCTCTGCGGCGGAATAGGCCAGGAGGGCCTGGATGTAGAGCCCCTCCTTGCCCTTGGTCCGGCTCCCCAGCTTCTTCAGCGTGTCCAGGGTCGCCCGGGCGCCCTCGGTATTGCCCAGGGTGCTGTAGACCCTCCACAGGTAGGAATGGGCCATGGCGAACCCGGGATCGAGCGCGACGGCTTTTTCCAGGGACTTGAGGGCGTCGGCGTTGTAGAATTTCTCGTACTCGTCGCGGCCCCGGAGGAACAGGTTATAGGCTTCGAGGGAGGCCGTCGTCACTTCCGTGATCGGGGCCGCGCCGGCCCGGCCGCCCCGGCCGAACCCCCTGGTGATCTCTCGGCTCAGCTCGTCGATCTGTTTCTTGAGGATGCTGTCGACGCTGTCACCCCGCGCGCCGACCGTGGCCAGGATCCTCTTCGTGGCCACGTCGAGGACCTTGACGTCCGTGGCGAAGGCGTTCCCGGCCTTGACGAAGCTGCCCAGGACGATGGCCTGGATGCCGTCCATCCGGCAGAGCTCGAAGCCCAGGTCGCGGTCGATGACGCTCTGGCTGCCCTTGCCGAGCCGCTTGAGCAGGTCCCGCAGCCGCTCCCAGCTGGCGATGCGGATCGACTGCGATTGCTCGAGGCTCGTGATGAGGAGGTTGGGGATGGCGTCCTGGAGATAATCGAAGGCCTTGTCGCCCGTCTGGTTCTCGAAGGTGATGACGGCGACGGACGGCCTGTTGCGGGGGTCGAGCGGCGACGGACGGAAGAACTCGCGCCAGGCGAAAAAGCCGGCGAGGACCAGGCCCGCCGCGGCCACCGCGGGAACGATGAGCCGGCGGGGCGTGAACCGGACCGTGATCTCCCGGTGGGTCGTCGGCTTCCGGTGGGGGGTGACATGCTCGGTCGTGGGCAGGCCGGCCTCGACCTTGGTCAGGTCCTCCAGGAACTCCTCCGCCGTCTGATAGCGGCGGGCCCTGTCCTTCTCCAGGCAGCGGAGGATGAGACGGCTCAGGTCTTCCGGGACATGGGAGTTGACCTTGCGCGGGTTCGGTGGGACCTCGGTCTTGTGCTTGAAGGCCACGGAGAGCGGGGTATCGCCGTCGAACGGGACGCGGCCGGTGACCATTTCGAAGAGCACGATGCCGAGGGAATAGATGTCGGACCGGCCGTCGGTCTCCCGGCCCTCGACCTGTTCAGGGCTCATGTATTCCGGCGTGCCGATCATCGCCCCGTCGGCGGTCATGCCAGCGGCGTAGATCGAGCGGGCGATCCCGAAATCCATGATCTTAGCGTTCCCGTCCCTGTCGATCATCACGTTGCTCGGCTTGAGGTCGCGATGGACGACGCCCAACTTGTGGGCTTCGGCCATGCCCTCGGCGATCTGCCGGGCGATGGACACGGTCTTCCCGATGGGCAGGGTCCCCATCCGCCGGATGAGGCTCTTCAGGTCCTCCCCCCGGACGTACTCCATCGTGATGTAGATGGTCGACCCCTCCTCGTGGAGGTCGTGCATCCGGCAGACGTTGTGGTGGGAGACGCGGCGGGCGACCCGGAGCTCGTTCGAGAACCGCTGGAGGACCTTGTGCTCGGCGGCGATCTCCGGCTTGAGGAACTTGATAGCGATCTCTTCGTGGATCTTCCGGTCGAAGGCCCGGTAGACGTTGCCCATCCCGCCCCGGCCGAGCGGCTCGATGACCTCGTAGCGCCCGGCGAAGACCGTGCCGCGGGTCAGGTCAGAGGCGGGGGTTTCCAAGGTCCGGGTGTACGAAGCCTGCGCCTCGGCGCCCAGCTTCGTTCCGCAGTCGGCACAGAAGCGGGACGTGTCGGGGACCTGGGTATGGCAGTTGGGGCATTCCATGGGTCGTCGTCCCTGTTCGCCTCGCGCCCTCAGCTTAACACCGCCCGGTGCTCCCCGTCAAAGTCCCCCAGGGCGCCGGAGTTGCGGGTGCCGGGCTACACGACCGTCATCCGGAACTTGCAGCGCTTGCCGCCCCGGAGGACGGAATCCACGAGCTCGACCTCGACGGGACGGCCGAGGATCCGTTCGTGCATTTCTTTAACGTAGCCGACGGAGCAGAGACAGTACGTCGGAGAGAAAGCCCCGGCCTTCTGGGCCTCCGCCATCGGGCAGAGGCAGAGGTTCTCCGGGGACGCCTGCCCCGTTTCCGCGCTGCCGACGAACTCGAACGAGATGACCTGGCCGTCGATCGTGTAGCCCCTGTCCTTCCCTTTCTCGGCGACCCAGGCGGTGAACTTCTCGAGAGCGTCCGGCCCGGGCTTCTGCTTGGGCGGCCCGGCGTAGGCGGCGAAGCAGGCCTTGCCGTTGGCCGTCATCAGCCGTTTCCGCGAGGGCTCGTCGAGGGTCTCGTCCACGGCGCCGAAAAAGCGCCGGAGCCAGCCGTCGCCAAACTCCATCCGCTTGGCCGCCCGCTCGACCGTCTTATCGCCCGGCTTGGTCTGGTCCGCGGCCTTGGGCGGGGCCGGGGTCTGGACGGGTTTCGCTGAGGAGGTCTGCCCGCCGAAAGCGGCGTGCATGCCGGCCGCCGCGGCGCAGAGGCACGTTCCGGCACCGAACCGGCCCAGGGTCGCCATGAACTCCTTGCGGTTGAGGGCTTTATCCTTCATGCGGTTCTCCCATTTCTATTAAAGACAGCATATTTTGTGCCAAAAAGAATGAAAAAAATCACCCCTGATCGCCTCGGAGGCCAGGACGAGCTGCGCCGGGGCGCCGGGCGTCCCGACAAGGAATTTTACATCGGCGGCCCGGATTTTACACCGCCCTGCCCGAGAGGCCGGGTCATCCGGGACGGTCAAAACGGCGCCTTCCGGACGATCTTCAAGACAAAGGCGTGCTCGCACGGCCGGCCCTTGGGCATCACGACCGCCAGGCCGTCCTTGGTCATCTCCCAGACGAGCGGCTTCCCGTCGCCGAGCATGGTCACGGTAACGATCTCGGACGGATAGAGCCCGTTCCCGAAGTTGCGGCCGGGGTCAGGGCCGCCGGCCAGGCTCTTGATCAGGGCCTTCTCACCGGGCCAGCCGAGGAACGTGGCGTAGAGGACCTGGCCCTTGGCCGTGAAGCGGATATCCTTGGCCGTGTAGCGGAGGCTGTCGTTCTCGTTGAAGGCCCCGGTCTTCTCGAGCTGGGTCGGCCCCTCGCCCGCGACGACCCAGGGCGTCGTGCCGTAGATCGCCTCGCCGTTCATCGCCAGCCACTTCCCCAGGCCGAGCAGCCGATCCCGCGCCTCCGCGGGGATCGTGCCGTCCGGCCTGGGCCCGACGTTGAGCAGGAGGTAGCCGTTCTTGCTGACGCGGTCGACGAGGTTATGGACGAGGTTCTCGGTCGTCTTGAAGCCGGCGCCGTTGACGTATCCCCACGCGCCCTGGTTGTCGATGGACGAGTCCGTGATCCACTCATGGTAGGTCAGGTCGCGCTCCTGGCCGAGCTCGAGGTCGTTGACGCCGATGCCGGGCGGCAGGTCGTGGTCCTTGTAGGTCACGACGACCTCCTTCTTCTCGGCCGCGGCCCGGTTGTAGAAATGGGCGATGACGCTCTTCTTGTACTCCTCAGGGACGAACCTCAGCCCGAAGTCGAACCAGATGAAGTCGGGGCTGTACTTATCGATGACCTCGACGACCTTGCCGGCCCAGCGGTCGAGGAAGGCTTTGTCGGGCTGGGCGCCCTTCTCGTGGATCGGGCCGTAGAGGCCCGAAAAGCGCGGGTCCGAGCAGTCGTATCGCTTGTCCCAGACGGGAAAGAAGTACCAGTTCTCGGCGTGATGGAAGGCCGTCACGAACTTCAGGCCGCGCCCCTTGATGGCCTTGGCCAGCTCGCCGACGGCGTCGCGCCTCGGCCCCATCCGGGCCGCGTTCCACTCGGAGTACTTGGTGTCCCACATGGAGAAGCCGTCGTGGTGCTCGGCCACCGGGCCGGCGAACCGGGCCCCGGCCTTCTGGAAGAGATCGGCCCATTCGTCCGGGTTGAACTTCTCGGCCGTGAACATGGGGATGAAATCCTTGTAGCCGAACTTCGAGAGCGGGCCGTAGGTCGCCTCCTGGTGGCCGCGCTCGGCGGAATCCGGATACATATAGAAGTTGTGGGAATACCAGGTGCCGTTCGGGCCGATGGCCGGGACGGCGTACACGCCCCAGTGCGTGTAGATGCCGAACTTCCCGTCGCGGAGCCACTGCGGGACGCGGTTCGTGCGGAGGGATTCCCAGGTCGGCTGGAAGGGTTTGTCGTCGGCCGGCTCCTTCGGCCGCGACCAGGCCTCCCGGGCCAGCACGAAGGCCACGAGGACGGCCAAGGTCCCCAAAAAACAAGGAAGATCGCGGTTGCGTCGCATCGGCATGATCGTCCCTCCCTGACGAAGAATCCGGGCCAACCTATAACACGTGGACATCATCCCGTCAATGCTCCAGCGGGGATCTCAGGGGGGCAGAAGGCTTGGGACCTTCCGTTGTCTTTTGCCGCCTCCCTGTCGTATACTCGTCACGCGGAAAAAGGCCCGGGTGGCGGAACTGGTATACGCACGACACTTAAAATGTCGAGGCCGCAAGGCCGTGCGGGTTCGAATCCCGCCCTGGGCATTCATTCTTTTTTGAGCCGAGATTCAGCGGACGGGCGCCCCGCTGTTCCAGACGACGTCCCCTTTTTCGAGGCTCCAGTCGTCGCCGAACCAGCCGACCGCGCGCACGCCGTCGGCCCCCGACCGAAGGGTTTCGGCCGTGAACAACATGAGGTCGGGGAAGCCGGCGCCCGAAATGAAATACTGCCCGGGCGAGGACGCCACCCAGCCCGCGCGGCCGGACCAGGCGACAACGCCCACGGAGGCGACGTCACTGCCGGGCCGCGGCCGGATGAAATAGGCGGCGAGGTCACCCCCCTGATAGTTCCTGTCGCCGACCCGCGCCCGTCCGGTCCGGACCTCGACCGGGCACCCGGCCAGGAGCTTCTGCCAGGCGCTATTTGTATCGGCATTCCCATAGAGGACGACGCTCCGGTCCGTGAATCTGGCGGGGTCAAAGGCCGTGTCCGGAAGGACCTCGAGCCCGGCGTTCGCCCGGACCCAGAACATCTCGGCGTCGAAGCGCGCCTTGCCAAAAGTCCGGGCGTTCTCCGCGGCGTCGCCGCGCGTGCCGTAGACGAGGATGACGCCGTGACGGAAGGCATCCTTGAAGCCGCCGGAGCGACGGGGGCCTTTGAGCCCGGGGCGAGGAGGCCCGGTCACGGCCCACCCCTTTTCGCCCCGCTCCAAGTAGACCCGCGGCGCCTGCGGCGCCGGGGATGCCTCGACCTTGGATCCGTCGAGCTCGATCGTAACCTTGCCCCCGCCGCCCGGGACCGCGACATCGAGGGCCAGCCGCAGGACATTTTCCGTCGTCCCCTTGACCGCCGTCCCCGCCTCGTCCTTTTCGACGACGACCTTGCTGTATTCGAGAGGCCGCACCTGGGCCAGGACCTCGAGCCAGCGGGAGCGCGACGAAACGCCCGGGCTGGCGGTTACGAACTCGACCTTGCGCACCGCCGCCTCGGCCGGCCGGACGCGCTCCTTGAGGAACTCGAAGAGCGGCGGCCAGTCCACACACTCGTTCCCCCACCAATGTCCCGCTCCCGGCCGCTCGTAATAGGCGAAGTCGGGATGGAACTTGCCCAGGACCTCGCGCATGGTCCGGGCCTGGGTCACGGGCACGTTGTCGTCCTGGTCGCCGTGGAGGATATAGACCCCGTAATGAAGGTAATTGCAGGCCAGGTTGGCCGTTTCGCTCGGGTTCGTGGCCCTGGCCAGCATCCGCTCGACGGGCGAGGGATCCTTGTAGACCACTCCCCCGCCGTAAGAGGAAAAGCTCGGCCAGCCGGCGCTCGGGGCGATGGCCGCCCACAGGCCGGGGACCGTGGCCCCGATCTGCCAGGTGCCGTGCCCGCCCATGGAGTGGCCGGTGAGGTAGGTGCGGTCGGGGTCGGTCCCGAACATGCTGGAGGCTTCGGCCAGGACTTCGAGGGCATCGAGACGGCCCCAGTCCTCCCAGTCGAAGCCGTAGGGGCGGCGGTTGGTCGGGGCCACGACGTACGCCCAATCCTTGGGTTGATAGGCGCGGGCCTGGCCGATGGCTTCGACGCCGGCGCCGTGAAGCGATAGGACGAGGGCGGGTTTGGCCTGCGGACGCTCAGCCGTCCCGGCGCCCGCGCGGGGGGCGACCCCGAAAGTCTGGACGCTCCCGTCGATGCCGCTCCGGAAGGTCCGGGAGTGATGGGCCGCCGGCGGGACGGTCTTGAGCTCGACCTTGAAAGGCGGCGTTTCGACGTTCCGGCCGCCGGCCCGGGCCCGGACCAGGACCTCGACCGGAACCGTCCTTTCGGAAGCCGGGGCATCGACGGACAGCGGCATGGCCAGCTTCTGGGTCAAGAACGGAGCGACCGTCACGTCGAGCCCGGCGCGGCCCTCGCGGCCCCCGGAGCGCCAGATGATCTCGATCTTGGTCAGCCGCTCGCCTGTCGCATTGACCAGCCTCAGCCCGGCCCAGAGAGGACCCTTTTCTCCGAGGACGAGGTCCGGAACGGTCATGTCCGCGTCCGTGAAAAAGACCGGCGCCAGCGGCGCGACGAGCCGGCCGCGGAACCGGCCGCGCTCGCACTGGATGAGGAATTCGTTCCTGCCCTTGACCAGGCGCACGGGATGGCGGACCCAGTCCGAGCCGTATTTCTCCCCGCCGCGCGGCTCGCCGTTGACCCGGGCGACGTAAAAGCTCGAGGCCTCGAGGATCATCGTCCGTGTCTTTTCCGAATTCACCATGAAATAGAGCGAGCCGCCCGTGAGGGACCGGTCCTGGATCCAGCCATCGGCGCCGGCCTCGAGCCGGGCCCAGCTCTGGGGTTGGCCCGCGGCGTTCGGGCCGATGGCCAGCCCCTCCCGCGGCGCGGCCAAAGTCCCAGCGGCGAGCTGCCAGGCCACGAGGTCCGAGGGGACGGGCGAGCGGCCCAGGAAGCCGACGAGGCCGACGGCAAGCCCCTCCTTCAGCTTGACCTCTACGGCGGTGGCCGAGAGCGTCAGGGAGGGGGACGAAGTTCCTTGGGCGGCGGCGCTCGAGCCGCCGATGACGAGACAGGCCAGGACGACCCCGGCCGCCCCGACCGCGACGAAAACCGGGCCGTCCCCGCGTACCGGGCCCCTCCTCAAGATCACCGGTCGTCTCATTGGGCCTCCTTCCGAACGAGCTCAATCTTCACCGTCGGACCCGCCATGTCGATCTCCGCCCGCCGCGGATAGTCCCAGTCCCCCGTCGCGACGAGCGGCACGGGCCGGCCGTCCTGGACGAGCTCGTACGCGGCCCCGATAGGGGCGGAAAACCGGAGGCCCGTCCGATGGGCATAGGCCGTCCGGTTCTCGACGATGAAGGCGATCCTCCGGAGCGACTTGTCCATCGTGATCCGCCGGCCGGCGGCGAAGCCGTCGCGCTCGAGCTCGAGCTTCATCCGCAGAACTTCGTCCCCGGCCCGGCCCGGGACGACCGCGGCGAAGCGCCGCCGCACGCCGTCGCGCGGGTCGACGGACACCTCTTCCCGCCTCTCCTCGAGCGCCCCGCCGTAGGCGATCCAGCCAAACACCGGGTCGCGCGTGACCACAGTCGCGGCCATACGCAGGGCCCCGCCGTAGCCGAGGTCGATCTCGCCGTCGTACCGCCATGGCCCGCGCGGTACGGTTACGCCGCCCGGGGTGCTCGAACCCATCCAGGCGCTGCCGGCCTTGGCCGTCTCGAACTGCCAGCCCGAGGCGCCGTCGTTCTCCGGGCCGGGGAACCAGAAGCCGAAGTTCGTTTCGGGCCGGCCCGTGTTCATCAGGCACCAGGAGCTGAGGTAGGAGGCGTAGCCCAGCCCGAGCCAGTCGAACGGCCGCGGGGCGAAGTTGAGGGCGAAGTCGAGGACACCCCAGCCGCCCATGGCCGCCATGTAGCTCACGCCGGGGTCGCAGCCGAGGGTGTAGAAGGCCGGGTTGAGCCAGCCCCGGACGCTCATCCCGGCGGCGAGCTGCCGGTCCATGAAGGCCCGCGAGCCCTCGCGCCGGACCTCCGGATGAGAATACGACTTCTTGAGCTTGGCGTCGAACCACAGGTCCTTGTCGGGCGCCATGTCGCGCGTCGCGCCGTACTTGGCGAAGGCGTAGGTCGATTCGAAGGCGGTGCGGTCGAAGGCGTACTCCGAGCGGAAGGGGTAGCGGTCGTCGTAGACGAAATACTTGACCTTCTTCTCCCATTCGGCGCGGAGCCAGTCGGCCCTGTCCCGGAAGCCCTCCCGCTCGAGGGCGGCCATGAGCTCCAGGACAATGAGCTCGTTGTAAAGCCCCCACTTGTAGGTCTCGTAATAGCTCGGATAGATCTCGTAAGGATAAGTGAAGAAGGCCCGGGCCGTCCCCCAGGCCCGCTCGAGGTAGCCGGCCGCGTCGAGGTAGGTCGAGAGGCCCGGGTACATCTTGGCGATCTGGTACATGTGGAAGTAGAGCATGACCACGTGCGGGTAATCGTAGGAGCGCCAGACATGCTCCTTGGATAGGTCGCGGAGGGCCGTGGCGTTGTCGCGGAGCGATCCCGCGTAGGCCCGGCGGCGGGCCGGGTCCCGGTTGACGTACCAGTTCGGCGTGCCGTAGATACCGTAAGGATACGGGCTCTCGTCGCCGCGGCGCTGGAGCTTGCCCCAGACGAAGTGCTCAAGGTAGTACTCGAGCGACTCGATCTCCTTTTTGTCCGGGTAGACGGCGTTCTTCGCGGCGAGGAAGGGCGCCTTGCACAGCCCGGGGTCGTCGCAGGTCAGGACGTAGACCATGCGGTCGAGGAAGATGTCCGGGTCAGCGATCGTCCGGGTAACCTTGGCGCTCATGTCGTACGGTCCGTAGACGCCGTCCCACCATTTCGCCGGGTCCTTGACCTGCTGGCGCGAGACGAGG
>Ga0315268_10006907_pt1 | contig 12018 bp, 11 predicted proteins | sample C1_top_MG_FD_204535 | JGI IMG/M metagenome (GOLD analysis project Ga0315268, IMG submission 204535) | Sediment microbial communities from Yellowstone Lake, YNP, Wyoming, USA - C1_top | ecosystem: Environmental > Aquatic > Freshwater > Lake > Sediment | place: USA: Wyoming | collected 2017-08-01 | reverse complement strand
CTCATTGAAGGTTGTCACAAAATCAAAATTATCAGGCAGCATATCCTTGTCAGACAATCTTCTTGAGGAAGGGATGAAGTTCTTCAAGGTGAATGTTCAGGGGTACAGTAATGAGGTGGATGCTGATCTACCCACTATTGATGTGGTTCCGTCATCACGTTCTGACCTTGTAGTCAAGAAAGGCAAAGGCGACCCTGCAGTGTATATTCATAATCCATTGAGGGAGGATATAGTCTTTGTGAAGGACAGGTTTCTCGGAGAGCGATTCTCAAAGTATCTTGTGGATTTCATGAAAGCTAAGGGACTTAATCTATATCTTTGCAGGATTGAGACGATGTTTGGGTATATTGTCAAGAAATATGGCAAAGGTACTGCAATAAATATTGTCGCTGTGTCGAAGAATGTGTATGCGCGGCAATTGGATGACAGGACACTCTTCATCATTCTTGAGAAGACTGCAGAAGGATATGTTCCGATAGAGATTTTCTATGGCGGTTTGCAGAGCATTGTTTCGCTAGTGCAGATGCAGACATTCGCATTCTGCGCAGGTCTTACTCCTGATGAGATATCGACTTTTGATATTGCTGGCGAGTTTGAGTCTTTTGGGTCAAATGAGATATCGATAAAGGTCATTGATCCTGATGCTATCGCGCTTCTCGGATGGTGGAATGGCTCCTTCAAGAGGATTATCACGCTCTATTTCCATCAGAGCATGAGGATGATATACTCTGACTTTGTGTTCGATGCGATAAATTTCCTGAAAAGCAAGGGATTGAAAGTCGGCACTAACCTTTTCCGTGATGCTGCGAAGAACGGTTTCTCTCTGTCTGATGCAGAAGGGTTGAGGATGGGTTTTAGGTATGATTTTAAGAATTTTCTCGAGACGTCTTATCAGAAGGAACATACTGAGGAGTCTTCGGATTATGTTTTGGAGAATTTGTTCCACATACTGAGCATGACTAGGTTCAGTGACGACCCGAAAGAGGATGATGCTCAGAGGAGAAAGGAGGTTTTTGACCTTCTTAACAACCATAGCGAGATTTCAGCCTATAAGGATGAGCTTAAGGAAAAGCTCAAGAAGATTGCAGAGGATACTGCCAAGACTGTTGTTGAGAAGGAAAATTCAATGCTGATTGATAATGTGAAGCAGAGCCTGCTCGTCAAGGTCATGTCCGGGATGAATCCAAGTGAACGTTTCATGTTCGTCAAGCCAGATTTTCTTGCCATCAAGAGCGAGCTACTGAAGATTGACAAGAAGGTCCTTTCTAAGGATATCGATAATGAGATTGCTAAGATGCTGGGTCCAGTGTTTGATGGACCTTTGCGTATCCAGATGGGTGGGAAGAGCATGTATTCTTTTCCGCCTGGCGAACGCGCTCCTGTAGAGCAGCAGGCACTGGACCTGATCAAGAAGGGATTCAAGACAATAATATTCTATGGCACTTCAGGAGGTGTCAAGGATTCGCCTGTCGAGGCTTTCGTGATACCTAAGACAATATATTTCTACCCAGAGAATTATTTCAGGATATCTCCGGAGAAGTATGTCCCGTTGCCGATAAGCAACATATTGTTGGAAAAGACTGCGAATGATTATTTCAACACAGATAATTTCAGCAGGACCGAGCACATATTTGTTTCAGGAACTTACCAGGAGCATGAAGGATTCCTCACTTCTGTGTTTGGCAAGTTCAGTAAGGATGCTGTTTCCGTCGACATGGACCTCGCGCCTTTGGCAAAGGTATGCATGGAGCATCATGTAGGTTTTGGCGGAATTCTATACAACACAGATGTCCTCAAAGGTGCTCATCAGGAGACTGAGAAGAAGGGATATTATATGCGGCAGATGCTTCTTTCATTCCTTAGGGCATATGACAGTTCTGTCCTGAAGTTCAATGGCAAGGATGTTGAGGAGCTTTTCGGCCATGATTTTGAGGCTTTGATGAGAAGGCAGCTTGAGCAGGCGGTTAAAGGCGAGGAGAAGAAATCTTCGAAGAAGGCTGCTTGATTACTTCCATCTGTCAGGGTTATTGTAAGGCAAGAGTACCCTGGCTTCTTCTTTCTTTGGGAGTGCGATAGCATAGTGTTTTCCCAGTTCTATGAGTGTTGATTGTAGTGTGGTGTTGTCGAATTCTGTCGGTTCGATCAATAGTATGCATGGTTCTTTTGTTGTGGCGAGCTTTTCTGCAATAATTCTGTAATGGGTGTCGTGTTCTTCCATGTCATCACCGACATATTCTCCTTTTGTTTCATGCACGGAAAGTTGTTCGACGAGTTCGTCTATGTATATCTTAGGTCTTGTGATGCCTTTTGCAATGTTGCTTGTGACACTGTCGACAGGGATTATTAGTAATGATTGTCCTTTGAGTTGGTTGGAAAGAACATAGTTTTCTCCAAGTCTTGACATGATGCGGTAGAATGGTAGCGGCACGTACTCGCGTTCTTTGAATGTTACCTTGCATGCCAGGTAGTCTTTTGTGAACTGTGTATCAAGCACTTCGTCATCCTGTCTTTCGTATTCTTCCATTTCTTTCACTCTATCATCCTCTGCTTGAGTTCAACCAGCGTGCCTTTGCCTGGCAGCTGTGCTTGGTTGTCTGCTTCGGCCAGTGTGAATAGTCGGGGCAGTATTTCCTTGTTCTTCCTGCAGAATCTTCTGACTGCCTTTGTCGACCATAGTGAAGTGTAGTTTATGACGTGCTCATCGATGAGTTGTGTTATCAAGGCAGTCTCCTGGTTGTCGAAGCCAAGTCTTGAGAGTATCTCGTGTCCCATCCTTGCGCCGGTCTTTGCATGATTGTGGTATGTGGCATGTGAATTGACATCCTCTCTTGTGTATGGCTTGGCTACGTCGTGAAGCAACGCCGCTGTCCTTGTGATTATGTCTTCTTTTGGTATGCTGTCGACTGTGTGGAGTGTGTGTTCTAGCAGGCTGTAGCAGTGCCTTGGCTGCTTTGAATCGTATCCTTCCTGGATTGCGAGTTCTGGGACGAGGTTGAACAGTCTTTTCCGCTCTTGCATCATGCTTTGGAAGTCCATGCTGACGAACTTCCTGATATCCTGTGCGGTGCTTGTTTCTTTGTGTGTGTGCTTTTGTCCGAAAAGTCTAGAAAATTCATCTGCTTTCTGGATGTACGGTTCAACAGCCCTTACGGAATTGATTATTTCTTTTGGCAGTGCATCATATCCGACGCTTGCGCCGATGAGCGCTCCTGTCGCGAAGAATATTGTGTCATAGTCTGCATGTTCGAATTGCCCGACTGCTATGGATGCCATGCTTTTGATGTCTCGCATGCTTGCGTAGTAGAGTGTTATTGCTGCAGGCAGTATTTCGCCTGAGCTTCCATTTACGATGGTTATTTTTTCTATATTGCCGCAGAGTGCTGTTCCAAGGAGAGGATTCTCCTTTAGTTTTTCTGCAGTTGGTATTATTGGCCCTTGTTGGTGCAGCAGGGAATATAGTAAGTCAAAATAGGTGTGCGTCCATTCCATGTCAGCATTCGCATGTGTCTTTGGGACGAGTGTTTCTAAGCGTGAATGCATCTCTTCTCTTGTTTTTGCGCATCCTGCTTCTGGGATGACTAATGGTACAAATCCTGTTCCTCTGTTGTTTGCATATTTGCCAGGTGCTTCAGATCTGCAGTACTGTTGTATGAGGCATCTCATCTTCTGTGAGAATCCTCTGTTTCGCATCCATTCATCTCCAAGCTTATGCAGCTCTCCTATGTGTTCTTCATAATTTTGAGTATTTGTTGAGAAGTATGGTAACATGTGGCTGATGAGTATTGTCTCATCGCTTATCCTGGCGTTCTTTGTTGAGTCGAAGCTTGAGATGTAGTTTTTGGGGTTTTGGTATTTTGCCAGTATCTCTTTCTTTGTCCTGTACTCTATTTCTGTGCCTAGGCCGTCCCCTATGATTCCCCCTATGATCATACCTTTTATTCTGTCAGCTAGTGTCATTTCGCTTCCTAGCGTATGAGAATGAAAGCTTCTATTTATAAACTTTACTATTATAAAGTGACAACACAATTATTAGCTTATGGGCTCTATATGGCCTATTTATTCAGGTTTTAACGGTTGCAACACCCATCAATTCCTGCAGTTTGGCGCTTGGATAGTGCCTTTTCTCTAGCTCTTTGAACATTGCTTCCAGCCCATTGCTGCACTGCCTGTATTCATCAGGATTGAATGCTTTTGCGAGGGCTTCTGCCTGTCTGTATGCGTTGATGTATGTTTTGACATCCGCATATACAGGTTCTATCTGCCCCGCCTCTACATCCAACTTGAATTTGCCTTTCAGTGTGTTCAGTGTCTTGAATGTTTTTTTCCGGTCTATGAAATATTTCTGTACTTGGGCTATGTCATCCTGGCCTAGCTCTAGCGGCTTGTCGTTCCTGAAAGATTGGAGTGCTGAAAGAAAATCCTTTTCATCCCGGTCCTGGATATACTTCTGGAAAAAGCCGTACTTCTTGATATTTTCAAGTTTTATTAGATCCATCTTATGGTATCTTTTTCTTCTTCTTGTAGTCCTCTACGTGTTGGTCGCTGCAGAACCACATCTTCTTTCCTTTTATCTTGGTTTCCACAGTCTTTCCTCGCATGAGTACATCGCCGCAGAATGCGCATTTTGCCTGTTCTCCGTCGTCTTCGGCTCCTTCCATGAATCCTTCTTCCCATGCGTCTATCTCGTCGTCATCTTCGAGCTTCTCTCTTCCGACAGCGCCGTATACTGATGCTTCTTTCTCGCCGACGTCCATTGCTTTTCTTGTATCGTCCTTGACCTTTTTCACAGGCTTCCTGAATGCTTGCATGTTATCACCTTCTGTTTTGGATAATAATTCTTCTTCTTTTTTCTGTTCTGGTTTCTTGCCGCCTTCTGCTAGCAGTCTGTCCCTTACCTTGTTTGAGTACTTGTGAGCTTCATGCAGGGGCTCTGGCATCTTGTGGCCTTCTACCATGCATTTCTTGACAATCTCTTCTGCTGTCTTTATGGAGACCCTGTGTCCAGGGCTTATATAGATTGGCCTTGAGTGCTCTTTTGTTTTCAGTATCATGCCTCTTGTCTCGCCTTCGACGATTATTTTGTTGTCTTTCTCTTCGCCTAATAGCAGCTTCTTTGCTACGCCTATTGTGGGCATGTCAAGTAGTATTCCTAGGTGTGACGCCATCCCGAGTTTCCTGGGGTGTAGTATGCCATTGCCATCTACCAGAAGTACGTCTGGTTTCTGGTTGAGTTTGGATACTGCATCGATGACTGCAGGGCTTTCCCTGTATGATAGGAAGTTTGGTATGTATGGTATGGGTGCGTCAGCCATCCCATATTTCTTTTCGACTATCTGCATCGTCTTATAATCAAGAACTACAACGGCTGATATGACCTTGTTCTCTATGAATGCCTGGTCGCAGCCGCCTACATAGTTGAGCTCATCATAGTCATCCTTGACTATTATCTTTTTTGCAAGCTTTATCTGCTCTCTCTTCAGCTCTGCTATGTTCATGTCTATGCCTCTTTTATGAAATAAAAGAGACCAGCAAACTTTTGTTTGCGCTGCCTCTTTTTCGTGTTAATGGCAGTTTTGGGGGTTTTCATTTATATGCTTTTCTAATGTTTATTATAAAAGTGCCTCTGCTCGGCTCTATAATAAAATAAGATAATATTTTTTATATTAAAGCATAATTTCCGTGTTGGGAGGATGGGTTAAGTGGCTAAAGACAGGTCATTGGAAGATGTAGTAACTAGGCTTGGGCCTATAGATTCTCACATAAAGGATATCATAATGAATACTGGCAAGGCTTATGTCTTTGAGGCAGGCTGCGGGCATGGCCTCCCTATGCACGAGTTAAAGATGATGTTCGGAAAGAAGTTGTATATCGTCGGCATGAACCGCAAGCCTGGCGATGGTGATTCATTCAAGGTTCTGAAAGATGCGGTGGCGCAGGGGATTTTTGCTGAGAAGGAAGTTGTCAGGCTTGCGTGCGATGCGCAGCTGCCTGATTATGTTCATGGTGATGCAGGCCAGAAGATACCTTTTCCAGACCAGAGATTTGATCTTGTTTATAGTATCTGCGCTGTTCCTTTCATCAAGGACAAGATACATTTCCTTGAGGAAGTGAACCGGATTCTTTGTCCGGAAGGTACAGCAAGGATTGATTTCCAGATAAGGGAAGATGAACAGGGCCAGTATGGTGATTTCCTGAAGATTATTAGTGGGGATATGCGCGATATTCCGTTTGAGGAATATATTAAAAAGTATGATTCATTGTGCATTGCAAAGAGTCCTTCAGGAAAGAAGTACTTGGAGATGCATAAGGCAGGAAATCTTGACCTGAGCCTTAAGCTGGTTGGAACAGAAGATATGTCTGGTTTCGGAAAAGGTTTCTTCGGAGTGAAGAGCGTATATATGATCAGATGATTTTATTTCTTCAGCGTCACCTCATGCACATTATTGTTGAGGCGCTCAGTGATGTCCAATTTCTATCCTGCCGCGTATCCCGTCAGAATATGCTATGACTGTGCTCCCCTCCTTGAATATTTCAAGAGAGTGGTGGTTCTTTGGATATTCAAGGTTCTCTCCGAGTATTCCACATAGTATGAGCGGGATTTTCATCAATGATTCTCTTGCCCCGTGGCTGTGGCTGTAGTGGAAAGAGGGGTAGATGAGTGAACTTACATCCTTGCAGATCACATGAGGGTATGAAGAGTATCGGTCTCCGCTGCTTGATACGTATGTTATACCCTGGCGCAGGTCAGGCATTTCGTAGTCATGATTGAATAATTTTTTTATGAATGGGCTGTTGTGGTATGTCAATTGCATTCCTTCTGCTGGTGTGATGCCGATTGGTAGCTTGAAGTTGACGATACATTCGCCTGACTTCTGCTCTAATGTATAAGCCGCTTCTTCTTTTTTGCGGAATCTTCTTATTTGGTATACTAGGACTTCATCTTTTTTGTTTCTGCCGAATTCCATCTCGTACGAATATTCCTCGGAGAATTTCAGGAGTGATGTTGCTCGGTCGTATATCTCTATTGCTTTTTCAAGCATCGTTCCTAGATCACCGTCAATCTCGTCTGGTTTGTCTCTGTCTAAATCCCAGAATGCGCTTTTTTCCCTATTGAAGAATCTTGTTCCAGCCAGTCCTCCTAGCACCACCAAGTCCTTGTTGTTCGGGTGCTGGAATAGCCTGCTGCTTGCTTCATGCATATCTTGTATCAATGCAGTCGGGTTGCCAGGTATGGGAAGGCATCTGCCTGCGCAGTACCAGTGGACATCATCAGATGTGGTCAGTATTTTTTCCCGGATTATGCTTTCTCTTGATGGGATTATGCTCTCGGAATATTCAAGTGTGGCTAACGCTAATAGTTCATTGAGAGGCAATCTTTGATCAGGTTTTGTGATTAGTTTTTCAATCATCAGGCCAATTGTGGGGATATTTGGTCTTGATTCGTATACTCCTGAGAAGCCATCCCACTGTTCAGGGCTGTCTGATCTTACTATTACATCATTGAGTGTTCCTGCTTTTTCAAGTGCTATGGCTTCTTCTGTTGAATAGATGCGCGAGATTTTTATTGAAGCTTCTGCGATGTACTCAAGTACTGCCCTCTTCGCTCCTCTGCCGAGTTCTTCTTTAGTGAACATGTTTTTTTGGGACCTCAGAATTATTGAGGTATTGAACCTCTTTTTTTTAGTAGTTGATGGACAGGGATTAATAAATTTATCCAGAATAATTACGACTTTATCCACTTCTTCAACGTCACATTGTCTGCTTTTTTGCTGGACACTTCTCCACTAGACAGCGCCAAACTTTGTTTGGCTGGCCTAGTGTCCAGTTTCACTGTCCACTAGACACTCGCGCGTGAGCTATTTAAACCATGCTGGCCATAATTCTGTGTATGGATCTCAGTAAAGTCCGCCAGCTCAGCGACGCAGGAAGGTTTGACTTGGCATGTGAATGCACAACAAAAGAATCAAGACAGAAATACACAGAGGACACGCTCACTCAGGCAGCACTGAACGGCATCTACACGACGCACATAACTGATGGAAAGACAGTCAGGATATTCAAGACATTGATGACAAACTCGTGCACGCATGACTGTAACTATTGCCAGAACTCGACAAGATGCACAAAGTCGCATGCTAAATCCATGTATGAGCCTGATGAGCTTGCAAGGGTTTTCATGCACCTGGTAAAGAATCACAACATAGAGGGATTGTTCCTCAGCTCAGGCATCGTTAAGGACGCTGATTACACGACAGACCGTATGCTCGAGGCAGTGAAGATTGTCAGGGAAAAATACCAGTTCAGGGGTTATGTTCATTTTAAGATACTTCCTGGCGTGAGCTACGACAGGGTCAAGGAAGCAAGGAAATACGCAACAAGGATGTCGATTAATATCGAGGCCACAAGCTCGGAGAGGATAAACGAGCTCACAAGCATCAAGACTTTTAAGTCAGACATACTGAAGAGGCAGGCGTGGATAAAAGGGATGAGCCCTCCATCAGGGCAATCAACACAGCTTGTAGTGGGCGCTGCAGGCGAGACAGATTGGGAAGTGCTCAAGATGATGAAGTGGGAGTATGAGAACATGGACCTCCACAGGATGTACTACTCTGGATTCAATCCAGTAAACAGCACGCCATTCGAGAGTAAGGCTGCTGCTCCGAAGTGGCGCGCCAACAGGCTCTACAATGTCGACTGGCTCTACAGGAAGTACAATTACGAATTTAACGAGCTGAAAGAAGTGCTCAATGACGACGGCATGTTGCCGGATGAGGATCCTAAAGTGACCCACGCAAAGAGATTCCTGAGTAAGCCTGTTGAGGTGGAGAGCGCGAATTATGATGAGCTCTTGAGGGTGCCTGGCATCGGGCCGAAGACAGCCAAGACAATAATCTCGAACAGGCAAAACATTGGCACGTTGAAGAGGGAGCACTTGCAGCAGATGGGAGTTATACTTGACAGGGCAGACCCTTTCATCAAGGTAGATGGCTGGACGCAGAGGACGCTTGTGTGATAGATTCTGTTACAAAAATTTTTGATAGAATTTTTAGGAGTTGATTGTATTATTGTGGCTTCTGTGGGCTGTTGCGTGCTTCTTTGCCGTACAGCTGCTCGTACACTATCCACGTCCTTGCTGTCGGGCAGATCTTTTCTCCGTCCATGTAGATGAATCCTCTCGTGTGCATGTTCTCTAGGTCTTCTACTACGCTTTCGCTGACGAGCTTTCCTGTCTGGTAATGCTTGAAGAATCCCCATGTTTCCTTTAGGTATGATTCGTTTGCTTTGTCTACGACGTCTTGGACGCTTGCGTCTTGGCTGGCTTTTGAGAGTTCTGCGATTATCTCGAGCAGTGTCAGGTGGCGCTCGCATATGTGGTCCTTGATTAGCCTTTTCTTTGCTTCTTCGTATTGTGTCATTTTACTTGTTGTTTCTGGGGTTGTATATTTATAATTTTCTGGTTTTGTTTTGTATTCTTATGGTGACAAGATTCACAACATATAAAAACCATTCTTTACATCAATGATGCATGGAATTAAGCATAAGGAGAAAGCTTGTAGGTGATTACATAGAGATTACTGTGTATGATGTTGATGATGTTGTAGGCATGCCTATACTTGAAGATGCGTATAAAGAGGCTTTGCGCCTGCAGAAAGTTTTCAATTTCTATGACCCTAAAAGCGAGCTATCCCTTCTAAATAAGAAAAGGACATTGAAAGCCTCAGATGATATGCTTTTTGTCATGAAGATGGCGATTATCATGTCAAAGATGACAAGTGGAAGGTATGATGTGACACTTGGGAAGCAATTCATGGATGTAAAGAAAGGTAAGGAAAGCAAAAAGCAGGGGTGCTCTTACAAAGATATCAAAATTGAGAAGGACAAGATAACATTATTGCATCCTGACGTATTGATAGACTTGGGTAGTATTGCAAAGGGTTACATTGTTGACTGCATTACAGAATTCCTGCTTGGCGAGGGTATAGAGTCTGGTTTCATAGATGCGCGGGGAGACATGCGCATGTTCGGGCATACAGAATCAATTTACATTCAGCACCCGAGAGTTGAGGAAAAGCTGCTGGGACCGGTTGTAATTGCCGACAAGGCGGTTGCTACAAGCGGGGATTATCGGCAATTCAAAGGCAGTTACGAAAACTCTCACATCATCGGAAAACAAGGCATTATCTCTGTGACTGTGTTGGCAGATGATTGCATGACAGCAGATGCTTTTGCTACCGCATTGATGGTCATAGACACACAATCGCGTGATAAGTTGATGAAAGACAATACTGGGATATCAGCATTCCTTATCGACGAAAAACTCAAATATTTATACTACAACAATTTTGAGGTGCTGCATGAGAGCTAGTTCAAGGATAGGACAAAGAACAGCATTACTCTTGTCGCTGGTACCGCTATTCATATGGCTTGTTGTGAGGAACGGCGAATATGGGCTTGATGACATAAAGGCATTCTCATATAGCTTGGGCCAGCTCGCTGCGCTTGTAGGCACTGCGATGTTTGCCATCACATTCATACTCACACTAAGGATCAAGAATATGGAAGATTATTTCGGAGGTCTGGACAAGCTCTACGCATTCCATCACAAGCTTGGTGCCGTGTCATTCATATTGTTGCTTTTCCATCCGTTGCTTCTGCTTGTCAAGTTCCTGCCGCAGCAGGTCAAGCTTGCAGCTTCATTCCTGATTCCGGGAGCCCAATGGGCATACAATTTCGGCATAATAGCCCTAGCACTAATGATAATACTTCTCGTCATGACATTTTTCATACGGATGAAATACCAGAACTGGAAGATTTCGCACAAGCTTATGGGCATATTATATATGATTGCCATTTTCCATTTCTTTTTTGTGACGACAGATATAAGCAGGTTTCCTGTGCTGAAATACTATATGATGTTCATATCCTTGATAGGTATGGCTGCTTATCTTTACACTTCATACATAAGCCTTGTCGCTGCAAGGAAGTATGAATACACTGTCGATAGAGTGACGCGCGAAGGAGATGTACACATATTCGAACTTAAACCAAACGGAAAACACCTGGAGTTCATGCCTGGGCAGTTCGCATTCGTGCAGTTCATGACGAAAGGTCTGCAGGGTGAGCCGCACCCATTCACGATAGCTTCAGCGCAGAAAGAGGATGGAAAGGTTAGGTTCGCAATTAAATCATTGGGTGACTACACAAAAAGCCTCGTAGCAGTGAAGCGAGGAGACAAGGTTCTTTTGCAGGGGCCTTTTGGCAGATTTGTCTACAGCCTCCATAAACACGACCAGATATGGGTAGCAGGTGGCATAGGCATAACACCATTCCTTGGATTCATAGAGGATCTCAAGAACAACAAGCATATCGGAAACATATACTTCTTCTACTGCACAAAGAATGAGGAAGAGATGATATTCCTCGACGAAGTCGATGCAGCAGCCAAGGATGACAAAAGGCTCAAGGTTATACCGCAATGCTCAGACAAACAAGGTTTCCTCACTGTAGATATGATAAAGAAGGAGTGCGGGACAATCACAGACAAGCACATATTCATTTGTGGTCCCCCGATAATGCGGGAGAAGCTGGTTGCGCAGCTTGAGAAGAAGGGAGTCAAGAAAAAAATGATACATTTCGAGAGGTTTGACCTGAAATGAAGACGAAGGTGTATGTTGCGATAGCGTTGGTGATATTTGCTATAGTTATCATAGACATATTAGCGATAGGCATGCTTACGCCAGGCAATAAGGATACGATTGCGATTGTTAGGAAAGAGAATGGCAACATTGCTGTCGACACATTCCAGCAGACAGGCGAGCAGGTGACTGTCAAGGAGATAAATACCACACAGAATGAGACAGTTGATGTGACAGTTACACAGGATACGCCTAAGAATGTCAGCACGCCTTACACTCCGAGCCAGGCAGCTGTTCCTTCAACGACTACACCTAGAAGGGTTACTAGGGCATCGTGAGTTGTGCGAGAAATTCTATAATCTATTTTCTTCTATTGCTTTTT
>Ga0315268_10006906_pt1 | contig 12019 bp, 10 predicted proteins | sample C1_top_MG_FD_204535 | JGI IMG/M metagenome (GOLD analysis project Ga0315268, IMG submission 204535) | Sediment microbial communities from Yellowstone Lake, YNP, Wyoming, USA - C1_top | ecosystem: Environmental > Aquatic > Freshwater > Lake > Sediment | place: USA: Wyoming | collected 2017-08-01 | reverse complement strand
ATGGTTCGGCAATCTGGCCTATATCGACTATGACCGCGGCAACTGGGGGGAGGGCGTCACCGTCTATTTCGCCGATCACGCCGATGCCGCGGCCAGGGGCCGGGCCTGGGCGTGCCGAAAGCGCATGATCGAAGGCTACGAGAACAGCGTCGGGGCTGACGGCATGCCCTTGACGGAGTTCTCCTCTCGCCACAACCGCCCGACGCGCTCCATCGGCTATGGCAAATCGGCCATGGTCTTTCACATGATCGAGCTGCAGATCGGGCAGAAAGCGTTTCGCCGTTCGGTCAGGGATTTCCTGCGGACCGAGCGTTTTCGCGTCGCCGGCTGGGACGACTGGCGCCTGGCCTTCGAGCGCAATTCCCACCAGGATCTGCGCTGGCTGTTCGCGCAGTGGCTGACGCGCACCGACGTGCCCGATCTCCGGGTCGACGGCATCCGGGACGAGCCGGTGGCGGCGGGCTTTGCGCTGAGCTTCGCCGTCCATCAGGGTGGCGAGCCGTTCCGGCTCACCGTGCCGATCCTGATCCGTTACGAGGGCGGCGAGCGCCGCGTGCAGGCGCAGATCGCCAAGCGCGAACAGCGGATCGGTGTGCGCCTGCCCGGCCGTCCGCGCGAGATCGTGCTCGATCCGGACTACGATGTCTTCAGGCGCCCCGCGCCCGGGGAAATCACGCCGACGATCCAGCGGCTGCTGACGCGCCCGGAGGCGATGGTCGTGGCGTCGGCTGCGGAGAAAGAACGCTACGCGGCGCTGCCCGACATCCTGGCGGCAGCGGATACCGCGCTCCATCTGCATTGGCGGCAGGTCGAGGGTCCGCGCAAGGTCGGGGCACGCCCATCCGCGAGGCCGGGCCCGGGTGCCGGCCGCTGGCGCGAGGCGTTCAAGCGGGGAAGTGCACAGGCGGTAGGCAACGGCCGGCGCGACGTGTCGCTGATCCTTCTGGGCCGGAACAATCCGATGATCAAAAGGCTGTTCGGCGATCTGCCGCTGCCGGCCGGCGGATTCGGCATCACGGTCCGGACCGATCCCAGGAACCCGGCCGAGGTGGTGGCGATCATCACCGCCGATGCCCGAGACGATCTGCAGCAGGACGCCGCCATGGCCATCGAGGATTACGAAGGGAGCAGTACGGTGCTGGTCGCGAACGGCAAGCTCGTTGCCAAACAGACGGCACAGAGCGAACGCGGCATCCGCGTCGCGGTCCCGTGATGGGCCAAGCCGATCCTCCTGGATAATTGAATCGGGAGGAGTGCCCGTCGGGGGCCAATCGGCTGCGTTATGATCCGTGCTCATCCACAAGCAGGCAAGGATTATGAGCCAGGCAAAGAACCGCTTTGATCTGAACGAGTTCGCTGGAGCCTTCGGCGACCTCGGTACCCTGGTCCCTTTTGTTGCTGCCTACATTTCCGTCGTGAAGATGGACCCGGGCGGCATCCTGCTGGCCTTTGGCTCAGCCTTGGTGGTGGTCGGCTTCGTCTATCGCACTCCCTTCCCGGTGCAGCCGATGAAGGCCATCGGCGCCGCAGCCATCACCCAAACGAGTCAGGTGGCGGCGCTTACTTCGTCGACAGTGATGGGGGCCGGCGTGGTGACCGGGCTGATCTGGCTCCTGCTCGGCGCGACCGGCCTCGCCCCTCGCCTGGTGCGCTGGGTACCGCGGCCGGCGCTGCTGGGCGTGGTGATGGGGCTCGGGTTTAGTTTCATGCTGGAAGGCATCCGCATGATGGCACAAAGCCCGTGGATCGGCGCCGGGCTGCTCGCCCTCACTCTGGTGCTGCTGGCGCGCTCGCGCTTCCCGGCGATGGTGGCGCTCCTGGCCATTGGTGCGGTCGTTGCCTTGATCGAGCAGCCGGCCCTCGCCAGCGAACTGGTGGCGATCCGCCCCTCGCCCCATCTCCCGTCGTTCGCGTGGCCCACGCTCTCCTGGAACGACCTTTGGGTCGGCGCCGTCTTCCTGGCGCTACCTCAGCTGCCGCTCACTTTTGGCAACGCCATGATTTCGATCACGGAGGAGAACAACCACTTGTTCCCTGATCGCCCGGTCACCGAACGACGCGTAGCTTTTTCCACGGGCCTGCTGAATCTGTGGTCGAGCGCCCTGGGCGGCATTCCAATGTGTCACGGCGCGGGCGGCATGGCTGGGCACGTTCAGTTCGGCGCCCGCACGGGTGGGGCCTCGATCATGCTCGGCGCGCTACTGCTGGCTGTCGGCCTGTTCCTGGGAGATTCCGTAGCGCTTCTGTTCCGGCTGTTCCCACCCGCCGTACTGGGTGTCATCCTGTTCCTGGCCGGGGTCCAACTCGCGCTTGGCAGCAAAGAAGCGGGCCCCGACAAGGTGGATCGGTTCGTTGTGCTCACCACCGCCGCCTTCGCCGTCTGGAACGTGGGTATCGCTGTCGTGTTCGGCGTCCTGGCGTTCAATGCCTCCAAGCGCGGATGGCTAAGGATGTGATCGGAAGAGCATCGTCACCATGACCGACCCCGTGCGATTTTCGATGCAGATCAAGAACAAGCTTCCGCGCAGCGCATGACTGATCGAGGCCTACATCCCCAAGCTTTGCCGGAGGGTGAGACTATACCCGCCAGGGTTTGAACAAAAGTGCGCCAAGAAAACCAGCGCAATCACAGCGCCTAATACCAGTAGCCATGGCCACACTGAGCCGAAAGGAGATGCCACCGAAGATGACTGATTGCCGCCGTCCTGCCTTGGCAAGAGAAAAACCCAGAGCTTGAACGGGCTCCTCCGAGCCCGTTTCAACCAACCTGCTGGCTCCCGTTTACGCCGCCATTTGGCCCCCGATTCTGCGCTACTTGCAACACTTATGGCTCTTGCGCTTCGTCAAGGGATCGCTTCGTCGAAGGCGAAGCAGAATTGCCTCCGACCACGAAAGCCCTGTGATGTCGGCGCCATTCCAGGTGGCGGATAGCCTCCCGTCGTTGAAGGATGTGCGGCGAGGAGAGCTTTGCCATGGACAGCCAGCGCTTTGCCATAAAAGGCCGCGTGATCGAGGCGGACGATCGGCAACTGCAGGAGGCACTCGCCCAAGTCTACGATACACCCGAGCGGCCACGCTGCCTGTGCGTGCCCGGTGGTGTCGAGATGTACGTGGCGCGGCACCGCCAGTTCGTCGTAAAGCGCATGCCGGACAGCGGCAGCACGCATCATCCGGGCTGCTCGTCCTACGAGCCGGAGGTCCAGCAGTCGGGACTAGGCGAACTGGTCGGCGAGGCGGTACTGGAGCGGGAACCCGGTCGGGTCGAACTGCGCGTGGATTTTCCGTGGACGCGGTTGATCGGACGCGGTGTGCCGCGCGGCGAAGCGCAGGCGGTCACAGAAGTGGGTGTGCCCCGGCGGCGCATGTCGCTGCGGGCCTTGATGCACTTCCTGTTCGAGCGCGCGGGTTTCAATCGCTGGAGTCCGGCCATGGCGGGCAAGCGCAACCAGGGGGTGCTGTGCAAGTACCTGTTGGAGGCGGCCGAGGAAATCATGGTCAAGGGTGTGCCGCTGGCCGAGCGCCTGTATGTACCTGAACCCTTCAGCGAAACTGCCAAGGCCGAGGCTGCGCAGCGTCGGCGCGAGAAGCTGGCAGTGCTGCGCCCTGGTGATCGGTGAGTTCAAGGCGAGCGAGGCGACGACGCAGGGCCGCCGGGTCTGGATCCGGCACATGCCGGATGCGCCGCTGCTGATCGCGGGCAGGAGTTGGGAGCGCATCGAACGGGTGTTTGCACCGCTGTTTGAGGCCCGCGACGCCGATACCGGCCACCCGGTCCGCTTGGTGATGGCCGCGCTGATTTGCGCGCGCCGTGAATACACCTACGAGATCGACGCGGTGAGCCTGATGCTGGCGAGCGAACACTGGATTCCCGTCGAGGGCGTCCACGAACTGCCTCTGATCGACGCCCTGGTCGCCCGGCACCGGCGTTTCGTCAAGCCGCTGCGCTACGACGCGAGGAGCGCGGCGGCCTTTCCGAATGCCTTGCTGCTGGATGCCGGACCGACGCCAGTGCCCTTGCATGTGGTTAGCTCTTTCATGGACCCCAAGGACCGGGTGGCGAAGGAGAAGGCGATTGCAGCGAACAGGCAGGATGGCTGGGTGTGGTGGACGGATCGGCCGATGCCGGTTTTCACGGCTTTGGCGGCGGATCGCTGAGGGCGTAGTGCCCGGCACCCGATGGGGCGATCGGCAGGGGGTTGAAACGCGGGGAAGTCGCGAGAGCATGAATTGTCGGAATGTTCCGACCTTCATGGAGGAGCGCCATCATGGCCCATCCCAACGCACATCCTGTGATCGCCATGCAGGGCGGCGCCACCGCCGCGCCGACCCTGCTGGGGCAAGGTCCCGCCCGTATTCCTACCGGCGGCAAGATCCGCGCCGGTATCAAGGTACTCACGAAAAAGGCCGCCGAGCAGCCCAAGGCCCGTGCGATCTACGACCAGGGGGTGGCTTCGGGCCAGTCCTTCGATCAGATCGAGCGCGCCATCGCCGAAGCTCTGCCAGACCTCAAGACGCCGCTGGTGCCGCGCAACGTGCCGTGGTTCACCGTGCGGGCGCAGGACTTTCCCAATCCCGAGATTGCCCGGCAGATTATCGAGGGCTATGGCGAGGACCGCGGTGACGGCCGGCGCCTATACCGCTTCCCGGTAGTGTTCCCTTCGGATACCTGGCAGACCGTGATGCCCCACGAACTGGCGGCCTGGGGGACGCACGATAAGCACTACTGGTCCCAATACTCTGCCGATGGCCGGGTGCGCCACTGCATGTGCCACGTCCCCGTGCCGGTGGACGACACCGGCCGGCGCTCGATCCGCCTCTTCGGAGGGCGCAAGACCATGGTGCGCGAAGACAATGGTGGTCTGTGCGAGCCCGAAGCTTGCCGCGAGTACCAGCAGCGCCAGTGCAACCTGACCGGGCGCTTCCTCTTCTTCATCCCCGGCATCCGCTCGATCAGCGCCTTCGAACTACACACCAACAGTTTCTACGCGCTGAACGCCGCGATCCAGAAGTTCGAGACGGTGGGCTTTTTGCGCGGCGGTCGCATCTCCGGTTTCCTTGATCGGCAGCGCACGCCGTTCTACCTGACCAAGACACTCAGGGAGGTGGCCCACATCGACGAACAAGGCAGGGCTGTGCGCGTGCCCCAGTGGATCATCGACCTGGAGGCACCGGTGGACGTGACCGCCTTGCTGCGCGACAACGATGACGCCGAGACTGCCCTCGTGCAAGCGCAACTGGCGACGCAGGTGCTTCAAGGAAGCCCGGTAGCAACCAGTGCCGAATCGCTGCAGCCTGATACCGCCGACGTGCAGGCTACGACGGTGACCGATGCCGCATCCATCGAGGAGCTGGTTCGCGGCGGACGTCCCAGTTTCGAGCAATTGATGGCCCGCGTGCAGGCCTACGGAATCGCACCGGAACAGTACCAGACCTACGCCGACCGGCGTTGGGGACAGGGCTGGAAGATCAACCCGAATGGGCGCGCTCAGGCCTGGGGCGAACTGGAGCGCTACTGCAACGATCCAAGGGGCTACCTCGACAAGATCGAGAGCGAAATGCGCCTGGCTTCGCGCGGGAGGTCAGCATGATCCGTATCGCGCATTTTTCTGACCTGCACTATGGCACCAAGAACCTGGCGGATGCCGACCGCTGCTTCGGCGCTGCCATCGACCGGGCGATCGCGCTGGGTGTGGACGTTGCGGTGGTGTCGGGCGACGCCACCGATCATGCCCTGGACCTGCATGCCCCAGCCGCCGAGCGACTGGTCGCGCAGGTCCGGCGGCTGGCCGATCATTGCCCGGTGCTGCTGTTGCAAGGTACTTTCTCGCACGAGCCGCCGGGCACCCTGGCGATCTTCCGGTTACTCGGTGGACGGTATCCGGTGCATGTGGCCGACCGTATCGAACAGGTGGCGCTCACGGCGAAGCGAGACTGGCTTGCTTCAACAAACTGGTGTTTTGACGAACTACCGGCCGGTGCCCGTGCTCTGTTCTCTTGCGTGCCCACGGTTAACAAGGCGGTGGTGGCGGCGACGGTCGGTGCTGCGGATGCTGCCCAGGCCGTGGGTGAGCACCTGGCCCTCCTGCTGCGCGGCTATGCGCCGAGCCACCGGGCGGCCCTCCTGCAGGGTGTACCGACCATCGGCGTATCCCATGGCACGGTGTTCGGCTGCATCAGCGAGCATGGCGTGCCGATGGCAGGCTTCGACCATGAGTTCACCACCGGTGCGCTGTTCGGCGCCGAGGCGCAGGCCTTCATGCTCGGGCATATCCATCGGCATCAGTCCTGGGCCGTAGAAGGCGCGGCAGGACGGCAATGCATCGCTTATCCCGGCGCCATCGGCCGTTTTCACTACGGCGAGGAAGGTGAGAAGGGTTTCCTATTGTGGGAGGTCGAGGCCGCTCAGGCGCGCTACACGCTGGAGCGAACGCCTACGCGTCGGACCGTCGATATTGTGTTCGAGGGCAAGCCTGACCTCGATGCCTTGCGTGCAGCCGTCGCGCAGCAGGACGTCGCCGGAGCTTTTGTACGCGTGCGCTGGACCGTCGCCGACGAAGACCGTCACGAGGTCGACCGCGCGACGATCCTGCGGCTGCTGAAGGGGGCGGCGGAAACCAAACTGGAAGGACGCATCGTGCCTGTGGTGCGCACGCGGGCGGCGGGGATTTCGCAGCTGGCGAATCTGGCGGACAAGGTACGTGTATGGGCACAGGTGACCGATGCCCGGGCGGAGCCCTTGATGGAGTGCCTCCAGGCGCTGTCGAGCGAGGCACCTGAAGCCATCGCCGAGCGTGTGCTGCGTGGGCAGGACGTCCCCAATGACGAGGGAGGCATCGAGGCCGATGTCACCCTGTTGCCGCCCATGGTTGAACTTGAGCCTGCGTTGTCATTTTGACCTTGCCGGGCTCGTCCCGCTGGGACGGGCTTGCAGATCTTCTTTCGTGCGGGAGACTGTGTTGGTCATCCTGCTGGAGTAGCGCCATGCAACCTCTTTCACTCACCCTCAAGGGCTTTCGCGGCATCCGCGATGGCTTGGGACGCGATGTTCTGACCCTCGACTTCGAGCAACTGGCCGATGGCGCCGAACTAGTCGCCATCGCCGGCGCCAACGGGCGCGGCAAGACCACCGTGATGGACAATATGCACCCGTATCTCACGATGCCATCGCGTGCGTCGGTGGCCGGGTTGGGCGGCTTCTCCTACTACGACCACGTCTGTTTGTCCGAGAACGAGAAAGACCTGACCTGGACTCACGACGGCCGCAGTTATCGTTCGCAGGTGGTGATCCGCGTGAACGGTCGGCGCAAGACGGAAGCGTTTCTGTTCGTGCGTGCCGCCAATGGCGCCTGGAAGCCCGTGGCGCTTGATGACGGCACCGTATCCGACGGAAAGGTGGACAGCTATACCCGCTGCGTCGAAGCCCTCTGCGGTAGCGCTGATACCTTTTTTACCTCGGTGTTCTCGGCGCAGGGCAAGCGGCAACTGAGCGCCTATCGCAATGCCGAGATCAAGAGCCTGTTGGCCGATCTGTTGAGGCAAGAGGAAATTCGGGCGCTGGGCCTGAAGGCGGCTGAGACGGCGCGCCTGCTCAAGGCAGGGCTTTCGGCGATCCGCCAGGAGCAGACCGGACTGGACGAGGAAGCACAGCGTATCGAAGGTGAACGGCGGCGACTTGCTGGTGCTCAGTCTCGCGTCGTTCATAGCCTCGCAACTCGACAAACGGCTCAGGCCGTCCAGGAGACGTCCCGAACCCGGCATGCGCAATTGATGGCCGAGCGCGAGCAGTCACGGGGCGTAGAAGCCCGCCGCACACAACTTCAAGGTGAATGCCATGCCGTGATCCAGGCGGGCACGCAGACTATCGAGACCTTGAAGTCTCAGGACCGTGGCGAGCAGCAGCGGCAGGAACGACTTGAGCAACGCATCGCCCAACGCCTCACTCAGGAGCGCAACCGCCGGCAGGTATTACAGAACCAGCACCGGCAATGCCTCACGGTGTTGGCCGGTGCGCAGGCCGTGCGGCGTGCGGAGCTCCGTCTGCCCCTGGCCGAGCGGGTCTTGTCGCTGCGGTCGGTGCAGGTCGGGGCAAGGCGCGAGCAGGTGCAACGTCTGACCCAATGCCAGACCGCGGAGCGCATGGTTCAGCAGAAACTGTCCGGGATCGAACGCGAGGCCGGCCAGGCGGCGCTCAAGGCCGAGGACCTGGCCCGGCGCTTCGGCCTGACCGGCGAGGTGCCGTGTGCCGGCAGCGACCTGCAGGGGCAATGCAAGCTCCTGGGCGATACGCGAGAAGCCAAGACACTGATTCCCAGCGCTCAGGGGACGATCAAGCGACTGGGGCGCGAGAAGGCGGCGGCCCAGAAAGAACTGGAGGCTTTGCGCGGGCAATGTGAGGGGTTTACCGGTGCGCCGCAGGCTTTGGCCTGGGCTGAACACCGGGCAGAGTTTGCCCGTGCGCGTGCCTCGCGGTTTGGGCTGCTGGCGGCCAAGGCCGGAGAACTGGCCCGGGTGCGCGCCACACTGGCAGGGATCGAGCAGGAACTGGCAACTTTAGGACGAGACACCGCTGCCGGTCAGCCGGCCGTGGAGACGCCCGAGGAATTGGCCGAGCGTCAACAGATCGGTGCGGCACGGCAGGCCATCGCCAGCCAGCACGAGCAGCAGGCCAAGCACTACCGCGCCACGCTGGACCGTTTCAAGCAGGCCCTGGCGGCTTTGCCTGCACCTTACGACGAGCAGCGGCTAATCGCTGCGCGGACGACGATGGAACAGGCGGCACAGTCGGTCGCTCTTGCGGAGCAGAGCCATCTGGATGCTGTGAGGAATGCCGAAACCCTTTATGCATTGGTGCAGCAGGCAGCGGCCTTGGCCGGCCGACAAGCACAGGTGGCCAGCCGCATCGCCAAGGTCGAAACCGAGTTGGGCAACTGGAACCTGTTCGCCAAGTGCATGAGCAACGACGGCCTGATCGCACTGGCCATCGACGATGCCGGCCCGGCCTTGGCGGGACTGGCCAATGACCTGCTGCTCACCTGCTATGGTGCCCGCTTTTCGGTGTCCATCCTCACGTTGGTAGAGACCGGCAAGGGCGAACAGAAGGAAGGCTTCGACATCCTGGTACACGACGGCGAGTCTGGCGAGAGCAAGAGCGTCGGCCTGATGAGCGGCGGAGAGCGGGTGTGGATCAACGAGTGCCTGATCCGGGCGGTGGCGCTGTACCTCGCACAGCACACCGGGCGGCGCTACGGTACGCTGTTCTCGGACGAGGCCGATGGCCCGCTGGACCCTGAGCGCAAGCGCATGTTCATGGCGATGAAGCGCGAGGCGCTGCGCCTGGGCGGCTACCAGCGGGAGTTCTTTGTGTCCCAGACGCTGGAACTGAACGCCATGGCGGATGCGGTGATCGATTTGGACGCATACGCGGAGTCGGCGTGCAAGACCTCTGCATGGGCGTACGTTGCCTGTATGGATTGAATGTGAACAATTGAATGTGAACATAGTTGCAACGTCTGTCGCCATGACGTACAATTTCAATACGTACATTAAAGGAGCCCGACATGTCTCGTGCCATCGTAGAAGATAACAGCCGGCTTGCCCTGCGCGTTCGCACGGACGACAAGGCGACCTTGATGCGCGCGGTGGCGCTCGAGCACACCGATATGACCGATTTCATTCTGCGCCATGCGCTGGACGCAGCCCGCAAGGTCATCGAACAGGCCGAGCACCTGACTCTGTCAGAGCGCGACAGCCTGCGGGTGCTTGATGCGCTGGAGAACTCGCCGGCGCCTAATGCCAAGCTTCTCGCGGCCGCCCGCCGCATACCCAAACGCGCATGAGCCTGCCCGATTGGCGTGAAGTGCCGATCTCGAAGGCGCACGACAGGGAGGCTTTCGATTGCGGCGAGGAGGAACTGAACGAGTTCCTGCGGCGCCATGCTCGCCAGAGCCACGAGAAAGGCGGCGCGAAAACCTTCGTCGCCACGCCCATTGATGAGGGCAAGCGTGTTCTGGGCTTCTACAGTCTCAGCCCGGCCTCGATCGACTATGCGCGCACGCCTGCGCTGGTGAAGAAAGGGCTTGCCCGGTACGACGTGCCGGTATTCCGTCTGGCGCGTCTGGCCGTGGATTGTTCGGTGCAGGGCCACAGCCTGGGCGGACAACTGCTGTTGATCGCTGGACGTCGCTGCATCCGGGCAGCGGCCGAGGTCGGCGGTGTTGCCCTCCTGATCGATGCAAAGAACGAACGTGTGGCTGCCTGGTATAAAGCGTACGGCGCGCTGCCCCTGCTGGATGCCCCTCGGTCGCTGGTGTTGCCGCTCGCCACCATCGAAGCTGCCCTGAAAGCGGCTAGGCGTTTATAGTGGAGTGATATGACAACCCGGGCCGTGAAAGGCCCGGTACTCCACATATCAAAGTCGTCCACATTCGGCAAACGAGAGTACTTGGTCGCCGGCCACGACAAAATGGTCGATGATCCTAACGTCCACAAGAATCAAAGCCGACTTCAGGGTCTGCGTCAGCAGTTCGTCGGCCCGCGAAGGCTCGGTTTCGCCCGAGGGATGATTGTGCGCGAGGGCCAGTGCGGCGGCGTTGCGGGCGAGTGCTCCCTTGACCAGTTCCCGAGGATAGACGGAGGTCTGGGTCAGGGTTCCGCGGAACAGTTCCTCAGCTTCGATCAGGCGATGCTGGGCGTCCAGGTAGATCACCAGGAACACCTCATGCTCCATGCCTGCGCAGTACAGGCGCAGCCAGTCGCGCAGGACTTGCGGCGAGGCCATCACCGGACCGCGGCGCATCTGCTCGCGCAGATCGCGTAGCAGCAGTTCGCGGGCCACCTCCAGGCGATGGGCCAGCACGGTTTCGGCCTGGCTGGGCACACCACTTTTGGCTACGGCATCGCTGACATGCAGGGGGTTGGCACCCGAGGCGTAAACCAGGGGTGAGAGTAATTCGCTGACCAAGTCAGCGCGGGACAAGACAGACATATCCATGGCGTTCTCCTTTACGAAATTGGAAAAGCGGGAACGCCGATCCCTTTGGGGACGAGGTCCCCGCTCGGGATGACTGTGCCGACGTGGGTCGGCACGATGAAGGAGGCAGGTATCGACTGCGACGCCGGCCAGATGCCGGGCTACATTCCATGAGGGAACGCAGGTAAGCCTGAGCAGTTTCCGTTATCGGACGGGCGGGTTCAAGAGGGCGCAGAGGACGCCACCGTCAAACGACGGGAATTTGACGGGCTTGCGAAGGGCGTTGGTGGTGATGAAGGAATGGCGGCCGCTTCTTGCGGCGAAAAGTCGGCGCCGGCTTAGGGAAAAACTCGCCTGATCGCAGTCCAGTGTGACTCGAATGTCATTCCAGTGACGCTAGACAAATTTTTTGCATGCACAGTGCAAAATACGCGACAAGCCTCGACATTTTCGTCAAGATGGCGGCTCAATCCTTTACGCAGAACGACCATGATCCGCCTCGGCTCACAAATTCGACTCACTCGCCGGGAGGTCGAGCGCTTCCGAAAGATCACCGACATCGAGCCGGTGGACATCCGCAGCTTCGACGACCTGGAGACCTACATTGCCCGGTGCAAGGCGCACTATTGGGGCAAGTCCAAGGAAACCCGGTTTCTGCACTGGCTCATCGACCGCGAATACGCCCAGTGCCGCCAGGCGGCGTAGCTCGGTTTGATTTCTATGGGTGACAGCTCCCCGGCGGTTCTGCCGGGGGAGCTATCTTCACATTGGGTAACGACGCCCATGTCACCGGAAAATATGCGGCTCGATCGTCGCGCCTCGCATGCAAGCGAGCTAGGCGGCGGCTGTGTCACCGACACTCAAGCCGCTTGCGCCGCTTGCTGAGGCCGTTGCTCCAGAGTGGCGTCAGCGGCGGCTTCGACCATATGGTTGGACTCCAGGCGGCGCAGCTTCAGCAGCACGGCGTGGTAGTGGTCTTGGTCTTCTGGGCTCAGGAAGGAAGACAACTGCAGAACATCCTGCGTCATGAGGCGAAGCTCCTGGACGATG
>Ga0315268_10006905_pt1 | contig 12019 bp, 6 predicted proteins | sample C1_top_MG_FD_204535 | JGI IMG/M metagenome (GOLD analysis project Ga0315268, IMG submission 204535) | Sediment microbial communities from Yellowstone Lake, YNP, Wyoming, USA - C1_top | ecosystem: Environmental > Aquatic > Freshwater > Lake > Sediment | place: USA: Wyoming | collected 2017-08-01 | reverse complement strand
CAAGGAGATGTTCGAATCGGACCAGAATGTGCTGCCGTCCTTGTGGTAAAACTCCAGCTCGCAGTTCACGCTGACGTCGCCGGTCGGGTCCGCTAGTCGCTCCGGGGTCAGGTGAACCGCCATCAACTCGCCGACACGCTCCAGGGATGCTGGAGTCAGATGCCGGTCGAGGGGCATCTCGGCCAGCTCCTCCAGCGTGAAACCGCGCGTCCTTTCGACCGACGGCGAGATCCACGTCGTGCGAAAGCTCAAATCCATCAACCACAGGGTGTCGCGCACGTTGTCCGTGATCAGCCGCAACCGCTGCTCGCTCTCGCGCAGCGTCCCCTCCGCTTGCTTGCGGTCGGTGATGTCGGTCAATCCCCCGTACAGGCGCCGCGTGGGCGGCGAGCCGGGTTGCAGGATGCACTTGGCCGCGGACGTCAACCAGCGAGTGGAGCCATCCTTGTGCCGGATACGCAGTTCGCATGAGCTGACCGCACCGGGCACCAGCCCGACGACATGTTTTTCGAACAGCGGTAGATCGTCTTCGACGACCAGCGATCGCCAGCATCCCCTGGCCTTGAGGTCAGCGGCGGTGCAGCCCATGATGTGTTCGACTGCGCCGGCCAGCCAATCAATGGCGTACGAGCCGTCGGCGTCGACCCCACACGAGTAGGCCACATCCGACATGGCCAGCGAGACGATTCGGTGACGTTCCTCACTCTCTCGCAGCACCACCTCGTCCCGCTTGCGATCGACGGCGAAGGCCGCGATACGGACCAGAGCCTCGATGGTCGAGCCCCGGAGCGCCATACCTGGCCGGCGGCAGACGATGCAGATGCCGCCCGAGAAGCTTCCCCTGGTGAACCCGACGACGAACGCGTCGTGCAGGCGCAGCAGGGCCACCGCCTGGCGACAGATGGCTGGCGGGATCACTTCGCCGGCGAGCGCAACCACGCCGCCTTCGACCCGGGTCAGATGGCCGGTGGCCATGCCGGCCTTGACCGCCGGCGGATAATCGCCAGCGAGATCGATTGGCCGCTTTCCGATGAGCGCCACGAGCTTCTCGACCTGGGGGCCGAGTCCGAGCAACGCCTGCGGCAGATAGATCTGTTTCGCTGGCTCGTAGTTGCTGATGCTGATGATGGCGTCGTCGCCGATGACTCGTTGCAATGCCTCCCCGAGCCGCTCGTAGATCTCTTGCTCCGAGACCGCCTCGACCGCGGCCGCGACGAGGTCGGCAACCAGCTCCATGTCCGATGCGAGCACGGTAGCCAGGTCCGCCGGAACCGGATGGGTGACGTCGGTCATTCTCGATGCTCCCGCCCCGGGTCAATCGGCGCCTCGAAAAGTCTTGCCATTTGAGCCGCCAGTTCGCTACTGTACACAACTAACCTCAACTTGCCACAACAGTCAATCCCGTCGCCGCTCGATCCAAGCAAGCACGAACCAGCTCACGCGCTCCACTCGAGGGCCCCCGATGGACGACAGCACCGAGATCATGGACGTCAACGAGGCCGCCGCCTACCTGCGGGTGCACATCGAGACCGTGCGCCGGCTGGCCAGGCGGCGCGCGCTGCCCTGTTTCAAGGTCGGCAAGGACTGGCGCTTCAGCCGTTCTGCTCTCGATCGCTGGTGCATGGCTCACGACTCGACCGACGCTTCAGCGACCGTCCTGATCGTCGACGACGAACCGCAGGTCTGCCGCATCCTAGTGAAGATGATCGAGCGGATCGGCTACCGGGCGCTGTCGTGCACGGATGCCGACACTGGCTTGGGCCTTGTTGCGCGCGAGTCTCCGGGTCTGGTTTTGCTCGATCTCAAGATGCCGGGCCGCAACGGCCCGCAGTTCCTGGCCGAGCTGCGCAAGACCCACTTGACGCTGCCCGTCGTCATCGTCACCGGTTACCCGGACAGCGATCTGATGCATCAGGCCATGCAACATGCGCCGCTGCTGGTGCTCGCCAAGCCGGTCGAGCGGGCCGCGCTCGAGCAAACCATCGCGGCGGTGCTGGGGGAAAAAGCGGCACGCCGCACGGGCTAAGGGACGCGGCAACGGTCGTCGGGCCGCAGCGGGAGGGGAACGATGTGCACCGAGACTGACACTGACGAGGAGAAAGTAGCGCTGCGGCAGCGAGTCGCCGCGCTCGAGGCAGATGCGCGACGGTCGAGGGCGATTCTTGCCACCGTCCCGGAAATCGTCATGGAGGTCGATGCCGGCAAGATCTACGCCTGGGCCAATCAGCCGGGCCTGGATTTCTTTGGCAGCGACGTCGTCGGCCGCGAGGCGGCCTGCTACTTCGAGGGCGAACAAGATACGTACGATCGGGTGCGACCGCTCTTCCACGGCGACGAGCAAACATTTTACGTCGAGAGCTGGCAGCGACGACGCGACGGCGAGAAGCGACTTCTGGCCTGGTGGTGCCGGGTGCTCAAGGACGCAGCCGGCAACGTGATCGGTGCGCTCTCGACGGCCCGCGACGTGACCGACGAACGCGCGGCGCAAAAGGCGCTGGCGGAAAGCGAAGCCAAGTTTCGTACGCTTTTCAAAAACGCCCAGACCGGGATGTATCGAACCAAGCTCGACGGTTCGGCGTTTCTGGACGTCAACAAGAAGTTCGCCGAGATCATCGGATTTTCGCCCGCGGAGCTGGTCGGCGCTCCCGTGCGCATTCGCTGGGCCGACGCCGCCGACCGAGACAAGATGTTGCAATCGCTCAAGGCTCAAGGAGGCACCCTTACCGACTATGAAGCTCGGGTCGTCGCGAAAAACGGAGAGGTGAAGGATGTGCTGGCTTGTATCATCCTCCACCCCGACCAGGGATATCTCGATGGGTCGATGGTCGACATCACCGAGCGCAAGAAAAAAGAGCAGGCGCTGCGAGAAAGCGAAGCTCTCAACCGCGCCCTCGTTGCCAGCATCCCGCTCAACCTCTTTCTAAAGGACCTCGACTGCAACTACCTCAGCGTCAACAAGCGGCATGCGACCAGCCTGGGACTTTCGGCCGCCGCTTTTGTCGGAAAAAATGACTACGACTTTTTCCCGCGCGAGGTGGCCGCTGCCTTCCAGGCCGACGACCGGGCGGTGATGCAGTCCGGAGAAGTCAAGGACATCGAGGAACGCTATGTCGCTGGCGACCAGTACCGCTGGGCGCACACGGTCAAGGCCCCGGTGCGCGACGACGCCGGCACGGTGATCGCGTTGCTCGGATTTTTCGAAGACATCACCGACCGCAAGCGGACAGAGATGGCACTGCGCGAGAGCGAGGAGCGCAACCGCGCCACGTTGCGCTGCATCGGCGACGGCGTCATTTCGACGGATGCGACGGGCCGCATCACCCAGATGAACCCGGTAGCCGAGCAGCTCACCGGCTGGCCAGAGGCCGAAGCCCGGGACAAACCAGTTCACGAGGTCTTTTGCATCGTCAACGAGCAGACACGGGCCGCGGTGGAGAGCCCGGTCGACCGCGTGCTGCGCGAGGGCGTGGTGGTCGGTCTTGCCAACCACACCGTGCTCAGCGCCAGGGACGGCACCGACCGTCCCATCGCCGACAGCGGCGCGCCCATCCGTGACGACAAGGGCGAGACCACCGGCGTGGTTTTGGTGTTTCGCGATCAGACCGAGGAACGCGCGGAGCAAAAGGCGCTGGAGGAGAGCGAACGCAAGTTCCACGACACCGTCAAGCACCTGGACGAAGGGTACTACTGCTGTACCTTGGACGGGCTGCTGCAAGAGCACAATGTGGCGTTCAATCGGATTCTCGGTTTCGACGACGAGCGGGACCTGAAGGGATCAAAGCTGCCTGACTTCTGGCAAAACCCCGACGACAGAAAGCAATACCTGAGCGAGCTGATGTCGACGGGTGTCGTCAGGAACTTTTTGATCAACGCGAAGACGATCGACGGGCAGCAGATCGTCGTCATGGCGAACTCTCATCTGGTCAGAGACGAGCGCGGCAACCCGGTGCGCATCGAGGGGACCTACAACGATTTCACCGAGCGCAAGCGGATGGAGGAGCGGGTCGACCACCTCAATCTCGTGCTCAAGGCCATCCGCAACGTCAACCAGCTGATCGTTCGCGAAAAGGATTGCGAGACGGTCATCCGGCGATCCTGCGGGATCCTCACCGAGACCCGGGGCTACGTCAGCGCCTGGATCGCGCTCTATGACGAGTCAGGGCGCTATCTGACCGCAGCGTCGGCTGGCCTGGGCGGCGCCTTCGAGCCGCTGAAGAATTGCCTGGCACACGACCAGCTCGGCGCGTGTGGCAAGGCGCTCCATGAAAGCGGAGTACACCTGGTGAGGGATCCGGCGACCCAGTGCGCGGGCTGTCCGGCGGCCCGACTCTATCAGAACATGTCCGCCATCGCCGTCCGCCTGGAACACCAGGGGCGCGTCCATGGCTTGCTTGTCGTGTCCATGGACCCCGCGCTCATCGACGTCGTCGAGGAGCAGGATCTGATCGAAGAGGTCGCCGACGACATCGCCTATGCGCTGCATGGCCTGGAGGTCGACAACCGGCGAAGCGCCGCCGAGCGCGAAGTCGCCAGCCACCGTGACGAGCTGGAACAGCGCGTCCGCGACCGGACCGCGCAGCTCGAAGAAATCAACAAGGAGCTGGAAGCTTTTTCGTACTCGGTCTCGCACGACCTGCGCGCTCCGCTGCGCGCCATCGACGGGTTCACCCGCATCCTGGCCGACGACTTCGCACCCCAGCTCGACGCCGAGGGCAAACGGCTCTGCTCGATCGTCCACGAGAACACCGTGAAGATGAGCCGGCTGATCGACGATCTGCTGGCGTTTTCTCGCCTCGGACGCGCGGAGATGGCCCTCTCCCGGATCGACATGGCGACCCTGGCGCGCTCGGTCTTTTTCGAGCTGACCACGGCGGAGAACCGGGCGCGCATCGACTTCAAGGTGGGCAGCGTTCCGCCGGCGGTCGCGGACGCGACGCTGATGCGCCAGGTGTGGATGAACCTGCTTTCAAACGCCATCAAGTTCTCGTCCAAGCGAGAGCGAGCTGTCATCGAGGTGAGCGCAACGCAGCACGCCGGCGAGACCGCCTATGCGGTCGCCGACAATGGCGCGGGATTTGACATGAAGTACGTCCAAAAACTCTTCGGGGTGTTCCAGCGCCTGCACAGCAGCAAGGAGTTCGAGGGTACCGGCGTCGGCCTGGCGCTGGTCCAGCGCATCGTGCGCCGCCACGACGGACGGGTCTGGGCCACCGGCGAGACCGACCGCGGCGCAACATTTTACTTTGCACTTTCGCAAAAAGGATCGTGACCATGGACGCGACAAGCGCAGTGGACATCTTGCTGGTCGAGGACAATCCCCAGGACGCCGAGCTGACGACCCGGGCCCTCAAAAAAAACAACCTCGCCAACAATCTCTTCACGGTCGAGGACGGAGCCGAGGCGCTCGATTTCCTTTTCTGCCGTGGCAAGTACCGGGATCGCAGCCTCTCGAGTCCGCCCAAGGTCGTGCTGCTCGACCTCAAGTTGCCCAAGGTCGACGGTCTGCAAGTCCTGCGCGAGCTCAGGAACAACGACGCCACGCGCGCGATCCCGGTGGTGATCGTGACCTCGTCGCGCGAGGACCCGGACATCAAGGCCGCCTACGCCATCGGCGCCAACAGCTACGTGGTCAAACCGGTGGACTTTGATGCCTTTGCCCAGGCAGTGAGCCAGCTCGGGATGTACTGGCTGCTGGTCAACCAACCGCCCAGATAAGGCGAACCAGCGGCCGGACGGCTGCACGTCCGGGGAGGGATTTTCATGGAAGAGTCCAGCCGTGTCCTGATCGTCGAGGATTTGCCGACGGACGCCGAGCTGACCGAGCGCGAAGTCCGCAAGGTGCTCGGTTCGTGTCAGTTCCAGCGTGTCGAGACTCGCGACGGGTTCGTCGCGGCCCTGGCCCACTTCCAGCCAACCCTGATCGTCTCCGACTTCAAGCTGCCCAGCTTCGACGGCCTGAGCGCGCTCAAGATCGCCGTCGAGCGCTGCGCCGACGTGCCGTTCATCATCGTCACGGGATCGATGAACGAGGACACGGCCGTCGAGTGCATGAAGGCCGGGGCCTGGGACTACGTGATCAAGGAGCACCTCAAGCGGCTGGGTTCGGCGGTTCTCGGCGTGCTCGAGAAAAAACGCGTGCGGCTGCAACAGCGCGAGGCCGAACAGGCGCTGCGCGAGAGCGAGGAGAAGTTTCGCGCCATCTTCGAGGACAATTCGTCCGCCATGGCGATCATCGAGCGAGACACGACGATCTCGATGGTCAACAAGCAGTACATCAAGATCAGCAAATACGAGGAGAAGAATGTCATCGGGATGAGCTGGACAAGACAGATCCCGCCGGCGGATCTCGCGCGCATGCAGGAGTACAACCGCAAGCGGCTGACCGATCCAGCAAGCGCTCCCGACCAGTACGAGTTCAGGTTCATCCGCAGCAACGGCGAGATCCGGGACTGCTACATGTCCGTGTCCGTGATCCCGACCAGCCAGAAGATCATCGCCTCTTTCGTCGACATCACCGACAGCAAGCGGGCGGCAACCGAGCACGAGAAGTTGCAGGAACAGCTCCGGGTAGCGCAGAAGATCGAGGCGATCGGAAGCCTCGCGGGCGGCGTGGCCCATGACTTCAACAACCTGCTGTCCGTGATCCTGACCAACACCTCCTTCGCGCTCGACGCGCTGGCGGCCGACAGTCCGCTGCGCGAGGACCTGCAGGAGATCCAGACCGCTGGCCAGCGGGCAGCCACGCTGACGCGCCAGCTGCTCGCGTTCAGCCGCAAGCAGATGCTGCGGCCCGAGGTGCTGGACTGCAACGCGGTCGTTGTCGACGTCGAGAAGATGCTGCGGCGCCTGATCGGCGAGGACGTGGCGCTGGCGGTGCGGCCAGCCACCGGTCTCTGGCGAACCAAGGCTGATCGCGGGCAGCTCGAACAGGTGATCATGAATCTCGCGGTCAACGCCCGCGACGCCATGCCGGGTGGCGGGCGGCTCACCGTCGAGACCGCCAACGTCGAGGTCGATGCAGCGTTCGTCGAGCGCCACCTGGGTAGCAAACCTGGTCCCCACGTACGACTCACCGTCACGGACAGCGGCAGCGGCATGGACCAGACCACGCTGGTGCGCATGTTCGAGCCATTTTTCACCACCAAACCGGCGGGCAAGGGCACCGGGCTCGGGCTGGCCACGGTGTACGGCATCGTCAAGCAGAGCGGCGGCGGCATCTGGGTCGACAGCGTCGTCGGGCAAGGCACGACCTTCACCATCCATCTGCCACGGACCGAGGACGCCGACGAGGAGGAGCCTCGTTTGCCCAAGGTCGCGCCGGCCACGAGCGGTAACGAGACCGTGCTCATCGTCGAGGACGAGGAGGCGGTGCGCAACGTGGCGCGCCGGATTCTCGTCGCTGCCGGGTACCAGGTGCAGGTGGCAGCCGACGGCGCCGCTGCCCTGCAAATCTGCGCGCAGTTGCCGCGACCCGTCGACCTGCTGCTGACCGACGTGGTGATGCCCGGGATGAGCGGTCGCCAGCTGGTCGACCACCTGGCGCCGCAGGTACCGCAGCTCAAGGTCGTGTACATGTCCGGCTACACGGACAATGCCATCGTGCACCAGGGTGTGCTCGACCCGGGCACACACTTCATTGCCAAGCCGTTCACCCGAGAAGAGTTGCTGGCGCGGGTGCGCGAGGCGCTGGCTGGCGGTGTTGCTCCGGCGTCGCCCATCGCGCCGTCCCCGGCCATGGCACCGGTTCGAGATCAGGCCGAAGTCGCTGGTCAGGACATCACGGCGCTGCCCGAGTTGCTGCGACTAAGCCTGCGCAACGCTGCGATTGCCGCGCGCTGCGACGACCTGCTCGGGCTGGTCGAGACCGTGGCGACGGGTCACCCCGCGATCGCAGCCGAGCTGCGGCGCCGGATCGACGGTTACGACTACGCTGGCATCCTGCAAATGCTGGAGGGGGGACGCCCATGAAAAACCAGCCAGGCGGCCTGCCGCACGCGAGCGTGCTGCTGGTCGACGACGCGCCCGACAACCTGCGTGCGCTGGCCACCATCATCAGACGCGCCGGGCTGGTGCCGCGACCGGTCACCAGCGGCCGGAGCGCGATCGAGGCGGCCGTCGTCGACCCGCCAGACCTGATCGTGCTCGACGTCAACATGCCCGAGATGTCGGGCTTCGAGGTCTGCCGCTGGCTCAAGCAGGACGAGCGGCTCAACGACATACCGGTCATCTTCATCAGCGGCCTGCTGGACGCGGCCGACAAGGTCGAGGCCTTTCGCGTCGGTGGTGCCGACTTCATCAGCAAACCTTTCGACGAGGCCGAGGTGCTCGCGCGCATCAACGCCCAGTTGCGGCTGCGGCGATTGCAGTCCCAGCTGGTCGAATACAGCCAGCAGCTCGAGCAGCGCGTTGCCCAGCAGGTCCAGGTCGCCACCGCCTCGCAGATGGCGACCATCTTCGCGCTGGCCAAGCTGGCCGAGGTGCGCGACGACGACACTGGCCAGCACATCGAGCGCGTCCAGACCTGGAGCAAGCTGCTTGCCCTGCAGCTGCGCGAAACCGGCGGCCGGGCCGCGCAGCTGAACGACCTTTTCATCGACACGTTGTTCCAGACCGCTCCGCTCCACGACATCGGCAAGGTTGGAATACCCGACGCCGTGCTGCTCAAACCAGGCAAGCTGGACCCGGTCGAATTTTCCGAGATCAAAAAGCACTGTGCGCTCGGCGCAAGCACGCTCGAAGCAGTGGTGAGGCGCTATCCAGACAACCAGTTCTTGCGCATGGGCATCCAGGTCGCTCGATCGCACCACGAAAAATGGGATGGCAGTGGCTACCCCGACGGTCTCAAAGGAGACGCCATCCCGTTGCCCGCGCGCATCGTGGCGGTCGCAGATTTCTACGACGCCCTCACCTCTCGACGCTGTTACCGGCCGGCGTTCTGCCACGACGAGACCTCGCGGATGATCCACGAAGGCAACGGGACCCACTTTGACCCCGATGTCGTGACTGCGTTTGGCACCCTGGGTGACCAGTTCAAGCGCATCCGGCACGAGATGCAGGCATCGGGCTGACCGCCAACTCCGGGTAGAGGCCGGCCCGATCCGTTGCGCGATCGCGGCCACCAAAGTGAACAGTGACCTGTGATCGATGCAGGTTGACGAATTGCGAGGCACCGTCTAATGTGCAGTTGCTATGAATAATCGACGCACTATCAACTATCGCGTGCGGGCGGCTTCGGATTACTGGGGGGAGGCCTCGGCCCAGTTCCCGGTCCTGCTCCTGACCGGTCCCCGGCAGGTCGGTAAAACCACCCTGCTGCGCCATCTGTCCGATGATAGCCGCAGCTACGTGACGCTGGACGACATGGCGGCGCGGGACCTGGCGCGGCGGGACCCGGTCCTGTTCCTGCAAAAGTACCCACCGCCAGTTCTGATCGACGAGATCCAGTACGCGCCCGAGGTGCTCACCGCGATCAAACTTGCCGTGGATCGCGAGCATCGTCCCGGCGCATTCTGGCTGACCGGATCCCAGCAGTTCGCGGTGATGAAGGGCATCACCGAGACACTGGCTGGCCGCGTGGCGATCCTGACACTGCTTGGATTCACACAGCGCGAAGCCGACGCACGCCCGACGGCTTTGCCCCCCTTTTTGCCGGACGCTGCGGCGCTCAAGGCGCGGTCGCCGACGCCGACCGCCATGACCCTGCGCGACGTCTACGCGCGGATATGGCGCGGCAGCATGCCCGCACTGGTGACCGGACAGTTCCACGACCGAGACCTCTTCTATCACTCGTACGTGCAGACATACCTCGAGCGCGATGTGCGGGATCTGACGCAGGTCGGCGACCTCAACGCCTTTGGACGCTTCCTGCGGGCGGTCGCGGCGCGGACGGCCCAGCTGCTCAACTACACCGACCTTGCCCGGGACTGCGCCGTCAGCGTCAACACGGCCCGAAAATGGATGAGCGTTCTCGAAGGCAGTTTTCAAGTGGCCATCCTGCCGGCCTATCACACCAACCTGTCCAAGCGCCTGTATTGCACGCCGAAGCTCCATTTTCTCGACACCGGACTGTGTGCCTATCTGACAGAGTGGTCTTCGCCCGAGACGCTCGAAGCTGGTGCCATGTCGGGGGCCATTTTTGAGACCTTTGCCTTTGGAGAGATATTGAAGTCGTGGCACAACCAGGGCCGGCGCCCGGCCTTTCATCATTATCGCGACAAGGACGGGCGTGAGATCGATCTGCTGATCTCGCACGATGGCCTGCAGTGGCCGGTCGAGATCAAAAAGGCGGCTCTGGTTCGGGAGACCGACGCGGCGGCGTTTCGAACGCTGGCGGGACGGGGAACCCGGATCGGCCACGGCGCCGTTGTCTGTCTCGGCGCCGAGCGGATGCCGTTGAACCGCGAGGTGGACGTGATCCCCGTGGGATGGGTGTGACAATTTGGTGCAGGACTGACGCGAGCGCTTCAAGTCGAGTGGCTGATCGACGACGGCGATGATATAATTGGTGATACGAAACGCTGTCGGATCTGCTGGGGTGGCAGCCAAGATTTGGCTCGGGGGGCACGAGGTCGGTCGCCGGTGTTCGGTCGAAAAAAACCTGACCCGTATCAAAACGGCAACGATTCTCGCCTGTTGATTGCCAGCGACCGGGTCGCCGACAAAGACGTCAATCTGCGCATCATTGGCTCGCTGATAAAATACCTGGTCGACCACTGGGGCGTGGCAAAGACGTCGGAGATAGCGGCCAAGGCCAAAATCCCGGTCGAGGACATGACGCGATGTGCGGGCTGGGTCTCGCTCGACCAGGTCGAGACGATCCTGGCCGAGGTCTTCTCGCTGCTCGGCGACGATGAAGGCAGATTTCGCGAGGCCTGCGGTTACAAGCTGGCAGAGGGCTACGGCCCGGCCCGGTACCTGTTGTGGGCGACCTCGCCGACGTCGCTGTACCGGATGGCAACGCGGACCATGCACCTGGTGTCCAACATCAGCCGCTGGGAGATCGTCGACCAGGGCCGCAACTGGATGAACGCGCGGTACGTGACCAGAAAAAAAGAAAGCCGTCTGCTTTGCCTTTCGCGCCAGGCCAACATCATCTCCCTGCCGACGATGTGGGGGTTGCCGCCAGCCGAATTTACGGAGACCAGCTGCGTGTCGCGTGGCGATCCCTACTGCGAGTACCACGGCTGGTGGCGCGAAAAGGTCCGCTACCTGTGGACCGTGGGCGGACTGCTCGCTGGCGGGGTCTCTGCCTATGCCGCGGCGCGCCTCGGGTTCGCGTCGCCGCTGCTGGCGCTGCTGCCGATCACGGGTGCCGCGCTCGGGCAGACGATCGAGCTGTGGCGAGTCAGTCGCGCGGGCACCGGCTACGCCAACGAGTTTCAAAAAGCCTTTGCCCGTTTCACCAACGAGGAGGCGGCGACCAGGCAGGAGATCATGGACCTGCACCGGCGCCAGGCCGAGTGGGTCAACGTCCTCGAGCGACAGGTCTCGGAGCGTACCGCCGAGCTGGTCGGCATCTTCGAGCAGTTTAGAAAATCCAACGAGGAGAGGGCCAAGACCATCCGCGGCCTGGCCCACGACATCAACAACAAGCTCGGCGCCCTGGTCACGGGTGCGCCGTTGCTCGAGGAGTCGGTCGCCGACCTCAACCCGGACCTGAAGTCGATGGTGGCCGAGCAGGTGGCCTCGACCTCCCAGCTCCACCAGCTCTTCAACAACCTGCTGGCGGCAACGATCGCTCAGGGACGGCTTCTGAAACACAACCCGCAGCCGCTGCCCGTTGCGCCGCTGGCCGATAAACTGCGCAAGCGTCTGGCCGCCCTGGTCTATGGCAAGCCGATCAGCGTGACCGTTTTTTGCACCCGCGAGGCGCCCGAGCAGATCAACGTCGACCAGCTGATCTTTGACCGCCTCATCGACAATCTCTTCACCAATGCCGCAAAATACACCGAGCGCGGCAGCATCATGGTCGAGGTGACCGGCGAGCCCGGCATGCTGGTGCTCAAGGTCTCGGACACCG
>Ga0315268_10006904_pt1 | contig 12019 bp, 12 predicted proteins | sample C1_top_MG_FD_204535 | JGI IMG/M metagenome (GOLD analysis project Ga0315268, IMG submission 204535) | Sediment microbial communities from Yellowstone Lake, YNP, Wyoming, USA - C1_top | ecosystem: Environmental > Aquatic > Freshwater > Lake > Sediment | place: USA: Wyoming | collected 2017-08-01 | reverse complement strand
TCAAGCGCCTGGCCGAAATCGCCTTCGAGGTCAACGAAAGAACCGAAAACATCGGCGCGCGCCGTCTCTACACCGTGATGGAAAAGCTGCTCGAAGAAATCTCCTTCGAAGCCGGGCGCAAGGCCGAAGAAAGCATAGTCATCGACGCCGCCTACGTCGACGGCAAGCTGAAAGAACTGGCGAAAAGCGAGGATCTGGCGAGGTACGTGCTGTAAGCCGCGCAGCGGATGCTCGCAAAATTCGGCTGCCGGATTTGTCCCGACACGGCCGATTGTTTAGAATAACCGGGATTTCACCAAATTCCGGTACATCATGCCCAGTTCACGCCCGAGCACCTTTCTTGTTGCCATCTGCTTCCTGGCTATTTCCTTTAACCATGGACTGATTTCCCTTGCCGGGGCAGCGGAGCCTCCTGCCAAAGCGGCAAACAGGACCGAAACGCGCCCGGCCGAAGCGCTGCCGGAACAAAACAAGTTTTACGACACCACGAATCCCGACTATGCCAGGCTGCAAAAAGCCAACGAGTCACTCGCCGGACTTCCCCTCGACAAAAGAGGTTTAGTCGACTGGATGAAAGCGCTGAGCAGTGGCGCCATTAGCCCGCGCGCCGACTTAACGGGCGGGAAAAAAATGGAAATATTGGATCTGGATGTCGTTATGAAACACACCAAGGAAATGCCCTATGTGACATTTCCGCATGCCGCCCATACTCAATGGCTCTCCTGCGCCAACTGCCACGACAAAATCTTTATCCCCAAGGCGGGAGCCAACACTATGGACATGACCACGATATTTCGAGGCCAGGAATGCGGGGTTTGCCATGACCGGGTGGCCTTCGAAACCTTCTTCTCTTGCGAACGCTGCCACAACGTTCCCCACGGCGACATCAAAGCTTGGTGGTGAGGGTGGCTTGACACTGTAACTATATGGGTTACAATCAAATATGATCAAGTCGTTTGCACACAAGGGACTGGAACTATTCCACCGCACCGGCAAAACCAGCGGCATACAGGCCATGCACACCAAGCGGTTGCACCAGATCCTGACCTTGCTTGAAGCCGCGAAAGCCATGGCGGACATGGACGCACCGTGGCTTAAGCTGCACCAGCTCAAGGGTACGCGCAAGGATATTTGGGCAGTGACCGTGCAAGCGAACTGGCGCGTCACATTCCGTTTCGAAGATGGCGACGCGGAAATTGTCAATTACGAGGACTACCACTAGGAGGCGAACATGAGCAGGATGCACAACCCCGCCCACCCCGGCGAAGTGCTGCACGACCTGTGGCTGGAACCGCTGGGCATAAGCATTACCAGTGCCGCGGAAAAGCTGGGGGTAAGCCGCAAGACGCTATCCAAGATCATCAACGGCAATGCGGGCATATCGGCGGACATGGCACTGAGGCTGGCGGCCTGGCTGGGCACGACGCCCGATCTGTGGCTGGGCATGCAAGCCCAGTGGGAACTGTGGCAGGCAGAGCAGCAGCCCAGACCAAAAATCAAACCGCTGGAGCGGATGGCGGCTTGAACCGTGTGATGCACCGTGGCTAAATTTGTTGCGCTTCGCGCGAATGTTTGATTGCCGGGCAGCCCCCGGCATCGAATCAACCGCGCGCAGCGCACCCTATGCTTGCCACCAATCCTGTCGGTGATATTGGAATTGCCTTACGGACGCCAAAAGATCAAGCTCATTGCGCATCAACCAATTGCGATGGCATCATGGGTGTCCGTATTATTAAAAACTTCTGGTCGCAAGCGTCCGCATATTAACGTTGGGCGTCACAAAACCTTATGAACACCACCTCTACTTCAATCATTGAGCAGCTTGGGATTTCCAAAGCCTCACTAACCGCTCGTGGTCTGCTAGAGTATCGGGAGGCTGAGCGCCTAGAGGTAGTTGAGATTGGAGATGACGGGAAAGAACACCTCCTGGTTCCTGCTGCAGCGCACGCGTGGCGGAAACTCAAGAATGCTGCACTCGATGATCAAACCTTGGTGTTTATTGTCTCGGGCTTTCGTAGCATCGAGCGACAGGAAGAAATCATTCGCCGAAAACTCAATTCCGGAGCATGCATCGAAGACATCGTGAAAGTTTGCGCGCCTCCCGGTTACAGTGAGCATCACACTGGTTGTGCCGTAGACGTCTCTACGCCATGCAGTCCATTACTTGAAGTTTCGTTCGAAGAAACGCCAGCATTTCGTTGGCTGGTAAGCCATGCAAACAGCTTCGGATTTTACCTGTCCTTTCCGAAAGGCAATTCTTGTGGCTACCAATATGAGCCATGGCACTGGTGCTTCAATGAAACCCAATCAATCTTTCCTGCGGCCCGTAAAAAAACCACGTTTTCACAAAACAACTAATGACAAAATTCATCAACTCCTTGCGTGCCTGGGGATCAGACTCATTCACCCAGACCTTGAGAAGTGAAATCGAGAACCTGAAAACAGGCACTTTCCCTTTGGACAAGGGGGTTTTTCAAGGCGGATATATCGATGACAGCAATCTTGCAATCACCGTGTTGCACGTCACTGATGACGAGAAAACCATTCAAGCCAAGGTCGGTATCTTTTTTACCGAAATCGTCGCTTGTTGCGGTTGCGGCGACGAGCCCATGATGCAAAACGCCTATTGCGAGATGCAGATCAGCATCGACAAGGCAACAGCGGAAGCGGAATTCGCAGTGACGCCAGACTGAATACAGGAAGGACCGCTGGCTGTGTATTGCGCCGCATGGAACCGGCCCCTTGCTCGCCGATCAGAAGCTTACCGCCTCCCCCGCCTGCTCACTCGCATACTTGCCCAGCGCCGCAAACAGTTCCGTCCCGTCCCGCGTGTCGTGCCAGACCCCATCGCGGAAAAGAAAATGATAGCCTCCCGACTTTGCCGCCACCCAGATTTCCTGCGTAGCCGTTTGCCGGTTGACGATGATCTTGCTGCCGTTTTCGAACGTCAGTTCGAGCACGCCGCCGTTCATTTCGTAGTCGATATCCGCATCGGCTTCGTCCAGCGCCCGCTCGATCCTGGCCAGGATTTCGTCCGCCAGTTGGTTGAATTCGCTCTCGGTCATTTAAATAGTCCCTTGTGATAAGATGATGCGCAGTTACGGACACCGAGAATAATATGCGCCTCGTTTTTTTGCCAGTTCTGCTTGCCTTTTTACTCCTGGGTTGCGGCCACAAAGGATCGCTCATTCTGCCCGTGCCGGAGCAGAAACCCGCCGCCCATGCGCCTGTTGCGCCGCAACCTGCCGCGGAGGAAACGAAACCATGAAATCATTCTCCCGCCACGAGGGTGAACTGTGCGTGGAATCGGTTCCACTCTCCCGTATCGCCGCAGAGTTCGGCACGCCCTGTTATGTCTATTCTCACGCCACCCTGACCACGGCCTACCAGAGCTTCGATGAAGCATTCGCCGAGCGCGACCACCTGATTTGCTACGCGGTAAAGGCCAATTCCAGCCTCGCCATCCTCAACCTGTTCGCGCGCCTCGGCGCGGGGTTCGACATCGTTTCCGGCGGTGAACTGGCGCGCGTTCTGGCTGCTGGAGGCGAGGCGAAGAAAGTGGTTTTTTCCGGCGTCGGGAAAACTGCGGATGAAATGCGTCAGGCCCTGGAAGCGGGTATCCTGTGCTTCAACGTCGAATCGGAAAGCGAGCTGGAACGCCTCAATAAAGTTGCCGGGGCAATGGGCAAACGCGCGCCGGTCAGCCTGCGCGTCAACCCCGACGTCGACCCTAAAACCCATCCTTATATTTCCACCGGCCTCAAGGGCAACAAGTTCGGTATCGCCTATGCCGATGCCGTGAGCCTGTACGGCAAGGCGCGCGATCTGCCGCACCTGGAAGTGGTCGGCATCGACTGCCATATCGGCTCGCAGATCACCGAAGTCTCGCCGTTTTCCGATGCCCTCGACAAGGTGCTGCTGCTGATCGATGCGCTGGAAAAGGAAGGCATTGCGATTCAACATCTCGACCTCGGCGGCGGCCTGGGGATTTGCTATAGCGACGAAACGCCGCCGCCGGTGGCCGACTATGCCGAAACGCTGCTGGCGAAACTTGCCGGCCGCAACTTCAAAATCCTGCTCGAACCCGGCCGTGCGCTGGTTGGCAATGCCGGTCTCTTGCTCACCAAGGTGGAATATCTCAAGCACGGCGAAACCAAAAATTTCGCCATCGTCGACGCCGCCATGAACGACCTGATGCGCCCTGCACTTTACGATGCCTACCATGCAATTCTTCCCGTCAGGGAAAACACGGGTGTCGCGCAGCGCTATGAAATCGTCGGGCCGGTGTGCGAGAGTGGTGATTTTCTAGGCCATGAGCGCTACCTGCACCTCGTCGAGGGCGACCTGCTGGCGATCATGTCGGCGGGTGCCTATGGCATGAGCATGAGCTCCAACTACAACACCCGACCGCGTGCCGCCGAGATTATGGTGCAGAAAAACAACACCCATCTGATCCGTGAGCGCGAAAAAATTGCGCAATTATTCGCGCTGGAACGGCCGCTGCCCTGACGCTTACGCGCGCTTCCATCATCTTCAGCCCCCCCGATAAACGCCCACAATCTCAGCCCATGGCCGCTATAGACTGATGTCATATTCATTCCCGAATCCCGCGGCCGCAATAAATCTCTTTCCCATCCCTCGTAACCCCGTAAATTTTCAATGAAATTTCTTTCATGAAGCACGTTTATCTGTTGTGCATTTTTAAAAAACTGGCATAGAATTAACCCGCAAAGCGGAAACATGCTCTCGATTGTGCATGCAGCCCTAACGGGAGGAACAACAAGGTCAAGCAACAGGTTGTTCAGTGCTGCCGCTTTATTTTGGATTTACCGGTAACACCAAAATAAACATGTAGTCGATATAACTTTCGAAAGGAGTCAGGAATGGCAACAACAGAAAAGAAAGCGACCAAGTCTCCCGCTAAAGCGGCTGTAAAAAAACCCGCTGCCAAGGTTGCACCGGCTGCCGCGGCAAAAGCACCTGCAAAATCCGCAGCCGCGAAAACTCCCGCAAAAAAAGCCGTAGTCAAAACCGCCGCGAAGAAACCCGCCGCTGCTAAAGCAACGACCGCCGCCAAACCGGCCGTCAAGAAAACAGCCGCCAAGGCTACCGCCAAACCCGCAACCAAAACTGTCGCCAAGAAACCTGCGGCCAAGGCTGTGGTGAAGAAAACCACAACGGCCAAAGCCGTAGCCAAGCCGGCAGCCAAAGCCACGACGGCAAAAAAAGGGCCGATGAAGAAACTTGCGGCCGCCAAACCCGTAGCCAAAACCGCCGCGAAGAAACCTGCGGCCAAGGCCGCCGCCACAGTCAAAAAAGCACCGGCGAAAAAAGCCACAGTCGCTAAAGCCGCAACCAAGCCCGCAGCCAAAGCCGCGACGGCCAAGAAAGCGCCCGCGAAAAAAGCCGCAGCCGCCAAGCCAGCCGTTACCATGGCCGCAGCCGCCAAAAAATAACCGGGGAAATGCCTACACAACGGCGGGCGTATTGCCCGCCGTTTTTGTTTTTTGATTCCGAGCCCGTCTTTTTCAACGAAGGTTTGCCTGAAGGCGCTTCTTTGATCCTAAAAACCGCGGTTGGCGAACTGCCAGCCCTTCGATACGCCCGCTGCGCGGGCTACTCAGGGCGAACGGGGTATTCACCCGCTGGGTGAGAAGCCGTTCGTGGTGAGTAGCCTTGCGTAGCAAGGCGTATCGAACCATGAATGGCCTGCAACTGCCGAATTTAGGTTGATTCCCGCATTACATTGACCGACCGGTCAGTCAGTGCTAATTTATGCCGGATTATCACGCATGAAAGAGTCTGACCATGCCCTTGGCTGAACCCACCGAAACCTTGTCCACCCCCGGTACGGATGCGACCGAGCGGATTCTCGCCGCGGCCAAGGATCTTTTTGCCGAGTCCGGCTTCGATGCGGTATCGATAAACGCTATTGCCGATCGCGCCGGCGTCAGCAAGGCCAATGTGTTTCATCACTTCAAATCCAAAAACGACCTTTACCTTGCGGTGCTGAAAATCGCCTGCAGCGAGTCACACGCCCAGATCGACCAATTCGGCAGCGACAAAGGCTCCTTTGTTGCGCGCTTACGCGACTATTCCGCGTCTCATCTGGCCAGCATTCTGCAGGACGAAAAAATTTCCCGGCTGGTCCAGCGCGACTTGCTGGAAAACGGCCCGAAGCGGGGCAAGGAATTCGCCGAGCAGGTATTCGGACAGAACTTCGCACGCCTGGTGGATATCCTGCGCAGCGGCCAGAAAAAAGGCGAATTGCGCAAGGAAATAGACCCCGCCATGCTGGCCACGCTGCTGATCGGCGCCGATGTATTCTTTTTCCAGTCGCGCGAGGTGTTGCGCCACTTTCCCGATGTCAGCTTCACCGCCACCCCGGAGCGCTACAGCGCCATGCTGGTGGAAATGCTGCTGCATGGCATTTTGCCAAAACCCTAAATGAAACCTTGGACAACGACATGCGAACGACACTATCGATCCTGATCCCCTGCGTGCTCGGTGCAGCCCTGTTGCTGCCGGGTTGCGCGAAAAAGCCCGAAGAGCAGAAGAAAGCGGGGCCGCCGCCGGCGATCATTACTGTCACCCAGGTGCAATCCCGCGCCATGCAGGTGCTGGAGCAATCCATCGGCGAAGCGGACAGCGCCACCGCGCCCAAAGTGGGGGCCGAAGTGGCCGGACGCATTATCAGGGTGCACGCGGAAATCGGCGACCCGGTGAAGAAAGGTCAACTGCTGGCGGAAATCGACCCGACCGACTATTCCGCCGACGCCAAGCGGCTGGAAGCCCAGGCGGTGACGCAGCAGAAGCTCACCGAGCGCTACCGCGATCTCCATCGCAAAGGTTTCATTTCCCCCTCCAAACTGGAGGAGGTCGAAGCGCAGAATGTTTCCAGCCGCGAACAGCTCACCCGTGCCGCCAAGAATCTGTCCCGCACCCGCATCGTCTCGCCGGTGGATGGACGGGTGGACAACCGCATGATTTCGGTGGGCGACTGGATCGATCTGGGCAAGCCGGTGTTTCAGCTTTCCACCGGCGAGAAACTGCGCGTCCGCCTGCCCTTCCCCGAGACGGTGGCGTCGCGCATCAAGGTCGGCCAGCCGGTCACGCTGTCCACTCCCACTGCGCCGGGCAAAATGGTAAGCGGAAAAATCGAGCAGGTGCGACCGGCGATAGGCGGCACTTCGCGCGCTTTCGATGCCATCGTGGAAGTGAAGAATCCCGGCGACTGGAAGCCGGGCGCCTCGGTCAACGGCGCGGTGGTGGTCGAGGAACACCCGGATGCGGTGATCGCACCGGAAACCAGCATCGTGCTGCGCCCTGCCGGCACCGTGGTGTATGTGCTCGGGAACGGCAAGGTGGCGCAGCGCATCATCACCACCGGCGTAAAGCAGAACGGCATGGTGGAAATCCTGACCGGGCTCAAGGCAGGCGAAACCGTGGCGGTGGACGGAGCCGGCTTCCTCACCGACCAGGCGGCGGTGACGGTGAAGCAGCCGGGCACCGGCCAGGGCCAGCAGAAACAAGACCAGCCGAAAAACTAGCGCGTCCATCATGACCCTGCCCGAACTCTCGATCAAACGCCATGTACTGGCGTTCATGATGTCCGCGGTGCTGGTGCTGTTCGGCCTCATCAGCTACCAGCGCATCGGCATGGACCGCTTCCCCTATATCGAATTTCCCGTCATCTCGATCTCCACCTCCCTGAAAGGGGCCAACCCGGACATCGTCGATTCGAGCATCACCAATGTGCTGGAAACCTCGGTCAACAGCGTGCCCGGCATTGAGCATATCCAGTCCTCGTCCTCCCCCGGCGTATCGGTGATCAATATCACCTTCAGCCTGGACAAGAAAGTCGATGTCGCCTTCAACGAGGTGCAGTCCAAGGTCAACCAGGTGTTGCGGCGCCTGCCCAAGGACGCCGATCCGCCGGTGGTATCCAAGGTGGAAACCAATGCCATGCCGATCATGTGGCTGGCCTTGCGCGGCGACCGCACGCAGCAGCAGCTCAACCAGCATGCGGTGAACGTGATCAAGAAGCGGCTGGAAACCATCGACGGCGTCGGCGAAGTGCGCCTCGGCGGCCGTCGCGACCGGACCATCCGGGTCAACCTGCTGCCGGCGAAAATGGCGGCGTTCCAGATCACCGCCCAGGATCTGAGCACTGCGTTCGCCAACGAGCACGTGCAGGTGGCCGGCGGTTTCCTGGTCGGCAAGGCCACCGAACACCTGATCAAGCTCGACCTGGAATTCCATCGCCTGGACGACCTTGAAAAAATGATCGTCGCCTACCGCGACGGCGCGCCGGTGCGCCTCAGGGACGTGGCGGAGATTCGGGACGGCCTCGCCGACTACCGCCAGCTCGCCCGCTTCATGGGCAAGACCACCATCGGCCTGGGCATCGTCAAGGTGGCCAACACCAACACCGTGGCGATCGTCGACGCCATCAAGATACGCCTGGAAACCGAGATCATTCCGCAATTGCCGCCGGGCATGACGCTCGACATCGTGTCCAACGATGCGCTGTTCATCCAGGAAATCGTCAACTCGCTCAAGGAGCATCTGCTCGAGGGCACCCTGCTGGCCTCGCTGATCGTCTGGCTGTTCCTGCGCAGCGTGCGCTCCACCCTGATCATCGCCACCGCCATTCCAGTGTCGCTGCTCGGTGCGGTGGCCGTCATCTATTTCGCCGGCTTCACCCTCAACTCGCTCACCATGCTGGCGTTGCTGCTCCTGATCGGCGTGGTGGTGGACGACTCCATCGTGGTGCTGGAAAATATCTTCCGCCACCGCGAGGAAATCGATCCCGATCCGGTTGCAGCGGCGGTCAACGGCAGCCGCGAAGTGGTGTTCGCGGTGCTCGCCGCCACCCTGTCGCTGGTGTCGATCTTCGCGCCGGTGATCTTCCTCGGCGGCATCATCGGGCAGTTCTTCAAGTCCTTCGCGGTGGTGGTCACCTTCGGCGTGCTGGTGTCGCTGTTCGTTTCCCTCACCCTGACGCCGATGCTGTGCTCGCGCTATCTCAAGGTGGAAAAGCAGCACGGTCGCCTCTATTACATTCTCGACCGCTTCTTCCACGGCATGGACAATATCTACCGCTACTTGCTCGACAAGGCGCTCAGGCATCGTTGGAAGGTAGTGGCGCTGACGCTGGTGACGGTGGTGTCGAGCAGCTATTTCTTTGCCAACGTCGGCAAGACCTTCGTGCCGGATGAGGACGAGGGCCGTTTTCTGGTGAACCTGAGAACCCCGCTCGGTTCCAGCATCGACTACACCGACAGCCGCCTGCGCATGGTCGAGGGGATTCTATTCCGGCACAAGGAAATCGTCACCGAATTCGCCCTGATCGGCCTCGGCAACGCCGGCCAGGTCAACCAGGCGACGGTGGTGGTGCGCATGGCGCCGCGCCGGGAGCGCACCGTCAAGCAGCAGGAAGTCATCCCTGTCCTGCGCAAGGAACTGGCACAGATCCCCGGCGCGCGTGCCTTTGCCGCGCCCTACCCGATGGTCGGCGGCCAGCGCGGCGAGCCGCTGCAATTCGTGGTGAGCGGCCCCAACCTCGAGGAAGTCGGCCGCCTGTCGCAGCAGATGCAGCAAAAAATCTCGGCGGAGCCGGGCATCGGCCGCATGGACATGGATCTGCAACTCGACCTGCCCCAGCTCGCACTCAGCCCAGACCGCACCCGCATCGCCGCCGCCGGGCTGACCACCCAGGACGTGGCTTTGGCGCTCAACATGCTCTCCGGCGGCGTGGACATTGCCAAGTACAATGACGAGCCGGGCGACGGTCAGCGCTACGACATCCGCCTCAAAGCCAAGGATGGCGAGTTCAACCAGATTTCCGATCTGTCCAAGATTTATCTGCGCAGCCGCGACGGCAAACTGGTGCGCCTCGATACCGTCACCGGCATCAAGCAGACACTGGGCGCAGCGGTGATAGGACGTTTCGACCTGCAATACGCCACCACTTTCTATGCTGCGCCCACTATTCCTTTGGGTGACGCGGTGGCCAAGGTCAAGGCGGCGGCAGCCGATATCCTGCCGCTCGGCTACAGCGTCAAGATGATCGGCCAGGCGGAGGAATTCGGCAAAACCGTGAGCTACATGATCTTCGCCTTCACCCTGGCGCTGGTACTGCTCTACATGGTGCTGGCGAGCCAGTTCAACTCCTTCCTGCAGCCCTTCATCATCATGCTGGCGCAGCCGCTCGCCATCATCGGCGGGGTGATGGCGCTGTGGCTGTTCAACCACACCCTCAATATCTACTCGATGATCGGGCTGGTGCTGCTGATCGGGCTGGTGGCGAAAAACTCCATCCTGCTGGTGGACCTCACCAACCAGCGCCGGGAAGCGGGCATGGGGGTGAACGAAGCGCTCACGGATGCCTGCCCGATCCGCATGCGGCCAGTGCTGATGACCTCGCTCACCATCATCCTGGCGCTGCTGCCGGCGGCGCTGGGCCTCGGCGCCGGCTCCGAAACCAACGGACCGCTGGCGGTCGCGGTCATCGGCGGCATGATCACCTCGACCCTGCTCACCCTGGTGGTGGTGCCGGCGGTTTATTCGCTGGTCGAGAACGCGCTGGAGCGCTGGCATGCGCGGCATCCGAAGGAAGCATAAACCCAGATGTCCATTAGAGCCAAAACACCGCTGTGGGAGCGGCGCCCTCGCCGCGATTTGCGGCCGCATTCGCGCCGGGGGCGGCGTTCCTACATGCACGTGCATTCCAATGGACAATTTGGGCTAAAGAGAAGGGAAGAATGGGTAAGAAGCTAAGCGGCTTGCTGATTGCCGCATCGATGCTGACAGGCTGCTCGCATGAGGCGCCACCCCTTTACCAGGGCTACGCCGAAGGCGAATTCGTGCGTATCGCGGCGCCTTATGCCGGATCGCTGACCACCCTGGCGGTGAGTCGTGGCGCCCGGATCGAGGCGGGTGTGCCTCTGTTTGCGCTCGAGCAGGACAATGAAAAAGCGGCGCGCGATGAAGCGCTGCAGAGCCTGAAACGCGCACAAGCGCAGCTGGAAAACCTGAAGAAAGGCAAGCGTCCCGCCGAACTGGACACCATCATGGCTCAGCGGGAGCAGGTGCGGGCCTCCCTTAGGCTTTCCGAAGCCGATTTCGCGCGCGACGACAAACTGGCGAAGGCGGGGTTCATCTCCAGCCAGAAACTGGATGCCGGCCGCAGCGCGCTGAAACGCGACCGGGAGCACTTGAAGGAAATGGAAGCCCAGCTTGCCAGCGCAAAGCTGGCGGCACGGGTCGATGAAATCCGCGCCGCCGCGGCGGCGGTGGAAGCGTCGCGCGCCACCCTCGCCCGCGCCGACTGGTCGCTCGCACAGAAAAGCGTAAAGGCGCCGGTTGCCGGGCTGGTTCAGGATACGCTTTACGTACAGGGCGAGTGGGTACCCGCCGGCAGCCCGGTGGTGTCGCTGCTGCCGCCGCAAAACATCAAGGTGCGCTTCTTCGTGCCCGAAGCCCGGATCGGCGCCCTGAAAACCGGGCAGACCGTCACGCTACGCTGCGATGGCTGCGCCGCGCCGATTTCCGCGACGATCAGCTATATCGCCCCGCAATCCGAATACACCCCGCCGGTGATCTACAGCAAGGAGAACCGCGGCAAGCTGGTGTTTCTGGTCGAGGCGCATCCAGGTCCGTCCGATGCCGAGAAATTGCGTCCCGGCCAGCCGGTGGACGTCAGTCTCTAGTGTAGTGCTTCATTCGGTTTGGAACTTAAGCCGCAGAGCACTGCAAGCGGGTTTCCCTCACCCCACCCCCTCTCCCGGAGGGCGAGGGGCTTTAAACTCCCTTCTCCCGCCGGGAGAAGGGCTGGGGATGAGGGAGGTACGTCCAGTGATACATGTATCGCAATTTACGAAGCACTACACTAGTATTGAAAATCGTAAATAACGAAACATTTTGTTTGGAGCTTACCCGCAGTCATGTAGGTTGGGTTAGGCGCGGTTTTTTGCGCCGTAACCCAACAAAACCCAATCATTCTTCTAAACGCCGG
>Ga0315268_10006903_pt1 | contig 12022 bp, 6 predicted proteins | sample C1_top_MG_FD_204535 | JGI IMG/M metagenome (GOLD analysis project Ga0315268, IMG submission 204535) | Sediment microbial communities from Yellowstone Lake, YNP, Wyoming, USA - C1_top | ecosystem: Environmental > Aquatic > Freshwater > Lake > Sediment | place: USA: Wyoming | collected 2017-08-01 | reverse complement strand
CACATCGTGGGGGATTATCAGAAAGATTACCTTCCCGGAAGCTGATCCTTCGCGGCCCTCAGGATATGGCTTGCGGGAAGGTCATTAGCGCGCAGTGACGGTACGGCTCTCTGTGATAGACGCGGGGTGGTCGTGCCGATTGCCTTCGAACGAGGCCGAGAGGGCTGCCGGGACGTACATCTCTGCCGTGTATTCTTTGACCATGCGCCAAGTGCTAAAGGTGGGCGCCAGTGAGCGGATGGACTCTTTGACCTTACGCAGCCACCGGCGCGGGATATAGTCGTCGTCGCGGTCGTAATAGAGCGGGACGATCTCGTTTTCCAATAGTTCGTAAAGCGACTGGCTGTCGGCCTCGTCCTGTGCTTCCTCGTTGGGATATTCTTCTTCGTCGCCGATCGCCCAGCCGTTCTTGCCGTTGTACCCTTCGCGCCACCACCCGTCGAGGATGCTGCAATTGAGCACGCCGTTGATCGCGGCCTTTTGCCCGCTAGTGCCGCTGGCCTCTTGCGGGCGGCGCGGTGTGTTGAGCCACACGTCTACACCCTGCAGCAGGTAGCGCGCCACGTTGATGTCATAGTCTTCGACGAACACGATCCGTCCGCCAAACTCGGGTTGCTTGACCAGGCGGTACAGGTCTTGGATGAACCGCTTGGCAGGCTCATCCGCCGGGTGAGCTTTGCCGGCGAACATGATCTGGACCGGGCGGTCGGGTATGCTAACCAGAGCGCGCAGCCGCTCCACGTCGCGCAGCAAAAGCGTGGCCCGCTTGTACGTGGCGAACCGCCGGGCAAATCCAATCGTCAATGCAGCCGGGTCCAACAGCACGCCCGATGCCACCACCTGCACCGGGTGAATGCCATTGCTCATCCATCGCTGCCGGGCGCGCTCGCGGATGAACGATGCCAGCTTGCGCTTCAGGTGCTTGCGGACTGCCCACAGCGCCTCATCAGGAATGTCCATCACTTTGTCCCACGTGCCCGGGTCGTCAATCTGTTCGGTCCAATCCGGGCCGAGGTATTCATCATACAAGCGCTTGAGGCGACCACTGAGCCACGTATGAGTGTGGATGCCATTCGTCACGGTGTTGATCGGAATGTCTTCTTCGGGACGGTCCGGCCACAAAAAGCGCCACAGCTTGCGCGATACGTCCCCGTGTAGCTCGCTCACGCCGTTGTGCTGCCCCGATACGCGGAACGCCAGCACACTCATGCTAAAGAGTGGTCCCCAGGAGAGGTCTTGCCGGGCCAGAGATACAAATTGGTCCCGGTCCAAGCCCAGCTTGCCCCAATAGTCCCAAAAGTACTTTTCGATCAGCCAGAGCGGAAAGGCATCGTGCCCGGCCTGCACCGGAGTATGAGTGGTGAACAGGGCGCTGCCCTGGACATCGCGCAGCGCCAATTCGAACGGCCGCCCTGCTTCGACCAGCTCGCGTACGCGCTCCAGGCCCATAAAAGCCGAGTGTCCTTCATTCATGTGCCACACGGTGGGCTGGATGCCCAGCGCACGCAGCGCCCGCACGCCGCCGATGCCCAACACGATTTCCTGCGAGATTCGCTTTTCTGGCTCGCCATCGTAGAGGCGCGCGGTCAGCTCGCGATCGCCAGGCGCATTTTGTGGAATATCGGTGTCCATCAAGCAAAGCGGCACGCGCCCGACCTGGACTTTCCAGATACGTGCATAGACAGTCCGCTCTGGCAGCGCCACCCCGATAAGCACATCTTGGCCCCCGGATGTTTTCACGGGCAGCAGCGGTTCTTCATTCAAGTCCAGCCTTTCATAGTTGGCTTCTTGCCAGCCGTCTTCGGTGATGCGCTGGCTAAAGTAGCCCTGCAAGTAGAGGAAGCCCACGCCCACGAATGGAACCCCCAGGTCGCTGGCGGCCTTGCAGTGATCGCCGGAAAGTACGCCCAGCCCACCGGCATAGATGGGCAGAGATTCGTGCAGCGCAAATTCCATTGAAAAGTAGGCAATGGTCTTGTTGACCAGGTCGGGGAAAGTTCGCGAAAACCACGTCTCGCGCGGCGACATGTAATCGTCAAACTGCGCCATCACGCGGTCATACAGGCCGGTAAAGCGCGTGTCACGCGCGGCAGCGTTCAGCGCCTTGCGCTCCACTTGATGAAAAAACTTGACGGCGTTGTGGTACGACTGTTCCCACCATACACTGTCTATGCGCTCAAAGAGTTTTTGAGCTTCCGGGTGCCACGTCCACCACAGATTGTAGGCCAGCTCTGATAGTCGGCTAATCCGTTTGGGCAATGTGATCTTGGCAGAGACTGGGCGCGTAGAATACAATGATTTGCCTCCCTCGATTTCAGCAGCGTGACCGCCCTGAGGCGGACACAAGTCGGAATATTACCACGCCTGAAGTGATTTGGCAATGAGCAAAGCGGATTGAGCCCCGCCCCCTGGAGGACTCTATCACGCTGACCTCTATTGCAGGATAATTCTATAACAAACCCGCGTAACCGAGGCGTAACAGAATCGAGGGTGAGGTAACAAATACATAACAGCTCCTTTAGAGCCGTGATTCCAAGGCGCCAGCAACTGGTCTGTTTTTTGCTCGTTGACAAACTGCGGTTTTCGGAGTATCACAATACTAGATCATTGAACACTTGGCTACAAGGAGGCGTTCATGCTTGACTTTGAAGCGGTACGCGACAAAAATATCACACTTGCTGAACTGGTCGCTGGCCTAACCTGTGATGACTTGTGCAACCTGACGAACGAGATGGTGGATACCATGCTCGGCCTGATTGCGGACTGTGCAGATGCAGATGTGACCTTTGTCCCGCTAGACCCGGATGCAGATGACCCGTTTGCCGAAAAAGAGGAAGAGGTCAGGCTCGCCTGGACCCTGGGGCATGTGATTGTGCACACGACTGCGTCGGCAGAGGAATCGGCTGCGTTGGCAGCCGAATTGGCACGCGGCGTGGAGAATCATGGCCGTTCCCGCTACGAAACGCCTTGGAGAACGGTCACAACCATTACCCAATGCCGTCAGAGACTGAAGGAGAGCCGTCGCATACGGCTGATGAGCCTGGCGATGTGGCCGGATGAGCCACATCTAGACCAGTTCTATGGGCCGTGGTCGGGTGCGCCCCAGGTGAATGCGGTTGGCCGTTTCGTCCTCGGTCTCATGCATGACGATGCTCACGTCAACCAAATTGCTGCAATCGTACGCCAGGCCCAGGCAGCACGTATGCAATCACATATGGCGTCTTTGCCTGGCTAGTACCAAAACCCACAGGACAAGTGGAGTGAGGGAATGCCGGACGACCGCACTGTGATAACCTGCCCATACTGCCAGGCTGCGTTGGAGCAGCCGCCACGTTGGAAAGAGAAATGCCCAGCTGCCCTGCTTGCAGGCTGCTTGCCTCTCTGCGATATGGGGTGAGTGACGTGCCAGAACTCCCCTATGACACAAGTGCGAGTCCGGGGGGGGATGCCGCTGTAGAGTGACGGCGGTGACGACCGAGTCGCGCGGCGACCGACGCTGGTGGAGGCGCCTCGGTCACAGACTGGAATTAACCTGCACAGGAACCGGAATACTTCTGGAAACCCTTAGATTCCCTACTTTGCTTATAATCTCATAGAGGGATTCTTTAAAAGAACTGAGGGCGTGATTGACCCTGTGAGGTGGACCACAGCCTGCGTCGGTTAGCTTTGATTGCTCACGGTTCACCCCAAGCGAACAATTGTATAGACATCGAGGCGAACGTCTCATATCTACTAGCGCAGTTCTTGACAAATTTCCTGCACATGCCGGTGCGCTAAAGCGCATCACGCTTCGATAAAGGCAAACCCGCCGAAAGGCGGGGACGCAAAGCCACGGGCCTAAAGCTATGTGCCATGGCAGCCGGGTTGCCGAAAAGCGAGGTTACCTTTACACAGGCTCCTCGCGGCGACCGTGATTTTCAGTCGGAGGAGTACTATGACATACAAACTTGGAGGCTCAAGCCCCGAGAGCGACAACGCCGACAGCACTGCTGCCGTTTCCGTCCACGATTCCCAAAGCCTCTATTGGCTGGAAGAGCCGCTTCAGCACCTCTTTGAAAAAGTTGAACGGGCAAAGCAAGAGTGGGAGGCCACAGCCGACTCGCTCCCCGAGCTCATTTGCCTCGTCAATGAGCAAGGGCGCGTTCTCCGCGCTAATCGAACGGTTGAAACCTGGAATCTTGGCCGGGTAACGGCGGTCCAGGGTCTAGACCTCCATGAGCTTATCCACCCTGAATGCACAGGCCTGTTTTGCTACCTCAAGCGGTTCTTACAGCAAGCCCGAGAGAAGGCGAACAAGGGCCAGCGTGACAAGCTCGAAGCTTACGACCCGATTTTGCAACGTCACCTCCTGATACGGGTCCAACCGATATCAGCACAGAAAAAAGTGGCGCCGAGCACCACGGTTGTCGTCGTGCAGGATGTAACCAAGCACAAGCAGATCGAAGAGGCCTTGCGGCGCTATACAAAGCGTCTCGAGTCCATCAACGAAATCCAAAATGCTATTCTGGCTGCCCGCTCGCCGGAGGAAATTGCGCATGCAGCCTTGAGTCGCATCATGCATCTAGTGCCCTTTTATCAGGCTCGTGTTGCACTGGCCAAACCCGAGTCGGACGACTTTTATGTGCTGATTGCCGATGCGATCGGCGAGACCTACTTGAGACCGGGCAAGTCGTTTCCGGGTCAGATCTTTAAAGGCAGTGAGGAACGGTCCCCTGACAAGTTCTTTGTGATCAGGGACCTTGCCTCTCTCGCGGCCCCCTCAGTCATGGAGAAACTACTTCTGAAGGAAGGAATATGCTCTTACGTCAGTATTCCTCTTGTCGCAGAAGGTGAGTTTATCGGCTCTTTCGGCCTTGGATGTAGCAACCCGGATGCTTTCTCTGACGAACATGTCGAGATTGCCAGTGAAGTGGCCGATTTGTTGGCCATTGCCACGCGGCAGGCACAGCTCACCGCCAAGTTGAATCAAGCCAATGGGAAGCTGCAGGAGGCGCTTCGGGCGAAGGACGAGATGGTTCAGAACGTCTCGCACGAGCTGCGCACGCCGTTGGGCATAATCTATGGCTATACTCAGGTGATCGAAAGTGCTGAACTGGGGCCACTCACGAGTGGACAGCAGAGAGCACTATGGGTCATGCACCAGCAGGGAGACCGGCTGCGCTTTATGGTGGATCGTCTGTTGGTGCTGCAGACGTTCGATACGGGCAAGCTGCAGAGGGTGCAACTGGACCTGAACGCCTGGCTTCGGCAAATTCTCGGCCCTTGGGAGACGCGCGCGCTTCAGGCTGTGCCGAGCGTCTTGTTCAAAGCAGAGATGCCCTGTGAGTCGGCTCTGCTCCTGGCCGATGAAGGCCTCTTGGGCCAGGTCATGGTGAACCTGCTAGACAATGCGCTCAAGTTCAGCCCGGCAGGTGGCGCGGTATGCGTCCATGCCAGAGTTCAAGATGGGCAGATTGTCATTTCAGTTTCTGATGAGGGGATCGGCATCCCGCCGGACAAGCTCGAGCAGATTTTTGGTCGCTTTTTTCAAGTGGATGGAAGCGTAAGGCGGCGCTTTGGCGGGATAGGGATTGGTCTTGCGTTGTGCCGTGCAATCGTAGAAGCGCATGGTGGGCGCATCTGGGCCGAAAGTCAAGGAGAAGGTCGAGGGAGCATCTTTTACGTTGCCTTGCCGGCTGATGATGGTTCAGAAGGGGGAACTGGGGATGGGTGAGTTAGGTGCGGAAGCACCGCACATGTCTTCTCGCGCGCGTGCTTATATTGGGGGTGTCTTGCTGTTGGGAACGATGTTAGCCGGGTGGGCCCTGTTTGTCTCTACACCGTCTACTTTTCAGTGGTCGACCTTTGCGGCGTTGACAGCGTTAGCCATCCTCACGCAATTGCTCAAGATACTTTGGCCGAACCAGAATTTGGGGCAGGCGAAACTGGTTTTCTTGTTCGCTGGTGTGTTCCTTCTGCCTCCATCTCTCTTTGTGATGTTGGTGATCATTCCCCACGTGACTGAGTGGGCTCGGGCGCGTCTGGTCAAGACTTCCGGCTTGCGGAATTGGTATATCCAGCCCTTCAATATCGCTACCCACATCATCGCGGGCAGTGCCGCCTATTGGATATCGGGCGTGTTGCGCGCGACGATGACTACATTCTTGGCTCCGATATCGCTATTTGCGGCAATTGCTGCCATACTGGTCTACGTGGCCCTCAATGACCTGCTCATTGCCACCGTTTTCGTTCTGGCGCAGAATATTTCATGGCAGGAATCTGGTATTCTCGATGTCGAGAGCCTCCTGAGCGATGCGGTCCTCCTGTGCCTGGGTTACATCTTGGCTGTCCTGTGGAAGATTGTTCCCTGGTTACTCCCACTCGCTCTTGCGCCTTTGATGTTGATCTGGCGGGCGCTCACGATCCCGCAACTCAAAAAAGATGCCCAGACCGACACCAAAACCGGCCTGTTAAACGCCCGCTATTTCTCTCGGTCGCTTGCCTCCGAGTTGCAGCGAGCCAGACGCCTCGAACAGCCCCTTTCAGTCATCATGGCCGACCTGGACCTCTTGCGTACTGTTAACAACACCTACGGGCATCTGGCCGGTGACGCCGCTCTGGCGGCGGTTGGGCGCATCATTCGGGATACTGTCGGCAGCTATGGCATCGCCGGAAGGTTCGGGGGCGAAGAGTTTTCGATTGTCTTGCCCAAGATGACCGCTACCGAGGCCCGGTCGTTGGCTGAGCGTATGCGCGAGGCTGTCGCATCAGACAGTATCGTAGTAAGCACTAACCCCATGCCCATCCATGTCACGATGAGCCTGGGTGTTGCCTCCTTCCCAATAGATGCCGTCACCTCCAAGGACCTGATCCATGAGGCTGACGTGGCTGTATACCAGGCCAAACTCAGAGGCCGCAACTGTGTCATCTGCTCCTCAGACGTTCCGCGCTCTGTCAGGCTGGAGGCCATTCTCAGCGATGGCCGGCCAGAGTCAGCGTTCACGGATGCCTTTGTCCACGGATCAGAAATTGAAAAAGCTCACCCGGCAACCGACACATCGGAGCCTCGCGGCAAGGCCTCGGTGCCCGCCGAGGAAAAGGCGCAGCCTGACACGGCAACGCCGTCACTGGGCTATCCGGCGCTGTGGGTCTGGCTGTTGGTCGCCGGAGTGATCACTGCCGGGGCCGTTGCGGTGGTACTAGGCTTTGCCCTAGATCCGCCGTCGGAGTGGATGGTTATCGGGTTGCTTGCTTTCCTGGCGTTGATTGCCGAGTATTATCAGATAGACTTGTATGGGGATGGCTCCGTCTCTGTATCTGTAGCGATCCTGTTTGCGGCCGCCCTCATCATGGGGCTCTCCGGCGTGGTGATAGCCAATACAGCCATCGCCGCGGTTCACTACCTACGGCGCCGACCACCACTTTACAAAACAGTCTTCAGTTGGGCCACCCATGTCCTGGCCGCGTTGGCCCCGGTTATGATGATTCGGGCTCAAGCCATCTCGCTGACAGCGCCAAATCTACCGCTTCTCTCCCTTCTCACCGCTATTGCCGCTTTGGCCTACTTTGGCATCGAATCCGGCCTTATCGCCACGGCCATCGGCCTTTCGACGCAAAGAAGCCCTGTGGCTACGTGGCGCGAGGAATATCGTTGGTTGGTCTCTCACTACCTGGTGTTATGCTTCATGGGGATGTTCCTGGGCATCGCTTATCGCGCCCTGGGTGCGGTGGGTATCGTTGTGTTCACGTTCCCGATCATCATGATGCGCTATGCTCAAAAACAGTACGTCGACCGCACCGAGGAGGGCATGCAGGAGCTGAAGCGCTTGAATCAGGAACTCACCTCGGCGAACCGCGAAGTTGTCGGTGCCAGCCGAGCCATCCGCCACTTGAACGATGAACTGTTCATGGCCCTCGCCAGGGTCATTGACGCCCGGGATCCTTTTGCTGCAGGTCACGCGGCCACCGCTGCTGACTATGCTGCTGCCATTGCGGCCAGGTTAGGTTTGAAGGCTGAACGTTTGGACAATGTAAGGCAGGCTGCGCTTCTCCATGACATCGGCAAACTCGGAATTCCAGAGTCCATTCTGCTCAAGCCAGGAAGGCTCACCGATGCAGAGTATGCCAGCATCAAGACTCACGCCGCTCTAGGAGGGGAATTCTTGGAGGCCTGCCAGGGGCTGCGGCATCTGGCGCCTTTTGTCGCTCACCATCATGAACGATGGGATGGCCGTGGCTATCCAGATGGACTACAAGGCGACGAGATTCCTCTCGAGGCGCGCATCCTGGCAGTATGTGATGCCGTGGAGGCTATGGCTTCAGATCGGCCATATCATCGGGCAATGTCGTTGGACGAAGTGATCACTGAAGTTCGACTTGGCGCTGGGACACAGTTCGACCCGGCCGTGGCAGAAGAGTTCGTCAGCATAGTGCAGCAGAAAGGTGAGCACTATGTCACCAATTCGGCTCAAGAGGTATCCAAACATCAAACCGTTCGTCAAGATGGGACATACGATTCCGCCCCATGGTTCGTTCTTCAGACAGATGATATTGACATCCGTGCTGTACAGTAAATGATTGAATTATCACAATCTCAACTTTAGGTAGCTGCGCAAGATATTCTTCAGTCACATTGATTGGAAACGGACACCTCGACATATCCGCCTGGCTTGCACATCCCCGTCGAGAATATTCCACCGACTTTTGTTGAACAAAGCGCTTGGCGCAGAGACTGGCTCGCTCCACCCACGCCGCTTGCCTCAGCCCGCCTTTCGGGAGTACAATATCTCTCAGCCGCCTGGCTCAATGGGCCATGTCTCATTCGGCCAGCGACCTTGAATTCAAGACCGTCATGCCGATTCTGACGGCTCAGTTCAACTTTGGATTGTGCGACGGCTTCGCCTACTTCCATTCTTGAGTCTAGAGCAACGTGTAGCTCAACTCAGGCTGATGGGCTAACTCGCGCCGCATCAATCCTCAATTGTTACGCGGTACATGGAGGTTTCTTATGTGTGGACGGTTCACTCTCATGATTGACCCCGCCGACCTGCGGGATGCTTTCCCTGGCTTGACATTTCCAGAGAGTATGGCCCCGCGTTACAACATCGCACCGTCGCAGCCGATCGCGGTGGTCGCCAACAACGGCAAGAACGTGGTCGAGTTCTTCAAGTGGGGGCTTGTTCCTTCGTGGGCTAAAGACCCAAGCATCGGCAACCGCATGATCAACGCGCGTGCCGAGTCGCTCGCAGACAAGCCATCGTTCCGCGCCGCCTACAAGCGGCGACGCTGCCTCATCCTGGCAGATAGCTTTTATGAGTGGCGGCAGGAACCAGGCAGCAAGTCCAAGACGCCGATGCTGATCAAGTTCAAATCAGGTCAGCCGTTCGCGTTCGCGGGGCTCTGGGAAGCTTGGCATCCTGACCAAGAGGACGCGATTCTCTCCTGCACCATTATCACGACCACACCCAACGTGCTGATGGAAAAAATCCACAATCGGATGCCCGTCATCCTCAAGCCCGAGGCTTATCCTCTGTGGCTCGATCCGGCGGAGCAGACACCTGCCAAGCTCGCCAAGCTGCTCAAGCCGTACCCGGCCTCGCAGATGGCGGCCCACGCCGTTTCCAAGCTGGTAAACGATCCCAAGAACGATTCCCCCGATTGCATCAAACCCGTGTAGGGACAAACCCTTGTGTTCGCCTTATCGCCGGTGCGTGCGGTGCCGGCCAAATGACTGGACCTTCGAGGTCGCAAGACCTCGAAGGTCTGCGCCGGTAGCGATTGCCTTTTCGACGAAGCTCACCTTCCGCATCGAGGCCACCCTCAGCGGCCCGGCCAAGCTGGCCGAGGGAATGGTGACCAAGAGCTTTGACCAGATGGCGGACAAGACTTTGGCCAACGTCAAGGCCATGGCCGAAGCGTGATTTGAGCAGTGATGGCCGACCGGCTCCTTTCAGAGTCGGTCGGCTTTTTTGGATAAACCCTTTGCAAGGATGGTCCATTGCATCACTTGATCGCCACGGTCAAGTCCACCTGTGCCTGCACCACAATCTGCCCCAGGCTGAACTCGCCGTCGTCTAGCGGCGGCGCGGCAGGTGACGAGGCAACCTGCGTCACGTTCTGTTGAGCGTTAGCCCACTGCCCCTGGCTGTTCCACATCCCATAGTAATATGACCACGAGTTTTCGTTGATGCTTTGTACGTCTCCCGTCGTCATGCTGACCGCGCCTGCCACGTCGCGCGCCTTTTCCATCGCCGCCTTGACCGCCATAGTCCGCGCCTGGTCGCGCAGCTCGCGCGGACGGTCGGTCGAAAACGTCACGTCATCCACTGTTGTCGCCCCAGCTTCGAGCGCTGCCGTCAGCACACCCTCCAGTTTGTCCACCTGGCGCAGTGTCACCACCACGGTGTTGTCCGTCCAGTAGCCCACGATGCTGCGTTCACCGTGCTGCTTATAGTCATTCTCTGGCCGGATTACAAAATGATCCGTGGCGATGTCTTGCACGGGCACACCTTCGTCGCGGATCGCCTGGAGCACTCGCTCGACAATGCGCGCGTTCTGGGCTTGCGACTCGCGCGGCGCATTGGCGAACGTCTGCACGCCCAGGCGCAGCGTGGCCTTGTCCGGCTGGACGCGGATGGCGGCGGTGCCCGTCGTGTGCAGTGTGCGCATAGGTGCAGTCTGCGCCTGCGCGACAGATTGTATCAGGGGGCGTGTCCATAGTGACACCACGACCAGGGCCCCAACCACAGCAACAAATACAGATGACAGGTTTCTCATCGATAGCTCCTTTCTACTGTTTCTCGCCACAGGCTGGGCAATAGCCCGGCATGTCCCCACCAGGGATGTATTCTAATCCGCATCCTGCGCACTGGCGCGTTGCCTGTGCGCCTTGCCCGCATTGCGGACAAAACTTGAAGCTGCCCTCCGTGCGTTGCCCACAGTGAATGCAATATCGCTCCACCTCTTGAGCTGGCGCAGGCCTTGCTTCTTCGACCGGCCCCGCCGCTTGTGTTTCTTGGGTCGGCGCAGCTTCTTTGATTGGCTCTACCTGCGTCACTGATCCTTCTTCTACTACGGGTGCTGCCTGCGGCCTGCGCCGACTGACGCGCCACATGTAAAGTGCCACTAGCAACACGCTGCTGATCACCAGCATCAATCCCAAGTAACGCGGCTCGGTCAATCCGCGTGTCAGGAGGCCATAAAAGATCATGAGCAGCGGGATGAGGTAAATCGTCACCCGCCGCCCGCCGAGCACCCGCACGCCATAACCCACGACAAGCGCGCCCGCTACTACCAGCGCTGCTACAAATGCCAACGACACCTCGACAAAGCCGGCCAAGAAAATAAAGAGCGGATAGAACAAGAAAAAGCCAATCCCCAGCAACACGGTGTGCTCGTGCGACACTCGCACAGACTCTAGCCGTACGACGACCAGCCAGCACAGCAGAAACAGCGCCGTGAGCAACGGGGCTGCCAACGCGAGTTGCATAAAGAACTGCCCTAGCTGCTCCACACGTTGGGCAAAGGCCAGGCGAGGACGCGCCGGCAATTCGACTTGCACGTTGCGATTGGTAATCGTGTTGAGATAGCGCCAGCTCAACGCGGTCTCGTTGGCCGCATCCTGTCGCGCAGTCGGCTCCAGCGCCGACTCGGGGATTTTGATCTCCTGTGCGCCGCGAATCGCCACGCGCAGGTCGAAATCCCTCATGCGCTGAGATTGCGGCACTCCATATCCAAAACTGCCCACACCCTCGGCCCGGTAACGCACCTCGATTTTGCATTCCTGGCCCGGATCGAGCCTGGCATTCCAGTTGATGCCCTGCATCGTATAGGTCACGCCGGGCGGCTCGACGCCATCCACGTCCAAAGTCACTTCCGAAAGCACCGCAGCCGTCTGCGGAAAAGGAAAGGCTATTTCCACTGTGATCGGCTGCTGCGCGTCAAGATTGGCGATCAGGTAAGTCGCTACAAAGTGCAGGTCGTAGGCAGTGACGGTCGCGCCGTCTTTTTCTTTGTAACGCACGTCAATATCAGCCGTGATGTG